>ENA-OFCX01001005-OFCX01001005.1-metagenomes-genome-assembly--contig:-NODE-1005-length-12432-cov-2.855054_pt1 | contig 12432 bp, 8 predicted proteins | sample MGYA00153384_OFCX01 | MGnify analysis MGYA00153384
AGCGTGTTCGTCAGCTCTGCAAAGTGATGGGCGTCGACACCATGCTGACCCTCACATACAAGGCCAATCAACAGGATTTGGCTTTATGCAAAAAGCACTTGCGCGAGTTCAATCGGAGACTCTTGCGTGTGATGCCTGACTTTGCCTTTGTGGCTGCGTTTGAGCGGCAAAAGCGCGGTGCTTGGCACGTCCACATGGCTACCCGTCGCGTTCCAGAGTCCCTTGCTGACCGCAATCGGCAAAACGCTGTGCGTCTGAAGTCTTATGAGGTCATCCGGCGTATCTGGCGCTCTGTTGTCGGTGAGCTGGGTGGAAACATCGATGTGGCCAGGCGCAAATTTCACTCACGCAAAAGCGCAGCGCAGATTGCTTCATATATCGCCAAATACATCATCAAGGATTATGCGGAGGGTGATAAGTGGTCTAACCGTTGGACTAAATACGGCGAGGGTTCTGTGCCTGAACCTGTTGAACTGGGCATCTTTTACGGCCCCATTGCTGCCATCGAAGCGGCCTATGCCTTGCTCCCAGAAGGCCACCGCGTTGCTATCGGGCGGCTTGATCGCTGGCGGGATTGGTTTGTTTTGCATACTGAACCATGCGGGTGACAGCAAGTGATTCTTTTGATTTAGTCATCTTGTGCTCTGGTGACTACTGCTGTTAAAACTCCTCGTATTTACGTGTTCTGTTGCTACTGAATATCTAGCATCTGCTTGTGTTTTTCATGGAGTTCAGTTGTGGCCATTTACGGATATGCACGTGTCTCAACACGTGAACAAGAGACCTACTTGCAGATTGATGCTTTGCGTTCCGCTGGGGCTTTAGAGATACGACAAGAGAAGTGCAGTTCAGTTGGCGAACGTCCTGAGCTCAGGCGTTTACTCTCTGAATTAAGGTCTGGCGATGTGCTGCTTGTCTACAAGATGGATCGTGTTGCCCGGTCGTTGAAAGATTTACTAAATATTCTGGATCAGCTCACGTTAGCTGGTGCTGCAATTCGCTCACTTACGGAGCCGCTGGATACATCGGGCCCGATTGGTATCTTTATGGTTCAGGTTCTTGGTGCTGTCGCGCAGCTCGAACGTTCGATCATCCGTGAGCGCTCTGTTGCTGGCCAGATTGCTGCATACAAGCGCGGTGTTCCCCTTGGGCGTCATAAGCATGCAACTCCGCCTGACGTTGTTGATTTGATGCGTGCTGACCGTGCTACTGGTCTCTATACGTGGGCTGCGCTTGGTGTGAAGTATGGCAAACATGCCTCAACTGTTAAGCGTTTGGTTTCAGGCAAAACTTGTCGTTCTGTTATGCCTGTTCTTGGGAAGTATTTGGACGATCCACCGGATTGCAAGTGACCATGTTTGCCTGGCTGGCGATGGCAGTTGTCAACCTGCTGTGGCGGCGCAGTCCCCGACTGTGCCTGCAATGTCCTGCACCTGTGGCAGCTGCATGGGCGGGGCTGGCGCTGGCGGCAGCCTATGCCGTGTTCAGCGGCTGGGGCATTCCGGCTCAGCGAACCATTGGCATGCTGTGCGTGGTGGTGGTGCTGCGCAGCCTGGGGCGCAGCTGGCCCTGGCCTTACGTGTGGCTGGGCGTGCTGACCGCTGTGGTGCTGGTCGACCCATGGAGTTTGCTGCAGGCAGGGTTCTGGCTCAGTTTTGTGGCCGTGGGTGTGCTCTTTGCCACGCAGCCTCAAGATCGCAATGTGCCTGATCGGCGCTGGCGGCATGCCGGCATGCGCTTGTTGCGTGAGCAGGCTGTGGTGGGTCTGGCGCTGTCACCGCTGACGCTGCTGCTGTTTGGGCAGATTTCAGTGGTCGCAATGATTGCCAACCTGTGGGCCATTCCGTGGGTGACGCTGGTGGTGACGCCGCTGTCCATGCTGGGGGCTTTTTGGCCACCGCTGTGGACAGCTGCCGCGCACAGCGTGACCGCCATGGTATGGCTGCTGGAGCAGATGGTGACTTGGCCAGTGGCGGTGCTGTACTTTGCCCAGCCCGCGTGGTGGGCGGGATTGGCGGGGCTGCTAGGGTGTCTGTGGCTGGTAATGCCCTGGGGCTGGCGCTGGCGTGCGCTGGGCCTGCCGCTGATCGTGCCGATGCTGTGGTGGCAAAGCGCAGTACCGCCGTGGGGGCACTTTGATCTGCTGGCTCTGGACGTAGGCCAGGGCAGCGCGGTGTTGCTGCGCACGCAGCAGCACAGCTTGCTGTTTGATGCAGGGCCGCAGTGGTCAGCGCAGTCCGATGCCGGTGAGCGCATTGTGGTGCCCGGGCTGCGTGCGCTGGGTGTTGTGCCGACCGCCATGATGGTCAGTCACAAAGACCGTGACCATGCAGGAGGTGCTGCGTCAGTGCAGCAAGCTTTTGTACGCATGCAGTGGATGGGGTCAGGTGGCGTGCCGTGCCAGGCAGGGCAGTCCTGGACGTGGGATGGAGTCAGGTTTGTGGTGCTGTTTCCTTTTGAAGGCTCCAGTCCAGGCAAGACCACCAAAAGCAACGCCACCAGTTGCGTGCTGCAAGTGCAAAGCCATGCGGGGTCTCGTGCGCTGCTGACGGGCGATATCGAAGCGGCGCAAGAAAGAGCGTTGCTGCGTGCAGGTGCTGACGTTCAGTCCGATGTGCTGCTGGTGCCGCACCATGGCAGCAAAACATCATCGAGCGCGAATTTTCTGAACCAGGTGCAGCCCAAGGTGGCCATTGTGCAGTCGGGCTATCGCAACCGGTTTGGGCACCCCGTAGCGGCGGTGGTTCGTAGGTACCAGGAGCGCAATGTCAACTTGGTCAGCACGCCCAGCTGTGGCGCTGCGCACTGGCGCTCCTGGAGCCCAGAATCGGTGCTGTGCGAGCGAGCCATAACAGCGAGGTACTGGTCGCCAGCTGCGCCTGAGTGACCAAGTGCTTTAGTGCTTTAACGCGGTGCTGTATTGAGTGCCAGTTGGGGTATCCCTGTGGCGTGCCTTGCATGCCGCACCACTGAATGATGGTGGGATAGTGCGAGAATTTCCTGTGTTTTTCAGTACCCATGCTGCGGAGTTGGCTGCACATTCCACAGACCGTCTGCAGGGCGCATGGCACACCATTAGGCGACGAATACAACCTGCTAGATGTGCACAGGTGAGCTGGGCTGGCAACCCTTTACAGGAGCCGCTTGAGTGCGGCCACAGCTCTATAGTGCATTGCCGATAGATTGCCCCCGTCGTGGTGGCTTTCGCTGCGTTAAGCGCAGCTATCATGCTTGGCGATCCATTCAGAAACACTGCACAAGTGCCCATACAGGTTTGCCTGCGGCTGCCTGAAATTGTCTGTTCGAAAAATTCCCGTCTGACCTGTTTGCGGTCAAAGCGTCGTGCCTGGCATCTGGCTTGTGTCTGCGCCGCTGTCCCCTCGAGATTGATGCCATGTCGCGACTGTTTATTGCCCTGTCCCTCAGCCTGTGTTTCACACATGCTGTTGCTGCCGCCGATCTGGATGCCTTGTTCAATCAGGAGCGCTATGGCGAGTTTTTGCCAAAGGCTCACAGCGCTGCAGCCACAGGGGATGCGCAAGCCTTGTTCCTGCTGGGCAAGGCTTATCACCTTGGGCAAGGTGTAGACAAGAGCGAGGCGCTCGCCAAAAGCTATTACGAAAAAGCACGCGCCGCAGGCTCAGCACGCGCCAGCCACAATCTTGGCACTGTGCTCATGAGTGAAAAGCGCTCTGTCGAGGCCATTCCTTTGCTGGAAGAGGCGTTGCAGCGTGGTTTGCTGATGCCGACACTGTTCAATCTGGGCAAGGCATACAGCCCTGGCGATCGCGACTATCAGGTGCAGCGCCATGGCGCGGTTGTCAGGGCCGAGCAAGCGGGAGACTACTTTGTCCTGTCTTATGAGCAGGATGCGGACATCACCTCGCTGATGGAAGCCTCGCGCAATTATCTGCAGGCATATTTGGCGCTGCGCAATAACCACTTCAGCGTTCCAACAGAAGACACGCGTGAGCGGCTGCGGGGCAAGGCATTGGCAGGGTTGAAGAAGGGCATGGCTCGCGACAACGCGCAGGCATGGAGCAACTATGGCGTCATGCTGCTGGAGGAGCAAGATTTCAGCGGTGCCCGACAGGCTTTGCAGCAAGGTGCGCAGCGCAAGGTGGCTGTGGCGCACTACCATCTGGCGCGCATGGCTGCCAAAGGTTTGGGGCTGCCTGCTGTTGACCGCCGGGCAGAAGCGTATCACTACGAGCAAGCCGCTTTGCTGGGGTTGAAGGAGGCTGCCCGGCCAGCCATTAGCCGCCTTGTGGAAGTGCTTCGATACGAGACGGATCTGGCCGCACTCGAAGACGGTGCAGGCAGGCTGCGGGTGTTGCAGGCTGCTGACGGCGATGGCTTGCGGGCTGACTCCGTCTTGTCTCGTCTGGAGTGGGGGCATTTTCTGCAGAGCCAGCGCAAGCAGGCCAAGGCCTTGCCCGATAAGCCGCTGTACCTGCAAGCTTGTGGCCTGGGTCTGAGCCAGCTGTATGGCGGCACTTACAACCTTGGCTTTAACACTTCGTGGCGATTGCAGGTGCACCGTTCACTGGAAAAACCAGAGCGTCTTCCTATCGAAGGGCATGTCGATGAAGACGGTTGTGCCACGCTTGTCGAGCCTTTGCCGCAGCATATTCGAGCAAGCCTGAGTGATGGCGCAGTGCTGGCTCTTGCCTTTCCGAACTTCACCTTGCCACTGGCCTTGAAGGAGGCCGATGACCGCTTGCAGCTCGACATGCAAGCCATAGAGCTGCCGATTCCCAGGTTTTAGTTGGGCGCAGGCTCCTGTGCCCATTGGTGCGGCTTTTTTGCACCCAGCGCAGCCGCAGATGACCATTGGTAGGTCAGGCTATTGCAACCGCTGGGGGCAGGCTGTGATGGCGATGCTTTGCCGTGACCACAAGCGCAGTCAACTTGGTCAGCGCGCCCACACCTGTGGCGCTGCGGGAGCCCTGAATCTGTGCTGCGCGAGCGTTCCATACCCCCGAGTACTGCTCGCCAGTTGTGCCTTGGTGCGGAGCTGCATTGCTACACTGACCGACACATAAAGTGCAGGAATGGCATCGTTTTCGAGGAGGGCAGGGCTGTCAGGCCTGATTCTTGCTCAATAACAGGCAATCCATTCGCAGGAGGCGTGCAAGCATGCAGAAATTCGACGAAATGTACGCAATGCTGCCCTTTGACGGCAGTGATGTACGGGCCCATTACAAGGCCTATGCCCAATGGCTGGCGCGCCAGCCGCACGCCACCATGCAAGCCCGCATGGCGGAGGCCGAGATGATCTTTCGGCGCGTGGGGATCACCTTTGCCGTCTATGGCGACAAGGACGAAAGTGGTGCGGGCACGGAGCGGCTCATTCCGTTCGATTTGATTCCGCGCATCATCCCCTCGCATGAATGGCTGCGCATGCAGCAAGGCTTAGTACAGCGCGTTACGGCCCTCAATCGTTTCATTGGCGACATCTACCACGGGCAGGACATTCTGCGGGCGGGGATTGTTCCGCGTGACCTGATTGATGGCAATGCTCAGTTCCGTCCGCAAATGCAAGGGGTGCAGGTGCCCGGCAACATTTATGCGCACATTGCGGGCATTGACATTGTGCGTGCCCCGAATGCGCTCGGTGAGGGCGAGTATTACGTGCTGGAAGACAACTTGCGCGTGCCTTCCGGCGTGTCTTACATGCTGGAAAACCGCAAGATGATGATGCGGCTCTTTCCGGAGCTTTTCAGCAGCCATGCCGTGGAGCCTGTGGCGCATTACCCCGACTTGCTGCTGGACACTTTGCGCGCCAGTGCGCCACCGGCTGCAGCCAGTGCCTCTGCCACCGTGGTGGTGCTGACGCCTGGCATGTACAACAGTGCGTACTTTGAGCATGCATTTCTGGCCCAGCAAATGGGCGTAGAGCTGGTCGAGGGGCAAGACTTGGTTGTGCGTGACAAGGTCGTCTACATGCGCACAACCCGAGGCCTGCAGCGGGTGGATGTGATCTATCGCCGTGTCGATGACGACTTTCTGGATCCCGACGTGTTCAGGCCCACATCCACACTGGGTTGCTCGGGCTTGATGGATGCCTACTGCGCAGGCAACGTCACCATTTGCAACGCTGTAGGGACAGGCATAGCGGATGACAAGTCGGTCTATCCGTACGTGCCTGACATGATCCGTTTCTATCTGGGCGAAGAGCCCATCCTCAATAACGTACCGACCTGGCTGTGCCGCAAGCCAGATGACCTGAAATATGTGCTGGCTCATCTGCCTGAGCTGGTGGTCAAAGAGGTGCATGGCGCAGGGGGCTACGGGATGCTGATTGGCCCCACCTCTAGCCGCGCTGAAATTGAAGACTTCCGACGTGCCTTGCTGGCCAATCCTGCGGGCTACATTGCACAGCCCACCTTGAGTTTGTCCAGTTGCCCCACCATGGTGGAGGCCGGTGTGGCCCCACGACATATTGATCTGCGGCCTTTTGTGCTGAGCAGCAGCCAGCAAGTGCGGATGGTGGCCGGTGGGCTGACACGCGTTGCCCTGAAAGAGGGCTCTTTGGTGGTCAACTCTTCCCAAGGCGGCGGCACCAAAGACACCTGGGTGATGGGGGCTGGGAGTGTGGATCACGCTGCGCACATCCCGCCAGGCATGACACAGACCATGCGCCCATGGGCCATGGAACAGTCTTTGAGCGCAGGGCTGTGACATGTTGAGTACAACTGCCGATCACCTGTGCTGGATGCCTGTCTGCACCGAACGGGCAGACAAGTGCGCTGCACTTGCATCACAACACGGCCAGCCTGCGCAGCAGGCGCGGGTTTTTTTGCCCGGGAGGAGCTCATGCTAAGTCGCACTGCTGATCACCTGTTCTGGATGTCTCGTTACACCGAACGGGCAGAAAACACCGCCCGTATGCTGAACGTGAGCTACGACACCTCCATGCTCCCCATGCGCCCGGAAGATGCCGAGCGAGCGTGGCAAGGGGTGCTGTCCATCAGCGAACTGGTTCCGGCTTACCAGGCCCGATACCGGCAAGTGACACGCGACAACGTCTTGTTCTTCATGGTGGCCGACGAGACCAATCCCACCTCGATCGTCTCGTGTCTGCGTGCTGCGCGTGAAAATGCGCGGGCGGTGCGCGGCACGTTAACGACGGAAGTCTGGGAAACGCAAAACCAGACCTGGCTGGCGCTGCGCAAGCAGCTGCAAGACGGTGCTCTGGAAAAAGATCCGGGGCAGTTCTTTGAATGGGTGAAATACCGCTCGCATCTTTCGCGGGGCGTGGTGCTGGGCACCATGCTGCAAGACGAGGCGTTTAACTTTCTGCGCCTTGGCACATTTTTGGAGCGTGCAGACAATACCGCGCGTTTGCTGGATGTGCGCTTTCACGCAATTTCGCGAGACTACTACGGCACAGACCCCAGCCGCAAAGGTGTGCAGCAGTTTGATTTTTATCACTGGAGTGCCTTGCTGCACAGCGTCTCGGCCTTTGAGGTCTATCGCAAGGTCTACCGCGATGTGATTACCCCAGAGCGTGTGGCAGAGTTGCTGGTGCTGCGGGCAGACATGCCGCGCTCTTTGCATGCCTGTCTGCGAGAGGTGGTCTACAACCTGAAAGTTGTGGCGCACGAAGGCGCTCTAGACAGCCAGCGCAGGGCCGGGCGACTGCTGGCAGATTTGCAGTACGGCCAGATTGACGAGATTTTGGAAACGGGTCTGCACGCCTACCTCACGCAGTTTCTGGATCGCGTGAATCAACTCGGTGAGTTCATTGCCAAGGACTATCTGGTGCCCGAGCTTTAGGCTTTAGGCGATGCACATGGCGATGCACATAAAAAAAGAGCCCCAGTGGGCTCTTTTTATTGATGGTCAAACCACTCACGCTCAATGTGCTTCGGCTTCGCCCATTTGCGTTTGCAGGTAGTTCTGCACGCCCACCTTCTCGATCAGGTCCAGCTGTGTCTCGAGGAAATCGATGTGCTCCTCTGTGTCATCCAGAATCTTGAGCAGCAGGTCGCGCGAGACAAAGTCATGGGCTGTCTCTGCCGTGCGGATGCCTGCTTTGATGGTGGCTTGCGCGGCAGTTTCCAGGTTGAGGTCGCACTGCAGTGCTTCTGGCACGTTTTCACCGATTTGCAGCTTGCCCAGATCTTGCAGATTCGGCAGGCCATCGAGCATGAAGATGCGGTCCATCAGCACATCAGCGTGCTTCATCTCGCCGATGGATTCTTTGTATTCAATCTTGGCCAAGGCCTCAAGACCCCAGTGTTTGTACATGCGGTAGTGCATGTAGTACTGGTTGATTGCCGTCAATTCGTTTTTCAGCTGGGCTTGCAGCGCAGCGATGACTTGCGGATCGCCTTTCATGAGGGACTCCTTGTTGTTGTGAGGGGTGAGTGCATTGTCATGCACTCCTGCGGCATCACCAAGTGTGGCAAGCAAAACCACGCGCGTGCGTATTGGCTGCGTGTGATGCTGAGTTGCGTTCTCGTTAGAGTTAAATAGTTTTTGATAATCAATAGTATTAAATCAATTGATTGAAATTATTCTGCATAGGCTTTAGACTACACAGTGTTCTCAGCTGTATCACATAAGGAAACAACATGTCCGTTATCAACACCGTTATCAAGCCTTTCCAAGCCTCCGCTTTCAAGGACGGCAAGTTCATCGAAGTGTCCGAAAAGGACGTGCTGGGTAAGTGGGCTGTGTTCTTCTTCTACCCTGCCGACTTCACCTTTGTTTGCCCCACAGAGCTGGGCGACGTGGCTGACCACTACGACCAGTTCCAGAAGCTGGGCGTGGAAATCTACTCGGTGTCCACTGACACACATTTCGTTCACAAGGCCTGGCACGATTCTTCCGAAACCATCGGCAAGATCAAGTACACCATGATTGGCGACCCAAGCGGCGTGATCACGAACAACTTTGAAGTGATGCGTCCCGGTGTCGGCCTGGCTGACCGCGGTACCTTCATTGTGGACCCCGATGGTGTGATTCAAGCCGTGGAAATCACTGCTGAAGGCATTGGCCGCAATGCAGAAGACCTGCTGCGCAAGGTCAAGGCCGCTCAATACGTGCGTAACCACCCCGGTGAAGTGTGCCCTGCCAAGTGGAACGAAGGCGATGCAACCTTGGCTCCTTCGCTGGACCTGGTCGGCAAGATCTAATCTTTGCCCGGAAAAAGCCCGGGGAGGACCCGGGCTTTTTTTCAACCTCGCTATCGTTGACTATTAAATAAATATTTCATTAGGGATTGACTATTATGCTGGACGCCAACCTCAAAACCCAACTCAAGGCTTACCTCGAACGTCTGCAAAAGCCGCTCGAACTGGTGGCAAGCTTGGATGACAGCAAGGCGGCTGGTGAAGTCAAGTCGCTGCTGGCCGATCTGGCCGCGCTCAGCGACAAAATCACCGTTCGTGAGAACAATGATCTGAATGTGCGCAAGCCATCGTTTCTGATTACCAACCCGGGCGTAGATTCCGGTGTGCGTTTTGCGGGCGTGCCTCTGGGGCACGAATTCACATCCCTGGTGCTGGCGTTGCTGCACGTGGGTGGACATCCCTCTAAGGAATCTGCAGACCTGCTCGAACAAGTCAAGGCGATTGATACGCCGTTGAACTTTGAGACCTATTACTCGCTGTCTTGCCACAACTGCCCTGACGTGGTGCAGGCGCTGAATCTGATGGCCGCGCTGAACCCGAACATCACGCACACCGCAATTGATGGTGGCCTGTTCCAGCAAGAAGTGACGGACCGCGAAGTCATGGGCGTGCCCACAGTGTTCGTCAACGGCGAGCGCTTTGGCCAAGGCCGCATGGAGCTCGGTGAGATCGTCGCCAAGGTGGACACCGGCGCTGCTGCCCGCGAAGCTGCCAAGATCTCGGCCAAGGACGCGTTTGATGTGCTGGTTGTCGGCGGTGGCCCTGCTGGCGCAGCCGCAGCCATCTACGCGGCGCGCAAGGGCATTCGCACGGGTATTGCAGCCGACCGCATCGGTGGTCAGATGCTCGATACCGTGGACATCGAGAACTTCATTTCGGTCAGCAAGACCGAAGGCCCCAAGCTGTCGGCGGCCATGGAAAACCACATCCGTGACTATGACGTGGACATCATGGGCCTGCAGCGTGCAGCCAAGCTGATTCCTGCGGCCACCGAAGGCGGTCTGATCGAGGTGCAGACAGAGTCCGGTGCCACACTCAAGGCCAAGACCGTAATCTTGTCCACCGGCGCCCGCTGGCGCAACATGAACGTGCCCGGTGAAGAGCAGTACCGCACCAAGGGCGTGACTTACTGCCCGCACTGTGACGGCCCCCTGTTCAAGGGCAAGGACGTGGCCGTGATCGGTGGCGGTAACTCGGGTGTCGAGGCTGCGATTGATCTGGCTGGCCTGGTCAAGCACGTTACGGTGCTGGAGTTCGCCGCTGAACTCAAGGCTGATGCCGTGCTGCAAAAGAAGCTGCGCAGCCTGCCTAACGTGACTGTTATCTTGAATGCCCAGACCACCGAAGTGAACGGTGACGGCAAGAAAGTGACCGGCATCACCTACAAGGACCGCACCACCGACGAGATCAAGCAGATCGCGCTGGAAGGTATCTTTGTGCAGATCGGTCTGCTGCCCAACACCGACTGGCTCAAGGGTACGGTCAACCTGACGCGCTTTGGCGAGATCGAAATCAACGCCCGTGGCGAGACCAATGTACCGGGCGTGTTTGCTGCCGGTGACTGCACCAACGTGCCGTACAAGCAGATCATCATTGCAGCGGGTGCAGGTGCAACGGCAGCACTGTCGGCCTTTGACCATCTGATTCGCCATTGATGGCTAGATCGTGACGTTGGCTTGATGCGCGTGCCTGCCAAGCGCGCAAAGCCATTGAAAAAGGACTGCCCAGGCAGTCCTTTTTTTGTGGGCATACATGCAGGTGGGCATTCAACGGGGCTGCGTGCCTGTGCCCAGCAGGGCCTCCAGCCCCAGAGCGATTTCTTCGCCCCAGGCGTAATAGTCATGCCCGCCCGCAAACTCATGGGTGGTGACGGTGTAGCCCTTGGCTTGCAAGACGTTGCGCAAGTGGCGGTTGTTGTCGATGATGCCGGCCTCGCCCTGAACACCGCGCTCCAGCAGACCGTAGGCCAGATGCCAGCGTACGGCGTGGGTGGGACCGTGCAGCACTTGGCGCATGAACCAGTCACCTTCGGCCCAGCGGTGCGGGGCAGGCTCGTTTTTGGGTGCAGTGGGTGTCCACCAGTACGAGCCAGACAGCGAGAGCACATTGCCAAAAGTCTCTGGGTGTGCCCAGCCCAGCCAGCCAGCGGCCAGCCCCCCATAGCTGGAGCCAGCTACCACCACTTGGTGTGCCCGTGTGGCAATCGCGGGATGCTGCCCGCGCAGCCAGGGCAGCATCTCATGGGCCAGCATGTTGCCAAACGCCGGGGTATGAGGGGGCAGCTCGGTGGCGCGATCCGCACGCTGTGGGTTGCCTACCAGCAGCACGGCCATGGCCGCAAGGCGACCCTGGGCGATCCATGCATCCAGACGCTGGTGAATGCGCACACGCTGTAGATAGGCCTCGCGGTCAAACAGCACCAGCAGTGGCAGGCTGCCTGCGGCGTGGCTGCCACTAGGCAGGTACAGGCTGAGGCTGCGCGTGTTGTCCAGCAGTGCGCTGGTGTAGCGCAGGTGCTGCAACTGGCCCGAGGGTAACTGGGTGACGCTGGCTGGCGTGGTGCTATCTGCAGCCATGTTGCGCAAGGGGCCTGTGGCAGCAATCTTCAGCACCGAGCGTTCGGCATGAACGGCGGCCGCACTGCCTGCGGGCAGCTCCGGCGATCCGGCATGCCAGCGGTGCGGGTTCAGCGGGTCGCGCTGGGCAGACAGTTGCTGGGTCTGTACACGCTGCATGCGGCGGGGGGCCACACTGGCCGCCAGCACGGAGGGCCATTGCACGGGGTCAACCACCAACTGGTAGGCGGCCTGCAAGCCGCGTGGCAGCGGCAGGCTCAGATGCCAGATGTCTGTATCTGCCAGGCGCTGGAATGTGAAAGGCTCTGCGGAGCGCATGGCCCATTCCAGTCGCACATGGTGGGGCTGGTCTTGCGTGCCCGCAGGCGCACGCCACAGAAAGGTGACCAGGGCTTCTCGGGGTTGATGGGGCAGTGGCTCCAGCAGGGGGGTGCCTTGGGTGAGGGTGGCAGACCAGAACTCTTGGATCAAAGCAAGCTTTTGTGCAGGTGTTGCCTGCGCAAGCTGCACCTGCAGATGCAGCAAAGCAGGGCTTTGCACAGCTGCTGGCAAGGCTGCCGCAGGGGCCGCATCAGCGAGCGCCGCCGGCAGCACCGCGCCTACCAGCGCAGCGAGCCCGTCCCGCACCACCACCTCCCCGACGTCGACCCCGACTTCGAGACCGGCCTCGAAACCTCCGGCTATCCCACGGATGCCACCAGCGAGCCCGACCC
>ENA-OFCX01001006-OFCX01001006.1-metagenomes-genome-assembly--contig:-NODE-1006-length-12423-cov-3.166235_pt1 | contig 12423 bp, 12 predicted proteins | sample MGYA00153384_OFCX01 | MGnify analysis MGYA00153384
CCAGGTTAAAGCGCTGCGCTAAAAAGGCCACTTCGTCGTTGCCATCGGCATTCAGACGGGTGGATAAATCACCGGTGCCCCAGCGCTCAACGCCGCTTTGCAGCGACTCCAGCCGCAGCGTGAGCCGCCGAATGATGGGGTAGCTGCCGAGCGCCACCGCCAGGCCCACCAGGCCCAGCATCCAGCCAAAGCCAAAGCCAAAACCGAAGGGCGGCTTTGTCAAGGCGCCAGGCGGTGGGCGCTGTGGCCTGGTCATTTGCAAATTCAGCGTTTGGCCGTCTTTGGTGATCACCACAAATTCAAGTCCGTCACCCAATTTGCGTCCTGGCCGGGTTTGTGCGTTGCCAATGATTTCACCGGCCTGGTTGCGCACCACCAGTTCACGAATCGGCAACTGCGGCGGCTCTTTGGCATAGCGCCATATACCAGCCACAGCAAACGTCAGCACCACGACGGTAGCCACCACGGCCAGCCAGATGCGAACGTAAAGTCTTGAGGTGAAACGTGACCACATCAGCGATTCATCCTGATCTAGTCCTGCTGCTTGGCAAACACATAGCCCACACCGCGCACTGTCAAAATGCGCTTGGGTTCTTTGGCATCGACCTCAATCGCACTGCGAATGCGCCCCATGTGTACGTCAATTGAACGGTCAAAAGCTTCCAGCTCGCGGCCACGCACGGCCTCCATGATCTGGTCACGCGTCAACACACGGCCAGCGCGTTCAGCTAAAGCCACCAGCAAGTCAAACTGGTAAGACGTCAGCTCACACGGCTTGCTGGCGACGGTCACGATGCGTGCGTCGCGGTCAATCTCCAGTGAGCCAAAGCGCATGGTTTTGTGTGCACCGTTGTTGGCCGCTGCCCCGGTGCCGCGCCTGAGCACCGCGCGAATCCGGGCCAGCAACTCGCGCGGCTCAAAGGGTTTGGGTAAATAGTCGTCAGCGCCAATCTCCAGGCCCACAATGCGGTCCATCGGGTCGCCCTTGGCGGTCAGCATCAGAACGGCAACAGCGGGGTTGCTGGCCTTGATGCGGCGGCACACCTCCAGCCCGTCCATGTCCGGCAGCATCAGGTCCAGTATTACCAGATCGGGGAGCGTGCTTTGGAGTGCATCCAGGCCACTGGTGGCATCAGCCGCGTGGGCAAAAGCGTAGCCGGACTGGCGCAAATACTCGCCCACCATGGTGGCCAGCCGGGTGTCGTCTTCAATCATTAACAGTTGCTGTTGCATCATGCGGTCATCCTCAATGGTTAGCGGCAAGCGAGGTTGTCGCTTTGGTAAAGATGGCGTAAACGGTTAATCAGGGCTGCTGGGGCGCTTGCACGCGTGACGCCAGCCAAACCAGCACCAGCACAGGCAAGCCAAGCAAGGCCGTCGCAGTAAAAAAGTTGCCGTAGCCAAACGTATCTACATACTTGCCCGAATACCCCGCCAAAAATTTCGGCAACAGCAACATCATCGAGCTGAACAGCGCGTACTGCGTGGCTGAGTAATTGATGTTGGTCAGGCTGGACAAATAGGCAATGAACGCCGCCGACGCAATGCCGCTGGACAAATTGTCAGCTGAAATCACAAACGTCAGGCCCATCACATCGTGCCCGCGGGTTGTCAGCCAGGCAAACAGCAAATTGCTGGCGGCGCTCAGCACCGCGCCCAGCATCAGCACCTTCATCACGCCATAGCGCATGGCCAGGACGCCGCCCACAAATGCACCGACCAGCGTCATGATGACGCCGTAAATTTTGGTCACTGCGGCCACCTCGTCTTTGGTGTAGCCCATGTCGACATAAAACGGGTTCGCCATGATGCCCATCACCACATCGCTGATGCGGTAAATCGCAATCAGCGCCAGGATCAACAGCGCCTGCTTGCCGTAGCGGTGCAAGAAGTCTGCGAACGGTTCAACCAAGGCGCTTTTCAGCCATTCGGCGGCGTTGCGTGCAGGCGCAATCACGCGTGCTGCGGGCTCGGGCGACAGCAGCACCGTGGCCACGCCCAGCAGCATCGACGCTGCCATCACCCAATACGCGGTTTGCCACGCGCCTTGCTGGTAGCCGACCACACCAGTCACTTCAGCCCGCGCCGCAATCCACAGTGCGCCAGCCCCGGCCCAGATCATGGCAATTCGGTAACCCGTCTGGTAAGCCGCGGCCAATGCTGCCTGTCGGTCGGTGTCGGCTGATTCAATCCGGTAAGCGTCGAGTGCAATGTCTTGTGTGGCCGAGCCAAAGGCAATCGCCAAGGCGCACCACACCACCGGCGTGAGGGCCAAACGCGGGTCGGTCAGGCCAATCCCTATCAATGCGCAGATGATGGTGATTTGTGAGACCAGCAGCCAACTGCGCCTGCGCCCCAATAGCTTCGTAAGCACAGGTATCGGCATGCGGTCCACCAGCGGTGCCCAGACCCACTTGAAAGCGTAGGCCAGCCCAACCCAGCTCAGGTAGCCAATCGTGGTGCGGTTGATGCCCGCCTCACGCAGCCAAAAACTCAGCGTACCAAAAACCAGCAGCAGCGGCAGCCCGGCGGAAAAGCCCAGCAGCAGCATGCGCAGCGTGGGGGCTTCAGCGTAGACGGCGAAAACATCGCGCCACGGCTTTTTTACTTTTTCAAGGGTGGTGGCTACTGGTTCTGCTGGCATTTTGGATGACGGGGTTTTAGCTGACGTGGGTTAAAGGTTTTTGTGTCTATTATTAAGCCATGTGTTTTATATGTGAGGCTAAATCATCCGCCTGGTCAAGCCGCCGGGCATTTTTATTGGCTGCGGGCTCTGCTGCTGTCGCTGTGCCAGCTATTGCGCAGGTTGACGTGGGGCCGTCGTCCAGAATGCGCCAGTTGGTGCCCGCCGAGGAGCTTGAAGTCGCGGCTGCCCAGCAGTATGCACAGATGATGGCCGAGGCGGGCAGCAAAGGTGCGCTGGCGCCCACTGGCAACCCGCAATTACAACGCTTGCAGCGCATCGCTGCCAAACTTGTCCCGCAAACCGCGCAGTGGAACGACCGCTCCAGGGGTTGGAGGTGGGAGGTCAATCTGATCGGCAGCAAACAGATCAATGCGTTTTGCATGCCAGGCGGGAAAATCGCTTTCTACACAGGCATTCTGGATCAGCTCAGCCTCACCGACGACGAAGCCGCGATGATCATGGGTCACGAAATGGCGCATGCCCTGCGCGAACATGCGCGGGCCCGAATCGCCAAAAGCCAGGGCACGGGAATGCTGTTTTCGCTGGGCGCGCAGCTTTTTGGCTTGGGCCAGTTGGGTGACGTGGCCGCCAGCCTGGGCACGCAGTTGCTGACGCTGCGCTTTAGCCGTGAAGACGAAAGCGATGCCGACCTGGTGGGTCTGGAGGTTGCTGCACGCGGTGGTTACAACCCCCAGGCCAGCGTGAGTCTGTGGGAAAAAATGGGTCGGGCTGGCGGCGGCGCGGGCGGCCCCAATTTCCTGTCTACACACCCGTCAGGCCCACAGCGCATTCAGCAGCTGCAGGCTAACGTGCCCAAGGTGCGCGGGCTCTACGAGCGCGCCAGGGGCTGATTTTCGGTTTTTGGGCGTCAAAACCTCAAAAACACCCGAAAAAAGCCATTTTCAGGCATAAAATTGGCCTCAAGCCCAATGAATACGGGCGTAAGCAGCTATTAAAATAATAGCATCCAAAACTATCATGAAAACCAGTTAACCTTGGCAGGAAATCCATCCCGATTACCGCAAGGAGCCTGCATGACCGCAACCCAGTTGATTTCTATCGCCGTATTGGCCATCCTGATTTTTTGGGCCGTCGGTGCTTACAACCGCCTGGTGCGCCTGAAAAACATCATCGCCAACGCCTTTGGGCAAATCGATGTGCAGCTCAAACGCCGCTACGACTTGATTCCCAACCTGGTCGATGCCGCCAAAAAATACCTCAGCCACGAACGCGAAACACTGGAAGCCGTCATCACCGCGCGCAACCAGGCCAAATCAGCCAGCGACGTGGTTCGCAGCCGCCCCGCCAACGCGCTGGCCGTGACAACGCTGGCCGTGGCCGAGCAAGCCTTGAGCAGCAGCCTGGGCCAGTTGTTTGCCTTGAACGAAGCCTACCCTGAGCTGAAAGCCGATGAAACCATTCGCGGGCTGAGCGAAGAGCTGACCAGCACCGAAAACAAAGTCGCTTTTGCCCGCCAGGCGTTTAACGATGCGGTACTCGACTACAACGATGCGCAGGGGCAGTTCCCGGCGGTGTTGATCGCCAAACTGTTCAGCTTTGCGCCATCAGCGATGTTGCAGGCGACGGAGAGTGTTGAGGAGCGTAAAGGTGTTCGGATTGCGATGTAACCAAGCCTTTTCCGTTTGTTTGGCGCTACCATCCAGCAATGAACCTCCATCAAGAAAACGCCGAACTGGCAGAAGCACTGCGCGTGCAGGCGATGTCTGATGCTGAGCGTAGCGCTTGGCTAGAAAATGCTTGGGGCAAAGTGCAGCGTGATGCAAATGCTTTTCTGGCCCACGCGCCAAACCGCCAGCACACAGCGCGTAGTTATGCGACGCTTGAAGAAAAGAATCGCTTTGAAGAAGCGCGTGAACTGGCTTTTGCCATGCACCACTCCATTTACGCCACACAAAGAATTGTTTCAGCATGAGCACGAGGCAGCCCACCAAGAGCGACTTGGTGCAACTTGCAAATGCATTGGCTATTTTTGGTGTTGAGTACGCCCTGATTGGTGGAACTGCCATGGCAGTTCATGGTTTTTCGCGCGCCACCAAAGACATTGACCTGCTGTTGCCTGTCAGCGCTGACAACAATGCACGCTTGCTACAAGCTTTGGCAAGCATTCCTGGTACTTCTGAGGCGCTGGGTACGTTGCGCCGCGAATGGATGGACAAGGGCCATTCAACAGCGTTGGAGGGAGAAATTGACGTCGATTTACTCTACGTCGCTGCAGACCAGACATTTGAGTCCCTGAAAGCGCATGTTCAAACCGTTATTTTTGAAGGTTTGCCAGTTGTGACGCTGGATGTAGATGGCATGTTACTGACGAAAAAAACCAGCCGAGAAACTGACATACCTGATCGCCTAAAACTTGAGCGTTTAAAAAATGCTCTGCGAGCACAGGCAGGGAGCGCACAGCTCAAACCAAAATAGCCATGCGTTTTCTTGAACAGCAGCGCCAAGCCAGAGCGCAAACCGCACGCTTGTTGCTGTTGTTCGCCTTGACGCTGCTGGTTTTAGTCGTCGCCGTCAATGCCGCGCTGGCACTGACCTGGCGGCTGGTGGCTTGGCAGGACGCGGCTTACCCGGCTTACTTTTTTCACATCAACACCGGCATGACGCTGTTGTTTGTGTTGGGCGGCTGGTGGATTGAGAGTTCTAACTTGGCGGTTGGGGGTGAGCAACTGGCGCGGCGCGTGGGCGCTCGCGAGGCCAAGGTGCTGGGGCCTTTGTCTCGATTGGGTTCTGAGAACGCAGAGCAAAAGTTTTGCAATATTGTGAGTGAACTGGCGATAGCTGCCAACATGAAACCACCCAGGCCGATGGTGCTGGACCGGGTGGACGGCATCAATGCCTTTGCCTGCGGCTGGGATGAAGACGACGCGGTGGTGGCCGTGACGCAAGGTGCGCTTGATTACTTGACGCGCGACGAGTTGCAAGGTTTGGTGGCGCATGAGTTCAGCCACATTCGTGAAGGTGACATGCAGCTGAACATGCGGCTGGCGGGTATGGTGTCGGGGCTGGAGATGATTTTTAACCTGGGCAATACCATGTGCGAGCCGGATGACAACGGCAGCCGGTCGTTTTTGGCGCTGCCCGGTTTTGCCATCAAGGCAACCGGCTCCATCGGCTGGCTGGCAGGCCGGGTGCTGAAGGCGGCGGTCTCGCGCCAGCGAGAGTATTTGGCCGACGCACGGGCGGTGCAATTTACCCGCAGCAAAGACGGCTTGGGCGGTGTGCTGCGAAAGGCGCTGGGGCAGGGTGACCTGAGCAGAGCCATGCATCCGGCTGTAGCACACATGCTGCTGCTGGGCCCAGAACAAGAGCGCTGGCTGGCGACGCACCCGCCGATTGCAGAGCGGATTCGGCGGATTTATGGCCACACGATGAGCGCGTCGGACATTGAGGAGGTTGTGCAGACGCGGCCTGACCTCATAAGTTAGTCTTGCCAATACGCCGTTTTTGCATAAGCAAATCACTAACGATTTGATAGCCGCACCCGCAAATTGGATGCGAAGTACTGGATACTCCCAATACCTCACACGCCGCACCGCGTTAAATTGTGACTTGAATCAAACCCCACGGAATCATCATGAAAATCAAACCATTGAGCCTGCTGGCTGCCCCGTTGTTTTGTCTGGCCAACATGGCATTTGCCCAAGCAGATGCAGGCAAAGAAGCGCTGTACGTTAAAAGCCTGGCCGCCACCTGCGCCAACTGCCATGGCACCAACGGCAGAGCGGTTGTTGGCTCCAGCGTGGTGTCGATTGCCGGGCTGGACCGGGCTTACATCGTGGCGCAAATGAAGGCTTTTAAAGCCGGCACCCGCCCCGCCACCATCATGCACCAGCTCAGCAAGGGCTACAGCGACGCGCAAATCGAGACGCTCGCAACCTACTTTGCATCGCAAAAGAAATAAGAAAAAAAGAACAAGGACACCATCATGACCAAAACCCTTTCCTCCAATTCTCAATCCAATCGCCGCTCGTTTTTGCAATCGTCTGCCGCCCTCAGCTTGCTGGGCATTGCAGGCCTGTCAGGCTGCGCCAGCATGTCAGGCGTGCCGTCCAAAGCCAAAGTGGTGGTGATTGGCGGCGGTTACGGCGGCGCGACCGCTGCCAAGTACGTGCGCATGTTGTCTGACTACAAAATTGACGTGGTGTTGATCGAGCCACAGGACGCGTTTATCTCCTGCCCCATGTCAAATTTGGTCGTCAGCGGCGTCAAGCAAATTGACTACCTGACCACGTCTTATGTAGGTTTGAGCAAAAACCACGGCATCACGGTTGTCAAAGACTTTGCCGACAACATCGACACCGCCAAAAAAACCGTGACCTTGCGCGGCGGCAGCGTGATTAGCTACGATAAGCTGGTGGTGTCCCCCGGTGTTGATTTGATGTTTGGCGGCGTTGACGGGCTGCAAGCGGCCAATACCAGCGGGCAAATTTTGCAGGCCTGGAAGGCTGGTGCCGAGACCGTTGCCTTGCGCAAGCAGCTTGAAGCCATGCCAGACGGCGGTGTGTTTGCCATCACCATTCCTGAAGCGCCCTACCGCTGCCCACCGGGCCCGTACGAGCGGGCGTCGGTGGTGGCGGGGTACTTCAAAACTGCCAAGCCCAATTCAAAGGTGTTGATACTCGATGCCAACCCGGATGTCACGTCCAAAGCGGGCTTGTTCAAAAAAGTATGGGCCGAGCAGTACAAAGGCATGGTCGAATATCGCCCGCAGCACAAGGCAGTGGCAGTCGATGCCAAAACCAACACGGTGAAGTTTGATGTTCAAGACGACGTGAAAGCCGCTGTGCTGAACGTCATTCCGTCCATGCGCGCTGGCGCGATAGCCGTCAAGGCTGGGCTGAACAACCAGGCCAACAACCGCTGGTGCGGTGTGAATTACCTGACGTTTGAGTCCACTGCCGCCAAAGATGTACACGTGCTGGGCGACTCGATTCAAATCGCCCCCGCCATGCCGAAAAGCGGCCACATGGCCAACAGCCACGGCAAGGTGGCGGCCAGCGCCATCGTGGCGCAACTGGCGGGCTGGGACGTGAACCCAGCGCCGATGCTGACCAACACCTGCTACAGCTTTGTCGATGAGAAAAACGTTGTTCACGTGGCCAGCGTGCATGAATATGTGGCGGCTGAGAAAACCTTTAAAACCGTGGCAACCTCGGGCGGCCTGAGCGCCGCGCCCAGCGAGTTGGAAGGTGTGTATGCACTGAATTGGGCGAGCAACATCTGGGCAGATTCATTGGCTTGATGGGCTTTTTAAAGTGCTATACTATTTATAGCTGCTTGCGCCCGTATTTATTGGGCTAGAGCTAAATTCCATTGATAAAAAGGGTCAAAAAAGCTGTTTTTGACCCTTTTTCACGTCTTTTTACCCCACCGCATGCAAAACAAGCCTATTTCTGCTCCATCCACTCAAGTCCCGCTCTGGAGGCAACTGCAAGGCGCGGCCAGTTTGCTGCTAGCGGTGCGGGATGGCCAGTCGATGACGGCTGCGCTGCTGGATGTGGACAGTACGCTGCGCCCTGGCGTGCAGGCGCTGGGCTTTCACACGCTGCGCTGGCTGGGCCGGGCCGAGGCGCTGCGTCAGCAGCTCGTCAAGAGGCCACCGCCGCCCGAAGCGGATGCTCTACTCTGCGTTGCGCTTGCCTTAATATGGACAGACACTACCAAGCATAGTGATGCGCAATTTTCCGCAGGGCCGCCCCAAGGAAAATTAGCCCCCTCGGGGGGCAGCGCAGTACGCGAAGCGACAAGCGTGGGGGCCATGTATTCGCCCTTCGTTTTGGTCGATCAGGCCGTGGAAGCCGCTAAACGCAGCGAGGCGACCACCCACCAGGCCAGCTTTATCAACGGCTGCTTGCGGCGGTTTTTACGTGAGCGCGATGAGCTGGTCGCCAAAACCGACGCCAACCCGCAAGCCGTGTGGAACCACCCCCAGTGGTGGGTGGATCGGGTGCGCAAAGACCATCCCGAGCAGTGGCAAACCATTTTGCGGGCCAATAACGCCAAAGCACCTCTGGTACTCCGTGTTAACCTGTCAAGAACGACTGTAGGCCAATATATTCAGGCACTAGCAGCTATGAATATTAAAGCAAATCAGGTGGGTGAACAAGGCGTGATTTTGACCCATGCGGTTGCAGTTCCGTCTTTGCCGGGTTACGCTGAAGGTCACTTTTCAGTGCAAGACGCTGCGGCGCAATTGGCTGCGCCTTTATTGCTGAATGCTTTGCCCACAGTCAACCCACTCAACATCCTCGACGCTTGCGCCGCGCCCGGCGGCAAAACCGCGCATTTGCTGGAGCTGGGGAACACCCAGGTCACCGCGCTGGACATTGACGCCAGGCGCTGTGAGCGCGTGGCTCAAAACCTCCATCGCTTGGGGCTGCAAGCAAATATTGTTGTTGGCGATGCCGCCAAGCCCAATGAATGGTGGGACGGCCGATTGTTTGACGGTATTTTGTTGGATGCGCCGTGTACAGCGTCCGGCATCGTTCGCCGCCACCCGGACGTGCGCTGGCTGCGCCGACCGACGGACATTGCGCAGCTCGCCAGCATCCAGACGCAACTGCTGCAAACGCTTTGGCAGCTGCTAAAACCGGGCGGCGCGTTGGTGTATTGCACCTGCTCGGTTTTCAGGGCCGAGGGTGACAGTCAGATACAAACGTTTCTTGCACACCACACCGATGCCCGATTAATGCCCTCGCCAGGCCATTTACTGCCTCAAATAAGCGTGCCGGACCGCGCTATACCGGACAATTTGATGCGTGAGCACGACGGTTTTTATTACGCCCTTTTTCAAAAGCACAGCGCTTGACGCTGCTGTGAGGTCGTTTTCCGTCCTTTGGGTGTGTTTATTTCTGTTGTTTTTCAGCCCGACCACTCGCGCCGCCGAACTGACACAGTTCAGCGTAGAGCGTGGTGACGATGGGATTTACCTGTCGGCCATTGTCCGGTTTGACTTGCCGTCCGTCGTAGAGGACGCCCTGTTGAAGGGTATTCCGATGTTTTTCGTCGCAGAAGCAGACATTTACCTTAATCGCTGGTACTGGACAGACAAACGCGTAGCCAGCGCCACTCGCACCATTCGGCTGGCTTATCAGCCTTTGACACGACGCTGGCGCGTTAATATTGTCAGCGGTCTCATCAACAACTCGGCCGGTTTGCGCGCCACTTTGAATCAGAATTACGACACGCTGCCCGAGGCGCTGTCTGCGGTGCAGCGTTTGTCGCGCTGGCGGATTGCCGAAAACACCGAGATTGAAGTAGATGTGGCCCACAAGCTGGAGTTTAGTTTCAATCTGGACTTGTCACAGCTGCCGCGACCTTTCCAAATTGGCGTGGCGGGGCAAAAAGACTGGACGATTTCTGTCCAGCAAAACGAGCGCCTGGTATTGGGCGCTGTCCGGCCAAAAATTGCTCTGCCCACAGCCAAAGAGGCTGACAAGTGAGCTTGCAGGGTCAGGCTGATGCCATCAAAAGCAGCCCGGCCTTCAGGTGGACGGTGGGCGTAGGCGCGGGTGCGGTGCTGGCGCTCAGTTTGGTGCTGCTGTTTTTGCTGACGCAAGCCACAGGCAACCGCGAGTTGTATGAGCGCAACTATGCGCGGCTGCTGGTGCTCAATATTGCTGTGGCGGCGCTGCTGCTGCTGGTGATTGGCTGGATTGTGTTGCGCCTGTACCTGCGGCTGCGCCAAGGACGTTTTGGCAGCCGTTTGCTGGTCAAGTTGGCGGCTATTTTTGCGCTGGTCGGGTTGATGCCGGGGCTGATGATTTATGTGGTGTCTTACCAGTTTGTATCCCGCTCGATTGAAAGCTGGTTTGACGTGAAGGTTGAAGGTGCGCTGGACGCGGGCCTGAACCTGGGCCGTGCCACGCTGGACGCCATGGCGGCTGATCTTGCCAGTAAAACCCGCCAGGCGGCCACGCAATTGTCGGAAGCGCCCGACACTTCTGCGGGCTTGGCGCTGGAGCGTTTGCGCGACCAGCTGTCGGCCAGTGATGTGGTGCTGTGGACGGCGGGCGGCCAGGTCATTGCCAGCGTCGGCGATTCGCGTTTCAAGATCAGCCCGGAGCGGCCTGCACCGGCACTGTTTCGCAACGCCAGAAGCCAGCGCGTGGCCACGCAGATTGAAGGCCTTGAGGAGTTGTCTGGTGGCTTGGCGGCGGTGCCAGCTGCTGCACCCACCGGGCGCATTCAAGCGGTTGCGCTGATTAGCAGTGCCAATGTGAGGCTGGTGGGGGAGTTACGCTTTTTGCAGGTCACGCAGGCGATTCCTGCCAGCGTGGTGGCCAATGCGATTGCCGTGCAGGAGGCCAACCGTGAATACCAGGAGCGGGCGCTGGCCAGGGGCGGTTTGCGCAAGATGTACATCGGCACACTCACGCTCAGTTTGTTTTTGGCGGTGTTCAGTGCGGTGCTGCTGGCGGTGCTGCTAGGCAACCAGTTGGCCAGGCCGCTGCTGGTGCTGGCCGATGGTGTGCGGCAAGTAGCGCTGGGCGACCTGACACCCAAGGCTGCACTGCAAGGCAAGGACGAGCTGGGCGGCTTGACGCGCTCATTTGCCGACATGACGCAGCAACTCAGCGATGCGCGCTCCGCCGTGCAACTGAGCATGAGCCAGGTTGATGCTGCGCGCGCTAATCTGCAAACTATTTTGGACAATCTCACAGCGGGCGTCATTGTGCTCGATGGTCAAGGGCGTATTCAGTCCAGCAACCCTGGGGCAACGCGTATTTTGCGCGCACCGATGGCGGCATACCACGGTCAATCGCTGGGTGAAGTCCCTGGACTGGACTTGTTTGCCAAAGATGTGAATGCGCAATTCGCTGATTTTTTAAGTGATGTTAATGCGCCTCACGGCCAGGAGCAGTGGCAGCAGTCGTTTGAGCTGAATACTGCTATGCCTGGCTCGCCGGACAACGCTATTACTTTAATAGCGCGCGGTGCCAAAATGCCCGGTGCTGAAGAATTCTTGCTGGTTTTTGACGATGTGTCTGAAATGGTTTCGGCACAACGCGCGCAGGCCTGGGGCGAGGTAGCCCGGCGATTGGCGCACGAAATCAAAAATCCATTAACGCCGATTCAGCTGTCTGCCGAGCGGCTGGAAATGAAGTTGGGCGGCAAGCTAACGGCGCCCGAGCAGGCGCTGTTGACCAAGTCTGTCAAAACCATCGTCGATCAGGTCGATGCCATGAAGCGGCTGGTCAATGAGTTTCGTGACTACGCCCGGCTGCCCGCAGCTGAACTGAAACCAGTTGACCTCAATGCTTTGATCAACGATGTGATCCAACTTTACAGCGCAGACAACGCGGTAGTGCCGGTAAACGCCGAGCTTGACCCCAATGCACCCTTGATCAAGGGTGACGCGCAGCAGTTGCGCCAGGTTATTCATAACCTGGTGCAAAACGCGCAGGATGCGCAAGAAGGCACGACAGGTGCAGTGGTGACGATCAAAACCGATTACTCAAAATCGTCATCGCGGGTACGTCTGTCGGTGCGTGACAACGGTAGCGGATTTCCTGAGCACATCCTCAAGCGTGCTTTTGAGCCCTATGTCACCACCAAGGTCAAAGGTACAGGTTTGGGGCTGGCGGTCGTCAAAAAAATAGCTGATGAGCATGGCGCACGCGTGGATATTTCCAATCGTGTTACAGATGGCGTCATTTCCGGCGCCCAAGTATCGTTATCATTCGCAGTGGCGGTCTAACAACACTTCAAGCAAA
>ENA-OFCX01001008-OFCX01001008.1-metagenomes-genome-assembly--contig:-NODE-1008-length-12416-cov-2.737723_pt1 | contig 12416 bp, 10 predicted proteins | sample MGYA00153384_OFCX01 | MGnify analysis MGYA00153384
CAGCAATCTGGAAAAATCTAATTACCAGCTCACCCATATTACCGATGGCAGCGCTGGATTGAAAACCGCGCTATCTCAAAAATGGGATTGCGTGCTTTTAGACCGCATGCTGCCCCTGGATGTAGATGGCATTGACATCTTAAAAGCACTGCGCGCACTGGGTAATACCACGCCCGTAATTATTGTCAGTGCCTTAGAAAAAACCGATGAACGCATTCGGTGTTTAAAGGCTGGAGCCGATGACTATTTACCCAAACCATTTTTCATTGATGAATTAGAGGCAAGGATTGAAGCCGTCATTCGCCGCAGCAATCACCTCCATGCCCCCGCTGTACACACCATGCAAATTGGTAATTTGCATATTGATTTACTGACGCATACAGCCTATCGCGGCGAAGAGAAAATCATTCTGAATCCGCGTGAATTCAAGCTGCTGGCCTATTTGATTAAAAATGCCGGCCAAACCGTCACACGCAGCATGGTGCTGGAAAATGTCTGGGAATATGACTTTCAGCCAGAGACCAACATCATTGATGTACACATCAGCCATCTGCGCCAGAAGATTGATGAAAAAGGCGCATCCTCTCTGATCCGTACCGTGCGCGGCAAGGGCTACAGCATTCATGCCCCAGCCCCCTAAATCAGGCTGGTTGCCACGCGCCTGGCAATCGAGCTCTTTTCGCTTGGCTCTGTGCTTTTGCATTCTGGTGCTGGGCATTTTGGCGGGCACCTTCACTGTGTACTACGTCGAAATCGTGGGCACGGCCAGCCAGCAACTCGATGACTACGCCCTGCGCACCAGCAAGCGCCTGCTCAACATCCACACCCAGCAAGGCGATGAGGGCCTGCGCCGCGAAATTGACATGCTGCTGGGCGACGGCATCGACAGCCAAAGCGAGGTACTGGTGTTCCAAGACGTGCACGGCAAAGTGTTGGCCGGCAACGCCGTCGCCAGCATGCACACCGTCAAACCCGGCGCCGAGCTGCAGGACGTGCTGTTTGAGCAAGAAAACCGCAGCCTGACCGCTCGCGTGCAGGTGCACGCTCTGGGTGGCAACCTTTTCTTGCTGGCGGGCAGCGATGTGCTGCCGCTGACTGACATTCGCAACCGCTACCTCAAAGCCACGGGTGCGGCGCTGGCCTTGGCGCTGGTGCTGTCGCTGGCGGCAGCGGTCGCCTTTCGCCGGCTGATGGACCAGCGCGCAGGTGAGCTGCGCCGCGCCATGCGCCAGGCAGGTCAGGGCAACCTGCACTTTCGCCTGCCGCAAAGCCGCCGCAGTGATGAGTTCAGCCTGCTCGAGCAGGACATCAACACCATGCTCGAGCAGCTCGAGCAACTGGTGCACGGCATACGCCACGTCTCCAACATGGTGGCGCACAACCTGCGCACCCCGCTCAACCGCACCCTGCACCACGTGCAGGCGGCCATGGATGCACCAGAGTCTTTGCGTCAGGCGCAACTGGAGCTGGCGCAAGAAGAGCTGCAGCAACTGAGCCGCCTGTTTGTCAAGATGCTGCTGCTGGCCGAGGTGGAATCGGGCGTGGCCCAGCAGCGCTTTGAACGCATCAACCTGCACACCGTGCTGCAAGAAGTACTGGAGTTTTACGAGCCCCTGTTTAAAGACCGCCAGGCCCAGCTGCATACCGATCTGCAGCGCCATGCGTGGATCATGGGTGACTCGCACCTGCTGGCCAACGCCCTGTCCAACGTGCTGGACAACTTTCTCAAATACGGTGCGGGCGACAGTGCACTGCAACTGGACATTACCCTCAAGGCCCACGAAGGCCTTGTCACGCTGCAACTGCGCGACCATGGCCACGGCGTGCCCGCCGAGGCGCTGGCACGCATCGGCCAGCACTTCTTTCGTGCCAGCAGCCACCAGCAGTTGCCCGGCCATGGCATTGGTCTGGCCAGTGTGCGAGCGATTGCACGCCTGCACCGGGGGAGCATCTCATGGAGCAACGCTGCGCCCGGGCTGCAGACCGTGCTGGAGCTACCGCATACACCACGTGTGGATAGCGACTAATTCCTCAGCCCAAGCAACGATGGGCGCTAGCGGCGAGACCCAACGCCTCAGACAGTACCAGCCGTGCAACCAGGCAAGGCAATGGCGCATCAAGGGTTGCGCGAGTGGTGGTTTAATTAATTTAATAGCTGTTAGCGCTTACAAACAAAGGACTTCAGATACAAGAGTATCTGAAGTCCTTATTCAGTAAGCATTAGTAGCTATTTTTTTTATACATCAGCTAGTTGTAGCAGCGCTTTATGCAAATTCACACAGCTTGGGCGCCGACAGCCATCACCCAGCAGCCACAAGGTTTGCGCTGGCCACGAGGCCTCAAACCGCAGGCGGCATAAGTCGTGCAGCACACCCTGACAACAATCGGCGCTGAGGTGCTGTGAACGGCTCCCAATTGTTTTAGATGCGGCCCAGGGCTTTGTCTACGCCCTTGTTCGCCAGCTCGTCGGCACGCTCATTGCCCGGATCACCAGCGTGGCCCTTCACCCAGCGCCATTCGATGCGATGGCCTGCAGTGGCCACCAGGGTATCCAGCTCCTGCCACAGCTCTGCGTTCTTCACAGGCTGCTTGGCCGCTGTTTTCCAGCCGCGGGCTTTCCAGCCATGCACCCATTCAGTAATGCCTTTGCGCACGTATTCACTGTCCAGAAACAGGGTCACATCACAAGGCCGCTTCAAAGCCCGCAGCGCTTCAATCACGGCTTGCAGCTCCATGCGGTTGTTGGTCGTCTCGCGTTCGCCACCAAACATTTCTTTGATGTGAGGGCCCGCTTGCAGCAGCACCCCCCACCCTCCGGGGCCCGGGTTGCCCTTGCAGGCCCCGTCCGTATAAATCACAACCTGGTTCAAATTTCTTTCCTTTGCGGCGCCTGCTGGCAAGCGGCTGCAGGGGCAGCCTGTGCGGGCGCTTTGTGCTTGCGCCACGCAGGCTCCATCAGCCGCATGCCATGCACCTTTTTCACAGCCAGCACGCAGTATGCACCGCCCAGAACAGGCCATGCCTTGTTGCCCAGCTTATCCATCCAGCGCCACCGCTCCAGCCACACCTGCTCGTCCACTGCGGGCACATGGCAGCCAAAGTCCGCGGCCACTACATCCATGGCCAGCACTTGCATCCAGTCGCGCACACGCCAGTAAGGCAGACCCCGCCATGCATTCAGACTCGGGGCCTGCACGCGCTCCAGCCTATGCTGTACGCCCCATAAGCTGTAGGGATTGAGCCCAAACAGCAGCAAGCGCCCTTCAGGCACCAGCACCCGCACGGCTTCACGCAACGCAGCATGCGGGTCCTGGCACAGCTCCAGGGTGTGCGGCATGACCAGCAGGTCCAGACTGGACTCAGAAAACGGCAGCGCCTCGGGCGCACAACACAGTTGGACACCTTGCGGCGCTTGGCAAGCCGTGCGATCAAGGTTTAAATCACAGCCGGGCGCGGACACCCACTGGTGTGGCATTCGGTTGTTTCGCAATGCCTGCAGCATGGGCAATCCCAATTGCAGGCTGTGATAGCCGAAAATGTCCGCCACCGCCTCGTCGCACCGCTGCTGCTCCCACTCGAGCAGGTAGCGGCCAAAAGCCTTTGCCATCCACGGATGGTGCACTTCAGTTTTCTCTTTCATGAACCTGTTGCCGTTGCCTGCGTTTTCTGACAATTACATCTGGCTGCTGCACAACGGCAGACAAGCCTTGGTGGTTGATCCCGGCGACGCTGCGCCCGTTCAAGCGGCCTTGCAAACCCATGGTCTGCAACTGCAGGCCATTCTAGTGACCCATCACCACGCTGACCATGTCGGTGGTGTTGACGCATTGCGCACCGCCACAGGTGCTGCAGTGTATGGCCCCGCTTTTGAGACACTGCCTGAACCCGTCACACGTGTCGATGCATCCACCACACTGTCTCTTCTTGGTCTGACGTGGCAGGTGCTGGAGGTGCCCGGTCACACCGCAGGCCATATTGCGTGGTACAGCGCAGACGCAGAAGGTGGGCCCATTTTGTTTTGTGGTGACACCCTGTTTTCCGGGGGATGCGGCCGTTTGTTTGAAGGCACCCCCGAGCAGATGCACGCGTCACTGCAACTGCTGGCACGCTTACCGGGCAACACCCGAGTGGCTTGCGCCCACGAATACACTCTGAGTAATCTGAAATTTGCGTGCACCGTGGAACCTAGCAACACTGCTTTGCTCCAATACCGCGCGCATTGCGAAACCCTGCGCCAGCAACAGCGTCCTACGCTACCGTCTTTGCTGGCGCAAGAATTAGCAATCAACCCTTTTCTGCGTTGCGACGTTATAGAGGTTGTGCACAGCGCACAAAGCTTTCGTCCTGACTTAATCTCCCAAAACCCCGCCAGCGTTTTTGCAGCGCTGCGTGAATGGAAAAACGCATTTTGATGAACTTGCGCCACCTTCTTGTTGCCTTCAGCGTGGTTTGGCTCGCCGGTTGTGCGACATCGCCGTCCAACTCCGTAGATGGCCCGCTCAAACCCATTACCCAAGCGCGTCCCCTGTCGTCCCACGTTACGTCGCTGGAGTCGAATAACGATCTGTGGGAACGCATCCGCAAAGGCTTTGCCATTCCCGATCTGCAGCACGAGCTGGTCGATGTCCAGGAGCAGTGGTATGGCAGCCGCCCGGATTACATCGACCGCATGACCACGCGCTCGAGCAAATACCTCTATCACATCGTGGAAGAGCTGGAGCAGCGCAACATGCCCACAGAGCTGGCGCTGCTGCCCTACATCGAAAGTGCCTTCAATCCCCAAGCCGTCTCCAGCGCCAAAGCGGCAGGCATGTGGCAATTTATGCCTGCAACAGGCTCGTACTTCGAGCTGACACAAAACGCTTTCCGCGATGACCGCCGCGATGTACTGGCGTCCACCAAGGCTGCACTGGATTACCTGGAAAAGCTGCACCGCATGTTTGGCGACTGGCATCTGGCCCTGGCCGCCTACAACTGGGGCGAAGGCAGCGTGGGCCGCGCCATCAAGCGCAATGAACGCCAGAGCATGGGCACCAGCTATACCGACCTGACCATGCCCAACGAAACCCGCAATTACGTCCCCAAATTGCAGGCGGTCAAGAACATCATTGCCAATCCTGAAAAATTCAAGATTGAGCTGCCCAACATTGAAAACCACCCGTACTTTCAGGCCGTAGAAATCAAGCGCGATGTGGACGTAGAGCTGGTGGCCCGCCTGGCAGACGTGCGCCTGGATGACTTCAAGGCGCTGAACCCCTCGTTTCACCGCCCCACCATTTTTGCAGCCGGCGTCACTCAAATTTTGCTGCCCTGGGACAACGCCAAGGTGTTTCAGCGCAATCTGGCTGCCTACCACGACGGCCAATACGCCAGCTGGACGGTGTGGATCGCCCCCAGCACCATGACCGTGGCCAACGCAGCCCAGCGCGTGGGCATGAGCGAAGCCGATTTACGCAGCGTCAACCGCATTCCTCCACGCATGATGATCAAGGCAGGTTCGGCCTTGATGGTGCCACGCACATCCCAACACCAAAGTGACGTTGCCACCCACATTGCCGACAACGGCAAACTGGCGCTGGCCCCCGAAATTACCGAAGTCACGCGCCGCACACCCGTCAAAGTTCGCAAGGGTGACACCATGGCCAAGGTGGCAAGCCGCAATGGTGTCTCGGCTGCCAATCTGGCGCGCTGGAACGACATGTCCATCTCGTCCAAGCTGCGTGCAGGCCAGTCGCTGGATATCTATAAAACAGTCAGAGTCTCGGCCGCAGGTGCCAGCGCCAAAAAGGCCACACCTACCAAGAAAGTGCGCACCGCAGGCACTCAGAAAGCGGCACCGGCCAAAGTGGCCCAGAAAAGCAAAGGTGGCACACCCACCAAGAAAAAGCGTTGATCGCCCATTTCTGATTGCTGATGGACCCAAGCAAAACGCCCTGCAATGCAGGGCGTTTTTTTATCTGCGCTCTACCAGCGCATGGGCAATCGTGCCCAGATCCACATACTCCAGCTCGCTGCCTACAGGCACGCCACGGGCCAGCCGTGTCACCTGAATCTGACGCCCCTGCATAAGCTCTGTGACTGCGTGGGCCGTCGCTTCACCTTCGGTCGTAAAGCTGGTGGCCAGGATCACTTCCTGCACCTTGCCATCCAGTGCCCGCTGTACCAATTGCGGCAAGCCCACATCTTTCGCACCAACACCATCCATGGGAGAGATGCGCCCCATCAGTACAAAGTAATAACCACTGTAGGCACCTGTTCGCTCCATCGCGGCCAGGTCGGCGGGTGTCTCCACCACACACAAGCGCGCTGCATCACGGCCTGCATCCTGGCAAATCGGACATACCGCCTCGTGCGTAAAAGTGTTGCAGCGGGTGCAGTGCTGCACCGAATCGACCGCCTCCACCAAGGCACGAGAGAGCACACGTGCGCCCTCTTGATCGCGCTGCATCAAGTGAAATGCCATCCGCTGCGCGGACTTCACCCCTACGCCAGGCAAGCGGCGCAGCGCCTGAATCAATGGTTCCAGCGGCTGAAGGTCAGACATATTTCAAACACCCAAATAAAAAGGGAAAGCACCACGGCTTTCCCTCAATCGACGTCGTCGCCTGCAATTAGAAAGGGAACTTCATGCCACCGGGCAAACCGGGCATGCCCGCTGTCAGCTTGGACATTTTTTCATTGGAAGTTTCTTCGGCCTTGCGCACAGCCGCGTTGAACGCAGCGGCCACCAGATCTTCCAGCATGTCTTTGTCTTCAGCCAGCAGACTGGGATCAATCGTGACGCGCTTGACATCGTGCTTGCAAGTCATCACCACCTTGACCAAACCTGCGCCCGACTCGCCTTCTACTTCGACGTTGCCCAGCTCATCCTGCGCCTTCTTGAGGTTGTCTTGCATGGTTTGGGCTTGCTTCATCAAACCGGCGAGTTGTCCTTTATTGAACATGGTAGGTTTCCTTTATTCGTCACTTAAAAATCTGATGGGGCAATAGTGCCACGACTTGGCATGCCCCGGCCTTTGTTTCGCCTATACAGGCCGAATGCTACCGGGCACGATGGTTGCCCCGTAGGTTTGCTGTAAATGCAGCACCTGCGGATCGTTCATCACAATCGCTTCAGCCCGTTTTTGCCGTGCTTCAGCCTGCGCCTTATTGCGCAGCGCAGGGGTGTCAGACACCTTGCCATTTTCAACTTCAAGGCTGACGCAGTCTGTGACTTGCGCCAAAGCTTTGAGCAGGCGCTCGCGGGGCATAGGCTGGTTGAGCGATGTGCGTTGCACACGCAACGTCCACACACCTTGCGATTGCGCCACCAATTGTGACTGCATGGCCAGCTCGCGCACCAAAGCGGTGATGGCTTGCGCCTCATCCAGTTGGGTCACCACTGCGTGCCATGCATCCCCCAAAGGGGTTGGCTCCAGCTCTGTAGCCACATCTATGGCAGCAGGCTTGGCCTGAACCACAGGCTCTGCAAACGGTGCCGATGCCTCCATGGGCACCTCATCCCATACGGGCGGCTCATCGCTGCCGTATGCAGGCTCTGCCTGCGCCGGCTCAGGAGGCAAGTCTTCCCACGGAGGTGGCATGTCTTGCGCGGCATCTTCCCGCCCAGGGGCGGCAGCCTCAGCAACTGCGGGTTGCTCCACGGCCTGCTGTGCTGCAGGGGCTGGCATCGCATTCACCGCAGCCGGTTCGGGCTGTGGCTGTGGCTGTGGCTGTGGCTGTGGCTGTGGCTGTGGCTGTGGCTGTGGCTCAGCTTGCGCCTTTGCCAGCGACTGCACAGGCAGTTCAGCTAACTTCAGTGTTTTTTTTTCAGCCAATGGGGCTGTGGTGCCCGAAGGTTGCTCACCTTGTGGCTTGAACGCCAGCAGGCGCAGCAGCGCCATGGTCAGCGCAGCGTATTCATCTGGTGCCAAGCCCAGCTCTTGGCGGCCATGCAGGCAAATGCTGTAGAGCAGCTGCGTCTCGTCGGCAGGCATCGCCTGTGCCAGCTGCGCCATTTCTGCGGCTTCTGGATCTGAAGCGTCCACCGCAGCGGCCATATCCGGTACTGCCTGCAAAACGGCCATGCGTTGCAGCACGGTGGACATTTCCTCCAGAGTGGAGGCCCCGGAAATGCCGTTGTAGCGCAGTGCATCTACGGTCTCTACCACTGTGCGGCCATCGCCTTGTGCCAAAGCGGCAATCAAGCGAAACACGTAACTGCGGTCCACGCTGCCCAGCATTTGCCGCACAGATACTTCTTGCAACTGCCCGCAACCAAAAGCAATGGCCTGGTCAGTCAGCGACAGCGCATCTCGCATGGAGCCGCGCGCACCGCGGGCCAGCAGCTTCAGCGCCTGGGGCTCTGCAGGAATGTCTTCTTTCACCAGCACTTGCGTCAGGTGCTCAAAAACGGTTTCTGGTGCCATAGGCCGCAGATTGAACTGCAGGCAACGCGAAAGCACGGTCACAGGTACTTTCTGCGGATCGGTCGTGGCCAGCACAAACTTCAGGTACTCAGGGGGCTCTTCCAGCGTCTTCAACATGGCATTGAAAGCCGTGTTGGTGAGCATGTGCACCTCATCAATCATGAAGACCTTGAAGCGCCCCTGCACCGGCTTGTACACCGCCTGCTCCAGCAGGCTTTGCACCTCGTCCACACCTCGGTTCGAGGCCGCATCCAGCTCAATATAGTCAGGAAAACGTCCACTATCGATTTCAGTACAGGCAGGGCATACGCCACAAGGCGTAGCCGTAATTCCACCCTGACCATCTGCGCCTGTGCAGTTCAGCGATTTGGCCAAAATACGCGACACCGTGGTCTTGCCCACGCCACGCGTACCGGTGAATAAATATGCATGGTGCAACCGCTGCTGGGTCAGCGCGTTGCCCAATGCCTGCACGACGTGCTCCTGCCCCACCATTTCGGCAAAGTTACGGGGACGGTATTTACGGGCGAGCACGAGATAAGACATAGGGGCGAATTCTACGGGCTACGAGCTTTACACCATGTCAGCTTGCTTGTTTATCTTCACGTGTCCCATCTGCGTGACACAAACGCACCTATAATTGACGCTGACAGGCCCCCTCGCATGGGGAAGCAGCCAACCGGGTCAGGTGGGGAACCAAGCAGCCCTAACTGTGAAACCAGTGCCGAGGTAAGGCTTGTCAACTTCGTTTCAGAACCCTCTTCATCAGCAAGAGATGCTCTTTTTGAAGCGATGCTTTTCAAAAAACATGACTGATATGCCAATAGTTTGGCAGCGAGCCTGCGCGTGCAGGCCATTGCACTTCCATGCCGCATGAAGGCACAGCGCCAGCGTTATTGACGACGCTTTGAACCACAAGCGCTGCAGCCATTTGCAGACGCTGCGCAGCGTGCGCCGATACGCGTCAAGTAGATGCAGCTGGTGCTGCCCAGCACCAGCTGCCACCTGCAAAAAAATATGCCAGCGCACCGGCCCGCAACCAACTCAAGCGAAGCGCCCCCCCCATGCATTGCCGCGTTTGGCCTCTTTAATTAGCCATTCAACGCAACTTGGGCAAAAGCTTGACGTAGACCAGCTCGCTGACCAGCTCCACCAACGTTTGCGCCACGATCACGGCGGGCAATACAGGAATAGCACCCGGCACGGCCAGCGCCAAGGGCAGCACCACCAAGGAGTTGCGCGTGCTGCCACTAAAGGCAATGGCTCGCACTGCCGAGACTTCTAGCTTGAAAAGCTTGGCCACCCGCCATGCCACCACAGGCGCCAGGACCGCAAACGCCATATAGACAGGCAGCACGCGCAAGGCTGCGTGGCTTGCGGCCTCCAGTTGCGGAACCACGGCGGCAACCACCACAAACAGCACCAGTGCCGTCGCAGGCACAGGCAGCCAGCCCAAACCCGCGTAAATACGCGCGCCCACGCCCGAGCGAGCGGCCCACCACTGCGTGCATGCGGCCAGCAGCAGTGGCAGCGCAATCAGCCACACAAAGGCATCCACAAAAGGCCTAGCCTGCACCAATGCCGCGGCCTCTTGCCCCAGCATGGCGCGCAGATAAACAGGCAATAACAGCATTTGCACCACCAGCAGCACCGGGGTAGATGCCAGCAGCAAGCGCGCATCGGCCTTGCCCATGTGCGCAAACGTGACCACGTAATCAATGCACGGCGCCAGCAGCACCAGCAAGACGCCAAAGCGCACCAGGCCGTCATCGGGCAAACCAAAACTCAAGCCCCAGACCAGCAGCGGTATGGCAACAAAATTAGTCACCAGCAGCGCCAGCAAAAACCGCCCCTGCTTTAAAGCGGCACGCAATGCGGGCACGGGTACTTGCAAAAAAGTGACGTAGAGCATGAGCGCCAGCGCGGGGTTGATCGCTCGCTCCAAGCCCGGCGCGCCTGCAAACGTCCATGCAAAAAAGGCGGCAACGGCAACGGTGGCCAAGTAAATAGGCGCTTGCAAGCGCTCTAAGGTGTCACGAAATGATGGCATGCGTGCATTGTTGCTGAGCCCGAATAGGCTTTACAAATACCGCCCACCTTTCGCTTCACTCTCGCGCATATGCATAAAAATATAGCTGGCTACGCAGTATTTACAACGACTTCAGATACAAAAGCATCCGAAAACATTACATAGCAAGCACTGACAGCTATACCTTTATTGAGTTACATACGCTTGAATGCCACGTGCCGCGCGCACGCCCGTAGCAAAACAAGCGGTGAGCAGGTAGCCACCCGTAGGAGCTTCCCAATCAATCATTTCGCCAGCGCAGAACACACCGGGCAGCGCCTTGCACATGAGAGCCTCATCCAAGGCATTCCACGTTACGCCGCCAGCGGTGCTGATGGCTTCATTCAGAGGACGCGTAGCCACCACCGTGATCGGCAAAGCCTTGATGGCATGTGCCAGCTTCACCGGGTCTTGCATGTCCTGCTTATTCAGCAACTCATGCAGCAGCGCCGCCTTGACGCCGTCCAGACCCAAACGCCCCTTCAAATGGCTGGACAGGCTGCGCGAGCCACGTGGGTGACGCACTTCCTGCAGCACCTTCTCAGCGCTGAATGCAGGCAGCAGATCCAGCTCAAAAGTGGCAAAGCCTTGTCGTTTGATTTCATCGCGCAGCAGGTGTGAGACCGCATACACCAAACTGCCTTCCACCCCGGTGGCCGTAGCAACAAATTCACCCCTGCGATCAAAGCTGCGCCCCAGACTGTCCGTAAAACGGAGGGCCACAGACTTCAGCGGAGCGCCAGCAAAACGCTCGGTGAAATGCGTGCTCCAGCCTTTACCGGGTGCAGGCGCAATCCCCACCAGTTCTTTGAAAAACTCACGACGTGTTTCTTCTGTTGCGTGCGCAGGCTGGCCCACATCAAAGCCACAATTGGCCGGCTGCAGCGCCGACACCTCCACACCTTTGGCTTGCAGCAACGCCACCCAAGCACCATCAGAGCCCAGGCGCGCCCAGCTGCCGCCGCCCAAAGCCAGCAACACTGCCTTGGCTTGCACGGGCAATACGCCTTCGGGTGACTCCATCACCAGCGCTTGCGCATCACTCCAGCCCTTCCACAAGTGACGCATATGAAACACCACCCCCTGGGCACGCAAACGCGCCAGCCAGGCGCGAAGCAGCGGTGCAGCTTTCATGTCCGTGGGAAAAACGCGGCCCGATGTGCCTACAAAAGTGCCAATACCCAAGCCCTCAGCCCAGGCGCGCAATTGCTCCGCGCCAAATTCTTGCAACAAAGGCTGCAGCATGGGCTGCGTATCGCCATAGCGTTCGACAAAACGCTCAAAGGCTTCAGCGTGTGTCAGGTTCAAACCGCCCTTGCCTGCCAGCAGAAATTTACGCCCCACCGAGGCTTTGCCATCAAACACGTGCACCTGCACGCCTTGGGCAGACAGCATCTCTGCAGCCATCAAACCCGCAGGCCCTGCCCCCACAATAGCAACATCACACTTGAGCGCAGGCAGCGCAGTGGCAGCAGACATAGACAAACCTATCTTTCACAAATACCGGCGACCAAGCGCCAAAGGGCTGGCAGCATAACGCCTGCTCGAAGACCCAGGGGCAACCACGCCAATGCCACCCATTGGGCACGCCTATAAAAGCCATAGTTGTTTTTGCCCAGCCACAAGGCACGTCTGGACATTCGTTTCTGTCACAATTATTCGAACTTTCGTGCGCTTTATGCGCCCCGCCCCCACACTCACAACAAGGAAGAAATCCATGGCCAGCGAACTCATCAAGCATGTCACTGACGCCAGCTTTGAATCGGATGTACTGCAGCCCGGCAGCACCGTACTGGTGGACTACTGGGCTGAATGGTGCGGTCCCTGCAAGATGATTGCCCCCATTTTGGACGACGTCTCCAAAGCCTACGAAGGCAAGATCACCATCACCAAGATGAACGTAGACGAAAACCGCGAAATTCCCGCCAAGTTCGGCATTC
>ENA-OFCX01001009-OFCX01001009.1-metagenomes-genome-assembly--contig:-NODE-1009-length-12407-cov-3.704582_pt1 | contig 12407 bp, 13 predicted proteins | sample MGYA00153384_OFCX01 | MGnify analysis MGYA00153384
TGCCTACTTTATTGGTATGCGGCGTTGGTGAGCCTTTAGTAATGTTGGCCGCTTTTTTAATTAAAATCGTCGCAGGCGGCGTTTTCATTACAAAAGTAAAGCTCTTATCTGCAAATGCAGTAATCACAACAGGAATTGGCAAACCAGGCTCAACGCCTTGGGTTGCGGCATTAAATGCTTTACAAAATTCCATGATATTTAAACCGCGTTGGCCTAATGCAGGGCCAATTGGTGGGCTTGGGTTAGCCTTACCTGCGGGTACTTGTAGCTTAATGTAACCGATGATTTTTTTTGCCATGATACAACTCCTAAAATGGGTACAAACGCTTGCCGATTGAAAACTTCGTTGCCATCCATCGTTGCAATAACAAAAAATATCGCTTACATACTAATTGTATGCCGCGCGCTATTTTTTGTTATTGCGCCTTGACTGGCTTAGAACTTTTAAATCGGGGGTTTTACAAGCTCCCCGTTTAACAAAAGCAATATTTCTACTGCCTACCTCTTACAAAACTAGTTCGTTTTTAAAACTAAACTTCTTTTACGATCTGACTGAAATCAAGCTCAACAGGTGTGGCGCGACCAAATATGACCACAGAAACACGTAACTTGCTTTTTTCGTAATTGATATCTTCTACAGCGCCTGAAAAATCTTTAAATGGGCCATCAACCACACGCACTGTCTCACCTTTTTCAAAGGTCAATTTTTGCGTTGGGTTAGATTTACTATCATCCATACGTTGCAAGATAATTTCGACTTCTTTATCTTTGATAGGTGTAGGTCTCTGCGCACTACCGCCGATAAAGGCAGTTACACGTGGCGTACTTTTAACCAAATGCCAGCTTTCGTCACTCATACTCATTTGTACCAGCACATAACCTGGGTATAGGCGGCGTTCTGATATTTTTTTAACGCCGGCTTTCATTTCAATCACTTCTTCAACTGGCACTAAAATATCGCCAAATTGATCTTGCAAGCCTGACCGCGCGATGCGGTCTTCAATACCTGCTTTTACTGATTTTTCCATTCCGGAAAACGCTTGGACTGCATACCATCGCATACTCATTTGGATGCCTTCAAAAAACTCAAATTTTCGGATACAGTGCAAGGCGCACGGAACGCAGAAAGCGAGATAGTACGGATTTGTACAGCGAGCTTGCGAGTACCGCGCAACGCTGCAATGTGCCTAAAATTTGATTTTTTTAAGGTTTCCATCAAGCACTCCGTCCCATTAACCACTGCACCATATAGGCAAATCCAATATCAACTACCGCTAAAAAAGCAGCCATTACCAGCACCAGCACAAACACAGCAACTGTAGTTTGTATGGTTTCTTTTCTGGTTGGCCAAACTACTTTTTTGGCCTCATTGATCGATTCCCCTACGAAACCTAACAAGTTTTTGCCTTGTAGCGTTGTGTACAAAACTGCAATAGCCGCAGCTAAACCAGCCAGTATTACTAGAATACGTAACACCAAAGCTTTATCAGAGAGTAGGTAAAAGCCAGCGATTCCAGCTGCTAACAGCAACCCAGATAACACTAGCTTGATTTTATCGATCATATTGTTATATCTTTAATTAGTCTTTTACAGACTTTATTTTTAATTAATCTTAATTAGATTAATCACTGTATTTGGCAGGCCAAGAGGGTTTCGAACCCCCAACCCTCGGTTTTGGAGACCGATACTCTACCAATTGAGCTATTGGCCTGTAGTTAACGGTTTTATCTCAATTTCAAACCGTTTTAAACCACAAAAGCCGCGCAGGGTTGTTTGCGCGGCATTTGCTTAATACAACTAACTATTCAATGATTTTAGCCACAACCCCAGCACCCACGGTACGACCACCTTCACGAATCGCAAAGCGTAGACCATCTTCCATGGCGATTGGGGCAATCAATGTCACAACGATTGATACATTGTCACCTGGCATCACCATCTCTGTGCCTGCTGGTAGTTCTACTGCACCGGTTACATCGGTTGTACGGAAATAGAATTGTGGACGGTAACCTTGGAAGAATGGCGTGTGACGACCCCCTTCATCTTTACCTAATACATAAATCTCAGCTGAGAATTTGGTGTGTGGTTTAATGGTGCCTGATTTGGCTAATACTTGACCGCGTTCTACTTCTTCACGTTTAGTACCGCGTAGTAGCACACCGACGTTGTCACCTGCCATACCTTGGTCAAGTAACTTACGGAACATTTCAACGCCAGTACAAGTGGTTTTAAGCGTTGGTTTAATACCAACGATTTCAATCTCTTCACCGACTTTAACGATGCCGCGTTCAATACGACCTGTTACCACCGTACCACGACCAGAGATAGAGAATACATCTTCTACTGGCATTAAGAAGGTACCGTCAATAGCGCGTTCTGGCATTGGGATATAAGTGTCTAGTGCTTCGGCTAGTTTTAGAATGGCTGGTTCGCCGTATTCTGATTGGTCGCCCTCTAGGGCTAATTTAGCAGAACCGATGATAACGGGTGTATCGTCACCTGGGAAATCGTATTTGCTAAGCAATTCACGAATTTCCATTTCAACGAGTTCTAGTAGTTCTTTATCATCCACCATGTCGGCTTTGTTCATAAACACAACAATGTATGGCACGCCTACTTGGCGGGCTAACAAGATATGTTCACGGGTTTGGGGCATGGGGCCGTCGGCGGCCGAGACGACCAGAATGGCGCCGTCCATCTGCGCGGCACCCGTGATCATGTTCTTGATGTAGTCGGCGTGCCCGGGGCAGTCCACGTGCGCGTAATGACGATTGGCGGTCTGGTATTCGACGTGGGCGGTGTTGATGGTGATGCCGCGCGCTTTTTCTTCTGGTGCTGCGTCAATTTGATCATATGCTTTGGCTTCGCCACCGAATTTTTTAGCTAAGATTGTGGTGATCGCTGCGGTTAAAGTAGTCTTGCCGTGATCGACGTGACCAATGGTGCCTACGTTAACGTGCGGTTTGGTCCGTTCGAATTTGCCTTTTGCCATTTTGGGGTTCCTTTAAATTTTTATAAATAGTGATATACGTTTAATTTTATTTGGTAATTACTTTTTATTCATAATGGCCTCAGCCACGTTTCTAGGTGCTTCAATATAATGCTTAAATTCCATACTGTAACTTGCACGGCCTTGTGACAATGAACGAACCGTCGTTGAATAACCAAACATTTCAGCTAGCGGCACTTCTGCACGAATCACTTTTCCCGTTGCGTTATCTTCCATGCCTTGAATCATGCCGCGTCGTGATGACAAATCGCCCATAATGTCGCCCATATAATCTTCTGGCGTTTCAATTTCAACCGCCATCATTGGCTCTAATAAAATCGGGTCAGCTTTACGCATACCGTCTTTAAAACCAATTGATGCGGCCATTTTAAAGGCATTTTCATTTGAGTCTACGTCATGGTATGAACCATCAAATAAGGTGACTTTTACATCAACCACTGGGAAGCCAGCCAAAACACCTGAAGGAATCGTTTCGCGCAAACCTTTTTCTACCGCAGGAATAAATTCGCGTGGCACTGTACCGCCTTTAACTGCGTCGATAAATTCAAAACCTTTACCTGGCTCGTTTGGCTCCATTATTAGCCACACATGACCATACTGACCTTTACCACCAGATTGTTTAACGAACTTACCTTCCACTTCCACTTTCTTTTTAATCGCTTCACGGTATGCTACTTGTGGAGCGCCTACGTTAGCTTCAACCCCAAACTCACGACGCATACGATCAACTAGAATTTCAAGGTGCAATTCGCCCATACCAGAAATAATGGTTTGATTAGTCTCTTCATCGGTTTTAACGCGGAAAGATGGATCTTCTTGCGCTAAGCGATTTAAAGCAACACCCATTTTTTCTTGGTCAACTTTTGTTTTTGGCTCAACTGCCACGTGAATTACCGGCTCCGGGAAAATCATGCGCTCTAAAATGATCTCGTCATTCAAGCTACACAATGTATCACCTGTGGTTGCATCTTTTAGGCCAATTGCTGCGGCAATATCGCCAGCACGAACTTCTTCAAGTGGCTCACGCGCATTGGCATGCATTTGTACAATACGCCCAATACGCTCTTTTTTACCTTTGATTGGGTTATAAACAGTGTCGCCTGCTTTAATAACGCCAGAATATACGCGAAAGAATATCAATTGTCCCACGAAAGGATCGGTCATGATTTTAAACGCTAGAGCTGAGAATTTTTCATCATCAGCGGCACGCAAGAATATTTCGTTACCATCTTCATCTTCGGCACGTGTTGGTGGAATATCAGTTGGCGCTGGCATAAGTTCTACCACTTTGTCCAACATGGCTTGCACGCCTTTGTTTTTAAAAGCTGAGCCACAAACCATTGGCACGATTTCAAAAGCAATGGTACGTAAACGCAAGCCTGCCATAATTTCTTCTTCAGACAAACTGCCTTCTTCAAGGTATTTGTTCATTAGCTCTTCGTTGGCTTCAGCTGCGGCTTCAACCATATTTTCACGCCATTTATCACATTCGGTTTGTAAATCTGATGGAATATCGCGGTAATCAAATTTCATGCCTTGAGATGCATCATCCCAATAAATGGCTTTCATTTTAATCAAGTCAACGACGCCTTCAAATTTGTCTTCTGCACCAATTGGCACTTGAAGAGGAATTGGATTGGCTTTAAGACGTGCACGCATTTGATCGTACACTTTGAAGAAATTAGCGCCTGCGCGGTCCATTTTATTAACGAACGCTAAACGCGGCACTTTGTATTTATTGGCTTGGCGCCAAACTGTTTCAGATTGTGGCTGCACACCACCTACTGCACAATAAACCATGCAAGCGCCATCAAGCACACGCATTGAGCGCTCTACTTCAATGGTAAAGTCAACGTGGCCTGGGGTATCAATAATATTAATACGGTGTTGATCAAATTGACCTGCCATACCTTTCCAAAAACAGGTAGTAGCAGCCGATGTAATGGTGATACCGCGCTCTTGTTCTTGCTCCATCCAGTCCATGGTGGCCGCGCCGTCATGAACTTCACCAATTTTGTGGTTCACGCCGGTGTAAAACAAAACGCGTTCGGTGGTGGTAGTTTTACCAGCATCGATGTGGGCAGAGATACCGATATTGCGGTAGTTTTCAATGGGGGTTGCGCGTGGCATACATTGCTTTCGGTTCGAATTTGCGAACGTAAATGAACAAAAATCGCTGCTCAATTTTTATACTGATCCAGGAGCTTGCCTGAAACAGGTTTGCCAGCCAGCGAATCTGGTTAGATTTGCACTTGGCTGGCGGGCATTGCGGCAGGGTTTAGAAGCGGAAGTGGCTGAACGCTTTGTTCGCCTCTGCCATGCGGTGAACTTCATCACGCTTTTTCATAGCGCCGCCACGGCCTTCAGTGGCCTCCATCAGCTCATTGGCCAAGCGGAGTGACATTGATTTTTCGCCGCGCTTTTTAGCGGCTTCTTTCAACCAGCGCATGGCCAGCGCCATACGGCGGACAGGGCGCACTTCAACCGGAACCTGGTAATTTGCGCCACCCACGCGGCGGGACTTCACTTCAACCATCGGCTTGATGTTGCCCATGGCCATATGAAAAGCCTCAAGTGGGTCTTTGCCGGGATTTTTCTTTTCGATGAACTCTAGCGCACCGTAAATAATGCGTTCTGCAACGGCTTTTTTGCCGCCTTGCATGATGACGTTCATGAATTTGGCGAGATCGACATCACCAAATTTAGGATCTGGAAGAATTTCACGTTTAGGGACTTCGCGACGACGTGGCATATTTTCACCTTTTTACTTCAGTTGGCATCAAAAACTTGATGCCGCGAAAACCATTAGGTTTTCACTTACTCGACCCAAAATCGGGTCATTGGCTGTTGTTGCGTGATGCAGAAGGACAGCTGCCTTCGTATTTTTGAAAAAGCTTGTTTTGCTTTTTGGCAAAGACTATTTGACCTTTGGCTTTTTCGCGCCGTATTTGGAACGCGACTGTTTGCGGTCTTTCACGCCTTGCAAGTCGAGCGAACCGCGAACGATGTGGTAACGCACACCGGGCAAGTCCTTGACTCGACCGCCGCGAACCAGCACCACGCTGTGTTCCTGAAGGTTGTGGCCTTCGCCGCCAATGTAGGAAATGATTTCAAATCCGTTGGTCAAACGCACTTTGGCGACTTTACGCAGAGCGGAGTTTGGCTTTTTGGGCGTCGTGGTGTACACACGTGTGCACACACCGCGGCGCTGCGGAGAGTTCTGCATTGCAGGACTCTTCGACTTGATGGTCTCGACCTCACGGCCTTGGCGCACTAGCTGGTTAATGGTTGGCATTTAAAAACGTCCCTAAAACGTGATACTTCAAGTGAATTCTTCGTTTGATAATTAATAGAAAACGCAATGGCCAACTGTCGGATTGGCATCGAAAACGAATGTTTCTCTGGAATTCCAGAAAAGCCTACGAGTGTAGCAGTTTCGGTTTTTACGCGCAATATGCATCGGCCTTGGTGAGCTTTCGCAAGCCCAGATTTGCGCGTCGTGACAAAAATTTAGTGCGACGGGTGGCGCTTTGGGGTTGTCAACAACAGATTATCCGCTATGTTTTTAGTAGCTGTTTGCACCCGAATTTATTGAGCTAGAGGCTTAAAATACCCCTAAAAAAGGCCCGAAATGCTTCCAGATGACCTCAAATCAGTATTTTTTGGCTTTCACCGCGCCCCACCAGCGGGCAACCTCCCTTTTTGCAGCATGTGCTCGACGTTTTCACGCATTTGTCAAAAAAGCATCACGCCTTTGTCATGTCGGGGTTTGAAACTCTCACCCATTTTAACCCCACGCCGCTGCTAAACCCGGCGCTCGCCCAGCATGAACATCACTTATAGGCAGCGAACGGCGCGCACTTGGCTTATCACTTGCCTGCTGCTGGCAGGCAGTTTTTTAAGCGCCAGCGCCTGGGCGCAGCTCACGGTCTATGTGGTGCGCCACGGCCAGACGGACTGGAACAAAGACGGCCGCATTCAGGGTGACAGCGACAACCCGCTCAATGCCACAGGCCGCGAGCAGGCCGCAGCCATGGCGCGTTTGATGGCCGATGTCAAGGTCGGCGCGTTGTACGTCAGCTCGCATCAGCGCGCACGGCAAACCGCTGCTGTGTTTGAAGGCCGCACGCCAACCGTGGCGATGGACGAGCTACGCGAGCGCTTTTTTGGCAAGTTTGAAGGTGCCAACGACAAAGACCCGGCCGTCGTGGCCGACTGGAACAAGCGCCGCTTTGCCTGGACAGACGACATGGAAGGCGGCGAAACGCTAGAAAGCCAATCGCGCCGCGTTGAGGCGGCCTTAAAGACCATACGCGACAAACACAAAGACGGCGGTACGGTGGTGGTGGTGGGCCATGGCGGCATCAATCCGCTGCTGGTATCCCACCTGATTGGCGTGCCGCCGCAAGAAGGCGCCAGTGCCGTCAACCAGGGCGATGATGAGATTTACCGCATTGAACTGCCCAAAAGCGGTCAAACCGCCATCTGGAAGCTGATTCCCCGCAGCAAGCTTGGCGAGCTTTGATCCACCCTTACAACCATGAATCCATCAACACGCATGAAAAAAATACCCCTCGCCCTCATCGCCGCCGCCTTTTGTATTAACGCCGCCCACGCGCAAGCTGAGTTCCCCGCCACTCTCGCAGGCCATGCGCTCATCCCGGCGCAAACGTACTTGCCTGCGCCCAAAGATGCGCCTGCCGACCTGCAACTCAGTGGCAAGTTCACCACCGGCACGCGCGTTGACGCCATTGGTTCGGTAGAGGGAAAATCAGCCAACCGCCCGACTGGTGTGTCTGTGCCGTTCAAAGGCCAACCGGTGCAGGGGCATTCGGGCATCAAACGCATGGCTGACGGCAGCTACTGGGTGCTGACCGACAACGGCTTTGGCTCCAAAGCCAATTCACCCGACGCGATGCTGTACCTGAACCGCTACAGCATCGACTGGAAAGCCGGCTCGCTCAAACGCCTGCAAACCATCTTTTTGCATGACCCCGACAAAAAAGTGCCGTTTCGCATCGTGCACGAAGGCACAGCCAAGCGCTACCTGACTGGCAGCGACTTTGACACCGAGAGCTTTCAGTTGGCAGGTGGCGCACTTTGGATTGGCGATGAGCTCGGCCCGTGGCTCATCAAAGCCGACATGAGCGGCAAAGTGCTGGCCGTGTTTGAAACCCTGGTTGACGGCAAGCCCGCCAGATCGCCCGACCATCCGGCCATCACCACACCTGCCGCGCCAAACGTGGTGCTGGACTTCAACGTACGTCGCTCACGCGGCTTTGAAGGCATGGCCGCCAGCAAAGACGGCAGCAAGCTGTACGCCCTGCTGGAAGGTGCCATGTGGGATGCGACCACCAAGGAAACTGAAAAGCTGGACGGCCGCGAATTCCTGCGCATTCTGGAGTTTGATGTGCGCACCGAACGCTGGACAGGCCGCCACTGGAAGTACGTGCTGGAGGCCAACGGCCTGGCAATTGGAGACTTCAACATGATTGACGAGACCACCGCCTTGGTGATTGAGCGCGACAACGGCGAAGGCACGCCGGGCAATGCCTGCCCAACCGTGGGCGGCGCAATACAGCGCGCCACCAACTGCTTTCACGATTTGCCGAAGGTCAAACGCGTCTACAAAATAGAAATGACCGAGGCAAACGTGAACAGTCCTGTGCGCAAAATCGGCTACATCGACTTGCTGGCCATCAACGACCCAGACAACCTGGCCCGCAAACCCAAGGTCGACGGCAAGTTGAGCTTTCCGTTCTTCACGATTGAAAATGTTGACATCGTGGACGCCGAGCACATCATCGTTGGTAATGACAACAACCTGCCGTTTTCGTCTAGCCGCGACCCGAACAAGGCCGACGACAACGAGTTTGTGTTGCTGCGAGTGCCTGGGTTGTTGCAGGCAAAGTGAGGCCCGCTTGCGGCCTACGCTTCAATCCAGTTTGATCCCCAAATCCACCGCCAGTTTGATCCACACCGGCACATCCCGCGCCCAGTCTTCACGGGTGTTTTTCAGATTTTTTGGCTTGTTGGGAATGGCAAACGTCTCGCGCAGCTGGGTGGCCTTCGGCGTATTGGCGCCGTCCACGACCACTTGCGACAGCGCGCGCAGCACCGCCTCGGGCGTGCCCGCGGGTGCCATCAGCGGCAAGCCGCCTTCGAGTGTCACCAAGCGGCCTTCAATGCCTTGCTGTGTCAGCGTGGGCACGTCGGGCAGCTTTGGCGAGCGGTAAGAACCCGTCACGCCAATGGCTTTGACCCCGCGCGGCTGCACCGTGGCAAACGACTGGTAGCTGCCAATTGCTACCTGCAACTGCCCGCCCGCCACGTCCACCCACATTGGCGATTCGCCACGGTAGTTGATGGTGACGATCTTTGTGCCTTCGTTGCGGTTGGTCTGGTCGGCCACCATTTGCGGGTACGAGCCCGGCGCGTAGCTGCCCATATTGGTAGGGTTTTTCTTGGCGTAGTCAATCAGCTCGCGCATGGTGTTCACGCCAATTTTTTCGGGCACACCCACAACCAGCGGGCCTGACGGGTAAAACGCCACCGGCACGATGTCTTTGTCCAGGTTGTACGGAAGCTTGCTGTACAGCACCCGGTTTTGCCACACCGTGCCTGACGTGGTCATCAGCAGCGTGTAGCCATCCGCTGGCGACTTGGCCACCGCATCAATCGCAATGATGGCTCCCGCTCCGGGTTTGTTTTCAACTATGGCCTGAATGCCAAACCTGGCCGTGAGCTGCTCCGCATACAGCCGCGCATACGAGTCCGTCAGCCCGCCCGCCGCAAACGCCACGATGATGCGAATTGGCTTGCTGGGCCAAGGTGCGGTTTGCGCCATGGCGTTTTTCATGGCTGACGGCAAAACCAGTGCGCCAGCGGCCAGGCCACTGGCAGCGATGAGTCGGCGGCGCTGTAATTTGCACGGTGCGGGTGTGGCGGTGTTCATGCAATGTCTCCTGGCTGTGTTTTACGAATTCATCGTAAACCCAGACGGTTCATTGCAACAGGGGAAAGGTACTGAGCGTTTGTTGCTAAGGCGTCTTCTGCATGAACACAACGCGCTGCATTTTGCAAAAGTCGAACTCTGCGGCCAACCCACTACCAACCGGGTCGCTCCAAAAGTAGCATCGATACCCGACCTGTGGTCGAGCTACCTCAGAAGCTTCACAAAACCACCAAATGCTGCTTTTTAGCGCCCCTGACAGCGCTCAGGGGAATCGCGCTGTCGAAGCTCACCAAACAACCCTTGTGCTCTACCGCCAGCGCCAGCAAATACAAATCTGTCAGTTGCCGATGGCCATGGATTTTGCTGTGCTCAAACACCGTTGCGTCCAGCAGGCTCAGCTCATCTGGCCAAAATTCATGATGTGCCGATTGGCAGAGGCTTTGCAGGGTTTCAATGGCTTCCATCAGAGGCAGTTGGTAACTGTAGCTGGGCTGACTGACGATACGCACACACCCGTTTTGGGTCAACGGGCAGCTTGCCCAGCCTTGGCTTGCGTTCGCGAGTATCCAGGTTTTGGCCGTTCGATGGAAGGCGTGACCGGGGTCACAAAGTGAAATCAGAACATTTACATCCAGCAAGGCGACCATGCCTCAAATACCGTCTTTATCGCGGATGCGATTGATCATCTCGTTAGTCACAGGTTCCGCGCCCGCCCGACTTGGGAAAGTTCTGAAACCAAGGTCATAAAACCGCTGGTCTTCATCGCTAAGGACCTGGCTCGCCCTGGATGTGCTGCTCGGCGAGTTATTTGCCGCGGCAGCGTTTTGCAAGGCACTGCGACTCCATTCGGAAATCACCTGGCCCAGCGTTTTTTTGTCGCGCCGCGCAAAGTCTTTGGCGGCAAACAGAACATCGTCGGCAATGTCTAAGGTGGTGCGCATGGGGTGCTCCTGAAATGAAGCTCTATTATCCCATAAACTGCATCACGCATCACGCATCACGCATCACATCAAGGGCTGGTTTGAAAGCGCTTTCACCCACACGTTGCGACCTGTGACATTCGCATCTTGACGGGGTAAAAACGCGCTTGGCTTTGCCCGGCCTGGCACGACGCATACTATTTATTTCATAGCTGCTTGCGCCTGTATTTGTTGGGCTAGAAGCCAAAAAGATACTAAAAAATTCACCGCGAAACATCGTTTTCAAGCAACAGCCTGACATAGCGCGTGTAAGGCATCCCCTTGGCGCTTGCCTTGCGTTTTAATGCATCCAGCAAATTTTGCGGAAGGCGCATGTTCAGCGCCGCTGCCTTCGGCTCAAATTCAAACCGCATCGGCTTGAAGCCAGTCCAAGTCGAAGTTCGACAGGTCTGCCTCAGCAACAAACCGCTCGGCATCCGCATCAGTTGCGATTGGCGGCATGGGTTTAAGCTTGGTTTTCATAATGTTCAATCTCTTTTTGGCGCATGTAACGGCAGCTGATGGGCCGCAGCCTGGTTTGCCCGCCGGCCTTGCGCAGCGTGAAAACCAAAAACACGTAGCGCCCTGCCAGCGTTTTCGATATGGCCCGCATGCGCGGCTCGTGCGAATGCGGGTCTTACATGTCAGCGAGCGACCCCAATAAGGCTTGCTCAATCTCTTCGCGTGAAGCGCCGTGCTTGCCGCACCTCGGCCAATTGCCGTCGTCCTACTCGAACCCGTGAATCTTCGTCACCGGATTTTACAAGTTTGTCTACATATTTGTGTGCATTAACCGCGCCACATTGATGGAAGCCTGAACTTCGACAATGCAGAAGTTAAGCCCAAAATCGCCCCCAGCGGTCAGCCGCCTGACCTGCGTATGACCTTATTTCGGGCTACTTGATCCACAACCGAATCGCATCCCAAGCCCGGCCCAGCACGCCGGCTTCTTCTACTGCCTCCAGCGCGACCAACGGCACTTCGGCAAGCACCGCCGGGTTGTCGCCGGAGGTGATTTTCAAGCTGCCAAGCGCCTGGCCTTTGGTAAACGGTGCCACCAGCGGGTCGGGCCTGGCGACTTGCGTTTTCAGCTTGCTGCCGCTGCCAGCGGGCACGGCCACCACAATGGCGCGCGGCTGGCCGAGCTTGACGTTCGCAAGCTTGCCCTTCCACACCTCTGGTGTGGCCACCGCTTGGCCAGCGTCAAACAGCTTGACGGCTTCAAACGCGGTGTAGCCCCAGTTCAGGAGTTTTTGCGATTCGTTGGCCCGGGCGCTGTCGCTTGCCGCGCCCAGCACGATGGCCAGCAGGCGGCGCGGGCCCATCGCGCCTGCCACGCCGGCTGCGCCAAGGTTGGGGAAGTCGCGTTTGGCGGTGGCAATCATGCAGTAGCCAGCGGCTGCGGTGTGGCCGGTTTTCAGGCCGTCCACGCTGGGGTCGCGGAACAGCAGCGTGTTGCGGTTGGTGTCGTTGGCGGCGGGTG
>ENA-OFCX01001011-OFCX01001011.1-metagenomes-genome-assembly--contig:-NODE-1011-length-12398-cov-3.563072_pt1 | contig 12398 bp, 11 predicted proteins | sample MGYA00153384_OFCX01 | MGnify analysis MGYA00153384
TGATCGTGATGCCGCGTTCGCGCTCCAGATCCAGCGTGTCGAGCACCTGGCTCTTCATTTCGCGTTTCTGGAGCGTGCCGGTCATTTCAATCAGGCGATCAGCCAACGTCGACTTGCCGTGATCGATGTGGGCGACGATACAGAAATTGCGGATGCGATCGAGCGACGACATGAGGCAGGGGCTGGAGCGAGGGGCGGACAGGCCGCGACAGAATGCAAATGTAGCACAGGTTGACAGCAGGGTGGCCCCCGACCCGCCAGAATATCGCCGCAGGCGGCACGGATGGCGGTCGTCGACAACGTCGGGAGCGCGACCGACCTCGCGACCATGGCGCGACGTGCCTGGCTAATCTCGACGACGATTGACTTGCCGGCACATTCAGCCGTCCCGACCCGATTCGACAGTGCAAGGACTGACTTCGAGCAAAGTCACGAAGGTTTGCAATTGTCGGACAAGGCTGCAAAACAAAAGCGTAGCTGACCAAACACATAGCAGTGCGGCGGGCGCTAGTTCAAGAAACAGCATCCTTCGTTCTGGTAGCGATCATGATGGAGCGGCCATCAGTATCCGGACAGCCTCGTCACAACGCGCAGACTTAAAATGAACGGGTGTGGTGCGTAAACCGTTCACGTCGCACCTCGATTTCGCGAAAACGAGCGAGCGCTCACGACTGCGGCCCGACCCAAGTGGCCATCGTTGACAACGGCCAATTTCAGATTGCACCTCATCAGATCCTGCGAGTGCACGTTTGGCAGCGTGCTGTCAGGGATCGGGCATTCGATGCGTGTGCAATTTGACTCTGTGGAACGCGCCACTTACTCGCGACGCAACGTACTGATAGAGCGCGACGCATCGAACACTGTTCCACGACGAGACGAACAGCACAGGGGCAGAACATCACATTGCGCAGATGATCTGGGCGTGCAGTGCAGCACGTGGTGCGGTGGAAACAATTGCCACGCGTCAGTCGCTTACCAAATGTTGCAAGTGCGTGCAGGGCACGATTTTTTCACATCAAGCCTGGGTGAGGCAACTGTCCGTGAATATCACGTTTGCGCAGTATGAACTGGTGTACAATGCTTTCTCCTTTGCGATTGCCGTAATGGGTGCGGCGACCGTCTTTTTCTTTCTCAGTCGGTCGCAGGTCTCACCGGCGTACAAAACCGCACTTACGCTGACTGGTATCGTGACCGGTGTGGCGTGCTATCACTACCTCAGGATTTTTGCGAGTTGGGAGAGCGCATATGCGGTCACCAACGGCCAGTTGAGCCTCACAGGTGTGAAGTTCAACGATGCGTACCGGTATGTCGATTGGCTGCTGACTGTGCCGCTTCTGCTCATCGAGTTGATCCTCGTGATGCGACTGACCCGGGCTGAGACGATTGCGAAAAGTACGAAGCTTGGTCTGTTGGCAGCGTTGATGATCGTGCTCGGTTATCCGGGAGAAATTGCCGGCGACTCCGGTACTCGCTGGTTGTGGTGGAGTTTGTCGATGATTCCATTCACCCTGATCGTGGTTGATCTGTTCGTCGGACTGAAATCGTCGATCGCGACGCAACCTGCCTCGGTCCGGAGTCTGGTGAGTTCGGCCCGACTGGTGACTGTGCTGTCGTGGTGTTTCTACCCGATCGTGTTCGTGTTTCCGATGATCGGATTCACTGGCGGTAGTGCGACGACTGCTGTGCAGATCGGTTACACAGTCTGCGACATCATCTCGAAGGCAATCTTCGGTGTCCTGATCTTCAATATCGCGTTGCGGAAGTCTGAGGCCGAGCACGCGTCGTGATTGCCGAGGCGCCAGGGTGGATGATTGATGGCGAGCGCATGGGATGGACGTGTGTCGCTTGATGCTGATGTACTGATTCTGGGCGGCGGGTGCGCCGGCCTGAGTCTCGGTGTGCGACTTGCGGCCCGCGCGATGCCGCAAGGGCGTGCGCTGATCCTGGAGCAGCGTGAATCGTACACCGACGATCGCACCTGGTGCTTCTGGCGCGGAGCGGCTCACCCGTTTCAACACCTGATCACGCGCTCATGGCACATGATGCGCGTGCAATCGCGACCTGCGCAGGTGGTCGTGGATTGTGGAATGATGCCATATCAGTTGTTGCCAGCAGGCGCTTTTTACGATTGCGCCAAGTCGCGCATCGCGGCTGCGCGCGGTACGGAGCTGATGTGCGGTGTCACGATACGCGGGGCTCCTGTGCGTATTGCCGGTGGATGGAAGCTCGAGACAGCGGCGGGATCAGTCACGGCGCGGCAGATCATCGACACGCGCCCTCCTGATGTCGTCAATTCCACCGACGCGCTGCTCTGGCAATCGTTTCTCGGACATGAAATTGAGTGTACTTCTGGGGTCTTCGATCCGTCGACGGTCGAATTGATGGATTTCGACGCGTCGAGCGATGGTGGAATCGCTTTTACATACCTGCTCCCGCTGTCACCGACCCGGGCGCTGGTCGAGTACACGGTGTTCGCACAATACCCACGGTCGGCGGCGTCGCTTGACAATGCGCAGAAATCGGCGCTCGCCGCGGCGTGCCGCGGTTTCCCTTACGTGATCTTGCGGCAGGAGTGCGGCGTGTTGCCGATGGGGTTGACGGGAGAGTCCACGCCCGGCGCATCCGGCTATCAGCGCGTGGGATTGATGAGTGGTGCGGGGCGTGCAAGCACGGGATACGCCTTCCAAAGAATCCAGCGCTGGGCGGAATCGGCTGCGGCATCGCTGCACCGTCGGGCATTCGATGTGGGGCATTCACCGGATCCGTGGCATCGGCGTGCGATGGATCGCCTGTTCCTGCAGGTGCTCCGGAGTCATCCCGGGCGCGCGCCGGATCTCTTCTTGTCGATGTTCCGGGATACGAATGCGTCGCGAGTGATCCGATTCCTGAGTGACCGTGGCACAGCGATCGATTGCGCCGCCATCATCGCGTCGCTTCCAGTCGGATTGTTCATGCGACAGTTGGTGCGGACTGGCTCTGCTGGCGTGCCCGTCATGCGCGCATCGACGTGAGCCGCACTCTCCGCGTGCAGGGTGCGGTGTTCGCTGTCATCGCAATGTGTGGCGTTGCGATGTCTTTGTTGCTGCCGAAAATGCCTCCGCAGTTTGAATTGCTCGGTATCGCCGTGCTGATCGCGCTCGTCGGCGTTCCGCATGGTGCGCTCGATAGCGCGTTCGCCCGCCAGAGATTTGGCTTGCACACTCCTCGCGCGTGGGCCGTATTCTCGCTCGGCTACGTCGTGTTGATGCTGATCGTCGTGGCGCTCTGGTGGCTGATTCCGGTGTTGTTCCTGGCTGGCTTTCTTGGATTGTCTGCGCTGCATTTTTCCGGTGACCCGGTCAGCGGAACGCCCGGCATCGTTCGACTTGTCCAGGGTGGTGCAGTTCTCGTGTTGCCAGCGATCGTGCATCTCACGGAGCTGACCCAGCTGTTTGGTATGCTGGTCGGACCCGGTGCAGCAGGTGTAGTGGCGCCAATCGTCGGCGCGGCGTCAATCCCGTGGGCATGCGCAGTGGTGGTCTGCGTCGTGTCGACGTGGTCCCGATCGCGGCAGGTGTCATTTGAGTTGGCGGCCGTCGCAACGTTGGCGTGCGTCGTGTCGCCACTCCTTGCCTTTGCAATTTTTTTCTGCGGGATGCACTCTGCGCGGCACATACTCCGCACCGTTGCCTGGGTACAGTTCACCGATCGACGTCTGGCCGTCGGCGCCGTCGTCGCGCCGATGCTCGGTGTCGCGTGTCTCGGCACCGTCGCGTGGATCGTGGGTGGTGACGTTCCGCTGGAACCCAAGGCCATTCAGTTGATTTTTGTCGGGTTGGCGTCAGTCACGGTGCCCCACATGCTACTCATCGAGCCGATCCGGCTCGCGGGCTGGCGGGACGGGTGACTGGACCGGTGTGCCGAAGGATGGGCTGGCCCTGCTCGTGTCGTTCACGAATGTGCGACCGGCGTGCGGGGTATGTGACTTCCATGACCGGGTGCGGTAGCCTTCTGTGTCACTCCAGACGGTCCGTGTCATTTTTCAACGAATGTCCCTCGCCCATCAGACCCGCCCCGACCTGATCGATCCGGCCGTGCTCACCGCACTGGGCGGCCTGGAAGTGCGCGCTCGCTGGCTGGTGGACGGATTCCTGACCGGATTGCACCGGTCGCCGCGCAAGGGATTCAGTGTCGAATTTGCCGAACATCGCCCGTACCAGCCCGGCGACGATTTGCGCTACATCGACTGGAAGATTGCGGCGCGCACGGAGCGCTGGGTCGTCAAGCAGTTCGAGGAGGAGACGAACCTTCGCGCCGTGATCCTGTTGGACGTGAGCCGCTCCATGCAGTGGAAGAGTGCCGGCGCGAAGCTCACCAAGCAGGTATATGCCGAGCAGCTTGCGGCGGCTTTGGCGCTGCTGTTGCTCAAGCAGCGCGACGCCGTCGGTCTCGTGCGTTTCGATGACCAGATCCGCACTGTCGTGCCGCCGCGCGCCCGGCCGGCGCACTTTCAGCGTCTCGTCGCCGCGATGCACGAGCCCAGCGCTGGTCGTGACTCGCGTCTTGACCTTGCGCTCCAGCAGGCGTCGCACCTGATCCGGCGGCCGGGCATCATCATCATCATCTCCGACCTGCTGATCGACGGCGACACTGCCACGCCCGGGCTGCGCGCGCTGCGTGCCGCCGGCCACGACGTGCTGGCGATGCACATCATGGATCCCGGCGAGCGGTCGCTCGACGCCGCCACCGACGCTCGCTTCATCGATTCCGAGACCGGGGTGGAGGTCGCCGCCAGCGGACGCGAGATCCGCGCTGCCTACAATGCCGCCGTCGAACAGGCGATCACCAACTGGCAAACGCTTTTCGTGGAGCAGGGGGCGCGCTACGCACTTTGCGACACCAGCGAGCCGTTCGGCATGCCACTCCATCGCGCGTTCGCCGCGCGTGACTCCGTCCGCGGCTGACGCGCACACGTGGCCTTTCTCGCCCCACTCTGGCTGTCGCTCGCTGTCCTCGCCGCCGTCCCGGTGCTGCTGCACCTGCTGCGTCGCAACATCAGCTCGCGCGTCGAATTTCCGGCCGTCCGGTACCTGCAGAGCGCCGAACGTGAGTCGTCACGCGACGTGCGGGCCAAGAACCTCTGGCTGCTCCTGCTCCGCATTCTGATCATCGTGCTGCTGGCATTCGCCGCTGCACGACCGATGTGGACTCGCGGTGAAGGGACACCCCGCGCCCTGGCCATCGTGCTGGACAACTCGCTCAGCACCACGGCGCTGGTCGGCGGCACGCCCGTGCTCGACCGGCTCACGGCCGCGGCGCGAGACCTGCGCGCCGCATCGGCCGCGGCAGAGCGGCTGTGGCTGATCACGGCCGATGGCACGCTGTACACGGGCCCCGATGCCATCGACGCTGCGTTGTCACGCGTGATCGCGCTGCCGCACGCCGGGCAGCTCGATGCGGCGGTCCGCACCGCGATTGCGCTCACGCAATCGTCCGGCAGCGATGGCGGCGCGGTGGCGATCATCACTGATGGGCAGCGTACTTCGTGGCAAACCGATCTTCCCGCAACTGCGGCCCGACTCCGGGTGTTCGTGCCGTCGCTGGTGCCGCTACCAAACGGCGCGATCCTGTCCGCTGTCGCGCAGCCGCAGTGGTGGACCCCGCGCGGCACGCTCGAGTTGCAGGTGCAGGCTGTGCGCGACTCTACTGCCTACCGCATCGCGATCGGCGACAACACGCTGGCGCGCGGCGTGATCATCAGGAACGCGGGTGACTCCGTCGCCACGGCGCGCATCCCGCTGGTCGGTGCTGGCACAGGCTGGCAGGCGCTCGAGATCAGCATCGAACCCTCAGGCGTCGGCGCCGATGATCATGCGATCGTGCCGATCGTGGTGGGCAATTCCCCGGCGGTCCGCGAGTCGGCGGGCGAATACGCTGCGGCGGCGGTGAGCGCGCTGCGCGAGAGTGGCCGCGTGCGAGCCGGCGGTGACGTCACCGTGAGCATCGCGCCCGCGGCTGCCGTGACCGCGCTGCCTGCGCTGATCCTGCCTCCCTCCGATGCTGGCGGGCTGGCCGCAGCGAACTCGAATCTGGCACCTGAAGGGCAAGGGAAATTGCCGATTGCAAAGCGTCAGCAGTTCCGGCTCGGGCAGCCTGACGGGCGCTCTGCAAACCTTGCTCGCCCTGAAATTGAGATTCCCAATTGCGAATGTTCGATCGAGCTTCGTCATAAAGCACCCGCCCCGATCGAATCCGGCGCGCCATCTCAATTGCCTCCCCCAAATTGCCCCTAGCCGCTAGCTGCTGAGCTCTTTCCAAAAACGGCTGATCTTGAAGCCGCTGTCTCCTCTCAATCCAAGCTTGAATTTTGCCCTGAGCTTCCCCGTAAAGCGCCCTACCTTGAGAGATCCGAGAAGCTTGAGCCACGGCGGCCTCCAGAGAATTTGGATCGCCCGTATTCGCCAAATCGTTAGCTCTTTGCAGATACGGACTATCTTCCAGCAGCTCGATTTGACGGCTCAAGCGGTTAATTTGAGTGCGAACTTCGGATCTGCGGGGATTTGATTCCGGGACTGTTTGCAATTGTGCGATCGCAGCCCTCAAATCATTTACCCCTCCTGGCGCCGCCAGCCTGCTTGCCAAATCCAAAACTTTCACATCAGCTATTTCTTGCTGCCAGCGGCCGACTAAATCTTGAGCTTGTTTGTACAAAGGGCGACCAGAATTCAACTTTTGAGCAATCTCGATCGCCTTAGACAAACCATCAACAGAGCCGGTCACTCCCTGAGCAGTAGCACTCGCCAACAGGTTAAAATCCTGAATTTGTTCCTTTAAATTTCCCGCCTCTGGAATCTGATTAACGATCGCCGTCGCCTGCTGCCAATCGCCAGCTTGCAAGCGTTTTTGGGCGATCGCCATAATTTTCTTACTAAATTCCGCGATCAGCTTATTGGCAGATTGATACAAATAACTATTTTGACTAATGCCCTGAGCCAGCTTAATCCCCGTCACCAGATTGTCAAGGCTTCCATCCGAAGCTGTATTGCGGGCTTTTACCAACTTATTGCCCTCAGCCCGAGTCGCCTGAATTACCTTAGTCAGTTCCTCGTACTTAGCCGATTCCCAAAAAGTATTTCCCGAATCCAACAGCAGAGTAGCTTGGCGGAAAGCCAGCGTCCACTCTTCCTGACGCAAATGGTCTTCCGCCGTGCGGTAAATTTTCTCTGCATCGCTCCAGATTGACTGCCACTTTTCAATCTGCTTTTGCACCGTCGGGTAAGCCGGCACATTTTGAGGAACCTTGCGGGCGATCGCGATCCCCTCCTCCAGCTTTCCTTCCTGGAAACTAGAATTTCCCAGCCTAAGAATATCCTGCGACCACCGATCGATTTGACCGTTAATTCTCGGACGCAGCGGGTGATCTTGTGGTAAAGCATTCACTAATTCGATCGCCCTAAGCAAATCATCCGCCGTCCGCTTGCTAGCCGCTTCTTGAGCGCAAAAAAAGCGATCGTTAGCCGAAGCCGTCGGCCAAAAAATTTTCGAGCAATTCGACTGCGAGGTCAAGTTGAGCAAAGACGAAATTGCCACAAACCCCATACCCACCGACATCATCAAACTCACCGCCAGCCAAAACTGCCATTTCTTCAAGAAAATCCGCCATAGCGGATTATATTCTCCCGGCGGCTGCGAGTTTTCTTCAGACTCTTTCGGCGGTTGTCCCAGACGGCCTCCCGGCAGTTTTCCCGAAGTAACCAAATCTCGGATTTCTCTGAGTCGCTCAGCGCGGTTTTTCCGGGCGGGAAGCGGCACTAGCGAGGAAGTATCCTTTTTTGACTCCAAGGATTCTGATGCAGACCAACGGCCTGGTGTTTTGCGATCTTGACTCATATTGTGCTTACCACAAACAACAACCAGCCAGTCTTAAGTATTTCAAAACTGCGATCGCTGCCATCCACTGCTCTATAGAATAATATATCCATCACTTTGACATACTCTCGCAGCCCCAAGATTCCAAAAGCCGTAGCTTGCGGGGCGGGACGCCATCGCCGACACCCCAAAAATCAAAATTTGGCGATTAGGTAATTGATAATCCGTAATTGGCAATTGGTCAAGGCCTCGATCCCTAACTCGCACTCCTATTACCAATTACAGATTATCGTCTCAAGAACCCGAGTTCGATCGCAAATCGCCGATCAGTTCGGTAAGGTGATCGCTGTCAGCTTTGTAAACCTCATTGCAAAAATGGCACGTAGCCTCAGCCCCCTCATCTTTTTCGATCATGTCTTGGAGTTCCGCCTCGCCAAACATTTTCAAAGCTCCCAAAACGCGATCGAACGAACAGCCACAGTGAAAACGCACCATCTGAGTTTCCGAAAAAATTTCCAGCCCCATATCTCCCAGTAACTCTTCGAGAATCTCGTGCAGCGTTTTGCCCGATCGTAACAGCGGCGTAAAACCCGACAGTGCAGCTACCCTAGACTCTAGAGTTTGCACCAATTTTTCGTCCGTTGCCGCCTTCGGCAAAACCTGCAACAGCACTCCCCCAGACGCTTGCACACCGTCAGCCCCCACAAACACCCCCAAAACCAGAGCTGAAGGCGTTTGCTCCGAGGTTGCCAAATAGTGAGTCAGATCCTCACCAATTTCGCCGGAAACCAATTCTACCGTACTTGAGTAAGGGAAGCCGTATCCAACGTCCCGCACCACGTACAGATAACCGTCACCTATTGCCCCACCAACATCCAGTTTCCCCTTAGCATTCGGTGGTAGTTCCACCCCTGGATTATCCACATAACCCCGAACCGTTCCATCCAGCCCCGCATCAACCATAAGTCCGCCCAGGGGGCCATCTCCTTTGATGCGAATGTTGACTCTCGATTCAGGCCGCTTCATGCTGGAAGCGAGTAACAGCCCCGCTGACATTGTGCGGCCGAGGGCTGCCGTTGCCACGTAGGAGAGCTTGTGTCGCCCTCTTGCTTCTTCCGTCAGACGGGTGGTAATGACGCCTACAGCCCGAATTCCGCCGTCTGCTGCTGTTGCGCGAATTAATTGATCGGCCATGAAAAACCTTACTTTTGCCTTTAGATACGTTCTTGAACTATTTTAGAAGTTCTTTAGGGTTGTCGCAGCAGATGACTCAGCGCACAGGCCGGGCGATCGAACAGAGACAAATTCCCGGTTTTTTGTCTTAAATGGCGATCGGCAGACTATTTACCAACACAAATCGGCTCATTAATAACAATAGGAATCACCCAAATTACTTGTTTAAACACTACCTGTAATCGTAAGATGGATTCTCGATCGCACCCTACAACTGTGCATAAGTCCTAGTAAGGTAGACTTTTACGCACCCTACAAAAGCGACTCTGTATGTCCGGGACTAAACAATTAACTAACAATTAACCAATAACTAATGACCGATCGCTAAAGCTTATCTTGCCGCTAACCTGACGATTACCAAACCTTTACCTTCGTGAGCTAGAGTGAGCATTAGGTCTCAGACTATTGTTTTTTAGCTGGAAATAAGGGATATGCCACCAACATCCAAAGCACTTTTAGCGGAAGTCCAGCATAACACGGGAGCAACTCGAAACTTGCATTTTTATGCCAAGGGCGAAACCATTCCTTTGATGTCACAAGGTCTTTGGCAAGTCTGTCAAGGTTTGGCACAACTGGGTACGCTTTATCCAACCGGAGATGAAGGACTTTTGGGTTGGGTAGGGCCTTCGATGTGTTTCGGTTTGTGGTTAACAAGCTTGCAGACTTACCGAGCTACCGCGACATCAGATGTTTATTTGATGTGGTATTCTATGGTGGAAATCGAAGCTTCTCCTCAATTGGCTCATGAGTTGCTGCCTCAAATGGCACGGCGACTGCGGCAAATGGAATCGATTTTAGCGATCGCCGGACAGCGACGAGTAGAAGACCGTTTGTATCAACTATTATTATTGTTGAAACAAGACTTCGGTCAGCCTGTATCTGAAGGGACACGCTTAACTATCCGTTTAACGCATCAAGATATTGCTAATGCTATTTGCACGACTCGGGTGACTGTCACTCGAATGCTGGGAAAATTGCAGCAGCAAGGGTTAGTTAGTCGAGATGGCGATCGGCATTTGATTCTCAACAAAGAATCTTTTGCTAACTCATCTGATTTGTTTGGCTGCAATCCTCAAGCAGTTTAGAAATATCACTAATTTGCATCTACATTTCGCATACACATTAAATTTTTCCAATATTTAGATATCAAATCCTACTGCATGGGACTTGTTTGTATTACTATTCCTCCCGCTATCTACAGCAATCCCTTGGCAACGGGAAATGATATAATTAAAGGTGCATCTATTATTCAGGAAATAATTCCATGATTAATCCCAATCAAGAATCATCCTCACCAGACAAAAAAGAATTAACCGAAATCACGGCTAAACCGAAGCCGGAACAGCAACAAGAAGAACCGCCTAATAAAGGTGACGGAAGACAGAAATAGTCAATTCTACTTGTTCCCAGGCTCTGCCTGGTAACGCAGATCCGGAGGCTCTGCCTCCAATTTGACTCCGCAAGAAGCGAGGCAGAGCCGGGGAACCATTTATAATTCCAATGCTACTGGAATTGATATTACCCGATCGAAATCAGGACACGGCAGTGCCGTTTCCCTACGATTAATCTGGCGCGCAAGAAACGGCACTGCCGTATCCTCTATATCATTCCGGCTGTGCCGGAATTGATATGACAAATTACTCAATTTGTGGAGTTCCGTTGTTCGATCGCAACTTCGGCTTTCCAGGTACCGCCCTACGTCCATCCAGAGAAACCACCTCAGCCTCCGAGCTCTCCCTAGCCACCCGAATCAACAGCCCCGACAACAAAAAACTCGCCACCATCGAAGAACCCCCGTAACTAAAAAACGGCAACGGCAAACCCGTAGTCGGCAAAACCCCCGTCGCCACCCCAATATTCAGCAGCGACTGTCCCACCATCACCACCGTTGCCCCGATCGCCACCAACTGACTCTCAATATTCCGGGCCTTCATCGCCACCCTCAAAGCCACAGTAGAGTAAGCCGCCAACATCAGCAACAGCGAGAAACCTCCCACCAAACCAAACTCCTCAGCAAACACAGCAAAAATAAAATCGCTGTACTGAATCGGTAAATAAAATAACTTCTGCTGCGACATCCCCAAACCAACACCCCAAATGCCGCCCGAACCTATAGCCAGCAGACTTTGAATCAACTGATAGCCATCCTGCATCGGATCGGCCCAGGGATTCAGAAAAGACATAATCCGGCGGCGCTGATATTCCCGAAAACTAATACTCACAACCGCCAACAGCATTCCGCCGATCGCCGTTGCGCCCAACTGCAAGTAAGGCAAGCCAGCAGCCAAAGCCACCAGCCACAAAGTCATCCCGCACAAAGCCGTGGTGCTCAAATTCGGCTGCAACAAAATTCCCAACAGCATCGCCCCGAAAATGCCCAGCCAAGTCAGCCGCACTTTATTTGTCAACCGGGGCCAGTTGCCGAAAATGCGGGCGCTTTGGAGCACGAAAAACGGCTTAATCAACTCCGAAGGTTGAATAATCGGAACTGGGCCCAGGGATATCCAGCGAGTCGCCCCGTTGATGGTGGTTCCGACTCCCGGAACTAAGGTCAGCCACAGCACTCCCAGCAGCAAGAGAATGCCCAACTGAGCTGATTTGATCAGGTAGCGCAGGGGGGAGTGTACCATCAAGTTAAAGCCGGCCAGCCCGATCGCCACTGCGATGAGCTGTCGTTTAAAATAATAAAGCCCGTCTCCTAACTCTGAATTGGCGATCGGATAGGAAGCCGAGAACAAAGCTGTCAGCCCGACAAACAGCCACAAAAAAGTCAGCCACCTCAGCCAGCGGGCTTCAGCAGCCCATTCAGAGACAGTGGGGTCAAAAAATGGAATAAAGCGTCGAATATCAGCAGCCATAGGATTTTAGAATGATCTCAATAAACTCTAACAAAGATGGCTAAAGTACCAGATTGGTTAATTTACTCATTAATAAGCAAGGTAAGTGAATTTACAGATGACTAATAAACGAGAGCTTTCAGAAGCGGATATTTGTACACAGTATATTTTACCTGCTTTGGTTCTAGCGGGGTGGGATATTAGTAAGCAAGTCCGAGAACAGGTTTATTTCACCGATGGTCGGATTTATGTCCAAGGTAATAAAACCAAGCGTGGTACGGGGAAAAAAGCCGATTATATTCTTTATTACAAGCCTAATATTCCGATCGCTATTATTGAGGCGAAGAAGAATATTTTTTCACTCGGTCACGGGATGCAGCAGGCTTTGGAGTATGCCGCTATTTTAGATTTGCCTGTGGCGTTTAGTTCTAATGGAGATGGATTTTTAGAGCATGATATATCGGGCTTTTCTAGTTTAAT
>ENA-OFCX01001012-OFCX01001012.1-metagenomes-genome-assembly--contig:-NODE-1012-length-12393-cov-3.278246_pt1 | contig 12393 bp, 7 predicted proteins | sample MGYA00153384_OFCX01 | MGnify analysis MGYA00153384
TACTTCATAAACCTGCAATCTGCTGTATTATGCCCGATCGTACAACACGATAAAATTGGTTTGAAGTCAGGACTTCAGTCTTTATCAAACTCCTTCGGATTGAAGTCCTCATTACAACCTTATAGACGACTCCGCCATCTGTCTAAAGAAAGATTTTATTAAACGAGTAAATTCCGTATGATGCTGTATGATGCTGTAAAAGTCAGTCTTAGGGGAAAGCTATCTCCGACTCTAACTCCGAATAACTGACAAATCTTACAGTATCAAAAAATATATCTCATGACATCAGTCACTCCCGATCAAACTTCCTCTCAGTACGAAGTTACAGAACCAGAAGCAAAAATTGAGTCTCTGGTAGAAGAAGTTAAGCCAGAAAGCGAACTCGATTTAGAATTCCTCTACACCAGAGACATTGAATTCCGCCAAGAAACAATTTATTTCATTGTAGTCGATCGCTTTTACGACGGCGACCCCGCAAATAACGAAGGCCCTAACCCAGAACTTTACGATCCAGAAGGCAAAGATTGGGGCAAATATTGGGGCGGCGACTTGCAAGGAGTTATCGACAAACTCGACTACTTAAAAGATATGGGTGTTACCGCAGTTTGGCTGACTCCATTGTTCGAGCAAGTAGAAGCTTTATTCGTCGAACAAGCTGCAATTCATGGCTATTGGACAAAAGATTTTAAGCGACTAAATCCCCGGTTTATTGCCAAAGGTGATAATCCTTCTGTCAACCAAACACAAGAAACCAAAGATACCGTATTTGACAAGTTAGTATACGAGTTGCACCAGCGAAAAATGAAACTTGTACTCGATATTGTCTGCAATCACAGCAACCCAGATTTTAGCGGCAAAAAAGGGGAACTGTACGATGATGGTGTCAAAGTAGCTGACTTTAACGATGATACAAATAACTGGTATCACCATTATGGAGAAGTCCAAAACTGGGAAGACGAATGGCAAGTTCAAAACTGCGAACTGTCTGGCTTAGCTACTTTCAACGAAAACAATATTGCCTACCGTAGTTACATTAAGTCAGCAATAAAACAGTGGCTGGATAGAGGTGTTGATGCTTTGCGGGTTGATACAGTTAAGCATATGCCGATCTGGTTTTGGCAAGAGTTTACTGCCGATATTTTAACACACAGACCTGATGTTTTCATTTTTGGCGAATGGATTTACAGCGATCCTAGAAATGACCTTTCTGTGGAATTTGTCAACGAGTCGGGGATGACTATTTTAGATTTTGGGCTGTGCGTGGCAATTCGAGAAGTATTGGGAGAGGTTGCGTCAGCGGGGTTTCAGTTAATTCAGGATGTGCTGAATTTGGATCACCGCTACTACGGGGCGACGGAGTTGATTACTTTTATTGACAATCACGATATGCCGAGGTTTCAGTCGTTGAATGGCGATCGGCAAATGCTCTCTTTGGCGATATGTTTAATGATGACGACTCGTGGGATTCCTTGCATTTATTACGGCACTGAACAGTATCTGCACGATGATACAGATGGGGGAAATGACCCTTACAACCGCCCGATGATGGAACAGTGGGATACTGATTCGCCGATTTATCGAGATGTGCGGTTGCTGTCTGGATTGCGGCGGCTGAATCCAGCTATTTCAATGGGGAGTCAGTGGCAAAAGCATCTAACTGCTGATGTTTATTGTTACGTGCGCCGCTATCGTGATTCTGTGGTGTTTGTAGCAATGAATCGCGGCAATTCTGTTATAGTTGAAGCGGTTGATACTGAGTTGCCCGATGGAGAGCATACGGAGGTTTTATCGCGCCGCAAGTTTGAAGTTAAAGAGGGGATGCTGTACAATTTAGAGCTAGGCGCGCAGGAAGTAATGATTTTTAGCCGCGTCGGAGAGCAAGTTAAGGCGAAAACTATTGTACGGGCACAGCTTAACAATGTTAAAAGTCAGCCTGGGGAAAGAATTGTGGTGATTGGAGATTGTCCTGAGTTGGGGAATTGGGATATTAGCAAGGCTTACCCGCTGGAGTATATCAATACTAATACTTGGTTTGGGGAAATTCCTTTTAATGAAAGTGCGGGGAAGTTGATTGCTTATAAGTATGCGCTGCTACGGGAAGGTATGTCGCCGCTGCGAGAAAATTTGGTTAGTCGCCGCTGGGTTTTGGCTTCGGAAGGGACTGTGAAATGGCGGGATAAGTGGGCGAGTGGACGGGAGTCTTGATTTTTAATGAACAGGCTTTCCGGCCTATTTTACCAGTTTTTAATGAACAGGCAAGATGCCTGTTCCACAACTAAGTTTCTATTTTGTGGAACGGGCATCCTGCCCGTTGCTGATATTACGAGTTTAGAGCGATAGCGATCGCAATTTTTCGACTAAAACATCGACATAGCCTTCGCTATTATGCTGGTTCATCACCATTTCGTAGCCGCGTTGTGCTTGAGATTCTGCTTCTTGAGGATTTTTTAGCAAATGGACGATCGCCTCGCGCAAACCTGCTGCATCTCCCACATCTACCACTTTAGCAATATCGGTCGCTAAATAATCGACCATACCTTGAGTCTGAGTAATGGCGACTGGCCGCTTACAGGCCATTGCTTCGACTAAACCCTGCACTCCCGCAGCATATTTGTTGTCCGTCAAACAAACTGCAACTACGTCTGCATCGCGATAAAGTTGTACTAAATCCGGCCATTCGTAGAATTTGCGGGACATATTTTCTGGCATAGTATCGGGGAAGGCTTGCGATAAAGCTTTGGCATCTTTAGAAAAGCCGCTAATTTTTACGTCAACATCTAAGTCAGCAGTTGCTGCTGCTAAAAGTCGGTAGTCGCGCTTTTCTAATCCGACGCTAACAACTGTCTGCCGCTTTTTCTCGCTTGAAACGGGGCCCGGTGTAAAAAACTGGGTGTCTGTCTGTTCTAAAAGTAGCAAAATTCGTGATTCAGGTATGGCTAAATAGCTGCGGAGAAAGTTGGTTTGAGGGCTGGCGCAGGCCATGAATACGTCAATTTTGTTGGCTAAACCGAAGAGTTTTAGGGCGACGCGGCCGCGCAGCCGATCGACATTGTGGAAATATACAACAACTTTTGGGCGATCCGACAATTCACCGCACACCGCCGCCACTGGAATCCCAATGTCCTCGCCGTTACAAAATATCACGTCGTCGCTGCTGACTTGCTCCGACAATTTACGCGCGGCGGCCCAATGTTCAGGTTTAGAAGAAATTTTCGATCGCAGCTTGTCACTCAACGATATCGCTTCGCCATCCGGGGCGTGGACGGTGGCATTTAAGCGGTCTCTCAGAGCCCGCAGGACGTGGCGGGGGCATTTGCCTTGTTGGGCATCGCGGTCAATTCCATCGAGGTCTATTTTGCGACCTAATGCCAAATGGTATTTCAAATTATTCTCCTTAGAATTATGCTGGTGCTGGCACAAATTATCTAACCTCAGAAGATTCTATCCTCTACTGTTGAAAGTGCTAGTGCGATCGGTCAGTCCATTTTGGATTTTAGATTTTAGATTTTGGATTTTAGATAAATCTGGCTGGTGTGGCTAATGTCTCAATTTTTTTTAAATTTCCCGAATCCTGTCTAGGCTTGTATCACAACCACCCTGACGGTAGGAGTCAACAACAGTGACAAGGTTGATCGATTCAAATGAATTAAGCTTTTATCCTGAAGTTAGAAGAGAGCATTTGTGTTTAACCTGATGTATATTTCTCCAGAACAAGACGAAAAAATTCGCTACACGATCCGCGAGTGCGGTCAAGCAGCTTACAAGCTTGCAGCCGCACCTTTTGAAGTTTCCGAGAAAGGGCCAGACGACTACGTGACGAGTATCGATCGCTACCTAGACCAACAACTATCGGCAGCATTTAGCACCTTATTTCCTGAAGATGGCAGGATCACGGAGGAAAACGTCGCCTCTAGAACCGCTTACGAGGCTAATTACCAGCGCCTCTGGTGTATCGATCCCCTGGACGGGACGGAGGGATTTATTCAAGGAAAACCGCACTACGCTGTAATGGTTGGGCTGCTGGTTGAGGCGGAACCGGTGGCGGGTTGGATCTATGCCCCGGCTTTTGACCAAATGTATTTTGGCGGCAAAGATTGGGGATTATTCCAAACTGTGGGAACCGAATCGCCACAGCCGATCGCCCTTTCCAAACCCCCGGCTCCGACACCGCTCAATTGTAAGATTATTCTCGGAGACAGAGACCAGAAAAACTACGCCGGGGCGATCGCCCAAAGCATCCCCGGAGTCGAATTCTACTCCCTCGGCAGCTTTGGCTTAAAAGTGATGGAAGTCATACAAGGTCGAGCGGGTTTGTACCTGTATTTTAACGGCAGAGTTAAACTGTGGGATACTGTTGGGCCTGTGGCTTTGGCAAAAGCAGCCGGATTAATTTGCTGCGATTTGCAAGGTCAACCGCTGAGGTGGACGGCCGATGCGATCGAGCCGGAGACTCTGGCCCACACGCAGTCAATCGCGATCGGCTGGCCGGAATATATAGAACCTCTGTTGGGCAAAATTCAACAGGCAGTGGGACGGTGTTAAAACCGTTTAGCATGAAACAATCTGCAAATTTTAGACGAACCGCGCCTCTGCGCCCTTATCATCAATTAAAGGAGCAACGGATTGTTTGTATTCCCAAACATCGATCGTTCCCTAACTGTTGGCTGTCGCCTTATTATATTTCACACCTCCACGAGTTTGCATGAAGACAGAAGCTTTCAGTGAGCTGTTCCCCCTATTTAAGGGTGCTAACCCAGAAACCTTGGGAGGGCTGCTATCAAACGCCGTCAAGCATGAGTATCCGCCAGGCCGAGCTGTGGTGATGGAGGATTCTTGGGGCAACGCGATTTATTTTGTGGTGTCCGGCTGGGTCAAAGTCCGCCGCCTGTCGAACGATCGAGCTGTATCCATGGCTATTTTAGGACAGGGTGCTTTTTTCGGCGAAATGGCTATTCTAGACGAATCTCCTCGATCGAATGACGTACTTGCTCTATCGCCCGTGCGGCTGATCAGCGTCACGGCTCAGCGATTTATCCAAACCCTGTTTAAAGACCCACAATTGCACCACCGGATGCTGCAACTGATGGTGCGGCGACTCCGCGAAACCAATCTTCGCTCTCAACTCGGGAACCGCCAGCCAGCGGTTAAACTAGCAAATATTTTAGTCGAGCTGGGAGAAAACTACGGTCAGAAAACTGCTGAGGGCAGAGATATCTTCAATATCCCTTATCAAGACTTAGCTGATGTCACAGGTATCACCCTAGATGAAACCAGCAAAATTATGGAAACTTTGGACAATAAAAACTGGATTAAAGTCGATCCAAGCCACCAAATTATCCATTTGATCAACCTCAAACACTTGATGAATTTAGCAAGTAAATGACAGATGTCACTCGTTTTGATACCTCGGAAGTTGCAGATAACCTGAATCGCCAACTAACAGCACCGACAATTCAATATTCGGTGGCGATGCCCAATCCTGAATCCCACCTGTTTGAAGTGACTTTGCGCGTGCAAGGTTGGTCGGAGCCTGTTCTGAATTTAAAAATGCCTGTTTGGACTCCCGGTTCTTACTTGGTTCGAGAGTACGCCCGCCACTTGCAAGATTTTCGCTCCCTAGGAGGCGAACGTCCTTTACCTTGGCGCAAGCAAAGCAAAAATCACTGGCAAATCGACACTGATTCAGTGTCAGATATCACGATTTTTTACCGCATATTTGCCAACGAACTGACAGTCAGAACCAATCATTTAGACTCGACTCACGGTTATTTTAATCCAGCGGCTTTGTGCTTTTTCTTGCCCGGTTTTGAGCGCAACTGCTACACCGTGACAGTCGTGCCACCCCAGCCGGAATGGCGCACCGTGACTACTTTGCCACCTATTTCCGGGCAAAATCTTACTTTCGCTGCTGCGGATTTTGACACTCTTGTCGATAGTCCTTTTGAGATTGGCTGTCACGAAGTCTACGATTTTGAAGTGCTGGGAAAAGCCCATCAGTTAGTAGTTTGGGGGAAAGGCAATTTAGAACCCGATCGCCTAATTCGAGATATCCAAAAAATCATTGAAGTCGAGGCCCAAATGTTCGGCGGTTTACCTTACGAACGTTATGTATTTTTGCTGCATTTGTCCGGCTCTGGTTTTGGCGGTTTGGAACATAAGGAGAGCTGCACTCTCAACTATCCGCGTTTTAGTTTTCGGGCTAAAGATAAGTACGAACGCTTTATTCAATTAGTGGCTCACGAGTTTTTTCACCTCTGGAATGTCAAGCGCATTCGACCGAAAGCTCTCGAAGTATTTGATTACGAACAAGAGAACTACACTCCTTCTTTGTGGTTCTCTGAAGGTACGACCAGTTATTACGATTTAGTGATTCCTTTTCGAGCGGGTCTCTACAATGTCAAAGGTTTTTTCCAAGGTATGGCTAAGGAAATTACTCGATTGCAGACGATTCCGGGGCGAAGCGTGCAGCCTGTGAGCGAGTCGAGCTGGGATGCTTGGATTAAGCTTTATCGTAGGGACGCTAACAGCGATAATTCCCAGATTTCCTATTATTTGAAAGGGGAAGTCGTTTCGTTTTTGCTCGATTTGTTGATTCGAGCTAGACATGGCAACGAACGATCGCTCGACGATGTGATGCGCTTGATGTGGCAGCAGTTTGGCAATAATTCTGCTGAAAACGACGATTTAGACCTAAACTCGGAAACAGGGGCCAAGCCGGCGAATCTAACATCAAACGGACAGCTAAATTCTCATAAGCGACCAGTAGAAATAGGCTTTACTCCCGAACAGTTGCAAAGTGCGATCGAGTCCGTCGCCGGTATTGATTTGAGCGACTTTTTCGCGCGCTATGTAGACGGCACAGAAGAGCTGCCTTACAACAAATATCTGGAACCTTTCGGGCTGGAACTTGCCGTAGGTGAAATTAGCGAAATGCCTCGCATCGGCTGGACATTGGGTTCGGAAAACGGGCGAGAAATGATTAAATTTGTCGAAGCAGGATCTCCCGCACAATTAGCCGGAATTGACGCTGGGGACGAGTTGCTGGCGATCGCAGGTTTTCGGGTAAATGCAGAACAAGCCAACGAGAGGCTTAAGGATTATCAGTCGGGAGACGCGATCGAAGTAACAGTTTTTCACCAAGACGAACTGCGGACTTGTCGCGTTACTCTCGCCACGTCGCGCCCGACACGCTACTGGATCGAGTCCGTGGAACAACCCACTGCTATTCAGAAACAAAACTTTACTGGATGGCTGGGAGTGCCTCTATCTAAATTGTGACATGATAGTTAGTAGTCAGTTATTATTTGTTACTTGTTGGTTATTATTTGTTGGTTCCAATCACCAGTAAAAAATCACCAATCATCAGTAACAAATAACTAATAACAAATAACCAATACCAATTCCCAATTTTAATTATGCAAACCCCACCTCCTCCATCAATTACGCCCCGCCAGATGAACCTGCTGAGAATTGTTGCCTCTATGGCCTGGGCTGACGGTGAACTCGCGACAGAAGAAGTTAATTTAATGCTCGATCGCTTTTGCCGTTTGTTTGCCCCAGATACCGACGGACAACAAATGCAACAGGAACTCCGGGATTACATCATGCAAAATATCCCCCTTGATGAGTTGATCGATCAACTAGAAACTCAAGATGAAAAGGAATTAGTTTTGCAACTAGGCTATGAAGTGATTTCATCTAGTTCTCGCACTCCCGACGAACCGAAAATTAACACTGAAGAAGCCGCAGCTTATCAAAAATTAGTGCAGTTGCTAAATCTTCCAGAAGATGCAGTCAAGCGTATTAAAGCAGAAGCATCGGTGACAGATACTTCGGAGGGAATTGTAGAGAAGATGGCTCAAAAATTAGAAAAGTTCATCAAAGGCTAGTTCGAGACTTGCGCGCCTTGGCTTATTCCTGATTTATGCCTAAATTTCTCGTTCCTCAACCTGAAATTTTTCCGAAAAACCGGGAATAAGCCCCCCATGCCTATATTCAGTAGGGCGCGCATTGCGTACCCTACTAATATTTTTAGCGTTGCTGAATTTAGGTATGATTCACTCGCTATAGCAATCCCTGAAATTTAGAGTAGGGGCAATTCATGAATTGCCCCTACTAAATTTCGGAGGCAAATCATACTCCAAATCAGCAACGCCATATTTTTTATTATCCGTAATTTCTCTCTGTTGTTTAGATTCGGGATAGTGCACTGTAGAATTAGAAACCAATTTGTTGACGGGAATCAAAATTTATGCTCCCAGCTTTAAGGATTTCTGGCTATGACTTGCAAGAACTCATCCACCAAGGAACCAACACTGCTATCTATCGCGCAGTATCGCTAATAAACCGACAGCCTGCCATCCTCAAAGTTTTAAATACAGAATATCCTACCCTAGAACAGATAACTCGCTTAAAACACGAATATCAGATAACACTATATCTCGATTGCGAGTATACAGTCAAAGTCGATCGCCTGGAAACTCACCCAAATTGCTTAGTATTAGTCTTAGAAGACTTTGGCGGCATCTCCCTCAAACAGTGGATAGCAACGGCAGAAGGAGGATTGTCTGTCACCGCACGCTACCAATTGCCGATCGCCCAATTTTTAAACATTGCCGTCCAATTAGCAAAAGCTTTAGTATTCCTGCATCAAAATCAAATCATTCATAAAGATATAAAACCAGCTAATATTATCATAAATCCCGACACAAATCAAGTAAAAATCGCTGACTTTAGCATTGCCTCGCGGTTAAATAAAGAAACGTCGCACTTAAAAAATCCCGATCGCCTAGAAGGAACTCTGGCATATATGTCGCCGGAACAAACCGGGCGCATGAATCGCGCAGTAGACTACCGTAGCGACTTCTACTCTCTCGGTGTCACCTTTTACGAACTGCTGACCGGAAAATTGCCATTTTACAGCATCTATCCGCTGGAATTAGTACACTGTCACATTGCCAAACAACCGATTCCAATTCAACAATTAAACCCGCAAATTCCCCAGGTTTTAGCAGAAATTGCGGAAAAATTGATGGCAAAAAATGCCGAAAATCGGTATCAAAGTGCAGCGGGACTATTAGCAGATTTAGAACTGTGCCAGAATCAAAATTTGAGTCAAGGTACAATTTCTAACTTTATTCCCGGACAACTGGATGCGATGAGTCAGTTGTTAATTCCGCAAAAACTTTACGGACGAGAAACACAAACAGAACAGTTATTGCAAGCGTTCGATCGAGTCAGTAAAGGTAGCGGTGAAATAGTCTTAGTCGGTGGCTATTCCGGGATTGGCAAATCAGCATTAGTACACGAAATTCTCCGCAGTTTAACCAAGCAGCGAGGCTACTTGATCTCGGGAAATTTGACCAATTTAAGCGCAATGTTCCCTACGCTTGTTTCAATCAAGCTATGCGGAGTTTGGTGCAGCAGATTTTGAGCGAAAGCCAAACTCAGATTGACTTGTGGCGAGAAAAACTGCTTGATGTTTTGGATGCTAATGCTCGAATTGCGATCGAAGCCATCCCCGAATTAGAGTTAATTTTAGGCCCGCAACCAGACGTACCCGAACTCAGTGCTATTGAATCTCAAAACCGCTTCGCCCGAGTTATGCAGCAGTTTATCCGAGCAATTGCTAGTGCGGAACATCCCTTAGTAATGTTTCTCGATGACTGTCAGTGGATGGATAGCGCAACAGTCGATATGTACCAGCAAAATTGCCTCGGAAAAATGCCTTACTTGCTGGTGATTGTTGCTTATCGCGATAATGAAGTCAACCCGATACATCCGTTTATGCTAGCGAATAAGGCAATTCGCGCAGCGGAAGTTCCGATGACAGCTATTACTTTAGCACCGCTAGCAATTGGGCACGCCACTCAACTAATTGCTGAAACTTTGAGCTGTTCTGCCAAAACAGCGACACCGTTGGCAAATTTGCTTGTTAAAAAAACGAATGGCAATCCATTTTTTCTCAAGCAAATGCTAAAGTATTTATATCAAAAAAGCTGGCTAAAATTTAACCAGGAAACGGCTCAGTGGCAGTGGGATATTAAACATATTGAACGGCAGGAAATTTCGGAAAATGTTGTCGATCTGATGGTTGACAAAATTCAAACTTTGTCAACTGAAACCCAAAAAGTTTTACAATTAGCTGCTTGTATAAACAATCAGTTTAGTTTGGATATGCTGTCGGTAGCAAGCGGACAATCCTGGACTGAAACAGCGCGGGATTTGTGGGAAGCGTTGCAGGTGGGGTTGATTTTACCTGTAGATAATAGCTATCAGATACTGCAAGTATTTGAGCCGGAAGAGTTGGAGAAGTTGGGCAAAACTCCCCCAGAGGTATGCTACAAGTTTATGCACGATCGCGTTCAGCAAGCTGCATATTCAATGATTCCTGACGAACAGAAAGAACGGGTTCATTTGGCGATCGGGCGTTTGTTACTACAGGGAAGCAGTGTAGCCGAACGACAGGAACGAATTTTTGATATTGTCAATCATTTGAATTTTGCTCGCGGGTTGATTTGCGAGTTGAGTCAATGCTATGAATTAGCCCAGTTAAACTTGCAGGCGGGTAGAACTGCAAAAGCTGCTTCGGCGTTTGAAACTGCGCTGACTTTTTTCCAGTCTGGCTGCAACAGTTTGCCAGCACAAAGCTGGAAAGACAGTTATGCGTTAACTTGGGCACTGCATTTGGAGTTGGGTGAAGCTGAATATTTGAATGGCAAAAATGATGTAGCTTTGGCAATTCTAAATTCGATTATCCCGCAAACTAAGACATTGTTAGAACGGTGTCAGGTTAATGAGTTGAAGATGACTTGTTTGCGGGTGAAAAATGATTTGACTGCTGCTTATCAGTTAGGTATCGAAACTTTGCAATTTTTGGGAATTGAGTTTGAACCTTACCCGGATGATGCGTATTTGCTGCGGGAGTTGGCGAAGACGAAAGAGATGATTGGCGATAGGTTGTTGGCCGATTTAGCAGATTTACCAGCACTCACCGATCCGCTGCAACTCGCCGCCCACCGAATCTTGAAAGAACTTAACCCGATCGCCTTTTTTACCAGTCCCAACGCTAGATATCTCTGCGCGATGAAGTTGGTGCAGACAACAATCGAATATGGCAATTGCCGAATTTCTGCATTAGGCTACATTTTGTATTCCTTGACTTTGATTGTTAAATATCGCGAGATGGAGGCGGGTTGCGAAGCTGGAGAACTGTCTCTCAATCTTTATGAACGTTGGGATGTGTCTGAGTTAGGTGCTTCTATTTTGCATATTTGGGCAGATTCAATGCACCACAATAAATATATTGATGACTGCAAAGTTGTGATGCTCAAAGCTTTTAATATCGGTTTAGAAACAGGTGCTTATCAGTGGTCAGGATATGCTGCGGCTAATTATCTGGTAATCACCTTTTTTGGCAATCAATCATTACAGAGATCCGCCGAAATTATTGATGAATTCATTCCTATTCTGGAAAAAATAGACCCTAATATGGTAGCCTATTTTTTCTTAAACAAGCAGGCAATTTATCAACTTACTTGTAATGCCGAGACTGCGGAAAATCCCCCAACTTTTATCGACGATGCTGCTCTTTTAAAAAGAGCTGAATCCTCGGCTGATTTGATAACTTCTTTTGTGGTTTACCTCTACAAACTAACTATAGCGAATTGGTTTGGTCAGGTCGATCGAGCGTTAGAATATGCTAATATTGGTGTTGAATTTTTGCCTAGTGTAGCGGGCGTGTTTGTAAGTCCGGTTTTTTATTTTCACCGCGCGATCGCCCTTGCTGCTGCTTGTACAGATGCCCGCGAGGGCGATCGGCAACTCTACCAAGAACAGCTCAACATTTGCCTGGAAGAACTTCGAGAATTTGCTGAGAATTGCCCTGCGAATTATCAGCACAAATATTTAGCAATCCGGGCGGAAGTGGCGCGGTTGTCGGGACAAAAGCATGAAGCATCAGAATGCTACGATAGTGCGATCGCCCTAGCGATGGAAAACGGCTTTATTCAAGATGCTGCACTGGTTAACGAATTAGCTGCGAGATTTTATCTATCGCAAAATCGGCTGATTTTTGTTAAAAGTTATCTCAATGATGCCAGAATGTGCTACATCGAGTGGGGCGCAACAGCTAAAGTTCGTCAACTAGAACAATACTATGGAAATTTATTTCCTGAAGCTGTAGAATCGCGGGTTGCTGCAACTGTAACTGCGAGTACATCTAGTCATGCTAATATCTTGGATTTAGCAACGGTAATCAAAGCTTCTCAGGCAATTTATAGTGAAATTGTCTTAGAAAAATTGTTAAAAAAATTACTGCATATTATCTTAGAAAATGCTGGCGCGCAAAAAGGCTGCATTATTTTAGAACGAGACGGGCAGATGTTTGTGGAA
>ENA-OFCX01001014-OFCX01001014.1-metagenomes-genome-assembly--contig:-NODE-1014-length-12347-cov-3.340384_pt1 | contig 12347 bp, 14 predicted proteins | sample MGYA00153384_OFCX01 | MGnify analysis MGYA00153384
TAGCAGCACCGCGCTGCGCGTCGGGCAAATCCTCGAGATACCAGAGCGCGTGCATACAGTGCAAAAAGGGGAGACGCTTTACGGCGTTGCGCGGCTCTATGCGGTCGCGGTTGCGGAATTGCGCAACTTAAATCAGTTGAGTACCGATGCCGTGCAGATCGGTCAGAAGCTGATGATCCCGTGGAACTTCAACGCCGTCTCGAGTCCCGCTCCAACGCTTGTCCCGAGTCCTGTTCAAATGCCAATCTCGAGTCCAGTGCCGCCCCCATTGTTGCCATTGGCCGCGCCGATTGTGATTCCCAGTCCTGCGCTGCAACTCGCGCCCGACCAGAACGCTTTACCACCGCCGCCGAGCGCCGCGCCCAAGTCGGGGTGCAGCACCTTGATGGCCACATCGCGATCGTGCTTGAGGTCGTGCGCGAGGTACACGGTCGCCATGCCACCCTGCCCAAGTTCGCGCTCGACGCGGTAGCGGTCGGCGAGGGCGCCTTGCAAGCGCGCGATCGTCGTCACGCCCACTCCGAGAGTTGCAGCACGCGCACACCGGCCGGTGTCGGCATGCGCCGATCATCGGTGATGAACGACGTGCATCGCGTGCCGATGGCTGCCGTGAGTTGCAGGGCATCCGGCGTGCGAAGGATGCCGTACTGCGCACGCAGTCGCGCGGCGGTAAGTCGGAGCAGGATCGACGTCACGGTGTGCTGAACCCTTCGCGCGACGCGGCATCGCGCAGCCGCTCATCGTACGTGAGGAAGGTGCCTGATGCACTGCCCGACCACTCGAGCGCCGCCGCAAGCTGCATGGCATCAGCGGCGCGAAGCGGATGGACGCGCAACAGACGCATGGCCTGATCGCGCAGAGCGGCACCGGGCTGAATCTCATACCACGCTGTGCTGAGCTCGGCCAGCGTGGCGCGTGCAACGCGCTCATCGGCAGTGGAGAGCTGCCCATCGCGATGCAGTCGCGCGATGGCCGACGCACACTCGATGGCCGAGCCCCACCACACCACCAGCTCGGAGTCCTCGACGGCCATGGACCGCGCGTGCGCCGATCGCGGCTGCTCGAGCAGCAACGTGACCAGCGCGGATGAATCCCAGAATCTCATACACGTCTCACGCGACGGTCAGCGTCCGTCGGCGCGCTCGTCGAGCAACGCGGTCAGGCTGCGCCCGTTGGCATCGGCCGGCCGAGCTCGGGCAAAGAAGTCGCCAGACAACGTGCTCGTTGGCCCACGGAGCCTTCCGCTGCGCAGGAGCATCTCGCGACGCCCCTCATCGTGCTCAGCCTGCTGCACCGGCATCAGTCGCGCGATGGGTCGTCCACGATCGGTGACGAGCACTTCGTCGCCCTCGCGAACGATGTCGAGGAACGCGCTCAGCCGCGCCTTGAGTTCGGAGATCGAGACGGTCGTCATCTGACCACATTAGTCACTAGTCAGAGACCTCTCAAATCCGGAGGACGGCTTGTCCTCTCTGGTTCACTTGCCAGACCCGGAAACCTGCTGCCGCACCAGCTCGGCGAAATCGCGAATCACGATCGTGCGCGGCTGGCGCACAGGGCGCACCAACAGCAGCGATCCGTCTCGCCCGACATCGAAGCTGACGTGCGTCGCGCCATCGAGGGTGAATGGCCATCGATCACCCGGCGTGTCGCCGTCACCACCGGATTCGGGGTGAACGCCAGCATCACTTCGGTGAGATCCTGTCTTTCGACGAACAGCAGCCCACACCCGTCGTGTCGCCACACCGCGAGGCCCGCCCCATTCTGATCGACGCGCACCGCGGGCCCCGGCCCCGGGAGCGGCACGATGTTGAGATGGCGCACCTCGCGGGACAGGGCACTGTACGTCACCCATCGGCCATCCGGTGACGGGCGCGGTCCGTTGGCGGACGCGCCGTTCGGATTCGTGAGGAGTGTACGCGCGGTGTCGCCAAGCCTCCACCAGTACGCGCGGTGTCGCCGAGCGTCCACCAGTACATGCGCTGCGTGATCGACACCGACTCCCCGCCGTTCACGCGCGTCAGGAGGCGACGGCCATCGGAGAGCGGGAGGATCTCGTTGAAGCGGCCGTCTCCCACCGATACGACCGATTCGGCGTCGGAGACCGCGTGATGGCCACCGTGCGCGGCACCGGGCCCGGCACGGTGGTGTCGATGTTGCGACTTACACAGATGCCGGCAGCGCCGTGGAGATTCCGATTCACGAGTTTCCTGAAGTGGTCGCGCGTTCGCTGCTCACCGTCTCCGCACTCAACGACGAAGCACTGCGTGTCACGACCTGACCGTTCCGCAAGCGCGAATCAGTTCGTGTCTCCTCTCCCCTTCTTATCCGTGCCCTTATCCTCGTCCGACTTGTGACCTTTGCCGTGGCCCACGTAGCGAATGCGATAGATGAAGCCGCGCTGATCGTCCGAAATGAAGAGCGAGCCGTCGTTTGCCATGGTCACGTCTACCGGTCGATGCGCGGCGCCTTTCGGCGAGAAGTTGCCGCCAGCGAAACCGCCCGCAAACTCCTTCCACTGCCCGATAGGCTTGCCAGCCCGCCACTGCTGAAATACGACGTTGTAGCCAGCTCCTGCAGGCTGTAACGACGCGTCGAAGCGCGAGCCGTGAAAGGCGATGAACAGTCCGTCGCGATACTGCTGGGGAAACTGATCGCCGGAATAGAAGTCCATGCCGAGTGGTGCCCAGTGTGCGGGATAGTCGGCCATCGGATTCGTGCGCGAACTGCAGCGTCCAACGATCTCCCCGTTACCGCCATATTCGGGCGCCAACACTTTTTCGCGGCGTACGCCATCCCAGTAGCAGTACGGCCAGCCATAGCGCTTTCCTGGCTCGAGCAAGAACAACTCCTCTCCCGGCAGAAGCGCATCCTCACGGGGCGTGAAGAACGTGGGCCAATTATCGAATAGCTGGTCTCGCCCGTTTTGTGCTCCGTACAACCTGCCGTCGACCGGATTGACCGCCAACGCGTTCATGTTGCGTGTCTCGGTCGCGTAGCGCATGCCGCTTGCCAGTGTCTGTCCAGACTGTGTTGCACTGAATCGCCACACGCCTGCGCGCTCCACAAGTTCCGGACACGGATCGATACCACGCGAGAAGTCGACTCGATTTTGTACTTGGCAGCTATTGGTCTGCGAGCCGATATTGACGAACATCGAGGCGCCGTCGCGCGAGATCTTGACCGTCTTCCTGTGATGATCACCGTTCGACACCAATCCGCTCACCAGAATCACGGGTGGCGTGCTCGGCACGAGCTTGCCAGGAAGGAGCGTGAATAGCTCGATGCGGTCATCAGGTGCGAAGTACAGCGAGTCACCGCGGATATCGATTCCGTTGCCACCGGTACTACCGAATTTGGCCTGTACATCAGCGCGTCCATCGCCATCGTTGTCCCGCAGTGCGAGCACGTAGCCGTCCTTTGCACCGACCGCAGTCGGATCGATCGCGACGTAGAGATCTCCATTGCCGCGCACCGCCATGTGCCGGGCCCGACCCACGTTGCGTGCGACGACAACGGCGCAGAAGCCGGGCGGAAGCGTGAGACCTGCGTTGTCGGCGTCACATTGCGGCGACAACGATGCGCGGTCGCCGCTCGAGGTTGGACCTACACGCGCCGCGACGCGCCCTGCGTCGTCGAGATCGGTGGGGCCGGCCGGGCGATCACAGCCGATCGAGAAGAGCATAGCAGCGCAGAGCGCGATTGAACGCGATTTCCGAACGTAGACAACAGCCATGTCGTATCGCTCACTAGTGAAGGAGCTTGTAACGGGACGCAATACGTGTGCCCCTGCGACCTCGCTCTACCATGCCGTGAACGCAACGGCAAACTGCAAACAACACTCACGCAGAGATATGCAGAGGATACAAAGCCTGCGGGAAAGCACGCTGCCTTACGCAAGACCGCACTTTTCTGGTCAACAAGACTCATGCTGACTTTGCCGGGATAAAAAATCGAAGCGGGCAAGGCTTGAGGATAGGAGTTTCAATCGGGGTCGGTTGACTATTTTTCAGGGCACGGCGCGCGCGCCACCGCGCGGGTGTGCCTAGGGGGCCGTTCAAGATCTGCTAGAATACCCGCGTCCCGTCTGGCGTCCATTCAGGTCGCATGCCAATCGTGGCAAACGACTGGTGATCGCATTGGCGAACGTCTACATCGCGATGCTGGCGTTACGATTGCCGTCGTCGCGCGTAAACGCGAGCTGCGATCCATCGGGTGACAGTCGCGGATCACCCGCGCGAATCACCGAATCGAATCCGGGAATCGGCGTCACGGCTCGTCCATCGGCACTCACCCATTACACGCGTGCGGCACTTCCGCCGCTGGCAGAAACCAGCTCGCCGGTCGCGCTCAGCGCGGCATTTCACGCGCCCACCGACATCACACTGGCATCATGCATGGCGCGCGCCGCGGTGGGATCGAACGCCACGCTGAACAAGGCGTCGTCGCCAATCGCCATGTACACGAGCTGCCCCGCCGCGTATCCGAGCGGCAGGCCGACGATGCTCGAGTTCACAACGTCGCCCTTTGCCAGCGAGGGCACGCTCACGAGTCGTCTTAAGCGCCACCCGGTCCGTAGTCGCGGTCGCCGCGGCGAGCGCGATGCCGAAGTCGGCCACCACCTCCTGCCCCTCGTGGAGCAAGATGTTCTCGGGCTTGATGTCGCGGTGGATCACGCCCTTGCGATGCGCGTAATCGAGCGCGCTCGCGATCTCGCGCGTGAGCCGCACCGCGTCGTCGATCGGCAGCTGCTGCTCGCGGTCCAGCCGATCGCGCAGCGTGTCGCCCTCCACGAAGGGCATCACATGGAACACCGTGCCCTGCACTTCGCCCCACCCCGGTGGTAGCATGACGCGCCAGCGCGGTCATGAACGCATGAATTCGTTCGCGATCTGCTACCTCGCGCACTGGGCTGCGCGTCGGAAGCTGGTGACGCGTCGCAGCAGTGCGTTGTAGTGGCTGTGTGCCGCCGCGCCGTCGCGCGCCGACAACAGTGCGTACAGCTGCACCTCGGCGTCGGCGATGGGATGGTCGACGACCAGCCCTGCGTCGCGGAGTCCTGGCGCTGCAATCGAGACCAGCAGCGACTCGATAGTGACGGACCCCGCCGTAAGATCGGCGAGACCCGCGTCAATCAAATCAGCTCCGGGTAACCGTGCGGTGATCATCACCAAAGTCTACTGTTGCAGGTCTGCTGCGGCAGTCCCATCACAAAGGTCGCGACGAACCAGTGCCGGACAACGGCTGCCGGATATCCCCGCGGTCTCCGCAGAATCCCCTCCAGCTTCACCCGCGCCTCGGCCACACCGTTGCAAATCTGCACCAGGTCCTCCGCGCCACCCGCCGCGGGTGTGGCGGCCGGTCAAGCCGGTCCACGCGCCTGGCGGCCGCTGACCGAAGGGCCGTGAGGCGGGAGCCGCGGCGCACAGATCGAGTCAGGCGCTGGCACGGTCCAGAGTACCGCCGCCCGTCGCGAGCGCAATCTCAAAACGGGTGTACCGACACATCTCCCAGAGCTGTTGTCCGTGGAAAGTGAAGTGCTCGCAGAAGTTGGCTAAAAGGTCGCCATTTGCAGCGCGGGACTTCATCGCGGGGAAGGATGCGGTGACACTGGCGACGGACATTCTGGCTTTGAATCAGGAGGCGTTCACCGCGGCATTCCGGAGGTCGCCGATGAAGCGGGCGAAGCTGGCAGGGCTCAAGCGGAATGCGGCGGTGGTGCTTGAGAACGCGTCCTGAGGTCAGAGTCCACGAACACGAATGGACTCTGCGTCGGCAACGAACGCGCATTGACGCTGACCGCATGAACCGATCGGGATCACGAGATCGATCGACGCTGAAACGTAGGCAATCCGTCGCGCCACCAGTGTGGCCAACCCGCAATAGGTCGTGCGAAGCACAAATCGGCCGAGGCTGTCGGTCATCGCCTGCTTCGGTGCCTCGAGCAGTGCCACACGAACATCGCGCGCTGGCTTACCGTTGGGCAACAGGACGATTCCGTGCATCGACGCCTCAGCGACCGGCTGCGCGAGCGAGGACGTCGGGCAGACTGCGAGGAATACACAGAACGCCGTTCCGATCAGGCGTACAGCAGTACGTGTGATCGTGCGTGCACTGTGTAAGACGTGGAAGACCGGGCGCATGTGCTGCAGCCTACGCTGCCCGATTCAGGTCAGTCGCCGACTCGGCGAATCGACATCCCGGATCGGTGAACGGTGGCTGATCCAGTCTGCGCTCCGCACGGCCGGCGCACTCCCGATTGGCGCGAACAACCGACGAGGGCACTCGAACGCCTGCACGAATCGACCGCAGATCGCAGCATTGACGGTGCCAGTCGTCCTAAAACGTTTCGCAGCTCGCCGGTGGTGTGGAATCGTTGGGGAATCGCGCGAGGCATGCACTGATGTCTCGCGCCACGCGCGACAGCGCCGCATCGAGGCCGGTCACGAGACCGGCATAGTCACCCACGCGAAACGCGCCGCCACGATCGTCAGTGCTGCCCCGCACCATCACGGTTCCGTCGAAGGGACGAATGATGTCCCAGCCTGCCATCACGTGGACGCGACCCTCGCGCGCTGCGGAGTCGGCGACGACGCCCTCGAAGCGCGTGACGTGCAGCTGCACCAGCAGGTCGTGCCGCGCGCGCGCTGTCCATGGCGCGACGTCCACGGAGCGTATCCGTGGCGATTTCGCGAGGTACGCGCCGACCGCGCGGTTGACGCCCTGATCGAGATCCCCACCCCATCGGTGAAACTGCGAGACGATCAGCTCATTTGCGCCGCGCCGCATCATGATGGCGGGCACGGACAGATACGACGCCATCTCGACGCGGCTTAGGCCGATACGGAATGCCGCGCGCCCCGCCGACGGCGCGCCGGCCGGCGGCGTCGGCAGTCCGCTCGCTGACCCGTCGCCGAGCACGTACAACTGCAGCGTCGGCGACTCGCGCGCGAGCTTGAAACATCCGGTGAGCGCGACGGGAACAACGAGCGTCAGCAAGCAGGCAATACGGGCGTGGATTCGCATGGTCATCTCCGGCTCATCGGTTCTGCGGCGGCTTCTTGCCGCGGACCAGCATATCGGGATTCTGTTCAAGCGCGGTGATCAGGACCTTCAGTGCATCCGCGGCCTCGCGTAGACTCTTCAGCGCGCCGGTGAGCTCATAGCCAGGCCCGGTGTCGGCCGAGAGCAGTCCGTGTGTCTCGTCGAGCGTCTTGCGCAGCGCTTGCAGCGTGGAGATCGCCTCCGTGGACACACCCGTGACCTGGGTCTGCATCGGGTCGATCGCCCGCGTGGCGCGCTGGGCCAACTTCTGCGCCTCGGCCATCGTGCTGTTGAGCTGCGCCGTGGCGCCGGGCATCTGCCTGAGCGTTGCGCGGAGCTCGGGCGATTCGACCAGCTGCTGAACAGCTTTCGCCGATAGGACCACCGCCGCGTTGACCTCGCGCACGTTCACGTCACCGAGCATGCCATTCACCCGGTTCATGATCTTCATCACTTCGCCCAGAAGGCTGCCGGCACCGCCCCCGATCGACGCCATGAGCGACGGAGTGATCGGAATCTCTGGCCACGCGGTATGTCGTTTCTCGAGCTTGGGCGGCGTGGAATCACTCCGATAGCTGAGCTCGAGGTACAGCACGCCGGTCACGAAGCTCTCCATCTGCAACTGTGCGCGGAGCCCCTTTGCGACCTGTTGCCGAAGCACCAGCGTGTCGGAGAGATTCACGAACGTGCCGCGCGGCGTCGTGAGACGCGGCAGGTCGATCTCGTACTCGACGGGCACCTGAAACGAGTCGTCGACCCGGTCAATCTCGATGTTGATCGCCGTCACGCGACCGACCGGCACCCCCTGGAACTTCACGGGCGCACCGTTCGCGAGCCCGTTCACCGACTCAGGGAAGAAACTGATGAACGTCGTGCGATCCTGAAACCAGGTCGGCGACGCGAGCACGAACGTACCGGCGATCGCGATCACCAGCCCACCAAGCAGAAAGAATCCGATGGCGGTCGGGTTGGCGCGCATGCTCATGAAGCCCCTTGGCTGCTGCGGGTGAGAAACTGGTGCACCTGCGGGTTGGGCGGATGATCGCGCAGCTCCGCCGGCGGGCCGAGTGCCGTCGCGGTTTTCGTGTCGATATCGAGGAATAGCGCCCGGTCGGCGACGCGAAAGATACTGTCGAGATCGTGGGTCACGATCACGATGGTCGTGCCAAAGCTTGCCTTGAGCTCCAGAATCAGGTCGTCCAGCCGACTCGCGCTGATCGGGTCGAGCCCCGACGACGGCTCGTCGAAGAAGAGCACGTCGGGATCGAGTGCGATGGCACGTGCCAGCGCGGCACGCTTGCGCATGCCACCGCTGATGGCCGACGGATAAAATTCCTCGAAGCCGCGCAGTCCCACCAGCGCGAGCTTGAACGACACGGTTTCGGCGATCGCCCGTGCATCGAGCTGCGTGAATTCCTCCAGCGGCAGCGCAACGTTCTCGGCCAGTGTGAGCCCGCTCCAGAGCGCACCGTTCTGGTACAGCACACCGATGCGGCGCAGCACGCGGCTGCGCGCCGCGTCGTCGGTGATGTCGAACGCCTCGCCTTCGAACAGGATCGACCCCTGTGCGGGAGACTTGAGACCGATGAGATGCTTGAGCAGCGTACTCTTGCCGCTGCCGCTGCCGCCCATGAGCACGAACACCTCGCCGCGCGCCACGGTGAAATTGATGTCCTGCATGATGATGCGGTCGCCGTATCTCATGGTCAGGTCGCGGACCTCGATTGCCGGTGTTTCGTCGCTCATATGTTCAGCAGGGCGGCGAGCCAGTCGATGACCGCGTTGGCCGCAATGATGAGCGTGATCCCAAGGACGACGGCGGCGGTTGCGGCGCGGCCGACCGCACTCGCGTCAGAGCCGCCCTGCAGGCCTTTCATGCACCCCGCGACACCTACAATCAGTCCGAAGATGGTGCCCTTGAGCAGGCCAAGGAGTGCATCGGAGATCGTGACAGCTGCCAGCAGGCCGTTCATGAACTGGGTGTACGACAGCTCGAGCAGCGCCCGCGACACGAGCATGCCACCCGCAATGCCGACGAAATCGGCGTAGAGCGTGAGCAGGGGCATCATGAGGAACAGGCCCAGAATGCGGGGCAGCACGAGATGGTCAATCGGCGACACACCAAGCGTCGTGTAGGCGTCGATCTCCTCGGTGACCTTCATCGTGCCCAACTCGGCCGCGAAGGCCGCACCGGTGCGGCCGGCGATGATGATACCCGTCATCAGCGCTGCCATTTCACGCAGCATCCCGAAGCCGACGAGATAGGACACGTAGTAACCCGCGCCAAACCGCTCGAGCACCACCACGCCGAGAAAGGCGATGATCACACCGATGAGCAGCGCGATCAGCGTAACGATCGGGAGTGCCCCCGAACCGTTGATCTGCACCACGACCCAGAATTGACGCCACCGCATGTGGTTTCTGCGCGTGAACAGGCCCGCGAAAGACAGCGCGACTTCACCGACGAAGGTCATCGTCGTCAGTACATTATGCCACCCGCCGAGCACCGCAGTACCGAGACGGGCCACGAACGACGCGCGCGGGCGCGGATCGGGCTGCACGTTGTCGGGGACAGCATTCGCGAGCGCAAGGAGCCGCTGAGTCCGTTCAGGGAGCCCGGTCCGGTCACACTCGAGCCCGCGCTCGTCGCAGAAGCGCTCACACTGCACCAGAAAGATCATGAGACTGCTGTCCCATGGACCGATTCCGGTGGCATCGAACGTCAGCCTGCGCACCCCTGCCTCTTTGATCGCGCCACTGCCGACCAAGGCATCGAGACGTGGCTGAGCCTGCTCGAACGACCATTCGCCACCGATCACGACGACCAGTGAATCGCCCTCCGTCCGGAGCGCGGCGTGCGCAGCGTCCATCACGCTGGCCTCGGTACCGTGCATGTTCTCCCTTGTCGCTTACAAGTCGCGCGCCGGAAGACCGTCGTTCTGGCGGTAGTGTGTGAACCTATTACCAGGGGCAAGTTGCGTACCGAGTTCGAGTCTGCGTCCGCACGGCCGTCGACACCGACTGGCGGGACGCTGAAGATCCCGGGCAGCGACGCAATCAGGCGCGTGGCGACAACTGCGATGCGCGCCCGATGTCGGCAGAATCTCAGGGGAGGGCGGTGTCGTAGCACGTGTATCTCGGTGACCATGCACTCAGTGCTACACACTGAGTGCATGGTCACCGAAATACACGCAAGGCGCACTGGAGCGGTTGGGTTTCGAGGGGCACAATACACCGAACATGACGACGGCGATCATGTACCTCAATTCGGTTGCCGCGGTCGGCCTGGTCGTATCGGACGTGATGATGCCCGGCGGTACCGGCGTGGCGCTACTCCAAGCGGTGCGCCGCGCCATGAGGCTGTTGAGCGCTGCGGGTAGAGTTTCGCTTGCACACGCGTATCGTTGGCCAGGTCGGGGCGAGAATGATGGAGGTCGGGCGCGTTGGTTGTAGTGCTAGCCAGAGACCTCGTCGGCGAACGTCGAAACTGGATCGTCATCTTTCGCAGATTCACCACTGAACCACTCAATGGAGCACGTGCACGTGGCGCTCAGGCTCGCAGTTGACATCGGCGCGCACTTGGCGCCCCTGCTGTTCCTGGCATCAGGGTGCACGCGGGCGCGCGAAGATGCCGCGAGCCGCGGTGCAGCGCCATTGCCGCCAGTCGTCCGCGCGTCTGGCGTGACACCGCCGGCACCGGCGGAGTTCGTGTCCTTTGCCGATACGATGCATGGCGTTGTAGTTCCCGATCCATTGCGATGGCTCGAGGATACGCTGGCCGCGAACACGCGCGCGTGGGTGCAGAGCCAGTCGGCGTACACCGATTCCGTGCTCGCGCGCCTCCGCGGTGGCGCGCGGATTCGCGCGTTCGTGCCGTCGTGGGACGGTCGCTAAGTCGCGCTGGGCACGACAGCCGGCGGCGATGGCAAGGCGGCGATCGTCGTGGTGGATGCCGTCAGCGGCACCGTGCTGCGCGATGGTGTCGAGGACCTGCTCACCACGACGTCCGGCACGCGTTACGAGGTGAGCTGGTTGCCCGATGCGAGCGGATTCTTCTATCCGAGACTTACCTCGACGTCGAGTGGTAATGGCACCGACCGGTTGGCGCGCGGACGACAGTTCCTACATAAGATGGGAACGCCGCAGTCGGCAGACGTGCCCGTGTTCGGATTCGAGGTATCGCCTGCCGTTGTGCTGGACAAGGTCGACGTGCCCACGAGGGTCGGCACATCCGCGAACTCGGCGTGGCTCTTCGGATCGGTGTTCCGGTCGAAGCAGAATGGGACCGATCACTTCGCGGCGCAGCTGCCCAATGGCGCGAAGCCGCCTACATGGTTTCAGATCGCGACCATTGACGATCGGATGGGCGCGCTCACGCTGCGCGGCGACACCGTGTACGCTCTGGCGCGAAAGGGTGCCGATCATGGCAAGGTGGTGCGACGCATCTTGCGGCCGGCTGCTGTGGCGCAGGCGACGTGGGAGACTGTGGTCCCGGAGCGCGACGCCGTCATCACCGGCTTCGTGGTGCAGGACGACGGCATCTACTTCACGGAGCGCGGTGCTGGAGCGATCTCGGTGCTGCGACTCGAGCACGGCGCGACCACGGCCACGCGCATCGCGATGCCGGTGACGGGGACCGCGCGCCTGGCGCGTTTCCAGTCGGGTCGCGGCGCCACCTTCTCGGTCGAGTCGTGGGCCACCGTGCCGCACTGGATGCGTGCAGCGGGCAATACCGCGCAGGCCCTTGGTGTCGATGATGGCTACTCTGCGACGGCGGCAGCCGACGTGATCACCGAGCGTGTGCAGGCCCGCTCGAAAGACGGCACGATGGTGCCGGTCTCCGTGGTCTACGGCAAGGCTGCCATGCGGAATGGTCGGCTCGATGGCACGGCACCACTGCTGATCGAGGCGTACGGTGCGTTTGGGGAGACCACTGATCCCGGCCTGGACCCGCTCGTGCGGTTTCTGGTCGAACAGGGTGTCGTGTATGCGTGGGCGCACGTCCGGGGCGGTGGCGAACTGGGTGACGCGTGGCATCAGTCGGCAACGCGCGGGCGGAAGCAGAACAGCGTGGACGACATGATCGGTGCCATTGAGCATCTGATTGCGACGCGTTACACATCGGCCAAACGTGTCACACTGTCAGGTATGTCGTTCGGCGCGATCATCCCGGGATTGCTAGTGTCGCAGCGTCCCGATCTGCTCGGTGCGGTGCTGTACGAGGTCGGCGAACCCGACGAAGTGCATTCCCCCCTGGATGATGGGGTGCTCGATGCCGAACAGCTCGGTGATCCTCGTGCGCA
>ENA-OFCX01001015-OFCX01001015.1-metagenomes-genome-assembly--contig:-NODE-1015-length-12334-cov-2.163287_pt1 | contig 12334 bp, 6 predicted proteins | sample MGYA00153384_OFCX01 | MGnify analysis MGYA00153384
CCGCCGTTGTAGCGCAGGTCCAGCAGCAAATCTTGCACACCTGCGGCCTGGAACTGCGCAAAGGCCGTGGCCATGGGCGCCAGGCCCTGGCTGATCAGGTCCTTCACCTGAAGATAGGCCACACGCCGGCCGAACGGCGTGGTTTGTACCGCCGCGCCCTGCACCGGTGCCAGGGTGAAGACCGCCGCGGTCAGCACCACCATGCGGTCAGCGCCAGAGCGGCGCAACACCAGCGTCAGCTGGTCACCGCTTTGCGTGGGGCTGAGCAGGCTGTAGTCGTCAGCCGCGATGACGCTGGCGACGCTGCGGCCGTTCAGGCTGCGAATTTCATCACCGCGCGCCACACCCTGCGTGGCCGCCGGCGAGCCAGGTTCGACATAGCGCACGGCGGGTGCTGATGCCGTCCACCTCGACGCCATTCACGGCCACGCCGTAACCCAGCGTGGCGCCGTCGCCATAGAAGCGGTTGAAGCTTTCGGTGCTTTGGCTGCGGCTCCAGCGGTCTTCCGGGAACGTCGTGCTGGTGCCGGTGTACAGCAAGGCTTTGAAGTAGCTCTCCACGGTGCTGTAGCCGGCAGCGCTGGGCCGCGGCGAGATGCGGTACCAGAAGTACCACTCGTTCATGTAGTCGCCCAGCCACGCCTTCTGACCGGCCACGCTGCATTCGGCCACCGCCGGTGGGGCGTCGTAGCCAGAGTCGCCGCCGCAGGCCGCCAGCAGCATGGGCAAGAGCAGCACAGTCAGCGGGTGGCGTCGCGGTTTCCGGGCGGGGTTGGGCATGGTCTTCTTTCTCCGGGGAACAGACGGGCTGGCGGGGGCCGGCACCTACAATTAACTGGCGCCGCATGCTTTGCGTTGACGCTGCGTTCACACCACGTCGCTTCACGTCGTGTCGCTCTGTGCCCGTCAATCTGGCGCGGCGCTCACAGGATAGCCCCCCGCCACCATGACCGAGCTTGCCAAGTCCTTCGAACCCGCTGCAATCGAAGCCCGCTGGGGCGCGGCCTGGGCCTTGCCGGGTGTCGTGACGCCCACGCTCGACCCGTCGAAGCCGTCCTTCAGCATCCAGCTGCCGCCGCCCAACGTCACCGGCACGCTGCACATGGGCCATGCTTTCAACCAGACGATCATGGACGCGCTGTAATGGCGATGACGCCCACGCTTGCCGGCAACCGCCTGACCAGCGAGATCGCGCGCCAGTCACGGCTGGCGGGCGACATTGCGCGCCAGCATGTCTTCTTGATCCGTCAATAGCTTGCGATATTCGTTGAGACCGGTGAAGGTTTGTCCGTTGGCGAGAACGCCACTGGCATCGACTTCATCACTCAAGGGGAAATGGTGGACGTGAGTGTAACTTGAGGTATCCGTATTCACTTTCAGCACCGGCTGATCGGGCTTGGCCTGTCCTAAAAGACGATAGCGATCACGATAGCCACCAATGACATCGAATTTTTCGAGTGCTAATCCATGCGGGTCCATCTTCGCGTGGCACGAGGAGCAGGATGGATCAGCCCGGTGCTTTTCAATAATCTGACGGATGCTGGTGGCACCACTCGCATCTGGCTCGATGGCAGGAATGTTATCTGGCACAGGCGAGCGCGGGATCCCGAGGATGCGCTCCAACACCCATACACCGCGCAAAATGGGAGATGTAGTAGTGCCATTGGCGGTGACTTTGAGAACCGAAGCTTGTGTGAGAAATCCACCGCGCGGCGAATCCGCAGGGATTTTCACCTCTCGCAATTGCGCACCCATGACGCCTTTGATACCGTAGAGCTCTGCAAGGCGTTGGTTGATGAGGATGCTGTCTGATGCCACGACTTCTCGAACGCCTCGATTTTGCATGATCATCCGGCGGAAGGTGCCACGAGTTTCAGCAAGCATGGAATCCTGTAGCCAAGGATCAAACTCTGGGAATAGATTCGGGTCCGGAGTCGTGAAGGCGATTTTTTTCAGTTCTAGCCACTCATTCGTGAAGTGATCCACAAAACGATCCGAACGCTTGTCGAGCAGCATGCGCTCCACTTGTTTTTTAAGTGTGCCAGGTTGATTAAGCCAGCCATTGGAGGCGAGATCCAGCAAGGTTTGGTCAGGCATGGAGTTCCAAAGAAAATAGGATAATTTGGAAGCGATCGCATAATCTCCTTTAAATACCTTTTTTTCCTTTGCGGGTTCTGGAATGCCAGATTCTAGCCCGATGAATAAGAAGTCAGGTGAACAGAGAATGGATTTGTAGCCTGCAATCATTGCTTCTTCAAATTTGCTTCCACGCGTGATCTCAGCTTCGACGATGTCTGTGTAAGGGCGGATTTCTCCGAGACTCAAAGGGCGACGGAAAGCTCGTTTCGCGAAAGCTTCCATCATTTTGATGCGTTCCCTTTCTGGTATGGTTTCCGAAACCGGCTTCTCGCCAAAAAGGGCTTGCTGGCTGGCGGGTGGCCATTGGTCGGTTAGTGGGCCGGTAATCTCGAACCAATCATAGGCAATGCCCGGACCGACATAGCCGACAGCACCATTGTAGCTAGGCCAGTTGTGGGGACCTGAAGCAGGCAACGTCATCGCATGAAATGAAATCCGCTCACCGGGTCTGAGCCACACCTTGAACTCATGCACGGTAGGCTTCATCGAAGGAGCATCGTAAAATCCGATGGCCACGCCATTGAGAGATGCACGGATGATGTGGGTCATTTCCGCTTTCCCGTAAAATTCCTCGCTCTGTGTCCAAGCTACCGGGTCGTCCTTTTCTTCGGTAATCGGAGTTCCCTCCCACTGGCCTGCGGCGTTCAGGAAATAGGGTTTATCGAATGCTTGATAACCTCGGACAAGGCCACGCACTGCCGGGACCGCGTGGGTGCGCTCCCAGCGCAAGCCCCAAGTGGAGAACTTCACATTATAAAACCCCGCCACGGTTGGATTGAAGCGATCCGGCTGTATTCCTTCGGGCTGATGAGCTCCGATCACACCGGTGAATAGAACGGCAGAATCCGCATCTCCCTCAAAATCTGCAGACCGGTACGAGTTCTCAGGTTCCGAATTCTGATCCCCATTGAGGCGGGTCGAAAGCCCGGGGGCAACTTTGAGGCCTTTGATAGGAACTGCGTTATGGCCGCTGATCGCACTTCTGACGCTACCTTGCATGACAGCAGACTCTCGCCAAGTTTTGGTTTCTGGCTTATCTGTGGCTGGCATGATCGCCTGCCGTAAAGCGACATCTGCCGTTTGCAGATACTTGGTCATCTGAATGTGTGAGATGTCGAGTGCTCCCGCCACCTTATCGAAACCAAATTTCTGCCCGTCCTCCGGCAACAATTCTTTGACATTAAGCATTGGGAGTGAAAGAAGATCACGCAAGGTGTTTTCATACTCCGTGCGGTTCATCCGCCGCACCACCGACCGACCGCCGTTCTCGATCAGGCCCTTTTCCTCAGCGAGGGTGATCTGCGCGTACAGAGTTGCAAGGGCGGCCGTCTTGTCGGCTTCCGGTGGCCGGCTTTTTTTCTTCGGCGGCATTTCCCCGGATTCAATGCGGTCATAGACATGCTTCCATTTCGCCAGATTGTCTGGGTTGGAGAGATCCACTTGTAATGCCATAAGGTTGAAATTCCCCTTGGCCGTCTCGTCATCATGACAATCCGTGCAATGGCGCTCAAAAAAAAGTTGCTGCGGGGTCATTTCCGCAACAGCACCAGTGGCGAAAAAAAATGAGCCAATAGCAGTTACAAGATTTACTGCAGTCGTCTTTAGTTGCATGGAGAATCTTTACTTGAAAACAGTGGATTTATTTCAAAAATTGATAAAAGCACAAACATTCTCAACCTCGTTTCCCTAGAGGTGCAGACCGCCTACGGTCGAAGCAATTGCACACGAAGGACTTGCAAGCGATGCACACCCGGCTCATCTGAGGCTGGGGCACCGAGCCGAGTCACCGCGATTCGCACGAAGCGCGCTGTGGGATAGCCAATGACCGTGTTGAGTTTCACGGTCAAACCTTGATCGTCTGGCGCAGGACAATCGTCGAAAGTCGCCACCGTCGTGTAAGCGCCCGGCTGTTTCGCTAGCTGCACACTGAAGGCGCGCGGAAAGCCGGGTCCCAGTTCGCCTTTTTCCGTTTTACCCTCCCTGGAAAATAATACGATTTTGGCGAGCGCCGTTTCCTCTCCTAAATCGAATTCAAGCCATTCATTCGCCTTGTCGCTTGCGCTCGGTTTCGAGCTGTAGCCTTTGCTAACCGTTCCGCTGACCGGAAAGAAAAGATTCGCTAGTCCCCATCCTCCGCTTTCGTGCGTGCTGGACGCCTTGGCTACCGGTTTGAGGTCCTTCTCCACTTCCGCATGCTGGTCAGTCGGATCATCCCAAACATTTGCAGGCAAATTATTTACTTTGATCTTGTAGGTGCCGGTCTTGAGATCGGCGAGCGTTCCCGGTTTTCCATTTACGGTGACTTTTCCATCCGCAGGCACGAGGACATTCGCGCTTGTTCCAGCCGGAACCGTTAGGTCAAGCTGCAGCGTATCGTTAGTAATTTCCCATGACGACATGATCGGGCCATGTGGCGTGGGAACAATTCCCTTGGCCCAGCGCACCTCGCGTGTTGGCTGCGGTTTTACGCTGAAGGTTTTATATCCGGGTGATATCGGTATCACACCTAGCAGGAATGCGCTGAAGTGATCAGCAATCGCAGTATCCGGATGCGATTCATCGCCCCAACCGTTAGTGATCATGTCCATGCACTCTGTCACCGTGGTGGCCCCTTTCCATCCGTCGTCGATCAATTTCAGCCAGTTGTGATCAAGGATTGTCTGCAAGCCTGATTGCGCAAATCCATATTCGAACCGCCCGCGGCTCGCCAGTTTTTGGAATTTCCCGTGAGCGATCTTTTTAAAATGCGGTGCGATCCCCAGCGCTTGCTCTGGCGTTACCAGACCCATTGAAAGTGCTAACGCATTCGCATCAGCACCAAAACCTGGAGTCTCGTTTGCCTCTTTGAAGTAGCCTTTTTTATCGTCCCACAGGTGTTTAAATAATGCCTTCTTGATCACTAAAGATTTTTCCCGCGCTTCTTCAGCATCATTTGCAAAGTATAGATGATCTGCGATCCGTGCCGCATCTTCGAACGTGCGCCACAACAGGATGTTCATGTAAGCGCGTTGACGGGTGTCCCCTAGCTCCAAGTTGCCAGCATGTTTCGAAGTTTCCTTACGTTGCACGAACAACCCGTCAGCCCCGATGTGCGAACTAAGGTAACCCAGCAGCTTTTTGATCGCAGGATAGATTTCACGCACTGTCGCAGCATCGTCTGTGTGTAGTAGGTGGTCCCACGCGACTGGCACTAGCCAAGCGGCGAATTCATCGGAAGGAAACGGGCCGTAGTCGCCCGATCGTGGCGGCACGGAGTTTTCCGGATAGGGCGAAGCATTCACATACCCCTCTGGTGTTTGGTTGAACGCCAGCATTTTGAGGGAGTCGCCCATGTAGGTAGGATTAGAAAATGCATAGTAAGCGTTGCGCTGGGCGAAATATAGGTCGCCCGACCAGATCAGCCGGTCCCGCTTGGCACCATCTGCCAGATACGAAAGCGTCCGCGCAAATTGCCACAATGTCAGATCTCCCGAGAACTCGTCCAATAGAAGAACCCGGCCCGCGCCATCCGTGACCTTAATTTGATCGAAGAGAGGCCATTTGTTCCTCGGCGTGTAGAACCCTACACGTCCCTTCGCGAATGTCTTGTCGGAGAAAGAATCGATTTCTACGCCATCCAGTCGTGTGCTGAGAACCGACCCGCGAGCGGCGATTTCCAGACGATATTGAACGCCATCCGTAAGAGGTGCGGCCAGACGTTTCTCACGAAGAACTGTATCCTTGCCATCATTGCGACAAATCAGACGGAAAAAACCATCGAGCGATATTTCTGCGAGATAAGCATTTTTTGTATCCTGTGCGCGGAAGGCAATACCCGAGGCCGATACGTGGTGCGGGTTGGTTCGCAATTCAAAAGTCGTATTGATCACCACATCACCCCATGCCGCTCCCGCCTTGCTCAAGCCGATATCATCCGCCTGCTCTAACTTGCGTGGCAGCAGCCAACCATCGACCGTTTTCCAAGCGTCATGGTTCGGAAATGAAGCGATCTGGAGCGTCCAAGTGCTAATGTACCACAACCGATTGAGACGTTCGTCGGTGCACAAAAATGCACCGTCATGCGGTGAGCGGTCGTAAACCTTGCTGTTCACCATGACGACCGAGTCGATCTCCACGGACGTCTCCGGCGAATCGAGTTGGAGCCGCACGTAGCGTGTTTGCCCTTGGATCAACGGCGCGATGAATCGGCCTGTCCGCGGAATCGTATAGAATTCATGACGATTTACATTGGCCGGCAAAACCGGCAAATCCAGAGTCGCGCCGAGGTAACGAGCGCTCGTCTCCAAAGTGAAATCTCCAGTTTCGGAGAGCCCATCGGGATGATTCGCGTAAGCCAACCGCACGATCGGCTGCCCAGTCTTGGCCGTGACCGTGAAAACCGCGTAGCCTCCCACGCTTTGTTTGCCGAAATCGATCACGATCACTGGCTTCGATCCGCCTTTTTCAAACGTCAGCGTGCAGCTTTTGCGATCCTCGCGTAGAATCAAATTTTCCTCCGTCACATTTCCATCCGTGCGAGTGACAGCCACAGGCGCAACGACGTCGGACGACGGTGTCAGGACGTGGGCTTTCGCCCGTTCCAGCAACGCGTCGTCTGCCGCAGCGCTCAACTCCATCAGAGACACCAACGATACGATGATCAACCCGCATGTCCGAAGGGCCGGTAATTCGACAAGGCCAGACGAATTTAAAAGCGATACAGTTTTGAGCATAGGATTCCGCAAGAGTCTAAAAATTTTATGCATAACATATCTTATCCTTAAAAACCAAAGCAAAAACTGGCACATGCCGCTGCTTGGCGCTACGATTTTGATCTCGATTTCTGAGATGATTGTCTCATTTTAATTGTAAGAATAGGAACACGGAGCTACCAAGGTGCCATGCAAGGTAGCCGTGAGCAAATAAGTCTCTCAAGCGGGCATTCGTTTCGGTTGCTCCGTTGGACGCGCAACCTGAGTGAAGTGGATTCAATTCTGGCACCGCACCGCAGCGAGCGCATCACCAGCGAAGGCACGCATTGGCATTACCATGGCGAGATGGAATTGACGATGTTTAGCGCAGGGGAAGGCACACGGTTTGTCGGTGACCACATCGGGCCCTTCGCTCCGGGAGATATCGTGCTGTTGGGATCGAAACTCCCGCATTGCTGGCACACGCACGGTCCCTCTGCCGGACTTTCTTTACAATGGAGCTTTCTCAGCAGCCACCCTTTTTGGTCGTTTCCGGAGACATCTGCGTGCAGCGGGTTGTTCCGCAGAGCCGGCCGCGGCATCCAATACACCGGTGAGACGGCGGCAGCCATCCATGACGGCTTGCACCAGCTTGCCGTAAGCAGCGGCGCGGACCGACTCGGCGGCTTACTGCGTTTGCTAGGACTGATGGTGGCCGCGCCGTTATCGGATCAGCGTTACCTCGCAACGCGTTCGTTCGCTTTGGCGGGTCCCGAAATTCCCCAAGTCGCGATGGGCGTGGTGATGCGCCATCTGATGGCGAATTTCCGCGTTGAAATTCGCCTGAAGGAGCTACTCCAGCTCGCACGGATGAGCAAGCCGACCTTCGCCCGCCAATTCAAAAAACATTCTGGTAAAACCTTCAGCGATTTCATTACCGAGGTTCGGCTTCAAGCCGCGTGCCGTGAATTGGTGGAAACCGACCGCTCCGTACTTGAAATCGCACTTGATTGTGGATTCAGCCAAATTTCGTTTTTCAACCGGGTCTTCCGCCGTGTTCTTCAACGCAGCCCGAGCGATTATCGAAAAATTGAACGCCAACGGCTGGCGCGCAGTGACACAACCCCATTATTTCAATCCGATGAAAGCATTATTTCTTACACGGATCGTAGGTTCGACACTTTTTGAGAATACGACCGCAGAGGATTCTCCCCTTCTCGGCCATGGTGAATTCCACTACCGTTTGGTCGATGGCTGGGCGCGTGATGCGTAGTCAAAAGTAAAAGTGCAGAACGGCCACAGTCTGACACATGATGCACGGGCCGCATTCTTTTCCTTACTGACCGAGGCGGACCCGAAAGTTCGGCCACGGAGACGATGCATACGGGCTTCCTCAAACTAGGATTTTATCGACGACGTTGCCATGCACATCGGTGAGTCGGAAGTCGCGGCCTTGGGCGCGGAAGGTAAGCTTAGTGTGGTCGAAACCGAGCAGGTGGAGAATGGTGGCGTTGAGATCGTGGACGTGGACTTTATTTTCGATGGCGTTGAAGCCGAGTTCGTCGGTTTTGCCGTGCTGGATACCGCCTTTGACGCCGCCGCCGGCCATCCACATGGTGAAGGCATTCGGGTGGTGGTCGCGGCCATCGCTGCTACCTTGGACCATCGGAGTGCGACCGAATTCTCCGCCCCAGACGACGAGAGTTTCATCGAGCAACCCGCGTTGCTTGAGGTCTTTCAAAAGCGCAGCGCAAGCTTGGTCCACTTCTTTGCAGCATTTTTGCAGGCTGTTGGTGAGGTCTCCGTGGTGGTCCCATGATTCGTGGAATAGTTCGACGAAGCGGACGCCGCGCTCGACGAGGCGGCGGGCTAACAAGCAGTTATTTGCAAACGATGCTTTGCCTGGCTCCGCGCCATACATTTTCCGGATGTCTTCGGGTTCTTTGGAAATATCAGTGACTTCCGGAGCGACGTCTTGCATGCGGAAGGCCATTTCAAAGGCGGCGATGCGGGAGCTGATCTCGGGATCGCCGCAGGATTGGAGGCGCTTGTGATTGAGAAGATTCACGGCGTCGATGGTGCGGCGCTGGGTTTCCCGGGTAATGCCTTTCGGGTTAGAAAGATAGAGCACGGGATCTCCGACGGAGTTGAATGAGACGCCGTCGTGTACGGTGGGAAGGAAGCCGGAGGACCAGTTGCTATTGCCGCCTGAGGGGCCCTTCCCGCCGGAAGACATGACGATGAAGCCGGGGAGATTACTATTTTGTGAGCCGAGGCCGTAGCTTACCCATGAGCCGAGTGAAGGTCGCCCAAACTGCTGGGAGCCGGTGGACATGAGGATCTGGGCGGGCGCGTGATTGAAGGCATCCGTGTGCATCGAGCGGATGAATGCGATGTCATCCACGCAGGAGCCGATGTGAGGGAGAATTTCCGCCATTTCCATACCGGATTGCCCGTAGCGTTTGAATTTAAACTTAGAGCCTAGCAGCTTATTTTCGGGGCGGATGAAGGCGGACTGGTAGCCTTTGAGCAGCTCGGCGGGCGGGCCTTTTCCATCCATACGGATGAGTTCTGGCTTGTGGTCGAAGAGGTCGAGGTGGCTGGGTGCGCCGCCCATGAAGAGGAAAATGACGTTTTTCGCCTTGGCGGGAAACTGCGGTGCTTGTGGGGCGTGGGGATTGATAATGGGCGAGGCGGCGGAGGCCGTGCCTTTTCCAAGCATCGAGCTGAGAGCAATGGAGCCCAGGCTGAGGCCACAATCTTTCATAAACCAGCGGCGAGAAAACGAACGCTGGATATCTGCTAAGGTGGAGGGTGGGAGCATGAAATTAGTTCTTGGTGATGGTTTCGTCGAGATTGAGCAGGACGCGGGCGACACCTGCGGCGGCAGCTAACTCGGGGAGCGGATGGGCAGAAAGATCAAGGGTTGTCGGCCGGAAGCTGTCCAAAAATAGCTTCACCTCTGCTGGCGGAGTGTTAAGATTCGAGTGATAAAATTCGACCAGCGTGGAAATTTCCTCTGCATCCGGCGAGCGCGAGGTGCAACGCAAGAAGGCACGGGTTATTTTTTCCTTCAAACTGCCAGAGTCCGTGAGAATAATGTGAGCGAGACCAAGCGCAGCCTCGACCGACACTTGTTCATTAAGCGTGACGAGTGCTTGCAAAGGCGTGGTGGAAACACTGCGGCGGACACAGGAGACGGTGCCGGCGGGCGCATCGAAGGCGACAAGCATCGGGTAAGGCACCGAGCGAAAACGAAAGGTATACAGAGCGCGGCGATAGCGGTTTGAGTCGGTCTCGTCGATCCAATCCTTGGGGCCGTAGGAGGCGGGTTTTTGGAAAAGATAGGCGGGTGCGGGCGGAAAAACACTGCGCCCGCCAAGCGTTTCATCGAGCAGGCCACTGGTAGAGAGCTGGATGTCGCGGACGGTTTCTGCGGGCACGCGGAGACGCGCCCCACGGGCGAGCAAGCGGTTTTTTGGGTCGTTTTCCCGCAACTCTGGGCTAGCGATCGAGTCTTGGCGGTAGGCCGCACTTTGCACGATGAGGCGGTGCATGTGCTTGACGTCCCAGCCGCTTTCCATGAACTCGCAGGCGAGCCAATCAAGCAATTCCGGATGCGATGGACGCGCGGCTTGGTGGCCGAAATCTTCGGATGTCTCGACGAGGCCGATGCCGAAATAGGCTTGCCAGAGGCGGTTCACGTATTGACGGGCGGCAGTAGGTGATTTCGGATCAACCAGCCATTTGGCGAATGTCAGGCGCGAAAACGGATCGCCCGGCGGAAGTGGGTGGAGAAAGGCGGGAACGTGCGGGGTGATGATTTGCTTGGGATGGGTCTGCTCACCGCGAGCGAAGAGACGGGTCTCAGATGGCGTTTTCGATTCGGCAGCGACGAGTGCCCAGGTAGGAATCGGCAGTTGCGACCGGAGATTCGCGATTTCAGCAGTCTCGGCGGCAAAGGCCGAGTTGTTCTCGCGCCAGTATTCGAAAAGCTGGTGCTGCTGCTCGGTATTTCGCTTTTCCGACGGTGTTTCCAATGCCTCACGGATCAATAGCGGGAGTTGATCAAGCGCGTTGGGCAAGGAACTGGACACCGAGAGGCGGATGCGGCCGAGGTTGTAAGTTTGGTTGTCGTCGGAGTTAAACCCGCCGTGCATCTGGCAAAGAGTGTATTCAAAATGAGCGGTGCCGCCCGTCTGGAATGGCTGGGCAAGCTCGAAAGTGATGACCGCCGGATCATTGTTGTGGGACGGATCGGTCTCGTTCGTCCATGCCGTTTTCATATCGCCATCAAGGGCAAAGCTAGCGGGGCCGGTCGTGCGGTCGTCGGCTGAGCGAGTGGCATCTTTCGGGAATCGGATAGGATCTAGCTTCACCACCGGCGGATTGACGCTGGCGACGGCTTTGACGAAAGCGAGCGGCTCAAGTTTTTCGGCGGCGGGCCCGGCTTTCAGCTTGAACTCGGTCAAGGCGCCAGTGCCGCGTGACGAGCGGCCCGGACCGTTGAACGGCAGGTAAGGATCGTTCAACACCTCAAGCCGAGCCGAACGGATTTCCGGCAAGGTGATCGTACCGATGAAAGGTTCTTCGCCAATGGTGTTGGCATAACCCATGTTGATGGCGGATTTGTCGGGCTGAGGCCAGTATTTCTGGCCGGAATCTCCGAGCTGGTAAAGTTCGAGCGCCTGCCACTCGGTGCGCGGCAGGGCGAGCAGACTTTGCTGCCATTTTTTGAAATCAGTCTCCCATGCCGGTTGGTGGGCTTTAACTCCTTCCTCGATGGTGCGGATCTTACCTTCAATCGACGAGATGAGATTTCTGTCCGGCGGAGTGTAGGCAGGAATGGAAGATTCGCGGACGCCATTGAGATAGGCGAACATGCCATAATATTCCTCGTGGTCCAGCGGATCGTATTTGTGGGTGTGGCACTGGGCGCATTGTGCGGTCAGGCCGAGCATGGATTTCCCAATCGCGTCGATGCGATCGAAGATGCCTTCGATGCGGAATTGCTCGGGTTTTGCGCCGCCTTCCTCGTTGGTCATCGAGTTGCGGAGGAAACCCGTGGCGATGTGGTCGTCCTGATCTGCGCCTGGCAGCAGGTCACCGGCGATTTGTTTGATGACAAACTGGTCGTAGGGCAGGTTTGCATTGATCGCGCTTACGACCCAGTCACGGTAGAAATGATGCTTGCGGGGCAAATCTTTTTCGTAGCCGGCGGAGTCAGAGTAACGCGCGGCGTCCAGCCACTCGCGCGCCCATCGCTCGCCGAAGTGCTGGCTGGAAATCAGACGGGCCGTTTCCCGCTCAAACTCAAATGGCTCGGCAAGCGACTTCAGTGACGGCGGCAGGCCCGTCAGATCGAGCGAAAGACGGCGCAACAAGATGGCAGGTGCCGCCTCCGCCGCTGGCTTCAATTTCCGTTCCTCCAGCCCGGCGAGCACAAAATGATCGATAGGATTTTTCACCCAGGAGGCATTTTTCACGGCGGGAATCGGCGGCCGCTGCGGCGCGGTGAATGCCCA
>ENA-OFCX01001016-OFCX01001016.1-metagenomes-genome-assembly--contig:-NODE-1016-length-12324-cov-3.264488_pt1 | contig 12324 bp, 9 predicted proteins | sample MGYA00153384_OFCX01 | MGnify analysis MGYA00153384
CGAAATGCTTCGCCCTTCCAAAATAGAGATGCACCCTGTTCTGAGTTCGATCGCCCAAACAACCATAAAAAATGACCGATCGTTCGCGATCGATCATTTGATTTATTTAAGTGAGCACGGAGGGATTTGAACCCCCGACCCTCTGGACCGGAACCAGATGCTCTATCCACTGAGCTACGTGCCCTCAACTTTTTCGACTATAACACGTCTTGCGCAAAATGACAAGGACGATCGCCAAATTTGATCGGTAGTCTCCAAACCGCTTGGTGCGTGAGGGTTCAGCGTGCCTCGGGCGCGTGCGCAGCGATCTAAACCCGAGACTGCAAACTTTACCTAAATGATTGTAATAATACGACAATAGGTAAAATAATAGACTTTAATCTAGCAAAGATTAGGTTCACATTCGATCGGGCTTGAGCATCTACCACAGGTAATATAGCCCCCATCAATTCCCTCTAGCTAGTCGGCAATAGATGGCGCTGCTGTTAAGACAGGCTCTGCAACAACGCTTCTAGCCTAAGTTCACAAAAACTCTGAATCTTATGGTTCCTAAACTTTTAGACAAATTATCGTTGCGAACTGTTCTCATAGTTCCATTCGTACTGCAAATCGTGGGAGCCGTGGGACTCGTAGGATATCTCTCTTTTATAAACGGACAAAAAGCCGTTAATAACCTTGCCGGTCAGTTAATGAGCGAAGTGAGTTTGCGTGTTGAGCAAAACCTCCAAACTTACCTGACAACTCCCCATCAAATCAATCAAAGCAAGCTCGATGCTGTCAAGCTCGGGTTCTTAAAGATGGAAAACTTATCAGCTTGGGAGAAATACCTTGGGCGGCAAGTACAATTATATCCCTATATCAATTTTACTGCCGTTGGCAACGAGAATGGAGATTATAGATCCGGAGAACAACTGTCTAACGGCTCCCGAACTATTAATGTAGTAGAGAAATCTACTGGGTTAAATTTTTATTCTTACAATACAAACCAGCGAGGCGAGCGCACTACAGTTGTCACCGTTGTTAAAAACTTTGATAATCGGCAACATCCTGCATACAAAGGCGCTATCAAAGCAGGCAAACCAATTTGGAGTTCTATTTATGTTTCCTTCCTAGAGCCGACATTAATTCTCAGCGCACTTCTACCTGTATATAGCGATAAAAATCAGGTAGAAGGAGTATTAATTGCCGCTTTGCGTCTCGACTATATAGGCAGATTTCTTAACAGTCTCAAAGTTGGGAAGTCCGGTCAAACATTTATTATCGATCGCCATGACACTTTGTTAGCAACTTCGACCAACGAAAAACCGTTTAGCATGAAAAACAATCAAAGAAGATCGTTTCAAGTGGCAGAAAGCAGCAACCCTGTGACTCAAGCTACAGCTAAATATTTGAATGCACAGTTTCACCAATTAAACCAAATTAAAAAATCTGAGTTATTAAACTTTGAAATAGATGGCAAGCGACAATTCTTAAAAATCCTGCCATTCCAAGATGGTAAAGGTTTAGACTGGCTGATTGTGGTAGTGGTTCCCGAATCAGATTTTACCAAAGAAATAGATGCCAATACCCAGACTACTATCTGGCTGTGTTTAGTAGCTTTAGGAGTAGCTTTAGTTATCGGCATTCTGACTTCTCGGTGGGTGACAAATCCTATTTTGCGCTTAAATATAGCAGCTAAAAATATTGCTAAAGGTGAATGGGGCAAAACAGTAGAAAGTGAACGCTCCGACGAATTGGGGGAATTAGCTAAAGCATTTAATAGCATGGCTCAACAACTGCAACAATCTTTTGAAACTTTAGAACACCGAGTGCAAGAACGGACTGCCCAATTGGCTGTAGCTAAAGACAAAGCCGAAGTAGCGAATCAGGCTAAAAGTACCTTTCTCGCCAACATGAGTCACGAATTGCGATCGCCCCTGAATGCAATTCTCGGCTTTTCCCAACTGATGACTCGCAGCCAAACTCTATCCCCAGAACATCAAGAAAATATCAGCATAATTAGCAGCAGCGGAGAACACCTGCTCACCCTGATTAATAACGTGCTCGATTTATCTAAAATTGAATCTGGGCGCACCACACTCAATCCCAAAAAATTCGATTTTTATCGCCTGCTCAATGACTTGGAAGATATGTTTCAACTCCAAGCAGATGACAAGCACTTGCAGTTAATTTTTGACCGCAGTCCCGAAGTATCACAATACCTAGAAACTGATGAATTAAAATTGCGGCAGATTTTAATCAATTTGCTCAATAACGCTCTTAAATTTACCAAGAACGGCGATATTTCGGTGAGAGTTAGCAAACAGGTGAAAGACCAAAGACTTCAGCTATCTGATAATTTAACAAGCTTAGACATTCCAGCAACTAATAATTTTGAAAGCTCAAAAATTATTCAGTCTGAAAGTGCGAGTTTTTTCACATCAACTGATTATTTAGATTCGGATGATTACTTCTTCCTTCATTTTGAAGTGGAAGATACTGGGCCGGGTATTGCTGCCAATGAATTAGACAATCTTTTTGAAGCTTTTGTGCAAACTCAAACTGGTAAGGATTCGCAAGAAGGTACAGGCTTGGGATTGCCAATCAGCCGCAAATTTGTGCAGTTAATGGGCGGCGAAATGAGTGTCAGTTCTGCTATCGGCAAGGGAACTAATTTTAAGTTTGATATTCAAGTTACTGCTGTTGAGTCGGCTGATATTGAAAGCAAAAAACCGACGCGTCATGTTATTGCCCTGGAACCCAACCAACACCCCTATCGAATTTTGATAGTAGACGATAAACCGCTGAATCGTCAACTGTTAATTAAACTTCTCAATCCTCTTGGTTTTGAACTAAAAGAAGCGACTAACGGTCAAGAAGCTATTGAGATTTGGGACATTTGGGAACCGCATTTGATTTGGATGGATATGAGGATGCCCGTGATGGACGGCTACGAAACGACTCAATACATTAAAGGTACTATTAAAGGTCAAGCTACTGCTATTATTGCGCTGACTGCGAGCGTTTTGGAGGAAGAACGGGCAGTTATTTTGTCGGCGGGCTGCGATGCTTTTATGCGGAAACCTTTCCGGGAAGCGGATATTTTCGATGCTATGCACAAACATATCGGAGTGCGCTATATTTATGAAGATCCGGGTCAAGCTAATTTATCGGTAATCAAACAGTGCGATCGCGAAATGACTGCGGCTGACTTCGCTAAATTGCCTGAGTCGCTGGTAGCTGATTTGAAGCTGGCGATACTAAATGCAGATATGGATTTGATTGAGAGTGCGATCGAGCAAATCCAATTAAAGGATACAGTAACGGCAAGTGCGATCGCAAATTGTATAGAAAATTTCGAGTACGACAAAGTTTTAAAGTTAATTTCTCAAGCAACATCACATGAATAACGACCTTCCTAGCACGGATCGCGGTAATATTTTAGTAGTTGACGATACCCCAGCTAATTTGCGGCTGCTAGCCGGAATTTTGAATGGGAAGGGCTATAAAGTCCGCCCCGTACCTAGCGGCGAGTTAGCGCTTTCGGCGGCCAAAGGTATGCCCCCAGATTTAATTTTGCTAGATATTATGATGCCCGAAATGAACGGGTATGAAGTTTGCGAAAAAATCAAAGCTGACGAACGCACTCGCAACATTCCGGTGATTTTTATAAGCGCAATCAATGACGTACTAGATAAGGTCAAAGCTTTTGCAGTGGGCGGGGTAGATTATATTACCAAACCCTTTCAGGTAGAAGAGGTTCTAGTTAGGGTAGAAACCCATTTAGCAATGTGCCAGTTGCAAAAAAAACTCCAACAGAAGAACGATGAACTGACAGTCACTTTAGACAAACTGCAAGCAACTCAGAATCAATTAGTTCAATCGGAAAAAATGGCCGCATTAGGGCAACTGATTGCGGGCATTGCTCACGAAATTAATACGCCGCTAGGGGCGATTCGATCGTCTATTGGCAATATTACCAGCTTTTTGGATAACAATCTCGAAACTTTACCCGTTTTTTTCAAAGAACTGTCTGCGGAACGCCAGCAAGATTTCTTGAGCTTGATGTATAGTTCCCGCCAACAAACTTACTCTTTATCTACGCGAGAAAAACGAGAATTCAAAAAAGGGCTGAAGCAGCAACTAGAGTCGGAAGGGATTGACAATGCTGACAGCCTTGCTAGCATTTTAGTAAATATCGGGTTGCAAGGAAACTTACAAGAATTCTTGCCGTTGCTCAAAGACCCTGACAGCGAAAATATTATCAAAACCGCCTACGACTTTGCTAGCATTCACAGAAGCGCCCGCACCATCGCTACCGCTACAGAACGCGCCGCAAAAGTCGTCTTTGCCCTAAAAAGTTATGCGCGTTACGATGTAAACGGTGAAAAAATACAGGTGAATATTACCGATGGAATTGAAACTATATTAACTCTTTATCAAAACCAGATTAAGCAGGGTGTCGAAATCGTCAGAAACTATCAAGATAAACTGCCTGCGGTACTGTGTTATCCCGACGAACTAAATCAAGTTTGGACAAATTTAATCCACAATTCCTTACAAGCGATGGACAATCAAGGAACTTTAACGATTGACGCCCTGCAGCAAGATACCAGCGTTGTAGTAAAAATTACCGACAGCGGCAAGGGGATTCCACCGGAGATTTTGCCAAAAATTTTTGAGCCGTTTTTTACGACAAAACCTGCGGGAGAAGGCAGCGGGTTAGGATTGGATATTGTTACCAAAATAATTGAAAAACATCAGGGTAAAATTGATGTGGAGTCGGTGCCCGGTAAAACTGTATTTACAGTGTTTTTGCAGATTAATTTAACTGATTAGGCTTCATCGCCCCAGACATCAGTCTGGGGATAAAAATTTGCAGTCTACGCACGCGGAATGTACAATTTGGAAAATGGTGTACTTACCCATCAGGGTTTACCCCGCTAGACTAAAGGATGAAATTAGCGATGTCTAAACCAGCAATTCTGTGTGTTGATGATGAAGTAGCGGTGTTGGAAAGTCTGGAAATTGAACTGCAACAGGCATTTAAGGGTAAATATGTTTGCGAATTTGCTGAAAGTGCTGCCGAAGCACTGGAGATTATTGAAGAGTTATGTGAAGATGAGGTGAACATTCTAGTGATTGTCTCTGATTGGTTGATGCCCGGAATGAAAGGAGATGAGTTACTGATTAAAATTCATCAAAAATATCCGCAAATTGTGAAAGTGATGCTGACGGGACAAGCTGACCAAGCAGCAATTGAACGAACAAAAACTCAAGCTAACCTCCATGCTTTCATACAAAAGCCTTGGAAAAATCATGAATTAATTGAAGCGATTAAGTCTGGTCTTGCAAAATTATGAAAAAACCAGTCATTATTTGTGTTGATGATGAGCCGACTATACTCGATAGTCTGGAAATAGACCTGCTAAAAGCCTTTGAAGATAAATATTTAATTGAAACGGCCCAAAGCGGTGAAGAAGCTTTAGAGTTGCTGTCAGAACTTTTAGCAGAACAGTATGAAGTTCCTTTGGTTATTTCCGATCATATCATGCCTAATATGAAAGGAGATGAGCTATTAAGGAGCGTTCATGCCATCTCTCCGAACACTCTCAAGATTATGCTGACGGGGCAGGCAGATTTGGATGCGGTAGCCAATGCCATTAACTATGCTAAATTGTACCGATATATACCTAAACCTTGGCAATCGGATGATTTAAAATTAACTGTGACTGAGGCAATATACAGATATTTTCAAGACAAACAATTAGCGGAAAAACAAATAGAACTTCAGGAGATGAATCAGGAGTTAGCAAAATTAAGCCGCAAGCAGGCGATGCTGATTGCCAAACTTCATGAAAACGAAAGTCGGTTGACGCAATATCTGGAAGCTATGCCGTTAGGCGTGTGCGTACTTGATGCGAACGGTCAATCTTTTTACGCGAATCAGAAGGCGCGGGAGGTATTTGGTAAAGGAACAGTGCCACATATTAATTCGGAGCAAAAAGCAGCAATTTATCAATTTTATAAAGCCGGAACTAATGAGAGATGCCCTGTGGAAGAATTGCCAATTATGCGGGCGCTCCGAGGGGAAAATGTACGGACTGAAAGTGTAGAAATTCGGACTGGCAATAAGATTATTCCGGTGGAGAGTTGGGCAACTCCTATTTATGATTCTCTTGGGGATATCTCCTACGGAATTATTGCTTTTACTGATATTACGGAACGCAAGCAAGCTGAAGCAGCGCTTGTCCAAGCTGAAGAGAAGTATCGCCGGATATTTGAAAATGCTCTTGAAGGTATTTTTCAGACTTCACCTGACGGAAATTTGATCAGCGCTAATCCTGCTCTAGCTCAAATCTACGGCTATGATTCTCCTGAAGAATTGATAGCAAGTGTTAATGATATTGAGTGGCAATTATACGTGCTACCGCACCGCCGTCAAGAGTTTTTCGCGCTGATGGAACAGTACGGTACTGTGTCGGAGTTTGAGTCGGAAGTTTACCGCCGAGATGGCAGTATTATCTGGATTTCTGAGGACGCGCGTACTGTTTTTGATGCTAGTGATGAAGTGCTTTATTATCAGGGTTTTGCTGAGGATATTACTTTGCGAAGACTGGTAGATGTGGAACGGCTCAGGTTTACGAATGATTTGGAAACAGCTTTGATTGCTGAAGAAAAGTTAAATGAAGCGCTGTCTGAGAGCGAAAATCGGCTGAGTCAATTGCTGGAAGCGGTGCCGGTGGGTATATTTGTGGTTGATGCTGTCGGGAAACCTTGCTACATGAATTCTTGGGCACAGAAAATACTTGGCAAAGGCTTGGTTTCTGATGTTGTTGCTAGCAATTTGCCGGAGGTTTATCAAACTTATTGCGCTGGAAGCAATGAGCTGTATCCAAGAGAGCTTCAACCGATTGTGCGGGCGCTGCGGGGAGAAGTGGTGCACGTTGACGATGCGGAAATTCATCGCCCGGATAGGATTGTACCGATCGAGGTTTGGGCGACTCCAATCTACGACGAACGGAAAAACATAGTTTACGCGATCGCCGTTTTTCAAGACATCACAGAGCGTCAAGAGGTAGAAACCGAGCGCCGCCAATTCACAGACGAGTTGAAAAAAGCTTTAGCAGCCGAAGAAAAATTAACAGATGCTTACGGGCGGTTTGTGCCGCACCAATTTCTCCACTTTCTGGGATATGAAAGTATTTTAGACGTAAAATTAGGCGATCAGGTACAGAAAGAAATGTCGGTGCTATTTTCAGATATTCGCGATTTCACGGCTCTTTCTGAAACTATGAATCCGGCAGAAAATTTTCAATTTATTAATGCTTATTTATCGCGGATGGAGCCAGCAATTACTGAAAATTTTGGGTTTATTGATAAATATATTGGCGATGCGATTATGGCGCTGTTTAATGGCAGTGCGGACGATGCTGTGAAAGCTGGAATTGCGATGCTAGAACAGCTTAACGAGTATAATATGAGTCGGACTAGACCCGATCGCCCGCCGCTGCAAATTGGCATTGGAATCAATACGGGTTCTTTGATGTTAGGCACGGTTGGCGGTCAAAGTCGGATGGACAGCACGGTGATCAGCGATGCGGTTAATTTAGCGTCCCGCGTGGAAAATCTGACGAAAGAGTATGGAGTTTCGATGTTAATTACTCACAATACTTTTATACAGTTGAACGATGTTTATGATTTTAGGTTGATCGATCGCGTCACAGTTAAAGGCAAATCGCGAATGGTAACGATTTATGAAGTATTTGCGGCAGATCCGCCGGAGATGCGGCAGAAAAAGTTAGAGACAAAGACAATTTTTGAGCAAGGTTTGGTATTTTACAATAGTAACAGGTTTGTCGAAGCTACAAGATTGTTTTCGGCGTGCCTGCAAATCAACCCTAGGGATAAGGTAGCTCAAATTTATATACAGCGGTGTCTGAAACTGGCGATCGCTCCTAAATAATTATTGTTTAGACAGGTAGGGAAACGCAAACAATTGTTTCTTGTTGGGGCAAACTTTCTATTTTAAATTTTCCTCCGTGCAATTCTGCAAGGCGTTGAACAATTGCCAAGCCCAATCCCAAACCTGCTTGTTGGTAGATTTTGCGATCGAACTGTCTGTAAGCTTCTAGCTGTGCAATTTGATCGGCAGTCATGCCACGGCCTTGGTCTTTTACAGAGATCACAAAAGTCTGATTTTCCACCAAAGTGCTCAATAAAACTGGGGTTCCTTCTAAAGAAAATTTGAAGGCATTGTCCAGAAGTTCCTCAACAATTTTTATGAGTTTGATGGAATCCATAGCCACTGATGAATCGTGCAAGTTTAGTTGTAAATCATCTGTTCTATTCACCTGTTTTGCTTGCTGCTGCGCTTTTTGAGTTAGCAAAGATTGGACGCAGCTAAATTCGCTGTTCCGCATTTCTTTTAGCAGTTCGGGATTTGTGGCTGCCATCTCCAGTTCTGCATACAGCAAAAAATTCTGAATCAGCCGATACAAGCGATGACCAGAAGTATTAATTTGACCGATCATGTCTAAGATGTCTGATTCATCGAAGACCTGATATTCTGACATAATTAGTTCCGAAAAACCCAGAATGGCATTCAAAGGAGTCCGCAATTCATGAGGGAGCGACATACTAATATTGGTGCGCAATTCGTCTAGGGTTTTTTGAGACTGTCTGCTAATTGTTTTGTGCTTTTCAAGTCGAATAGCAATTGCTTTTAGCAGTTCTTGCGGCGTACAAGGCTTAGTAATATAATCGTCGGCTCCCAGTTCCATGCCCGTGCGAACGTCACTTTTATCGGCTTTGGCTGTGAGGAAAATAAACGGAATTGTGGCAGTTAGGGGTTCGGAGCGCAAAGCTGTGAGGACGCCGTGACCGTCCACTTCCGGCATCATCATGTCGCACAAAATTAAATCCGGGATTTGGGCGATCGCCATTTTGATGCCAATTTTGCCGTTAGTCGCTCCCAGTGCTTCAAAATTCTCGGCTTCTAGCAACTCTAAAATGTTTTCTCTAATCGATGCTTCGTCTTCAATTACTAAAATTTTTGCCACTCTCGTCTCTCCTTGGTTTTTTTGTTAGTAGTTGTTTGGGAAAGTCATACATCAGAAAAATCTACTTTTATTGGTATTAATTATTCGGTAAATCGCCGACTTTAATCATAAATGATTCAGGTTTTATTGGTCGGGATTAGAAACTAAAGGCAAGGTGATGGTGAAAGTTGTACCTATCCCTTCTTGACTATTGATTGCGATCTTTCCTTTGTGAAGTTCCACAGCCCTTTTTACAATTGCTAAACCAAGACCAGTTCCCGAAATATGACCGACATTTGTAGCGCGGTAAAATGTTTCTAATATCCGCTTTTGGTCGGATTGGGGAATTCCGATTCCTCGGTCTTTAATTTGAAAAATAACCTCTCCATTTTGATTGTTTACGTGCCAATAAACTGAAGTTCCGGGCAGAGAATATTTTAGGGCATTTGAGAGTAAGTTTCCCAATATTTGCCGCAGTAGTTTTTCATCCATTTGAGCGTTGCAGTTGCTTCCTTCATTTTTAAAGGCGATCGGGTGTTGGTTACTGTCGTTGAGCTGCTGCTCTTCAACGAGTTGACGGCAAAATTTTTCGAGGTTTAATGAAACAGGTTGAAACTGTAGTGTATTTGCTTCAATTTTGCCAATTACGAGAATATCCTCTAATAACTCTGTCATGCGTTTAATTGCTAATTGAATCCGCACAAAATGAGTAGATTTTTTATCTTCTGACCACTCAGAACTGTAATCTTGCAGCAATCCTGCCGAAAATTGGATGGTTGTCAAGGGGGTACGGAACTCGTGGGAAACCATTGTGACAAATTTAGCTCGGAGTTCTGAAAGTTCCTTTTCTCGTGCGAGGGCTTTGAGAATTTCGGCTTCGGCTCGTTTGCGATCGGTAATGTCGCGGGCTTCAGCAATCAGTAACAAAACTTGTCCAGTCTCATTTTTAACAGGTTTTAGTGAGAAATCAACTGTTATAGTTTGGTCATTTTTGCCTAGGAAGTCGATTTCGCTGCGAAAAAACTCGCCCATACCAGCTTTGACAATCCCTGCTTTTAATTGTTCTTTAGCCTTTGGTGACTGTTCCCAAATCGGCTGTTTCCAAATCGGGCTACCCACAACATCTTCCGATCGCATTCCTGTAAACTGAAGGGCTGTCTCATTCACTTCCAGCACGATTCCTTCGGGAGTCAGTAGCTTGGTTAGCTGAAACGAAGAGTCAAAAATCGCCCGAAAACGCCGCTCGCTTTCTCGCAGCATTTGAAATGTTTGGGAACGTTCGATCGCGTAACGGATCGTCCGCACTAATAATTGAGTAGTAATTTGACCTTTAACAATGTAATCTTGGGCTCCCAAGCGAACTGATTCTAGGGCGATCGCCTCATCGTCCAAGCCGGTCATTACCACCATTGCTGTATCCGGGGCCACTTCAAGGAGGCGAGTTAGCGTTTCCAAACCGTGGCTGTCAGGTAAAGAAAGGTCAAGCAAAACTACATCACAGGGATGTTTGCTCAGATGTGCGATCGCCTGATGCAGGTAATCAACCGACACAAGTTCCCACTGGACTCCGACAGATACCTCTAACAGTTCTGCAAGCAAATCAGCATCAGCCGGATTGTCTTCTACTAACAGAATCTTAATCCACATAGCTTAGACGTTTTTGACTCTAAAATTTTTACTATCCCAATCTCAGGTTAAACTTTTTTGCCTTCCCTTACCACTTTTAACTTGAAAGTTATTATTTGAAAATTGTCACTATCGCCAGCCACAAATCCTGAATCAATTAATAAATTACAGGAAGTTGGACGACGGAGAGCCAAAATTCCTCAATTAACCTGACTACTTTAGTAAATTGTACGAAGTCTACCGGCTTGGTTATGTAACAGTTGGCATGGAGCGAGTAGGACTTGATAATATCCTCGGGCGCTGCTGAAGTGCTGAGAATCACTACAGGAATTAATTTTAAATTAATATCTGTTTTAATTTCTTCTAAGACTTCAACACCGCTTTTTTTTGGCAAATTCAAATCGAGCAAAATTAAATCGGGAGTCACAGCCGCTACTTTTTCGAGCGCGCTTTCTCCATTTTTGGCAATCAAAACACAAAAATTTGCTTGCTCTAAAACCTCAAACAAGACCTTAATATTGTTTGGGTTGTCGTCCACAATTAGAATGATTGCCTGCTGATTTTCCATAGATTTAATTTGGGTTCGATAAATGAAAAGTCGCCTATGAAAAATGCTGTTTAACTAGTTTAAAGATGGCTTCTTCATCCATTTCCTGCGCTAATTTTAACAGTTGCTCAGTAAATGCAAAATATTGAGCATCTAGAAGCTGTAATCGAAGTGCTTCATTTTTGACACCTTTGATGTTTCCAATGCGGGCTGCGTTATAAAGTGCTTTAAGCTCTTCGCGAGGAGGCACGACAGATCGTGACGTTGTTTCGGTTGGTTCTAATCGCTGATTGGCAATCTCTTTTTCGTAAACCCAAGAGAGGCCCAAGTGATGTTGAAGTTGATGAAATAACTCTTCTGTTTGCAATGGTTTGGGCAGAAAATCATTGCAGCCTGCTTCGTGGCTCTTTTGACGATCGAAGTTAAACACACTTGCCGATGACGCAATAATCACGACGTTTTGTAAATCCTGATTTGCCCGCAGCGCTTGAGTGAGTTCGGTTCCGGTCATGATCGGCATGACTAAATCGGTAATGATCACATCAGGGTGCCAGGCGATCGCCGCTTCAACGCCGATTTGTCCGTTTTCGGCTTCTCGAACCTCAAACCCGATCGGTTCTAAAAGATTGACGATCACTGAGCGATTTTCCCAGCGATCATCGACGACTAAAACCTTTTGTCTGCGCCCCTCATAGCCGATGACTGAATTGGTCGATTGATTCGACTCGACCCACTGAGACGATTCGGGCAGCGTTACGTCAAATGAGAACGTGCTGCCAGCGCCAGACTGACTCTCAACGTGAAGCTGGCTGTCCATTTTTTGCACGATTTGCTGACTGATGGCGAGTCCTAGCCCGGTGCCTTCTGCCATGCGTGATTTGTCGCCCACCTGCTCAAATGGCGTTGCCCAGCAGGTTGATCAGTACCTGACGCAGACGTTTTTCGTCAGCGTGAAGGGCGATCGGCAACTGGTTAAGCGCTTGAAACGTGAACTGAATCTCTTTTTGTTCGGCTTGAATTCGACAGATTTCGACAATGCTTTTAATAAATGACTCAAAGTGAAAATCGTTGGGCGATAGTTCGAGTTTTCGAGCTTCAATCTTTGACAGATCTAGAATGTCATTAATCAGC
>ENA-OFCX01001017-OFCX01001017.1-metagenomes-genome-assembly--contig:-NODE-1017-length-12315-cov-5.407096_pt1 | contig 12315 bp, 11 predicted proteins | sample MGYA00153384_OFCX01 | MGnify analysis MGYA00153384
CCCACCCCCGCCTTCGTTGTCGAACGGCACTCTCCCGCATGAGAATGCCGTTCGACAAGCGCGACGTTCACGACGCGAAACTATTGCCGCCTCTCCTTGCCGGGGGAAGGAGCCAGCCGACTGAATTTCTGCCCAGTTTTTCAATTCCGCATTTCAACCTGCGGGTGAATAACTTGCTCAGCACGAACGGCAACTTGTTGATTCCGTTGGTGGTGGGCTCGGCGTGTGCTGAGCATGTCCAAGTATCGAATAACATTCAAATTGGACGTGATCAGAGGTCTCCTAGGCAATAATCGCGTCGAGGTCCGGGCGTTCGGGAAAACGGTGCTTCGCGATTGCCTCGGCAAAATTCTTGACGAAAACTTCGCTGATCTTTTTGCTGCCTGTCACGACACCCGGACCTCGAAATTTTCCATCCGCTGCGCCACCCGATCGTGCAGCCGTGCTGACCAACGTTGCGCCTTCATCGCCGGCGGCAATAGCTTTGCCGTGTTTGTATGCTTCTTTCACGAACAGTACCGCGTTGGCGTCTGCGCACAATGTCTCGACGCTCTGCTTTCCGCCCGGAATAAACACGGCATCGAACACCACGGATGACGCGGTCGGCAAACTATGATCGACCTTGATCGCCTTGCCATCCAAGCCGATGATGTCGCCCAGACGGGGCGCGATCACCTTGACGCTGGCGCCGTCGGCTTCTAGCGCTTTTCGCATGACCGCAATGGCAGCGCTGTCAACGTGATTGGCCACCAGCATTGCCACCTTGCGCCCGGCAATCGAGGTGTTTTTTGCTTTCGCCATACTCAGCGCGAAATCTTTCTCCGGTTTATCGGTGCGCGGAACGTTTTCGGCGCCGACCGGCGGCTTTGGTACCGGCATACCCAAGCCATCAGCGACCCGCTGTGCAAGTACTGCATCGACCTGGGTCAAGGTGGCGACCATGCGCTCACGCACGGCTGGGACCTCGACCTTGGCCAATTCAAAGCAGAACGCCGCGACGATGTGATCCTGCTCCCACGCCACTTGACTCCTCCAAAACAATCCAGCTTGCGAGAAGTGGTCGGCAAACGTGGCGCTGCGAACGCGCGCCTTCACCCCATCTATAGGCTCTGCATGACTCACAAATCCGCCCTGCTCCCAAGGTCGCTGCATCGGGCAACCGTTACCCAATGTGTTGGGCTCATACGTCACGCGACCTTTCACGATTGCATGACGCATATGACCGTCGCGCTGATTATTGTTGACCGGCGCAATCGGTCGGTTGATCGGTATTTCATGGAAGTTCGGGCTCCCCAAACGCGACAGCTGTGTGTCGGCGTACGAGAATAATCGACCTTGTAACAACGGGTCATTACTGAAGTCGATGCCCGGGACAAGATGGCCGGGATGGAAGGCGACTTGCTCAGTTTCGGCGAAATAATTGTCGGGATTGCGATTCAGCGTCAGCTTGCCGATACGCTGCACAGGAACCATCGACTCTGGAATCAATTTGGTCGCATCAAGCAAATCAAAATCAAATTTGTGTTCGTCAGCTTCGGGCACGATTTGCACGCCAAATTCCCACTCCGGGTAGCGGCCCCGATCAATGGCCTCCCACAAATCACGACGGTGGAAATCCGCATCTTTTCCAGCGAGCTTAACTGCCTCGTCCCACACCAGCGAGTGAACGCCAGACACCGGCTTCCAATGGAATTTGACGAAGTTTGACTCACCCGCAGCATCAATAAAACGGTAGGTGTGAACACCGAAGCCTTCCATCATCGAAAAGCTGCGCGGGATGGCACGATCCGACATGACCCACATGACGGTGTGGGTGGTCTCCGGCACCATTGAAATGAAGTCCCAGAACGTATCGTGGGCGGATGAAGCCTGTGGAATTTCGTTGTGTGCCTCCGGCTTCACTGAGTGAATCAAGTCAGGAAACTTAATGGCATCCTGCACGAAGAACACCGGTACATTGTTGCCAACCAAGTCAAAATTGCCTTCTGCCGTGTAGAAGCGCACCGAGAATCCGCGAATGTCGCGCGCGGTGTCTGCGGAACCGCGCGACCCGGCAACCGTTGAAAATCGCACGAACACCGGCGTTTTAACGTCCGGGTCTTGCAGAAATCCGGCCTTTGTCAATGAACTCATTGACTTGTACACCTCGAAAACGCCATGTGCACCGGCACCACGCGCATGCACCACGCGCTCCGGAATGCGCTCGTGATCAAAATGCATGATCTTTTCGCGCAGCATGTGGTCTTCAAGCAGCGTTGGCCCGCGGCTGCCCGCCCGCAGTGAGTTTTGGTTGTCGCTGATGCGCAACCCTTGGTTGGTCGTGAGCGATTCGCCCGGCGCTTGCGCCAGCACGGACGCTGCCTGGGGTGACCGATTGGCCTCCGCCTTTAAGCGCTGAAGACCAGTCAGATTAACAGCCGCTTGCTTGTCATTTTTACGCGTAACCACGGAACGCACTCCTGATGATGGGGTGAATGAAACTGGCAGCGTAAGCGCTACTAACCGCGCTCGGCCATCAGCTCGGCCTTGCGCGCGGCCAGTTGCTCGCCAAGGGCGAGCATGTCGAGCGAGGTTGTTTTGGCTTTGGGAAACATTTCACGGTGCTCTTCTTTGACGTGGTGCTTCACGTATTCGCTAAGCACTTTGATTTTGGCGTCGTACATTTCGCCGTCGGGCTCGATGCCTTCAACCTGGGCAATTAAGTCTTTCATGGTGGCCTGCTCGACAATCGCTTCGGGAATCAACGCTTTGTCCTTCAACGCGCGCTTGACGGCAGGATAGAAAATTTCTTCTTCGACTTGCGCGTGAATGGCCAACTCCGAACAAATCTGTGCCACCAACTTTTTCTTCTTCGCCGTTGAGTTTGTTTTTTCGTACTCAGCGAACATTCCGCTCACCAGTTTGTGATCGGCACGTAGCAACGCCGTTGCTTCCTGCGCTTTAGGTGGGCTGGGCTTTTTGGCTGATTTGGCTGATGGAGTTTTCATCTTTTTTCCTTATGAATTAACTTCATCAAACGGTTAGCGAACGAATAACGCGATCAAAATAATGATCGGAATCGGTATGCCAATAAAGAAGAGAAGGATTGAGCGCATGGTCGTCTCCGTACGTTAGGTTAGGGATGGATGTGGGTCACGTTGTCGAGCTGCGCGTCATCGCGTTGCCGACCACCAAAGGTTGCGGCAAGGCTTGCGGCAAAGGCACCAGTCAGCAGCGAGATGAACAACCAAAGCGCAGCATAGGCCGAGGCTTTGCGTGCTTTATCAGCTGCTTCCTTGGCCGCGATTTCGGCATCGCGAAGTACACCCTGCATGCGCGTGAACGTCGCACTCACCCGCTTTTCTGCATCAGCTTGCGACAAACCAGTGCGTTGCGATACCGCTTGGCCCACATAGCGCAAATCGTCTGGCGGGATCGACCCGGCGCGCACGGCTGTCACAAAAATTCGACCGACTTCAGACGCCGATGAAGCGACCATGGCAGGACTGCCCGGATCGACAGCAGGCGACGCAAGTGCTGCGCCCGCAGTCGCATCTTTGCGGAATAGCGAATCGATAAAGTACCCCAACGAACCGCTATCGTTGGCACCCTTGCTCATCTCCGAGGCACTGGTCGCCACGACCGACGTGGCGCTGGATGCCAACGCACCCGCAGCTGCCGCGCCCGCTTTCGCCCCGCCACTGACGATAGAGCCGATCACAGAAACCAACAGCGCAGCGGTAGCAAGTGACGCAATCGCCCACGACAAAAAACCGTGCGCAGTGTCGCGGAAGTAAACCTCGTCGGTATGCACCGACACCCACTTGGTGCGCAGTCGTCCCGCCAGATAGCCGCCCATCCCGGAAGCGGCTATTTGCGTCAATGTGACCCACGCAATCGTGGTCACACCAAAAGTCGCCGCACTGACACCGTTTTGTGTCCACGGTGACACGCTGGCCAAGCCAAGCCCGGTGCCCAATATCAGCAGAATCAGGGATAACGCGGCTGCTGCGGACGCGCCAGCAAAGACCGCGCCCCATGACACCGCGCTGACCGCGAGATTGGCCGACTCGGCCAATCTAGGCGCGAAGATTGGGGCACCGCGGGAAGGGTCAGAAGAAGCCACGTTTAAAGCGTTCATAGCGCGTCCTTTTGAGTGAGGTAACCGGTATTGTCATGGCCGCTTTTAGGGCTGGCTGTCAGACGAAAAAACCATCGTTTGTAGGCGAATGCCTGATGCACGTTGAACCAAAAATAAATCGTCGCTATGTGCGCGATCGCACAGAAGTACAGTCTCCGTACAGTAAATACTAAGGGCCAAGTCGCATCAATGCTCTACCAATATTTCAGGATCACCATGGGTTCTTATCGTAATTTCACTCAGATCGGCCTCCACGTTGTCAGCATCAAACGGCAGTTCAATGTTCGCGCCTAGGCTGCTGCGGTCAGTACCGTCGACCGCAATGCCGAGGCAATCGCGTGCGGCGAACGCGGGAACATTGGATGCAGTCAATGCCGAAGATTGCGTGCAACAGATGGTCGAGCGAGACCGGGTCGTTGCGTCGCTGGTGGCGCGAATGGCGAACAACGACGAGTCTGCGTTGGGCCAGCTCTACGACCTAACGGTTCGGCGACTGCACACGTTCGCGCTGCGCATCGTGCGGGACCCTAGACTTGCCGAAGAGGTCGCGGAAGATGCCTTGTTCCAAGCGTGGCGTGAGGCGAACCGATTTGATGTGAATCGCGGCAAAGTCATTACTTGGCTATTGACGATTTGTCGCTCACGCGCGCTCGATGCGCTGCGCCGTGTTGATGTGGCCGAATGTGTTGAGGACCCGGATATCTTTCGCTCACATGAGGCGAGCCAAAGCGTCGAGCCTGAACGGTTAATCCAACAGTTTGAGGTCAGTTGCGCTGTTCACACCGCGCTGATGCAATTGCCGCCGAACGAACGTCAAGCCATTGGCCTCGCGTTCTTTCGCGGCCTGACCCATCAAGAAATCGCCGATCATTGGCAGATGCCGCTCGGCAGCGTAAAAACGTTGATGCACCGCGCCTTTGCGAAGTTGCGGGTGGCGCTGGACGGGCAGCGATAGCGTGAAGCGGAAATTCGCCGTCCGGCATGCAGCGGTGGCGTTTGCGTAGGTGGCACACGGGCATAGTCGACAAAGCGTAGTCGCTTGCTCAGTCGCTGTGCGCAAATGTCAGCAATATTGGCCACACACTACTGAGTTAACGCAATACGACCGGTTCGGCAGGCTCCGTCTCCAACGAAAGAAAGGGCGCGATACCGGTTGCAATAGCGCACATTTAGTGGACTGTTTAATCCAAGACTAGACAAGGGTCTGATCGTCGCCCTGCTCGTTCTTGCGAAGGCAGGAACCCAGCGACTTTGCTATATTCGTGCGGATTTTTGAGTGCCCGAAAGACGCTAGGCCCCTACCTTTGCACGGGTGACGATCAAAAAACGGGCGAATGAGTTTTCTTGGTGAATAACTCGCTCTGCACAAGACTCGGTGCACGTTTCGCGAGATTGCGCGCGACCCCGCAGCCTAATTTGCAATTATTTGATTATTGCGTGCGGTGCCGTACAGACCGTACTTGACGGAAGTACTGAAAATTGGGGTATGAACACATTTGCGTTTTGACTCGCAGCCATCATGAATCACACTGCGCTCAGGATTCACGCGTCCCCCGACGCCTCGACAACGTCGACGACCGGCCCAAATCGGCGAAACGACAGCGCGGCGACGCCTATCGGGTTCGGCGAAACGCTGAGCCGTGTTGACTTGGGCGCGCGCCATCAAACACGTGTCACCGCACGGGACAGTGCAGTGAACGATACTCATGCTCACGGAGACGATGCGCCCTGTTACCCGATTGACTTGGCATGTTGGATGGCTTTGTTTGCGGCGGTTGCGGCTCGAATTGCTGACACGACGTTGCAGATGTCGAGCGACGATCATTTTCGCGACCGCTCCGTCGCTGCGAATGGCATGCTGACCGCCCTGCTCGAATGCTCGGGCGCGCTAGCGCAATTGCAGAGCATGTTTCCGACTGTGCAAGGGCAACTCGCGCCATTGCAATGAGCGCTAGTCGGTCCCCAGTTGCATCGGCGTCCGCACAAGCCGCCGCACGCAAGTCAAGTGGTCTGGGATTTTGCGATTGAGACTGAGCGCGTCCAAGCGGGCGGTGCGCATAGACGCAAATTTCACTTGACGACTGGGCGTAAAGCAGGTTCGTGGATGACATGTCGTTCCGGCGTTGTCCGACGCTACGACATGTTGATTGTTGCTGAAATTAGTATGTCATATCGACATTCATTCTCAAGGAGCTACACATGCAGACCGACAATGGCAACGGTGAAAATCAAGAAGGCGCAGACGCGAACCGCGACCCCCTCACGGGCGCGCCAGGTTCCCACCCGATAGGTACAGGCTTAGGCGCTGCAATCGGCGGTGCCGGGGCAGGAATCGCCACCGCCGTGGCTGGTGGCGCCATCATCGGCTCGACCGTCGGCCCTGTCGGAACGGTTATAGGCGCTGCGGTTGGAGCGGTCGTTGGTGGCCTAGCCGGCAAGGCCGTGGCCGAGGCGATTGATCCTACTGTGGAAGATGCGTATTGGCGTGACAACTTCAGCACGCGCGAGTACGCAACCGCTGGAAATTACGAATCGTTTCGTCCAGCGTACGGTTTAGCCGCAGATCGCTTTGACCGTTATCCGGGTAAAACTTTCGAAGACGTTGAAACGGCACTCGCGCGCGAGTGGCCTGATCGCAGGATGGATTCGACCCTTGAGTGGAACGATGCGCGTCCAGCGGCACGCGATGCGTGGGATCGCTTACGCAAACCCTACGCTACATCGCTCGCTGTTGAAGGCGTGGGTCACTAGCATATGTTTGCACTAAAACCGAGACCAGTGAAATTGATGGATTTTTTCGTCAGGCAAGGCGCGAAAGCGCAGCCGTACTGAAGTACGGCAAGATTTTGCAACGCAGCATGGCGGAAAAAGACGCGATTTCATGTCTTGGTTTTAGTGAAACGATGTACTAGTGTCGTGTCACGTTAAAAATGACGGTGCATCGCGCCTCCGTCGGTGTGCAGAGCTCGGCGCAGAATGCAGCTCATGTCGGAACATGGGCAAATTTTGCAACGACGCAGTGCGCTTAATCCCGGCCAGGCAGATGTCAAAGATATTTACTGACGAGTCGTTAGTGCGAACCGCGTCACCGATTAACCGAGCTGCGCTCTCCAGACTAATTTTTCTTGGTCACTCCTGCGACGACGCGGAGTTCGCGTTTTAAAACAATGTACGTTCGTTAGCGCACAGACACCGCTTCAAACGGAAGCTAATGTTCTCCCTCAGGCTTCATTGATCGTCAGTTCTATGACCTTTTCAGATGGGCTGATTGATCGATTGATTGAGCGATGCCCACCACCCACTTGCCCACAAAGTCCAATGCAAAAACCACATCAAGCGTAGTTAGCCGTAGCGCAACAAAAGCCAACGGATTGCTTGCGGCCTTGCCCCAGGCAGACATGGATCGCTGGATTTCAACGCTTGAACCAGTTGACCTGCCGCTGGCCGCAGTGCTGTACGAATCTCGGCAAATCGAAACACACGTGTACTTTCCCATCTCGGGCATCGTGTCATTACTGTACGTGATGAAAAACGGCGACTCGGCGGAAATTGCCGTCGTGGGGAACGAAGGCGTGGTTGGCATTTCGCTCATCATGGGAGGAAATTCAACGCCAAGCCGCGCAGTGGTGCAAAGCGCTGGTAAGGGTTTTCGTGTGAAGGCTCAGTTCATCAAGGACGAGTTCGAAAATTGTGCACGTGTATCGAGTCTGATGTTGCGCTACACGCAGGCGCTGATCACGCAGATGGCGCAAACGGCGGTGTGCAATCGACACCATTCGCTTGATGAGCAACTGTGTCGCTGGCTGCTGCTCAGTCTGGATCGCCTGCCGGGTGACGAGCTGGTCATGACGCAAGAGTTGATCGCTAACATGCTGGGCGTACGGCGAGAAGGCGTCACCGAGGCGGCGTTAAAAATTCAGAAAGCGGGACTTATCAGCTATGTTCGCGGTCGCATCAATGTGCTTGATAGAGTCGGCCTCGAAAAGCGCTGCTGCGAATGCTATGCGGTGGTGAAGGACGAATATGACCGACTGTTACCGAGCATCAGCGGCTGAAACGTGGATGTATGCGGCGCACACATCGCAGACGCACGCTCAATAAGCTGGCTCTCGCTGCAGCGTTCGCAACGCCTGCGGCGAAATGGATGCGTTTGCAGGCCGAGTTCGGAATCCCTCGCCCTTGGCGTGGAGAGTATTCAGGCAGTCGTTCATCACGTTGGCCCTTGGCACGTGTGGCCATGCCGTCCTGCACAAGGCCCACGTCCACCGCCTGTTTCGAGCAGCGCAACCGCGTCAAATTTTCGCTGGCACCGAGCGGCGGCACGAGCGTAAGCGTAAGCGCCACGCCATCGCTCGCCAAAACATCTTGGTCATGCTGCGCAAACAACGCGTACGGACTGCCAGCAAAAGCCGTGGCCATGGTCAGGGTGCTCGGGGGCGGAGGCTTGATGTAGCGCGACGCGATCCGGAACGCCGCTGCCAGAATCAGGATTGCAGGCCCCACCATTTTCGCCAACTCACGCCACGAAATGTGCGAAACGCTGGGCTTTTGCCGTGAATTTTTAACGCTATTGATGCTTTGGAATTTGGCGACCAAATCAACGGAAACGTCACAATGGCTTTTAGGCCATACGACCGTTTCGCTTGGGCTTAGCGCCTGCTTTGTCGTTTATCGACTTAGGCGATAAATCGTTGCTAGCCCAAGTTCAGAAAAGCTTATACGACAAAGCCATATGCACATGGGACGCAGGTCGACGTTATGCGCGAAAGCTGCGATTTGATTTTAGAACGAGGCCTATCGCGGCTTTCGCTGCGTCCCCACCCGAAACCTACTCGATATCGGGCATGGTCGCCGCGCCTGCTGCGACCCCGTCAGCTCGTGAACCACCGCCCGCGCCTGCGTTCGGCCCGCGACCGCCAGTGCGACGTTGCCGTCCGCCGCGATTGGCACCGCTACCGTTGCTCACACCACCCGTGCTGCCCGCTGAGTTGGGGTTACCTCCGTTGCCCGCATTACCCGCATTACCCGCATTACGCCGGTTGTTGCGCCCGCCAGCGTTCGCGCCGTTGCCCGCCCCGCCTCCGTTCGCGCCCGCAGCCGCTGCGCGATAACCCGGTGCTACGTTGCCATTCACCTCGCCGTTGCCGTCGCGTTTAACGCGGTTTCCGGGCGTGCGCTGGCGGCGTCCGGCGACCGGCATTTCAGTGGCACCACCGAAGCCGGGAAACTGCTGTTGCTGCAACGCAACCGGGGCTGCGGCCCCGTTGCGTCCGCGTCCACCACCGCCGCCGCTGTTGCCATTGCCATTGCCGCTGTTAAAGCGTCCGCCCTGACGACCATTGGCCCCCGGCCCCGCTTGCCCCGGCACCCCACGGCCACCGGGTTGACGGCGTCCCCGTCCCGGCGCGGCCATTGCGTCGGCGGGCAAGCCCGTCCACACCGCTTCATGCTCAGCGGCCGAGCGCATCGGCCCCAGCGGTTGTTGCGGAATGCGATTTTTGCCGCCGAAACGCGCTGCTTTTTCGAGTTTTTTCTTCGAGCGCAAACCCACCGATTCGAGCACTTCAAACGTCTCGGCCTCGTCCAGCAATTTCGATTGCCCGCGTTTCAACCACGATGGCATTTGCACCACGCCGTAACTAATGCGAATCAATCGGCTCACGGTCAAGCCAAGGTGTTCGAACATGCGCCGCACTTCGCGATTGCGGCCCTCGTTGAGCGTGATCTTGTACCAGTGGTTTGCCGCATCGCTATCGCGATCAATGCGATCCAGCGACAGCACGCGCGCCGGACCGTCATCCAGCTCGATGCCGTCCATCAATTGATCTTCTTGCTCCGGAGTCAATTCACCGAGCACGCGTACCGAATATTCGCGCAAGATTTCGTAGCGCGGATGCATGAAGCGATTGGCCAATTCACCGTACGTGGTGAACAGCATCAACCCTTCCGAGTTGTAGTCAAGTCGGCCTACTGCGACCCATTTGCCATGGTCAGGCCGAGGCAGGCGATCAAACACCGTGTCGCGCTGTTCGGGATCATCACGGCTGACGATTTCGCCCGATTGCTTGTGATAGATCAGGATGCGGGGATTATCGTCACCGAGCTTCACCGTCACCTTGCGACGATTCACATGCACTCGGTCATATTCATTAACGACCTGACCAACGCGCGCCTTGGCACCGTTGACCTGCACCTCGCCCGCCGCGATCATCGCCTCCATATTACGCCTTGAGCCGAGGCCCTGCTGCGCAAGCACTTTGTGCAGCCGCTCTCCGTCACGCTCACCCGCATCGTTTACGCCCGAAATCGCGGGCTCGTCAGACGCCGGAGCAGCCGTGATTGGCAGGCCTTCGGCGTCAAAACGCGGTGCTGCGTATTCGCTTGCGTGGCGCTGACCGATCCGCACCGGATGCGCCTGTTCGCGCCGATCCCGTTGATTGCGATTGCGTCGTCCAACGCGATCCATAGGACGGCCTGGGTCGCCAAATGCGCCGGGGTTAGGGTTGGTTTCAGGAGGGTATTGGCCGTCGGCAAACGGACCACCGTCAGCGGCCAACGCCGGATCGTTCGGTACGAATGCGCCTTCGGTGGCTGGGCCACTTGGGTTCGGGCCGCGCGGGCCTTGGCCTTCACGTGGCTCACCAATTCGACCAGTACCACCGTTGCGACCGCGACCACCACGACGATTGCGACGCGGCCCGCGGGTGCGATCCTGCTGCTCGCCGTTCGGGCCTAAAGCGTTTGTGTTCGTGTTGACGATGGCGGCACCGTCGGCGCTGGGTGCTGCACTGAATTCGCGTGGTGCGCTGCGCGCGGCATCTAACCAGTTGGTGATTTGTGCGGGCGGTTCGCTGGAGGTGTTCTCAAGACGGGCCTCGCGCGGTGGTCGGACAGCACGGGGCTCACGCGCTTCACGCGGGAGGCGAGATGCGCGGGCGGGTCTCGGGGCTTGCGCGTCAACGTTCGGAACACTGCCGTCTTGCTGAGTGAGCGCTGCCACTGCGCCTGGTTCGCCGGAAAGCATCACTTGATCTTGCGGCACGCGAAGCTGACGTGGCGCTCGAGTTGGACGTACCTGATTCGGTTCCCGTGGCGGTCGCGCCTGTCGTGGTGGTTGGCCTTGGTCTGCTGGCCGAGGCTCTCCACCTTGACGCGGTGCACGTTGCTGGCGTTGCCGACGTTGACTTTGGGCAAAGGCAGGATCCACATTACCGTTGACGTCCCCCGGTTCGTGATCGTCGTGACCGCCATCATTTGAATCATGCATGTCATTCATCTTTAGTGAACCGTTGGTGGAACAAAAGGGGCGGTGATCGGGATCAAAGTCATTGCGTCTCCAGAAGGAATTTCAAACAGCTCGGCGTCAGAGCTTTGTGGCAAGGCATGGTTGGCATCGTCGTCTCGAGGCGAGGTATCGATGCGGCCCTGCGCGGGATATACCGGTTCAAACAGCACCTCGGGCAACTCCAGCGCGGGATGCGCATCAAGCTCGGCGAGTGGCGGCAACTCAGACAATGAGCGCAAACTCAGGTCATTCAAAAAGGCTTTGGTCGTGGCAAACAATGCGGGCCGCCCCGGCGTGTCTTTGTGGCCAATCACCTCAACCCACCCTCGATCTTCGAGCGCTTTCAGGATGTTGGTGGACACCTGTACGCCACGAATCGCTTCAACCTCGCCGCGCGTGGCGGGCTGTCGATAGGCGATGATGGCCAGCGTTTCCATCACGGCGCGCGAATATTTCGGCGGCTTTTCCGGAGTCAGCCGTTCAATGTTGACTTGCATCTCGGGCCGCGTTTGAAAGCGGTAGCCCGAGGCGACTTGAGCGATCTCAAGCGAGCCGCGATCCTTCCATTCGGCGGTCAGGTCAGCAAGCAACAAGCGCACCGTTTCGGTGGGCACCGGTGGATCAAAAACCTTGACGATTTCATCAAGTGCGAGCGGTTCGTGGCTGGCCATCAAAATCGCTTCGAGTACACGTTTGGCGTGGGAAAGTTCGTCCAATGAAGACTTTTTTGTATTAACGCAATGCTCTGCCGCCATTGCTTACGGACCCTAAATCAACGATTCCAAAGCTGCAAAAAAGCAGACTAGTGGTTAGTTGCGAAAATGTGCGCAATTAAAAATCTTGTGGCGCGGCGTGCGTCAGGCGCAAGTTCGACGCAATATCGAGATATTGCTAGAACTTGCAACGACAC
>ENA-OFCX01001019-OFCX01001019.1-metagenomes-genome-assembly--contig:-NODE-1019-length-12302-cov-2.826570_pt1 | contig 12302 bp, 7 predicted proteins | sample MGYA00153384_OFCX01 | MGnify analysis MGYA00153384
GCGATCGCTTCGCCACGCCCGATCCCACCCGCGACGAAGACGGGAACTTGTGACGCGACTTCGGGCAGGATTTCCTGCGCGAGCACGCTTGTCGAAACCGGGCCTATATGCCCACCGGCTTCGGCCCCTTCGATGACAAGCGCATCGACGCCCGAGCGGATCAGCTTCTTGGCAAGACCCAGCGTCGGCGCAAAGCAGATGACCTTGGCGCCGCTGGCCTTGATCGCCTCAAGGCTTCCCGACGGTGGTAAGCCGCCAGCCAGTACGACATGTGTGACACGATGCGCCGCACAGACTGCGATCAGCTCGGTCAGCTGCGGGTGCATGGTGATCAGGTTGACGCCGAAAGGCTTGGTCGTGCGCTTCTTGGTCTCGGCAATCTCGGTATCGAGCAGATCGACCGTCATCGCCCCGCACGCGATCAGGCCGAAACCACCGGCATTCGAAATGGCCGAAACCAGATGCCGTTCGCTGATCCACGACATCGCGCCGCAGATGATGGCAGTTTCGCTCCCGAGGAAGGACGCACCGCGCTGCATCAGCGCTGAAAGCGGGCTAGCGTCGAGGGAAATATTCATATCGGCCATGCCTGCCCATGCCCGCCCGACCCGAACGGTGCAAGTCGTGCGCTCGCGGCTTTCCTTTCGCGACTGTCTCGTTAAGGAGTGCGGCACCGCTTCAATGCTTCACAGGAACCTGAAAAATGACTGCCGTCGGACACGACACACTCGCAACACGATCGACGCTTGAAGTGGGCGGTAAGACTGTCGCTTATTACAGCCTCGACAAAGCAGCGGCGAAAATGGGAGACATTTCGCGGTTGCCGTTCAGCATGAAGGTGCTGCTCGAAAATCTGCTCCGCTTTGAAGATGGTGTCACGGTTACGCAGGCCGACATCCAAGCGGTCGTCGACTGGCAGGACGATCCGCGCGGGCTTCGCGAAATTCAGTATCGACCGGCGCGCGTACTGATGCAGGACTTCACCGGCGTGCCGCTGCTGGCCGACCTGGCGGCCATGCGCAACGTGGCGGCAAAGATGGGTCGCGACCCCAAGCGCATCGAGCCGCTGGTGCCGGTCGATCTGGTGGTGGACCACAGCATCATGATCGACCACTTCGGCAGCAAGAAGTCGCTGGACCTGAACATGAAGCTGGAGTTCAGCCGCAACCAGGAGCGCTACCAGTTCATGAAATGGGGCATGGACGCCTTCGACACTTTCGGCGTGGTGCCGCCGGGCTTTGGCATCGTGCACCAGGTGAACCTGGAGTACCTGGCACGCGGGGTGCACAAGACCGCTGGCGCGAAGTCGGCCGATGGCAAGTCGACCAAGATTTATTACCCCGACAGCCTGGTCGGCACCGACAGCCACACCACCATGATCAACGGCATCGGCGTGGTGGCCTGGGGCGTGGGTGGCATCGAGGCCGAGGCCGGCATGCTGGGCCAGCCGGTGTACTTGCTGACACCCGACGTGGTGGGCATGGAACTGACGGGGCAGCTGCGCGAAGGCGTGACCGCCACCGACCTGGTGCTGACCGTGACCGAAATCCTGCGCAAGGAAAAGGTGGTGGGCAAGTTCGTGGAATTCTGCGGCGAAGGCACCCGCACGCTGAGCCTGCCCGACCGCGCCACCATCGGCAACATGGCGCCCGAGTACGGCGCCACGATGGGATTCTTCCCGGTCGACGAAAAGACCATCGAATACTTTGAGGGCACGGGCCGAACCAAGGCCGAGATCGAGGCCTTCGAGGCCTACTTCAAGGCGCAGAAGATGTTTGGCGTGCCCATGGCGGCCGACATCGACTACACCCAGATCGTCAAGCTCGACCTGGCCACCGTAACCCCCAGCCTGAGCGGGCCCAAGCGGCCGCAAGACCGCATCGAACTGGGCCATGTCGCTACCAAGTTCACGCAGCTGTACAGCGCCGGCGCGGCCGACAACGGCTTCAACCAGCCGGCCGAGAAGCTGCTGCCCGCCGTGCTGACCAGCGACGGGCTGGAACTGCGCAATGGTGACGTGCTCATCGCCGCCATCACCAGCTGCACCAACACCAGCAACCCCGGTGTGCTGCTGGCGGCGGGCCTGCTGGCCAAGAAAGCGGTGCTGGCCGGGTTGAAGGTGAAGAAACACGTGAAGACTTCGCTGGCACCGGGCTCGCGCATCGTCACCGAATACCTCGAAAAGGCCGGCCTGCTGCCCTACCTGGAACAGCTGGGCTTCAGTGTGGCGGCCTACGGCTGCACCACCTGCATCGGTAACGCCGGCGACCTGACGCCGGCCATCAACGACGCCATCACCCAGAACGACCTGGTGTGCGCCGCCGTGCTGTCGGGCAACCGCAACTTCGAGGCGCGAATCCCCCCCAACCTGAAGGCCAATTTCCTGGCCAGCCCGCCGTTGGTGGTGGCTTATGCGATTGCCGGCACCGTCACGCGCGACCTGATGACCGAGCCGGTGGGCAAGGGCCACAAGGGCCGTGACATCTTCCTGGGCGACATCTGGCCGACCAGCGAAGAGATTTACAAGCTGATGAAGTTCGCCATGAACGGCAAAGCCTTCCGCGCCAATTACGCCAAGGTGAAGAGCGACCCGGGCAAGCTGTGGGAAAAGATCAAAGTCGTCGCATCGGGGGCGGACAGCAACGTCTATTCCTGGCCAGCCAGCACCTACATCGCCGAGCCGCCGTTCTTTACCGACTTCACGATGGAGCCCAAGGCGCTGGTGGCCGGCGTGAAGGGCGCTCGCATCATGGGCCTGTTCGGCGACAGCATCACCACCGACCACATCTCGCCGGCCGGCAGCTTCAAGGACACCACACCCGCCGGCAAGTACCTGCTCGAGCAAGGCGTGCTGAAGGCCGACTTCAACAGCTACGGCGCCCGCCGCGGCAACCACGAAGTGATGATGCGCGGCACCTTCGCCAACGTGCGCGTGAAGAACCTGATGATCCCGGCGCAGGCCGATGGTTCGCGCGTGGAAGGCGGCTACACGCTGTACCAGCCGGGCAAGGAACAGATGGCCATCTACGACGCGGCCATGAAGTACGTGGCCGCCGGCACCCCCACCGTGGTGTTTGCCGGCGAGGAATACGGCACCGGCTCCAGCCGCGACTGGGCCGCCAAGGGCACGGCCCTGCTGGGTATCAAAGCCGTGGTGGCACGCAGTTTTGAACGGATTCATCGCTCCAATTTGGTCGGTATGGGGGTGTTGCCACTGCAGTTCAAGGCGGGCGATAGCTGGCAGTCACTGGGGCTGACCGGTGATGAAGTCATCGACATTATTCCGTCGCCAGAACTTACGCCACAAAGCGATGCGCAGATGCGTATCACCCGCACGGATGGCAGCCAGCACACGGTCACTGTGACCCTGCGCATTGATACCCCGATTGAGGTCGATTACTACCAGCACGGCGGCATCTTGCCGTATGTACTGCGCCAGTTGCTGGTCAAATAATCAGGAGCTATCACTTCCCAAAGACCCCACCGGCAAAAAGCGGGTTGTGTCTTTGGGGGGCATTGGCGCTGGAGCGGGCTCAGGCTTGTGCCGCATCATTGCGCAGTGATGCCAGCTTGCTGGCCAGCCAGTCGTCATACCCTTTTTGCACCAGCGCAAAGGTTTGACTGATGCCTTCGGCCACGGGGCTGCCTGCGCTCAGTACCCCCAGAGAGTTCAATATATCTTCTGCCTCTTTGTAGCCTTGCTCAAAGCCGCCGCGCACCACATTCACAAAATCTTGCGCGACCACTTCCATGTCTTTGCCTGGGTAGCGCGCAGCGTAGGCATTGAACATGGCGGTAGACAGACCAACGATGCGCCCGGCAGTAGCCTGCGCACTGTTGTCTTGCGACATGGCGTTCTGGATGGCATTGGGCCCCAGCTCGGGGGCCAGTACGTTGTTGATTTCATCCACTGCGGTGCGATACAGCAAAGCCAGACTGTCGTTGCCAGCTTGGATGCTCACTTGCAGTGAGGCTTGCAAAATTCGCGAATTGCGCAAGTTTTTCTGCCCCTGGCTGCTGGCAGCTGCGGTTTTTTGTGCTTCCTCCAGTGCCTGCGATGACTTGGTGCCTGTGTAGGCAGGGTCAGCGGCAACAGGTGCGTTAGCGGCTTGCGGTGCAGAAATCATGGGGTGCTTTCTTGCCAGTCAGAGGGAGTGAGGCTTGCATCGTTTTCGGCTGTCGGGCGTCGAAATGAAGTGCCGTCGGTCGGGATCCTCTGTGTGCTCAGAAAAACAATAGCTGTAAGCGCTTGCTATCTCGTCACCTTAAATAGATTTGATTATCAAAGCAATGAAAACAGAGCGTTAACAGCTATTGTTTTAAATCAACTGATCCCATCGAAAGTGCAGTTTCGTCATCTGATATGGTCTTTTGTGCGCCATCTGCTCCTTGGCGCAAGTTGCCAACTCACGCACAGTCGTTGTTGCAAATTGCCCCATGGAACGCGAGCCCGAGCCCGCGTGGGCGGGCAGTAGCGCAACGGACCACAGCCCATGACCACCGAAAAAAACAAAGCCCCCGACAGCGCACCTCAGTCGTCGCGCAAAACCATTCCAATCCATGCTGAACCTGTGGGTACGCCGTTTTACGAGGCCCGTAAAAAAATTCAGCCTCGCTCCATTCAAGGCGTATTTGCCAACTGGCGCTGGGCGCTGGTGTGGATCACCCAGCTGTTCTTTTACGTCACGCCCTGGCTGCAGGTGCATGGCCGCCAGGCGCTGCTGTTTGACTTGGAGCAGCGGCGTTTTTACATCTTTGGCTGGCTGCTGTACCCGCAAGACTTTATCTACCTGACGGCGCTGCTGATCATCAGTGCCCTTGCGCTGTTCCTGTTCACTGCGGTGGCCGGGCGTTTGTGGTGTGGCTTTAGCTGCCCGCAGTCGGTGTACACCGAAATTTTCATGTGGATTGAGCAGCGTCTAGAGGGTGACCGCAGCGCACGGCTGCGCCTGGACGGCAGTGGCTGGTCGCTGGAGAAAGTTGCCAGACGTGGCGGCAAACAATTGCTTTGGGTGCTGGTGTCACTGTGGACAGGCTTTACCTTTGTTGGCTACTTTGTGCCGATTCGGGAGCTGGCCGTTCAGGTGATGGCGTTGCAAGGCGCATGGCAAATTTTCTGGATTTTGTTCTACGCACTGGCCACCTACGGCAATGCAGGCTTTTTGCGCGAGCAAGTGTGCAAGTACATGTGTCCGTATGCACGTTTTCAAAGTGCCATGTTTGACAAAGACACGCTGGTGGTGACTTACGACGCGGCGCGTGGTGAAAATCGTGGGCCACGCCATAAAGATGCAGATTACAAGGCCCAGGGGCTGGGGGACTGTATTGATTGCAAGCTGTGTGTGCAGGTGTGTCCGGTGGGCATTGATATTCGCAATGGCCTGCAGTACGAGTGCATTGGCTGTGGCCTGTGTATTGACGCGTGCAACAGCGTGATGGACAAGGTGCACTATCCACGGGGGCTGATTCGTCTGACCACGGAAAACGGAATAGCCCAGCGCTGGAGCCAGTCGCAGATGTTGCGCCGTGTGTTCCGCCCTCGCGTGCTGCTGTATGGAGCGGGCTTGATCGCTATTACCGTGGCCATGGTGGCCAGTCTGTATGTGCGCGTGCCCCTGAAGGTGGACGTGGTGCGTGACCGAGGGACGCTTTCACGCATCGTGGCCGGTGGGCAGATTGAAAACATTTACCGGGTGCAAATTGGCAATGCCACGGAAATGGAGCAAACCTATGTGCTCAGCGCTTCGGGGATTGACGGCATTCGGGTGGCATCTGAAACGCATGTGCAGCTGGCCAGCGCGCAAGACCGCTGGGTGGTTGTGCGTTTGCAGGTGCCGTATGGGGCGGCTTCACCCGGTTCACACACGGTCTTTATCGAAGTGCAGGCCGAGTCGGATGCGCGCATTCAGGTACTGGCCAAAACCACGTTCTTGATGCCTCGGTAAAGCTCAGGAGCCACAGGGCGCGATGCCCTGTGCGCCTGTACGGGTCATTTCGCAGCACCACTGGCCTAGCATTTGCAGCGCTTGCTCGGTGCGTGCGTCCCACAGCAGGCCATAGTTCAGCCGCAGGCAGCGGCCAAATGCGCGCGAGGCCGAGAACACCGGCCCTGGTGCCACGCTGATGCCCGCCGCCAAAGCCCGCTGGTGCAACGCCAGCGCATCGCAGCCTTCGGGCAGCTCCACCCACATAAAGTAGCCACCTTCTGGGCGCGTTGCGCGGGTACCTGCCGGAAAGTGCTGTGCAATGGCTTGCGTCATGCAGTCGCGCTGTGTGGCCAGCGTGTGGCGCAGCTGGCGCAGGTGCTTGTCGTAGCCCACTCCTTCAAGGTACTGTGCCAAGGCAGCCTGGCTGGGTGCATTGGTGCTGATAGAGGTGGTAAGTTTTTGCCGAGCCACGGCCTGCGCAAAACGGCCCGCTGCCACCCAGCCAATGCGCCAGCCCGGTGCCAGACATTTTGAAAATGAGCTGCAGTGCAGCACCCAGCCTTCGCGGTCATAGGCCTTGGCGGGCAGTGGCCGGCGAGCGGTAAAGTACAGCTCGCCATACACGTCGTCTTCAATCAGCGGGATGCGGTGGCAGGTAATGAGATCGACCAGCTGGCGCTTGTTCGCCTCTGGCATCAGGCAACCCAGCGGGTTGTGAAAGTTGGGCATCAGCCAGATCGCCTGCGGCTGGTGCTGCGTGATGGCGGCTTGCAGTGCTTGCAGATCGATGCCATCGCGTGGATGGGTAGGCACTTCAATCACGTTCAGGCCCAGGCGCTCCAGCGCTTGCAGTGCGCCATAGAAGCTGGGCGATTCAACCACTACGGTGCCGCCGGGGCGTGTCACCGTGGAGAGACAAAGGTTCAGCGCCTCCAGAGCACCGTTGGTGATGACCAGATCGTCGGCATGCAGCGGCAGGCCATCGGCCAGGTAGCGGCGCGCAATATGCCGGCGCAGCCCGCTGTGCCCGGTGCTCAGATCATCGAGCATGGTGTGCGCCACAAAATGACGGGCATTGTGGGCCATGGCACGCGCCAGCTTGGCTAGCGGAAAGTGCTGAGCGGCCGGAAAAGCGCTGCCGAAAGCCACGGTTCCGGGCTGAAAGCTGGCTTGCAACAAAGCAAATACACGCTCGGTGACATCCACTGTCAGGGAGCTGGGCGAAGTGTGCAGGCCAATTTCTGGCTCGGGCGGTGCCTGGTGTGCGCCATGGGCGACGTAGTAGCCCGATCGCTCGCGGGCGCGAATCAGCCCCCGCGCTTCTAGCAGGTAGTAGGCCTGAAACACCGTCGATGGGCTGACATTGCGTGCCGTGCAGCAGTTGCGCACCGAAGGCAGCTTATCGCCAGGCAACAGCACTCCGGCGTGAATGCGCTCTTCGATTTCGGCAGCCAGAGATTGGTAGCGGTATGCAGAGGCAGACAAGATGGCTTCAGACATGGCAGTTGCGTTGGAGAGGTGCATTGCGTGTGCGGCACACAAGAGTATGTAGCGCTACTGGCTGCGCGCATCATGGGATGCGTGCAGCCGGGGCGTCTGCTTGCGTGCGAGTTGCAGACTGTTCAATTTGGTGTTTGAGATGTTCGAGCAGCGCCGTTACCAGTGGATGCTCGAGCCCCGAGCGCCACATGGCCTGCATTTCTGAATGTACTGTGTTGTCGCGCAGGGGGCGAAATACCAGGCCCGGTATGCCTGCGCGCTGCAAGCAGGCCGGCACGATAGAGACGCCTTGCCTGTTGCTCACCAAAGACAGCACGGACAGCCAGTGGTGCACTTCATGGCGCAGCTCCGGGTCAAAGCCTGCGCGCAGGCACAGGCTGTGAATGCTGCGAAAGTACTCGGGCGAGACCGCGCCAGAAAACAGCACCAACCGCTCTTTGGCCAGGCTGGATACGCTCAGTCGTGCTTGCGTTGCCAGAGGGTGCTGTGCGGGCAGGCACGCCATGAATGGCTCGCGCAGCAACATCTGTGTGTGCAGGCCGGCAGGTGCAGCCAGGGTATGCATCAAGCCCAAATCTATTTTTCCCTGCTGCAAGGCGGTGACCTGGGCTGCACTGTTGAGCTCGTGCAGATCCACGCGCACCTGTGGGTGCTGGGCTTGCAGCTGTGCCAGGGCTTCTGGCAAGCCGCGGTACATGCTGGAGCCTACAAAGCCCAGCCGCAGACAGCCGGCCATGCCTTGCGCTACGGCACGCGTGTCCAGCGCAGCGCGTCGGCTGCGGTCCAGAATGTCGCGGGCCTGTACCAGTAAATGCTGGCCTGCAGCAGTCAGCCTCACTTCCTTGCTGCTGCGTTCGAACAGCTGGGCGCTGAGCTGCCCCTCCAGCTGCTTGATGGCCACACTCAGCGGGGGCTGGGAGATATGCAGGCGCTGTGCAGCGCGGCTGAAGTGCAGCTCTTCAGCGAGCACTACGAAATACTGCAGCAGGCGAAATTCCATCGACGGTCCTTGTGTGGCAAAGAGGTATCTATTCGATTTAGATATTGATCTATACATCAATAATATTCGACTCGAATAGGTTCTCTTTGCATCATTTGACGCATGTCATAACCAGGCAAGCAAGCCTAGATGGAGTGATGATGAATATGCGCCCACCGATGGACGTTCAACGCACCGCTGCTGCTGCGGACCACCCCGTGCCGGATCGACACGGCAGCAACCTGTACAGCACAGACTTGCAGTTGGAGCCCTTGCTCAGGCTGTATCTGCCCGAGCAGGTGCATGCCCACCTGCAACCCTATCTGCAGCGCATGGGGCACCTGGCTGGTGGCCGGCTCGATGAGCTGGCGCTGATCGCCGATAAAAACCCGCCCACCCTGGAGCACCGAAGCCGCACTGGCCAGGATGCACAGCGCATTCACAAGCACCCGGCGTATGTCGAGATGGAACGCGTGGCCTATGGTGAGTTTGCGCTGGCCACCATGTCGCACCGCAGCGGCGCTCTGGGCTGGGAGGGCAAGTTGCCACCCCTGGCCAAGTACGCGCTGACCTATCTGTTTGTGCAGGCAGAGTTTGGTCTGTGCTGCCCGCTGTCGATGACGGATTCACTGACCCGCACCTTGCGCAAATTTGGCACGCCAGAGCTGGTGGAGAAATACTGGAGTCAGCTGACGGCCACAGATTTTGAAGACATGGGGCCATGTTCATGACCGAACAGGCTGCGGGCTCTGATATTTCCAACACCCAGACCCTGGCGCAGCCCAATGCAGATGGCAGCTGGAGCCTGACAGGGGATAAGTGGTTTTGCTCCAACCCGGATGCCGCTTTCGCCATGGTGCTGGCACGGGTAGAAGGCGCACCTGCAGGCATGAAAGGCATCTCTTTGTTCTTGCTGCCGCGCCAGCTGGACGATGGCAGCACCAACCACTACCACATCGTCCGCCTGAAAGAAAAGCTGGGCACACGCTCCATGGCCAGTGGCGAGATTCGCATGGAAGGCGCAGTCGCCTATCTGGTGGGGGAGCAAGGGCGCGGCTTTGTGCAAATGGCCGATATGGTCAACAACTCACGCCTGTCCAATGGTGTGCGCGCTGCCGGCTTGATGCGACGCGCGGTGGCGGAAGCGGAATTCATTGCCCAGGAGCGCCATGCTTTTGGTAAAGCCCTGCAGGACATCCCATTGATGCAGCGCCAGCTGGACAAGCTGCGCATTCGTGCCGAGCAAGCCCGCACCATGGTGCTGCAGACGGCGCAGGCGCTGCAGCGCTCTGACGCGGGCGAAGAGGGCGGCTATGCCTTGCTGCGCATCCTGACGCCCATGATCAAGTTCCGCGCCTGTCGCGATGCCCGCATGGTCACGGGCGATGCCATGGAAGTGCGCGGTGGCTGTGGCTATATCGAAGAGTGGAGCGACCCTCGGCTGGTGCGCGATGCGCATTTGGGCAGCATCTGGGAAGGCACCAGCAACATTGTGGCGCTGGATGTCTTGCGGGCCACACGCCGTGAAGGCTCTTTGCCTGTGCTTCAAGCCCATGCGGCGCAGCTGCTGGCGCAAACCCAGGCAGCACCCGCATTCAAGGCCGAGCTAGAGCAAGCCATGGAGCGTGCCTGCGCATTGGTGCAAAGCGCCACCGATGCTGGCGCACAAGGCGAACACCTGGCACGCGCGGCAGCCTCGGCCCTCTACCACTGCTTTACCGCGATTGCCATGGCGTGGGAGGCATCACACACCCAATGTTTGCAGCGCATGCGCTGGGCGCAGCTGGTGCTGCTGCACCGTGTATTGCCACGTGACCCATTGAGTGTGAGCGCCGTGCCTGCCGATTGGGCTTGAGGTGCAACTGTTGCGTGGCACGGGGGGAGATGTCCGTGCCTGCATTGGGCGGTGACTGGCTCAGCCAGCGCCGCTTTCGGCCCCTAAGCCCCGATACAGAGGCAGGGTCTATTTCCTAGGAGACAAACCATGGATAAGCGCATATTTTTGCAAAGCTTGGGAGCACTGGCTGCCACAACGTGGACATCCAGCTGGGCGCAAACCAGTCACTCTGGCTTTCCGCAAAAGCCCATCACCTTGATTCAGCCCTATGCCCCGGGCGGCCCGACCGATCAGCACCTGCGCGTGGTGGCCGAAGAGGCCGGAAAGATTTTGGGGCAGCCCATTGTGCTGGACAGTCGCCCCGGTGCGAATGGCGTAACGGCTGCTGCCGCGCTGACCCGCGCAGCTCCGGATGGCTACACGCTGGGGGTGTTGCCTGCATCGGTCTATCGCGAACCTTATATCAACAAGGTGCCGTTTGACCCGACCAGCAGCTTCAGCTACATCGCCCTGCTTTCAGACTACAGCTTTGGACTGGCTGTGCGCGACGATGCACCGTGGAAAACGTGGGCAGACCTGATGGAAGACGCCAAGAAGCGCCCAGGCGTCCTCAACATTGGTGCAACGGGTGCCATGGGTACTCCCCGGATCGTGATGGAAGAGGCGCTGGCGGCTGCGGGCGTGAAAGCCAACGTGGTCACTTACAAAGGTGATGCGGACGTCACCACCGCAATTTTGGGCGGGCATATCGACGCAGCACCGCTGTCGGGTGTGGCAGTGCCGCATATCGAAGCGAAAAAAATGCGCTATCTGGTCATGCTGACGGCGCAGCGCATTCGGCGCTTTCCGCAATTGCAGACGTTGCAGGAAGCCGGTATCCCGCATTACATCGATTCGCCCTATGGCGTGGCAGGCCCCAAAGGTATGGATGCAGCACGCGTTTTGCAGATCAGCACAGCGTTTCACCAGGCGTTGCTGTCGCCAGCGGGCATGCGGGTGCTGCAGCAGCTCAATCAAGAACCCAACTACAAGGCTCCAGCTGACTACCAGGCGTATGCCAATGCAGCGTTTGCCCGCGAGAAAGCGCGCATGGCATGGATGCGAGACAACGGGCTGCTTCAGTAACTGAAGAGAAAAATGCACCAAACGCTGACTGGTTAAGTGTCTGGTGGCCATCAATAAAAAAACTGGTGCATGCCGTTTGCGGCTACATGCACAGGCCCGCATGCACAGGCCCGTATGCACAGGCCTGCATGCACCAGTACTGCAAGGAGACACAACATGGCAATACATTTGAAAAAAATATCACGCACGGTAGTGGTCGCAGCTTCGGCTGTGGCTGCGCTGGGCGCCAGCTTTCCGCTGCTCGCAGCGGCTGAGACCTTTCCTTCCAGGCCTGTGACGTTTGTGGTGCCATTCCCGCCGGGCGGTCCCACGGATGCCATGGCGCGCACTCTGGGCGTAGCGTTGACGCAGGCGCTGGGTCAAAGCGTGATTGTGGAAAACCGCGCTGGAGCGGGCGGCAATATCGGGGCTGAGGCGCTGGCGCGTGCCAAACCGGACGGCTACACCATCATGTTTGGAACATCTGGCCCCTTGGCCATCAACAAGAGTCTGTACAGCAAGATTGGCTACGACCCTGTCACAAGCTTTGCGCCGGTGATTCGCGTGGGCTATCTGCCCAACGTGCTGGCGGTGCACCCCAGTGTCAAAGCCAATTCCGTGCAAGAGCTGATTGCGCTGGACAAGGCCAAGCCCGGCAGTTTGAACTACGCCTCTTCTGGCAACGGGGCCTCTTCGCATCTGGCCGGGGTGCTGTTTAACCAAAAAGCCCAGACCTCGCTGCAGCACGTGCCCTACAAAGGCACAGGGCCAGCGCTCAATGACTTGCTGGCAGGTCAGGTAGACATGAGCTTTACTGACATCTTGACGGCCATGCCCTATGTGCAAAGTGGCAAGCTCAAGATCATTGGCGTGGCCACTGAAAAGCGCTCTCAGGCGATGCCAGGTGTCCCCACGATTGCCGAGCAAGGCTTGCCCGGCTACGACGTGAGTGTGT
>ENA-OFCX01001020-OFCX01001020.1-metagenomes-genome-assembly--contig:-NODE-1020-length-12301-cov-2.132696_pt1 | contig 12301 bp, 14 predicted proteins | sample MGYA00153384_OFCX01 | MGnify analysis MGYA00153384
TGATCCACGCGATGCCGTCGGGCTTGTCCGACCGCTTGCTGACCGGCGTGTAACGCGGGCCTTTCGTGCGGGTCGCGGCTTCGGGTTCGCGGTCCATTTTCAGCGCGTAATTGGGGTCGCCCTGCCCCTTTTCGATCTCGGCCATCGTCAATTCATGCGCGCGGATCGGGTCGCGCCCGGTCAGTTTGGTTGCTGCGGTATCATCGGCAATCGCCTGCACCTCAAGGATGTGAAGGCCGCAGAAAACGGCAATCTGTTCGAACGAGAGCGAGGTGTTGTCGACCAGCCAGGAAGCGGTCGCATGGGGCATGAGCGGCTGGGCCATCAGAAATCCTCTACATAAAATAAGGGCCGCCCCTTTCGGAGCGGCCTGGTATCAGCGGTCGTCTAATCGGCTTGCTGCCAAAGGGCAAGGCGTCAGGCAGCCACTGCGCGATCGCACATTGGCACGAGGCCCGACAGAAATTGCCCTGCACTGGCCGCCCAGGTGAACGAAGCACCATAACGCGCGCAATGATCGCGATCGCGCGTGATTGCACGGGCGATGGCTGCGGTTAAATCCTCGTCGAGCGCACCCGTCGTTTGCGTCACGACGTCGATCGGACCGCTGACCGGATAGGCTGCAACGGGCGTGCCGCACGCAAGCGCCTCGATCATGACGAGGCCGAACGTGTCCGTGCGGCTGGGGAACACGAAGACGTCGGCCCCAGCGTATGCGCCAGCAAGAGCGCGTCCGCTCAACGAGCCCAGAAAATGCACACCGGGAAATTGAGCAGCAAGCATGGCACGCGCGGGTCCGTCGCCGACGACGACTTTACTGCCGGGATGGTCGCTCGCCAGGAATGCCTCAATATTCTTTTCGACAGCAATCCGACCGACATACAGCTGGATCGGGCGGGGAAGGTTCGCAAACAGCTCGGGCGGCGGTGCGTCCGGCGAAAAATTGGCAAGGTCGACGCCCCGCGACCAATGGCGATGATGCGGGATTCCATGGGCGCTGAGCATCTGGCGCACTGACGGCGTCGACACCAGAACCGCCTGCGATGCGCCATGAAACCAGCGCATGTACATCCAGATCCATTCGGCTGAAATACCCGTGCGCGCTTCGAAATAGTCGGGAAATTGCGTGTGATACGCCGTGGTGAAAGGAAACCCCTGGCGCAGGCACCAGCGCCGCGCCGCCAGGCACAATGGCCCTTCGGTCGAAAGGTGCACGGCATCGGGCGCGAATTTCGCAATCCGATCGCCCACCCACGCGGCGCGCGTGACGGCGAGCCGGATTTCCGGATAGGTCGGACACGGGATCGACGGATAAAGATCGGGCGAAATGACTTCGACGACATGCCCGCGCTTTTCGAGTTCGGTCCTCGTCGCAACCAAAGTGCGGACCACGCCATTGACCTGCGGGCTCCATGCGTCGGTAATGATCGCAATCCGCATTCCGACGCTGTCCCTATGCTGCGAGCTTCAGTCCCGCCCCAAGCCGCGCCTGCTGCACATCGGCCCAGTGGAGAATTTCCATCCGGCCATCGAAATGTTCGACGAGCGCGGTGCACCCTTCGACCCAATCGCCGTCGTTATAATAGCTGACGCCCGCAATGTCGCGCATTTCGGCGGTGTGGATATGACCGCAGACAACGCCATCGACTTTGCGTTCGGCGGCTTCGTGCGCCACGACCTGTTCGAATTGGCCGATGAACTCGACTGCGTTCTTGACCTTATGCTTGGCGTGTTTCGAGAGCGACCAGTAAGGTTTGCCCATCGACGCCCGAATGCGATTCACGACATAATTGAACCGCATCAGCAAATGATAAGCCTGATCACCAATCACCGCGAGCCAGCGATGCGCGATCATGACCGCATCGAATTCGTCACCATGCAGGACCAGCAGCTTTCGACCGTCCGCGGTTTCGTGGATCGCTTCACGAACGATTTCAACGCCGCCGAAATTCATGCCGGCAAACTGGCGGAACATCTCGTCGTGGTTGCCGGGAATATACACGACGCGCGTGCCGCGCTTGGCACGCTTCATGACGCGCCAAACGATATCGTTATGCGCGGCGGGCCAATAGAATTTCTTCTTCATGCGCCAGCCATCGATGATATCCCCGACAAGATACATTGTTTCGCTATCGGTTGAATCGAGGAAATCGATCAGCATTTCCGCATTGCACCCGCGAGTGCCCAAATGAATGTCGCTTATCCAGATCGTGCGATAGCGCAGCCGCTTGCGACGCCCCTCGGGAATCGATGGCGACTGGTCAGCAAACTCACTGAAATCGCCTTCAAACGGCATCCGGGTGATCGCGTCCATATAAGCTCCCTGCTGGACGTATCGTCTTTCGACTGTCCTATGAGTCCCGATTGTGACGAGCGCTTTCTATTTTGATGAGACAATTGTGACAACTGCCTTACATGATTTGGACTTTATCCCGGTTCAGGTCGGCGTGTTCATTCCGTCGATGGACCTATCAGGACTGGATTTACCGCCGCATCGGTTCGGGCTGCCGGGTTTCATCTCACGAACACGCGAGCACGATTTTTCCCACATGCGCACCTGTATCCATCCGCCTGTGCGCGCTTGCGGCATCGGCCAGCGGAAAAACGCTATCGATCACCGGTTTCAAGCGCCCCGCCTCGACATGCGGCCAGACAGTGCGCGCGAGCTCTTCGGCGACAAGACTTTTGAACGTCACCGATCGCGGGCGCAGGGTCGACCCCGTCAGCGTCAGCCGGCGCATCATTACCAGGGGAATGAACAACTCAGTTTTCGGCCCGTTCAAAACGGCAATCGACACATGCCGACCGTCCTCGGCAAGACATTGCAAATTTCGCGGCAGATAATCGCCACCGACCATATCGAGCACGGCATTGACGCCAGCACCACCGGTGATCCGCCAAACCTCGGCGACGAAGTCTGCAGATTTATAGTTAATCGCGTGATCTGCGCCGATTTCGACGGCGCGCGTGCATTTTTCGTCCGATCCGCATGTCACGATGACGGTCAGTCCGAACAATTTGCCGAGCGCGATGGCCATCGTGCCGATGCCGCTCGTGCCGCCGTGGACGAGGACAGTGTCACCTTCGACGGCGTAGGCACGCTCGAACAAATTGGTCCACACGGTAAACAGCGTTTCGGGCATCGCTGCGGCTTCGATCATCGAGAGCACCGGCGGCACGGGCAGGCAGATGCTCGCTGAAGCAACGCAATAGTCAGCATAGCCGCCGCCCGGGACCAGCGCGCACATCGGCTGCCCGAGCAGCGCTGCATCGACACCCTCACCGATCGCGACAACGTCCCCCGCGATCTCGAGGCCGATGATCGACGGCGCACCTGGCGGTGGCGGGTAACCGCCTTTGCGCTGCAACACGTCAGGCCGGTTCACGCCCGCAGCGGCAACGCGGACCAGCACTTCGCCGAGACCGGGCTTTGGCACAGGACGTTGCACGGCGACCAAAACGTCGGGACCGCCTGGTGCGTCAGGGTCGATAGCCGTCATCGTTTCGGGAATAGTGGTCATGCTGCTGGTCAAGAAAACTCTCCCGTTCACCTACAGCCTAGCGCTAGGGCCGTGGCGACACGACCACGGAAAAGGGCGCACCTGCAAAGGCGCGCCCCTCAATAACCCGGCAACAAGCAACCTTATTTCCCGAAAACGGAATATTGCTCGTTACCGACAAAACCGAGTTTCGTGACTTCCGATTTCTTGATGACCGCGAGGACTTGATCGACAACGTCATAACGCGAGTTCGCATCGGGCTGTACGTGCAATTCCGGTTCGGGGACCATGACCTTCGTCGAATCGAGATACTGGCGCAGCGTGACGAGATCGATCGCCGACCCGTTCCACGTTACCGTCCCGGCAGGATCGATCGAGACCTTGTTGATGTCCGGCTTGATCGGCGGCGGATCGCTTGGAAGTGAATTCGCCGGAAGATCGATTTTGACGGCATGCGTCTGGATCGGGATCGTGATGATGAACATGATCAGCAAAACGAGCATGACGTCGATCAATGGCGTCGTGTTCATTTCGCCGATCGGTTCGTCGTCGGCAGTGCCGCCCATACTCATTGACATCAGGCAAACTCCTTAAATTCCTACAGGGTCAACTCAAGCGCGCGCATTGCCGCCGGGCGGCGGTTCGGAAATAAACCCGACTTTGGCAAAGCCGGCGCGCTGCATCACGTAAATCGCACCGCCGATACAGCGATACGGTGTATTCACATCACCACGGATATGCACTTCGGGAAGCTCGAGCCCGGGTGCATTGACGCCGCCCTGCTTTTCGATTTCCAGCTTCAATTTCGATACAGCGCGATCAAGCAATTCTGTCGAATCGACGCGTGTCTGGTTCCAGTAAATCTCGCACGCACCGGTTGGCGCTTTGATCGAGAGCGATACGTTTTCCGGTTTCGTGACCGTGGGGTCGAACCGGACCTTGGGAAGCTTCACACCAACGTTTTGCACCACGACCGGGATCGTGATCAGAAAGATGATGAGGAGCACCAGCATGACGTCCACGAGCGGCGTCGTGTTGATTTCCGACAATGGCTTTTCTTCGCCTTCGTCATCGCCGCCTACAGCCATTGACATAGAATATTATCCTGTCGTTTCACGGGGGTGAGGCAGTTCAACGCTGATCTGCCTCACCATATTCCTGCCTCGAATTAGGCCTTGACGGGTGCCGCGACCGGCTTGGCAACGGCTGCCTTTGCGGCGCCGAGGCGGGCCGGACGAACCGCGCCGTTCGAAGCCATCCAACCGTGGACATCGTTCGTGAATGTGCCCATTTCTTCGATAATGGACTTATTCCGACCCTGCAGCCAGTTGTAGGCAAGCACGGCGGGAACCGCGACGGCAAGACCGATCGCCGTCATATACAGCGCTTCACCGACGGGGCCGGCAACCGTATCGATCGAGGCCTGACCCGACGCACCGATTTTCACAAGCGCTGTCAAAATGCCCATGACCGTCCCGAACAAGCCGACGAACGGCGCGGTCGAACCGACGGTCGCAAGGAACGAAAGGCCGCCCTTCAACTTCGATTCGATCGCTGCCCGTGATCGAGCCATCGTCGACAGCGCCCAGTCGTGCTGGTCAACCGGATCGGTCAGCAGTGTATGCTGCTCCTGTGCGCGCAGACCGTCGTCGATGATCTGCTTGTAGGGCGTATCCTTGTCGAGTTTGGCTGCGGCTTCCTTCAGCGAGGCGTGGTTCCAGAAGCTGGCGCGAACCTTGCGCGCCTGACCCATGATTTTTTGCTGGTCCCACCATTTCGAAAACAGAATGTAAAGCGTTCCAACTGACATGATGACAAGAATGCCGAGCGTCATCCACGTAACGACGCCGCCTTCTTCGAGCGATGCCATCAGACCATATTGTGCGGTCTTCGGGGCCCCTGCCGCTGCTGCGGCTGCAAGTGTGATCAACATATTCGACTCTTCCCTCTAAATATAAACTTGAAGTTCTGCGCGATTATTTCTGCCGTCAGTTGGTCGGCAACACCCATTTGATCCGGCTGCTGTAGACGCCGCCAATCGAACTGCCGTCCGAATCACGCCCCGGCGTGAACTTGGCCCGACGTTTCAGCAATGTGCACGTCGTATTATCGAGCGTGCTGGAGCCGCTGGACGACGTGATGGTGCAATTTGTCACCTTGCCATCGGCACCGATGTCGAGACGGAATCCCGTCGTTCCCGATTCCTCGTTGCGCACTGCAGACGGTGGATAATCGTCGTTCGACGTCCACGTGCCGGGGTTACCCTTCGGTGCGAGCTTTGCGACCGGCGCTGGCGGTGGCGGCGGAGGAACCGGGCGCGGTGGCTCGGGCGTCGGCACGAATACCGGCGGCGGTGTTGCCTGCGTGATAACTGTCGGCGGTGCCTGGTTCGTGTTCACGATCGGCGGCGGCGAAACAACCGGCGGCGGCGGAACATTCTGCTCTGGTGGCGGCGGTGGCGGCGGCTCGACCGGTGGTGGCGGCTCATCTTTCACATCGAACGTGTTCAGATCAGCAGCGACTTTTTTCACGACATTGTAGCCGCCCTTCACCAGTGCGTAACCGATGATGGCGTGAATGAGGACAACCACGAAGATCGACCACATTCGTGCAGGTGTCATTTCTTTATTGTCTGTATAGGACATCCGGCGCTTTTACTCCCTCCAAACAGACCGTGAACGGGAAACCAATCAACCGCCGAAAACGTTCCGGCTGATCATGCTATCCTGTCCTGCCCGCACCCTTGCTATGTTATCGACAGGATCGAAATACTATCGTTCCCGCCAACGGCGCGCAATCGCTTAATCCCTGTTCATCCTCGATCGTGCAACCCTAAGCTGGCAGGACCGTTACAAAAAGCAACAGCACGAAAGTCGAAACCGAATGATCAAGCGCCCCAAATTGAGGCAAAATGTCCTGAAGTCCGTTGCGTTGTTGGCCGCACTCATGATGGTAAATGGCGGATTTGCTACAATCCCGAACCGTTTGCCGAGCACTGCCGATCAGTGGTATTATGCCGACGTCGCCGATTTGTTCGCCGGGGCACCCATCGTTTTGCGCGCCCGAATTGTTACGGCAACGCCGTTGAAAGGCCCGCCCGACCCCTCCGGAACCGTCCGGTTTTACGTCGAGGCCGATGTTGTTGCGCTGATTCGCAGCGCGCGGCCGATGGCACCGCGGCTGGCTTGGCTGGTGGATTTGCAACGTGATTCGCGCGGGAGGCTCCCCCGATTGAAGAAGGCTGACGTGCTGGTCGCTGCGCTGCCCGTGGCGGCCCGCCCCGGCGAGATACGCCTTGCCGCGCCCGACGCGCAGTTGCTCTGGAGTCCGGCAATGGAAACGCGCGTCCGCAGCGTCGTTTCGGACGCGAACGCCCCCGACGCCCCGCCAGCCATCACGGGGATTGCCAGCGCGTTCCATACCGCTGGCACCGTCACAGGAGAGGGCGAAACGCAGATATTCCTGTCGACATCCACGAAAGCGCCGATCTCGATTACGGTGTTGACGCGACCCAACCAACCGAAGCGCTGGGCTTTCGCCCTTGGTGAGATCGTCGACGAAGCAGCAGCGCCGCCCATGTCTGAAACGCTGGCATGGTATCGCCTTGCATGCTTCCTGCCACGCGCCATGCCCGATTCAGCGATCAGTGATCTTGCGCAAGGGGATGTCGACTCGGCGCGGCAGGATTATAAATTCGTTATCGAGGCTCTGGGATCCTGCCCCCGTTTCCGACGGTGACCGCGCGCTCAGGCTACGCTTTTTCGAGCGTGCATTGCAGCGGATGCTGTTGCGCCTGGGCAAAATCCATCACTTGCGTGACTTTGGTTTCGGCAACTTCATAACTGAAAATGCCGCAGACGCCGACGCCCTTTTGATGGACATGAAGCATGACGCGCGTCGCGTCCTCCATACTCATGCGGAAAAATCGCTGTAGGCACAGGACAACGAATTCCATCGGCGTGTAATCATCGTTGAGCATCAGCACCTTGTATGGCGCGGGCTGCTTCGTCCGCGTGCGGGTCCGTGTCGCAACACCGACACCCGTGCCGCCGCCTTCGTCGTTCTTCCGTTCGTTTGCGCTGAGAATCTGCATAGCGTCACGATATGGCAAGGCGGGGCCATGGGGCAAGAGTTTGCCGACAAAAAAAGGCCGCTCCGGTTCCCCGAAGCGGCCTTTTCCAATTTCGATTGTTACAAGCTTAGGCGGCGACGACCGTTTTCACCTTGTCCACGGCAACCGCATAACGGTTCTGCATCGGCTGCATGATTTCGCCCATCAGCTTCATATAGCCTTCGGTGAACTTCGATGCTTCACCAACGAACGCGTCGAGATTGCTCTTGGCGACTTCCGACTGAAGCGCGAAGAATTCGGTCGGCGATTTCACAGCGGCAAACTTCTTGGCCGTTGCGTTGGCATCTTCGATCGACTTGCGACCATATTCAGCCGAATATTTCGCAATGTCCTGAACGCCCTTGGCTGCAACGCGGCCCGACGCCACGACGGCTTCGAGGTTGCCCTTCGAGAATTCGACCATTTCTTCAAGACCCTTCGAGCCCTTTTCCATGGCCGTCTTTGCGCGTGCCGACACGTCGCCGAATGCTTCGGTGGCACGTGCGGTGGCATCGGCAGTCATTTTCTGGGCGGTTTCCTGAACCTTGTTGACGGTATCGTTCATGCGTGTGTTTCCTTTTGGCTTGATGGATGTTTTGGCTGCGCTGACGGTTTTGGACGGTGCAGTCTTAGAAGGTGCGGCAGCAGCGCGCTTTGCGACCGCAGCCTTTTTGCGCGCCACTGGCTTAGCAGCTGGCGCCTTTGCCACAACCGACGTGGGTGCTTCGACTTTGGCAGCTGCGACAGGCGCCGACGCGGGTGCCGACTGAGCAACGGGTGCGACTGGCTTGGCATCAACTTTGTCTAGATCAGGCTTATCGACCACGAGCGGCCTCCATAATGTTTATGCTGCAATGCAATATAATCGCGTGGAGAAAGATTGCAACTGTTTTTGTTGCAGTGCAACATAATCACGAATGCTTACATCAGACATTTGAATCAGCGCGATTTTACGTAGCGTCCCGGTGCATCTTCGATAGTTTTCAGTGCGCCCTCTCCCGGCAGACGGGCACCGCTGGCCTCGACCTCGTGCCTATCGATGACGCGGATCCAGCGTATCCAGTCGGGCCACCAGCTGCCTTTATGCTCGGTCGCGCCGGCCATGAAATCGTCGACCGACGTCATCGGCCCATCAACCCAGTGCTGATATTTCGATGCCGCCGGTGGATTGACGACGCCAGCGATATGGCCCGACCCTGCGAGCACGAACCGGATCGGGCCTTTCAGATGATCGGTCAATTTCCAGACGCTTGCCATCGGTGCGATATGGTCTTCGCGTCCCGCCTGAATATAGGCCGGTGTTTCGATCCGGGTCAGATCGATCGGTTCGCCCAGCGCGTGCAGCGCGCCGGGCACCACGAGCTTATTGTCGCGATACAGATCGCATAGATATGATTTGTGCCATTTTGCGGGCAGGTTGGTCGTATCGCCATTCCAGTGCAGCAGATCGAAGGCAGGATAGTCCTTGCCGAGCAGATAATTGCTGACCACGGTGTTCCAGATCAGGTCCTTGCCGCGAAGCAGATTGAAAGTCAGCGCAAGATAGCGGCCATCGAGGAAACCCTGGCTCGACAGCTGGTCGATCATCGCGAGATTGGCGTCGTCGACGAAGTTCAGCAGTTCGCCCGCTTCGCTGAAATCGACTTGCGCTGTGAAAAAGGTTGCGGACGCGACCGTCTTTGCCTTGCCCTTTGCCGCGAGCACGGCCAGCGTCGCCGCCAGCGTCGTGCCCGCCACGCAATAGCCGATCGTATGCACCGACTTTACATTGAGCAACGCGCGGATCGTATCGATCGCGTCGATCTGTGCCGCGATGTAATCGTCCCAGATAATCTCGGCCATCGACGCATCGGCCGATTTCCAGCTGACCATGAAAACGCTCAACCCCTCGGCGACGGCCCAGCGGATGAAACTCTTTTCGGGGCTGAGATCGAGGATGTAAAAGCGATTGATCCACGGCGGAAAGATCACCAGCGGCGTCTTACCAACCGTCGGTGTCGTCGGCTCATAGTGGATTAGCTGATACAGCGGCGTTTCGTGAATGACCTTGCCCGGCGTGGTCGCAATGTTGCGCCCCACTTCGAACGCGTCAGACGCTGTGTGCGTCAATTGTCCGCGCTGGATATCGGCCATCAGATGCTGGAAACCGCTGGCCAGACTCGCACCGTTGGTTTCCAGTGCCTTGTTGAACGCAACCGGATTGGTCAGCGGCGAATTGGCAGGCGACATCGCTTCGATGAGCGTACGCATCGCAAACGCCATCTGCGTTTTCTGGTGCGGCTCGCCCGGCATCGCGTCGACCGATGCCATCATCGCATCGGACATGATCGCATAGCCCTGCCGCATCAGGTCGAAAACGGGATGCTCCCATTCCGGACCTGCAAAGCGCTTGTCGCGCGGATCGACCTTGTCGCGGTTTGCCGCGGCAATCGGTTTCAGCAACGCGCCCCAACCGTCGAGGATCGCGCGAATGCCTGCTGCGGGGTCGGGTGTCGGGTCCGATGTCATGCGCCAACTCCGCTGCCCAAAAAGAACGACAGGACTTCGACAAGCCCGGCCCGAACGGTTATGACAAATCGACTAGCTCAAAAGGATTGAAATGTCCGACGAATTCTACCGCATGAAGCGCCTGCCGCCCTATGTGATCGCCGAAGTCAATGCGATGAGGGCTGCCGCGCGGGCGGGGGGCGAGGACATCATTGATCTTGGCATGGGCAATCCCGATTTGCCACCGCCGCAGCATGTCATCGACAAGCTTTGCGAAGTCGCAATGAAGCCCGATTCACACGGATATTCGGCCTCGAAGGGCATTCCCGGCATTCGCAAGGCGCAGGCCAATTATTATGCCCGCCGCTTCGGTGTGGACCTGAACCCCGAAACCGAAGTCGTCATGACGATGGGATCGAAAGAGGGGCTGGCGAGCCTTGCCACGGCCATCACGGCACCAGGCGACGTGGTGCTTGCCCCAAACCCAAGTTATCCGATCCACACCTTCGGCTTCATCATCGCAGGGGCAACGATCCGCAGCGTGCCGACCACGCCCGACGAGAATTACTGGCGGTCGCTCGATCGGGCAATGGCATTTACGGTGCCGCGGCCTTCAGTGTTGATCGTCAACTATCCGTCCAACCCGACGGCGGAAACAGTCGATCTGGCATTTTACACGCGGCTGGTCGCCTGGGCCAAAGAAAACAAAGTCTGGGTGCTCTCCGACCTTGCCTATTCGGAGCTTTATTACGACGGCAATCCAACGACCTCGATCCTGCAGGTCAAGGGTGCCAAGGATGTCGCCGTCGAATTCACCAGCCTGTCGAAGACCTATTCGATGGCGGGCTGGCGCGTCGGCTTTGCGGTCGGCAATGCGCATTTGATTGCGGCCCTGACGCGCGTTAAATCATATCTCGATTATGGCGCGTTTACACCCATTCAGGCGGCCGCCTGCGCAGCGCTGAACGGCCCGCAGGACATCGTTCAGAGCAACCGCGAACTTTACCACAAGCGACGCGACGTGCTTGTCGAAAGCTTCGGCCGCGCCGGTTGGGAAATTCCGCCCCCGCGCGCCAGCATGTTTTGCTGGGCGCCGGTGCCGCCCGCGCTTGCGCATCTGGGCTCGCTGGAGTTCACCAAGCAACTGCTTACGCATGCCGGTGTCGCGGTCGCGCCCGGGGTCGGCTACGGCGAAGACGGCGAAGGCTTCGTCCGCATTGCGATGGTCGAAAACGAACAACGCATCCGTCAGGCCGCGCGCAATGTGAAGAAATATCTCCTGAGCATGGGCGTGAACGCCGGCGCAAAGACCGGGTGAATCGCGCCGACCTCGAAGCAAGATGGCTGGAACTGACGCGCGAAATCATGCCCGAGCTTGCGGCGGAGCGTTGCTGGCCGATCCGCAACGACCACTGCTTTCAACGCGTCCTCCTCGACAACGCCTGCGGCGGGACGTGGTATGCCTATATATCGAAGCGCCCAGCCTACCGCCGCGCCGACGCCGCAACCCTCGAACGCGCGATCGCGTTGGGCGAGGCAGTGGTGACGGGCGACGCCGATCTCGACGAGCTCAATCGCCGCTCGCGGCAATGGCGCGGCAAGGCCTGATCAGTCGTCATTGCTTTCTTCGACGTCGTCATCTGCCGCTTCCTGATCGTCTGCCTCGATTTCGAGCGCTTCCTCGATCGCTTCGGTAATAAGGTCGAGCTGGTCATAGGTTGCCTCGAGCTCGAGCGTTGTTCCTGAGTCATCTTCTATATGCAGCATAAAGCTGTCGTCGAGCGTCCGTTTGATCGTGAAGCGGGCGAGTGACAGGGCCATGATAATCTCCGTTTATAGGCAAGGCGAAACTACGGTCGCGCCAATCTGTTCAACGTTGCGACAGAAATACTGAAGCTTGATCGACGCGCGTTCGCGGTCCAAACTCGGCCCGTAATCAATCGTAGGAGATGCCCGATGCGTGCTTTTGCCTTTGCTCTGCTCCTTGCAACCACGGCGGCCCCGTTTGCTTTGGCGAAGGCACCCTCGATCGCCGCTGCCGTCGCTGCAAAAGACCGGGCCGCCGATCATGTCGCGCTCGACGCCAGTCGCAAACCGGCCGAAATATTGCGCTTCATGCAATTGAAACCGGGCATGACGGCGCTCGATCTGCTGGCGGGCAACGGCTATTATGCCGAGATTATAGCGCGTGCTGTCGGCCCCA
>ENA-OFCX01001021-OFCX01001021.1-metagenomes-genome-assembly--contig:-NODE-1021-length-12297-cov-5.887927_pt1 | contig 12297 bp, 17 predicted proteins | sample MGYA00153384_OFCX01 | MGnify analysis MGYA00153384
ATGGTCGACCCTCCGCTAACCAATTGAATTTGTTCGAGTTTTAACCGGACACTAGCGACGTATTTACTAAAAGTCGCAAAATTAATCTTTACTGCACTAACCCCATGTGTCACGGCACTTCTAGTCAAAAGCTGTTACCTGTTTCAGCAACGTCGCCTGCGCCATTTCAAGCGTGCGATCTCGGTTGGCGCGTATGTCGTCCGTGGTTCGTTCAACGGCAATATCCGGGATCACGCCTCGGCCTTCGATGCGTTCGCCTTTAATGGTTGTGAAACCGACTTCGCTGTACGCCAGTTCGCCGCCGCCCGGCAGCGTGGCGTAGCCGAGGTAGGCGAGCAGGCAGCCGCAGGATGTCTCACCCACGACGATGGCGCGCCCCGTGCTTTGCAGGCCGCTGGCGGTGGCTTCTGACGCGCTGGCGCTGTCCATGTCCATGAGGATCGCGACTTTGCCGGCGTACGCGTCTTCGCGGCCCGATGCGCTGCGCTCCAGCGTGATGAGTTTGATTGCGCCAAAGGCGATGCTGACCGGTTGACCGGTGCGGGTTTCGGTACGACCGATGAGTGTTTTTGTTTTGAAAAAACTGCCGATCAGCGACTCCGCCATTGCCACTGAACCGCCGCCGTTGCCACGCAAATCCAGGATCAACGCGGGCGTGTCTTTAAGCGTTGTGATGGCCTGCAACAACGCCCCGTGCAACGATTCCTGAAACGCGGTGAGCCGCACGTAGCCAAGGCCCGAGGGCAACACGCGGTGTGTCACTGCCGGTCGCGTGGACAGGGTGCGTGGTTTGAGCAGCGCGTTGAAACGGGTACCGTCGGCGCGCTCGAATTCCATCGTCAAACCCGTGCTAACGGCTAACGCTGCGGCTTCGTTCAATTTGCGTAACGGTGCACGTAACGCCGCTTGCGGTGACGACGTTTTGCGTGCGGCGAGCGACCACTCGCGCCATTGCGTTTGCGCATCGCGATCTGCGATGCGCGTGACTCGCATGCCCGAGCGAGCGCCTGCCCAGAACACGTCGGCGTCTGGGTTTACCGCGAGCACGGTGAGTTTGTCATCAAGGATGCGCAGGTTGAGGCCGAGCGAAAACGATTGCTGCTGCTTGCGTCGCGCAACGAACGTCGGCGATTCAACGCGGGTGTGCGAGTCAGCAAGCTCGCCCGCCATCTGATCGAGCCGTTCCCAGAACGCGTCGTCGGTCGCCGCAGCCAGTGCCAGCGGTTGCCATTTGGCGCGTGCTGCGCGCCAGTCAACGCCGTTTAAGTCAGCGCGGTAATAGCGTTCGTTGACGGTGTTCCAGACGGCATCAATCGCGGCTTGGCGGACGGCAGGGGTTGCCGGAACGCCGAATTCAACTGCACCACTGGGGAGGTGACGACTGATGATGTTGTGCGGGTCGAAGCTCGCGCAGGCGGCAAGTGTTGCGCATGCGAACAAAACGACTGATCTGCTTAACCATCCGCCCCCAACCCAACGCCGACGCATGCTTGCGTCGGTAGTCGCACGCGATGGGCGAGCGGGCAAAACCAGCGTCAAGTGAAGTGGCAACGCCCTACCGACGCGCATCATCCTCGTCGTCATAGCGACGCGCGGTGATCACAATTTTGGGGGCGTACGCTTTGGCCAGCGCGCGCGCGAAGGCAAGCTTGCCAGCCAGCACCGAGGACACCGCCGCTATGCCATCTTCGCTGACCACTTGATCGGCAATCGCCTTCTCAAACCGGGTCTTCAGGTTGGCCGGCAGCGTCGCTCGAATGCGTGTCACCACAAAAGTCTCTGCATCCGCCTCGGTCGAAAACGACTTCGCCATCGGTGTGCCCAGCGGCGAGCCTTCGAGCACTACGAAGCGGTTTGCGTCTTGTTCATCCGGATGCGTCATGACTGCCCTCGATTCGTCGGTGTTGTATGCGCTTGGTCGTTTCTGCCCGCGATTGATGCCTGTCGGGGGGCACGGCACTTGCAATTGCGGAGAATCATAGCGATATTGCGTGTAGGCGATGCCGCACTACACCCGTGCGGCCGCTGTTCACTCATATTCTCAACGGGAGAGCCAACATGTCGGACGTCGTCACCATCAATTCACCTCAGCAGGCGGCACCGCCAGCAGGTGCCATTCAGATCACGCACATCACGTATGCGCTTTTCGCACTCGGTCTTTTGAGCGCGGGTTTGATTGCCATTGCTGGCCTAGTTGTGGCCTACATCAAACGTGACGACGCTGAGGGCAGCTACTTGCGTGCGCATTACAGCTGGTTGATTGGCACCTTTTGGTGGTCAGTATTATGGGCAACCCTCGCCTGGATCTTCTTCTTTTTGTTCACACTCATAACGTTGGGGATAGGCATCGTAATCGCCTGGATACCGCTCACAATTGTCTGGGTTTGGTGCGCCTATCGCATCATCAAAGGCTGGTTGCGTTTGACTGAGAAGCGGGCGATTTAGTTAAAACTGGGGGTGGGAATGCGCGCATCCCCACCCGCGACGCTATCGCGATATCGCCTTCAAATGCGCGGCCTCGGACTGATACACCCAGTCGACCGCCGCATCGAGCGCCTTCTGGCCCGCCTCGGCGTTGCCGTGATTAATCATACCGACGAAGATCATCTTGCGGTCTCCGGGCAACAGCAGATAGCCCGATAACGCTTTCACGCCGGTCAACGTGCCCGTTTTCAAGTACGCCGAACCTTCGGCGAGTTGATTGACGAATCGTTTGGTGAGCGTGCCGTCGGTCGCGGCAAGCGGCAGCGATGACACGAAGTCGCTGGCGAACGGCGCGGTCAATCCGTACTCAAGAATCTTGGCCATGCTTTGCGGCGAGACGCGTTCGATGCGCGATAAACCGGAGCCGTTTTCAATGACCAAGTCCGGCAGATCAAAGCCGCGTACTTTTGCCCATTCGCGAATACTGCGGGCGGCGCGCTTGGCTTGCCCAGGGCGTTTGCTCAGTTCAGCATCGATGGTTAACAGCAGTTGCCGCGCCATCACGTTGTTGCTGAATTTATTGATGTCAGTGACCATCGCCGCAAGCGGCGCCGACGTGTGGGTGTAGAGAGCGCGTGCGTTCTTCGGCGTAAGACCGTCTTTCATCACCCCGCTCCACGTGCCGCCCGAGTCGCGCCACAGCCGAGCAAAACTGCCCGCCAGCAATCCGCCCTCATCAAACAGGCTCACGTACCAGCTCTGCTCGCCGCAATCGCGCGGATAGGTGCCTGTGAAACTGGCGCTGGCGAAGTGGCCATTGCTTGCAAACGACGGGGTGACCAGCGTGCGCCAGTCAACACAGCCGCCGCCCACGGTGCCCGTCACCCGCAGCCGATTGGTGATGGTGAGGCCGTCCGGTCGCAGGCCGTCGGTAGTCACCAAAACCGTGCCGTCAAGCTGGGGGACAAATTTAAGGCCCACCGACTTGAAGTTAAACAGCAATGCGTCGGGTCCGACGTTGTACGCACGATAGGGCTGTCCATCAAACAGCGATGGGTCATGCGTCGCTTCGGCAAAACGGGATCGATCGCGCAGTATGTCTCCGTTGATGTGGCGGATGCCACGCGCGCGCAACGCGTTAATCGCCGCCTGCAAGTGCTCGGTGACAAACTTTGGGTCGCCACTGCCCTTGATGAACAGCGCTCCGTTCAGCACGCCGTTTTCTATGCGCGCATTGCTGTTGAAGGTGGTCTTCCACGTATAGCTCGGCGTGAGTACGTCAAGGCCGACCAGTGTGGTGACGATCTTCATGGTGGAGGCGGGATTCATCGGCGTGCTGCCACGATGATCGATCAGCGCGTTCTGTTTGCCCACTTCACGCACATACATGCTGACCGCGCCCACCGGGACGCCGACGTTGCGCATCGCGTCGCTGATGGGCTCCGGCAGCGACGCCATTGCGGTCGTTGTAGTTAGGGCGCAGGCGCTCATCAACGATGCAAGCAGGCCGGGTATTGCAAAACGCTGGATACACGCCCAGCTTGCTCGGGTAACAAAAAATCGGGCCATAGCAGAAATTATCGGTGAAGGACACGCTAGTGTCGCGTCACGTTTGAAATGACCACATATCGCGCAGCAATCGACGTGCAGGGTTAGGCGCAAAACGAAGCTCATGCCGGGGCATGTGCAAATTTTGCAACGACGCAGTGTGCAGCGAGGGCAAGTGAGATTCGTCATTTTTGGCGTGACACGACACTAGTAGACGGCAACGGAGCGCCGACTGCGCCATCGGCGCCGCGATTGATGCAAAAAGTGCTCGCAAGCGCTCACGGACACTGACTATTGCACCACGTGACATTAATTGTTCTAATACGGACTAATGACTGTTTCAGCGACCTCTTCCACCTACATGCCAACACTGCATCAATTGATCCGCTGCACGCAGGCGTTCGAACGTTATTCGGGTGCGCACGTGCGCTTGATGGGCCTCACCGAATCGCAGTTCGACGTAATCGCCACACTCGGAAACACCGAGGGCATGACCTGCAAAGAGTTAGGCGAGCGCACGCTGATCACCAAAGGCACGCTAACCGGCGTGCTCGACCGCATGGAGGCGCGCGCGCTGATCGCACGCCGCACCGACGCGAGCGACGCGCGGCGCACGCACATTGCGCTGACGCGTAAGGGCAACGTGTTGTTCGCCGAGGTGTTCCCCGTGCATTTGAAGCATCTGCAACGCGCGTTTGGCCGCTTGTCGGAGCGTGAACTCAATCACCTGCGCGACGGTCTCGCTTTGCTGCGCCTTGCTTTTGAGAAAGAACACATGCAATGACCAAGCCTGCGACCGATCTCATTTCCGCACCCGTGTGGGACGGCTTCGTTCGCGTGTTTCACTGGTCGTTGGTGTTGTTGTTTGCGACCTCGGTGGCGTCCGGCAAGGTCGGCGGCGAGTGGATGGTGTGGCACGTGCGTAGCGGTTATGCGATTTTGACGCTAGTTACATTTCGCTTGATCTGGGGCTTTGTTGGCGGCGAATATGCGCGCTATGTGTCCTTTTTGGCGGGGCCAGTTCGCGGTTTTAAGTTCGCAAAAGGTTTACTCGGAAAAACGCACGAACACGTCATCGGCCACAACCCGGTCGGCGGCTGGATGGTGATCGCAGTGCTATTACTGCTGGCCACGCAAGCCACATTGGGCCTGTTCAGCAACGACGAAATCGCCACCACGGGCCCGCTGGCGCGCTATGTTAGCGACGAAACATCCATCACGTTAATGGGTCGTCACCGCACCATTGGCAACGTTCTGCTCGGCCTCGTTGGCATTCATATTGCAGCGGTGTTGTTCCACGTCATCGTCAAAAGGGAAGGGCTCATTCGCGCCATGTTCAGCGGTCAAAAAGAACTGCCGCCTCATCTCGCCAGCGAAGCACGTGCCGCGCGCAAAGCCTCAATGCCGATGGGTTTTATGGTGATTTCTATTGCAGTGGCAGTCGTTGCCGTTGCTGTTAACTGGCCTGCTATTTTTAAGCCGTAACTATTTTTACGTCCGCGTTAGTTGTCTCTTTTTATCTTTCAGGAGTGCATATGAAAAACCTCACCAAAATCGCTATGGCCACTGCGGCCGCAGGCGCGTTCGCCGTCGCTGGCACCGCCATGGCGCAACCCAAACCCGAGCAGTTTGTCAAGCATCGTCAGTCAGTGTTCGCGCTGATGGGCTGGTATTTCGGCCCGATGGCTGCTGTTGCCAAAGGCGAAAAACCATTCAACAAGGACGAAGTGACCATGGCCTCGGCGCTGGTCGCCACGATGGCCAAACTGCCGTTCGACAGCTTCCCCGCTGGCACCGAAACCCTCGGCAACACCCGCGCCCTGCCCGCAGTGTGGAGCAACAACGCCAAGTTCAAGGAAATCGCCACCAAGCTCGCCACGGAGACCGATACGCTCGCCAAAATGGCCTCAGCGGGCGACGAAGCGGGCTTCAAAAAGCAGTTCGGCGTCGTAGGCGGCACCTGCAAAGCGTGCCACGACGACTTCCAAAAGAAGCTATAGCTTTTAACGTTTTTGCCCTGAAACGCCCGTTAATTGCGGGCGTTTTTGTTTTTATGAATGAAGTCGGATTTCAGCGAATTAGAGTGCTTGCCCAAGTTAAGTGGGGCTTTCAGCTAAAAGCTATTCGCGAGACGCGACGTAAATCTGCATACGTGGCTTGAGCGGTGTAGCGATGAGCGATGCGTGCAAATCGTGCATATCAGCGTCTGCCGTGTCGGTTTGCAGCAAGCGCTTTAGCTGCGCGTAAGCTTTCGCAGGAAGCTTGGCGTTGACTTCGGAGATTTCTTTTACATGGCGCACCCACGTAATGGGGTCGGCGAGTTCGGTGACAAATTGTTGTTGCAACGCAGTCTCGGCGTTGATAGTGAGCGCGTCGCGCAAAAACACAAACGCCCGCTCCGCGCCCACGCGTTGTGCGGTGCGCCGCGTGCCGAGCGCTAAGCCCATGCGCCAGCCGGGCATACGGAAGCGAGCGTCGGGTGTGGCGAAGCGATAGTCGCAGGCGACGGCTAGATCAAAGCCCGCGCCAAAGGCGCCGCCGTGAATCAGGGCGATGGTGGCGAACGGCGCGTAATAGATCGATTGCAGCATGCGTTCTAGCTCAAGCAGGCGCGGAATCAGCGTTTCGTCGGTCTCGGTTTCTAGCGAGGACAAGTCGAATCCCGCGCAAAAATTGCGACCGTTGCTCTGAATGGTGAAGGTGGTGGTGCCGTCGCTTTTCGCGGTGTCGATGGCGCTTTGCAATGCGACGACTAGCGTTTCCGACAGTGCGTTGGCCTTGTCGGGGCGGTTGAGTGTGACGGAGGTGTGCGTGCCGTTGCGCGCGACTTCGAGGACGTTGCTCATCGCGCGGGAATCCACGGCGTATCGTTTGAGTATCCCGAAACCATCGGCTTCAACTCACGCGTAGTCGCGTCCCAACAATTTCGATGCACGCGTCCGATGTCTGCGCCGTAAACATGGATGCTGACAGTCGGAAGCTCTGCCATTGCATTGCTGACTTTGTGCCAGTCGCCGATGGCGGGTGACACGCGATCTACCTCGCCTTGCGCTAGGTCATGCGCATGCATGCGGGTCATCTCAGCCGCGCTGGGCACCGGAAATTCCTCGCACCGCTCCGCGCCGCGCAGCACCCCTATCAAGCCCCACACCGTATGGTTGTGAACCGCTGTGCCCTGCCCCGGTGCCCACACAAAACTAATCACGCTGTAGCGGGCCTGCGGGTCAATGTAGAGCGCGTAGCTTTGGTAGCGCTCGGCAACGGGCTGCGCGTATTGCGGCGGCAACCAGTCGTCGCGCGCGATCAACGATTTGAGCGCAGCCTCAGCCTCGTCAAGCACGGTGGGTTCGTGTGAGGTGCGCGCTACCAGCGTGTCCATCGTGTCGAGAAATTGCGTAAAGCGTTGCGTGTTCATAGCCCGATTGTAGGAGCGGCGCGACCCGCGACCCGCTGGCAAGGTGACACAGGTGACGGATGTGACCCAGGTGACCCGGCGCTCGTCACCTGGGTCACATCCGTCACCTATTTCACCCGCAATCCCTATCTGGGCTTGCGCCGCTACAACAGGACGCCGATCATTAAAATCGCATAAGAAACTTACAAGGAGCACAACGCATGATCAAGAGTGGATTCTGGATATTTTTGGTCGAAGCCGGCGTGGCGGCATGTCTGTTCGCGGGGCTCATTTGGTGGGTGGTGCGTGGCACCGGGGAGCGTGATCGCAAACGGCGCGAAGCGAGCGAAAAATTGCGTAAAGAAGCAGAGGCGAAAGCAAGGTAACCCAGGTGACGCAGGTGATGGAAGTGACAAGCAACGGTCACGCTGTCACCTTGTCGCTCAAGTCACTTCGCTACGGGCTCGTCAGCAAATAAATTTGCCATATCGCCGTTGGATTGGGATGCAATGCTAGGCGGCAACGGTGCCGTGTGGCGAGCCACACAAGCCATTGCCAACAACGCAGTGCGCCCAAGCCCAGCCGGGCAGATGTGAAAGTTATTCACTGACGAGTCTAAAGTGCCTTAATGCAACACCCGCTTCGCCGCTAACGTAAATTTAGGTATCGGTGCCTCAAATTTCACGCCGTCCTTGGCCACAAATTGATAGCTGCCGTGCATGGTTCCGACCGCTGTTTTGAACTGTGATCCGCTCGTGTATTCGTAGCTTTCACCCGGCGCAATCTCTGGCTGCTCGCCGATTACGCCCGCGCCGCGCACCTCTTGCACTTTGCCGTGGCCATCGGTGATGATCCAATGCCGAGACAGCAATTGCACAGGCACCTCGCCCACGTTTTTGATGCTGATGTGATAGGCGAAGGTGTAGACATCATGGGTCGGATCGCTTTGATCAGCCAAGTAAAATGGGGTCGGATCGATTGTGACGCTGTATCGGCTCATGGTACGTTCGCGTTAATTTGACTGATTCACACTGAGGTTCCATTGTCTCGCAACTCCCGCCCCTATCAAATCGCTCCGTCCCTCTTGTCGGCCGATTTCGCGCGCTTGGGCGACGAGGTGCGCGCCGTGATTGCGGCGGGTGCGGACCTTATTCACTTCGACGTAATGGACAACCATTACGTGCCCAACCTCACCATCGGACCGATGGTGTGCGCCGCGATCAAACCACACGTGGGCAACACGCCGATTGATGTTCACCTGATGGTGAAGCCGGTCGACGCGATCATCCCCGAATTCGCCAGGGCAGGTGCCAACATCATCAGCTTTCACCCCGAGGCCAGCGAGCACGTGGATCGCACCATCGCGCTGATCCGCGAATGCGGTTGCAAACCGGGGCTGGTGTTCAACCCGGCAACACCGTTGAGCTATCTGGACTACACGTTGGACAAGCTAGACCTGGTGCTCATCATGAGCGTCAATCCCGGTTTTGGCGGGCAAAAATTTATTGATGCCGTGCTGCCCAAAATCACCGAAGTACGTCGACGCATTGCCGCATCAGGTCGCGACGTAATGCTTGAAGTAGATGGCGGTGTGAAGGCCGACAACATCGCGAAAGTAGCGGCGGCGGGTGCAGATACTTTTGTGGCGGGTAGTGCGATTTATGGCGCGAAAGATTATGCGGCGGCGATCGCCGAGATGCGGGCTCGCCTCGGCGCGCTGGTCGAGTGATGTGATGGGGGCACGCGAGTGGATGCCGTACTGCAACACCTGACGCCGGTGTGTGCTGCAGAACCGCCGGTGTTCCGCCCTCACCGTAATGACGCAACTCGGACTAACGCACACCCACTAAAAACGCGGACGGTGGCATCACCGGAATGCCGCGCCACGGATGCAGCCGCGTCAGGCGCGTGTCGCTGGCGACAAGCAACTCCGCATCAGCGTCCAGCGCCAGTTCCAGAAATTTGTTGTCCTTGGGGTCGATGCAATCGGTCACGGTAGCGGTAACGCCGATCCGCACTACGCGGTCGCTTAAACCCTCGACAAATCGCTGCCGCACAACGGTCGGGCAATACGCATCGAATTTCGACCGCATCAGCACCTCGGAGAGCTCCTTGAGCGTTGCGTCGGACGCGCACACATCAAAATTCAGAAATGCTTTTTCGAGCGCCAGCGCTGGCACTGAGGCCGTCCGTAGCGCCGCACTCACCAGCACGCCCGCATCAAACACGATCCGCCTATCGAAGCTCATGCACCAGCCGATTGACGTCTTCGTCCGTCAACGCAGCCGACGACGCGCCGCTCGCATCGTGCGCCAAAGCAGCAAGCTGCGCGCGATACTGCGAATACCAGCGCGCCGCAGCCTCACGTCGTTCAGTCAGATTCGACAGCGCCTGCATATCATGCTCAGACACCACATAGGCGACCGTGCGCCCGCGCCGCGTCACCGAAATCGGCTCCCGCTGCGCGCGATCAATCAACTCACCAAAGCGACTTTGCGCCTCAACGGACGTTACTGCGATCATGCAAACTCCCGACTGCAATTACTTGGTAAACGTGGAATAGACATAACACGTATTTTAGCCATTATGGCTAATTCACGTTGTTGGGACGCGCGATCCGCCAAAGCTTGGAATAAACTAAGCCGGATTCGGACGCATGTAACTTCCCATGTCAGCCATCTTCGTTGAATATGTGCCTGTTGCGGAACTGCCCTCGCAGTGGCGGTTTCCGACGTAATTCAACCACACCCAATACTGTTCGCTTAGCAATTTTTCAACTGATGTTTGACGGTTTGACATTCATCGGCGGCACCATCCTTGGTGTGAAATCGGCAGTGACATTCCTCGGTCGCGTCCCGTCAAATCGTGGGTACGACGAATTGCGTCGCTTCACCATGCGCGGGTCAATGCGGCCTCGGCTGCTGACGCACTTGCACGCGGCGGCTCGCGCCAGTGTGAGCAAGAAGAGCCGCGCTCTCAGTCTAGGCGGTACTGCGGCGCGAGGTTGGCAAAAGCGGCCCCGGACAGGGGCTGCGTTAATCGTATGAGACGTAGGTTGCCAGTGAACGACAAGCTTCGCGTTCGTACTTGGACACTCCCCGCCGCTTGGTGCATCAGCCAACACACCGCGTAGTGCGCCAGCACCCAGCCGTAGAACTCCTGACGCACCGCCGCTGCGGTTTTGCTGCGAAAGCAGCGGCGACGCGCGACGAGGTGGGTTCTGAACTCATCAAACACCGCCTCGATCTCCCTGCGCTCGTGACACACGGCGGCCAGCTCCAGCGCAGGAGCGACTGCCGGGTCAAGCATGGAGGTCAAGAGTCGATAGCGGCTGACCGGCGCGGCGCGCTTCTTGCCGCCGACTTTGCTGCCCATGTTGTTGCCAAACTCGTTGCCACGCACGTTGCCGCCAATGGCGGAGTCGGGCAAACTGTATTCGATGACGCGCACGGCAACGCCATCGGCGCGATCTTTCTTTGTGCTTTTGAGCACCCGCCCTGTGGCGTCGCGCGCCGGGTAGATCACGCTCAAATACGAGCCATCCGGCAGCGCCTTGACGACTGGCAGAGTACGATTGCCTTTAGCGCGCCACTGCAGGTGCGCACCCGTCGCACGCGCCTTTCGCCATTGCTCCACCCCGCTAAACCCGCGATCAGCCAAACAGAGCATGCTCGAGTTCAAGCGCGGCAAGAGCGGCTCACACAGCGCCCATTCAGCATCACGGTAAGCGCCGATTTCGGCGGCAAGAAGAGAGTGCGTGGTGCACTCAACCAGGGCCGCGCACTGCGCCTGCGGATAGGCGGCAACGCCGGTGCGGCTGCCGGGGCGACCGAACGCTGCGACGTTGTCGGGTTCATCGGGCAGCTCAAAGTAACTGGCATCAATGGCCACCAATCTGCGCCCCGCGTAGAAGGCTTCAGGCGGTGTGGCCGGGTCGGCAAGGGCCACACAGGCCAGCTCGTGCAGGCGTTTGAGCGGCGCAACCCCAAGCTTCGCGCGTGCCGCGCTCACCGAGGATTTGCTGACGCTGGGCGCTGCACCCACGTCAAGCCGCAACCGCCCACCTTGCGCCCGGCAGAGCCCCTCGGCCATCGCTTCAAACACTGCCTCGTAGGCGCATTCCGGGTACAGCGACAGACCGATTCAGTAGAAGCTCATGGTGAGCATTGGCAGCGTGCGGCAGCGCTTGCTCTCAACACCCTGCTCGCGCAGAATCCTCTCAATCAACGTCGGCGGATAGACCCTCGCCAGAAGGCTCGTGCTGAGATGATCCGATAGTCGCACCCCAGCACCCAGCGTTGCTTTCGTTCGTGCCATCCGCCGCCTCTTTCGACTTCGTTGAGATGGGACGCATCATCGCAAAAAATAGCTTAAACGAACAGTATTGGTGTCTGACCCTCATGTCACTCGGATAAGGGAGACACACAGGTAGTTGGGGGCGGGCTGAACGCTGCCAATGGTAGGCTTTTCTTGCGAAGCGAAAGTCAGCCACCTATGGAGCTCAGCCCGGATGGAGAATACCTCAGCGCATCATCTCGACCGTGGTGCCGAGCGATTGCGGCATCAGTTTTTGCTGGTCGAGTGCGACTCCTTTGAGCCGGTGCTTGACGAGCCTACCCTCAGTGCGGTGCTGCGCGAACATGGCACCCCCGGTCGCCATCGGCTCTATCCTCCGATTGATACGTTGCGACTGTTTATTGGGCAGGTATTGTCAAGTGATCGCGCCTGTCAGGATGTCGTCGGGCGGCGTTTGTCCGAGCGCATCGCCAACGGTCAATCGGCCAGCGCCCTGAGTACCAGCGCTTACTGTGATGCCCGTCAGCGACTATCGCTCGCGCTGCCCACGACGCTCGGCGAGCACTGTCAACAGCGATTCGAAATTGATACAGTTTTCTAACATTCAGCGATATGAAACTGACACACCCGCGCCT
>ENA-OFCX01001023-OFCX01001023.1-metagenomes-genome-assembly--contig:-NODE-1023-length-12266-cov-2.741954_pt1 | contig 12266 bp, 9 predicted proteins | sample MGYA00153384_OFCX01 | MGnify analysis MGYA00153384
CCACGCAACTGCCGGTGGTGGATGGCGGCGGCGAGCACGCCGTGGCAACCATAAGCCACGCCGGCCACACTGACCGCGCCGCCCCAGCCCAGCTCGGTACCGATGGTGATTTTTCCCAGGCGCTCGGCTTCGCTGGACAACAGCCCGGGCGTCTCGTTCTGGTAGGTGATCACCAGCGGTGTGCCAAACCACCGTGCCGTCTGCTCCACCAGCCGCGACTGCGCCGGGTCATCCAGCGGGTGAAAACTGGTCATCGGCGCAAAACGGGCCACCAGGCCACCGGCATGCAGGTCAATCACCACGTGCACGTGCTGCCACAGGCTGGCACGCACGAACGCAGCAATGCGGTGGGTAATGCCGCGCAGTGCGGCAGCGCTGCCAGCTCCGTCAACAAAGGCGCGGTTCAGGTTGACGCGGTCGTCCAGCGTGGAATCGCGTGTAGCAGCGCGAAAAGCGGCCGGGTTGAGCACCGGCACGAGGATGATGCGCCCCAACACATCGGCAGTTGCGATCTTCTGCATCATGCGCCGCACCACCATCGGCCCCTCGTACTCGTTGCCATGGTTTGAACCAAACACCACCAGGCCCTCACCCGGTCGGGCCTGGGGACCGACCATCACGGTCAGGGGCACCAGGTGGTCGCCCCAGATCGAATCCTGCTCCAGCGCCACCCAGTAGTCGCGCCGACCGATGGATTCCAGGTCAAGCTCCGCAGGGCGGACGATCAATCGCTGCATGGCTGTTTCACTTTGTGGTTAGTTCACCCGGTGGGCGGCAATAAATTCTTCGTCAACGTCCACCCCGATACCCACGGCGTTGGGTATCTCCAGGGTGCCGTCCGCCGCCAGCGCAAATTGGGCTGGCGCAATGCCGCGTGTCAAGGCACTCTGCGCAACGTTGAACTCCACAAAACGCGCACGCGGCAGGGTGGCTATCAACTGCAGCGAATAACCCGTCAGCAGATGGGTCAGCCAGGAATGCGGCACCAGCTCGATATTCGCTGCGTCGGCCATCTGCACCACACGCCGGGCCACGGTCAGGCCACCGCAGCGCGAGAGGTCGGGCTGGATGATGTCGACCGCGCCGGCCTCGAAGAAGGGCTTGAAATCCCAGCGCGAGTAGAGCCGTTCGCCGAGCGCGATCGGGGTCGCGGTCATTTCGGCGATCTGGCGCAGGCCCTCGGGGTTTTCGCTCAGCAGCTTCAGCGTGTGCAGCACGCCGCTGGGCGCGCGTCCCACCACGTCGGTGAAGGTGCCGCCGCGGTCTATCCAGAATTGCCAGCGTGGGTCCATGGGATCTCCGTCGATTCTCAAAGTGATGTGGCGGCACGCGCGGCCTGGTCGTACATGCCGCTCATGGTGCGCAGCAGCCGGGCCAAGTCACCGATGTCGGTGTTCAGTTCGGTGTCCAGGCTGCCCACCAGGCAGTCTTCGCGCACGCTGCGGTACTGCGCCACAAAGGCCTCGCCCGCGTCGGTGGGGCTGTAGAAGACTTCCTTGCCCACCTTGTCGGCGCGCGCCCAACCGGCGGCCACCAACTTTTTCAGCGAATAGGCCACCACGTGCGTGTCCTCGTAGTTCAGCACGAAGCAGATGTCGGCCAGCTTCTTGTTGCGGGCGCGGTGGCTGATGTGGTGCATCAACAGCACGTCGGTGATGGTCAGGTCGGGGCAACCCGCCGCTGCCATGCAGCGCACGGCCCAGCGTGAAAAGGCGTTCCAGGCCACGATCAGCCCGAACTCGAATTCCGACAACTCCACGCTGCGCGGCGACACCAGGTGCGACGACGAAACGATGCCGCCGGCCCTGCCCGACCGCGGCGCGCGCGGCGCCTGCGCAGGCCGCGCCGGCCGCGCCGCCCGCGCCTCCCGTGAAGCCAGCGACGCCCGGGACATCGGTTCTGCAGCGGATGCAGTCGTCGGTTTTTTCGGATCAGCGGGTGCTTTGCGCGGCATTGGTGTTTTCACCAGAACGTCGAAGAAACGTTGACACTTTATCGACAATGTTTCTAGACTTCAATCCACCTGCTGCAAACCCCAAGGTCTGCTGCACGTCCGCACAGCCCCACCATCCCTTGTTGACTGGAGTGACGATGAAACTGCTGCCTTCCTTGCTGACCGCCGCCGCGTTGTTGCTGGCCGGCCATACAGCCACCCACGCCCAGACCCGGTGGGACCTGCCTGCGGCCTACCCGGCCAGCAATTTCCACAGCATCAACCTGGCTGAGTTCGCGGCCGATGTGGACAAGGCCACAGCCGGCAAACTCAAGATCACCGTGCACCCGGGCGCGTCGCTGTTCAAGGCGCCGGAAATCAAGCGCGCCGTGCAGGGCGGGCAGGCGCAGATCGGCGAGGTGCTGCTGGCCAACCTGGCCAACGAATGGCCCATCTACGCCGCCGACGGCCTGCCCTTCCTGGCGGACAGCTACGACGAAGCCATGAAGTTGTTGCGGGCGCAGAAGCCGCTGATGGACAAGAAGCTGGGCGAACAAGGTTTGATGCTGCTGTACAGCGTGCCCTGGCCGCCGCAGGGCCTGCACAGCAAGAAGCAGATCACCAACGCGGCCGATCTGCGCGGCATCAAATGGCGCGCCTACAGCCCGGCCACAGCGCGCATTGCCGAACTGGTGAACGCGCAGCCGGTCACCGTGCAAGCTGCCGAGTTGTCGCAGGCGCTGGCCACCGGCGTCGTCGAGAGCACCATGACCAGCGGCGCCACGGGCGTGGACAGCAAGCTCTTCGAGCACATGAAGTTCTATTACGACATGCAGGCCTGGCTGCCCAAGAACGCCGTCATCGTCAACAAGGCTGCGTTTGACGCGCTGGACGCGCCGACCAAGGCCGCGCTGCTGAAAGCAGGTGCCGACGCCGAAGTGCGCGGCGTGGCCGCCAGCAAACGCGTCAACACCGAGTCACTTGAAAAGCTCAAGGCCAACGGCATGCAGGTGCTGCCGCCATCGGCCGCGCTGACAGCCGACATGAAGAAGGTGGGCGACACCATGCTCAAGGAATGGCTCGAAAAGGCCGGCCCCGAAGGCAAGCAGTTGATCGACGCCTTCAGCCGCTGAGCGTCGATCTCCAGGCTCAAAGCTCCAGGTCCTGCCGCCATGCGCCGCACGCTCGACCGGTTGTTCGACGGCGCGGCGGCGCTGGCGGCCATCACCGTGGCCGCCATCTTCGTGTTGATGATCGGCGCGTCGCTGGGCCGCTTGTTCGAGTGGCGCGTGGGCTGGGTCAACGATGTCGTGTCCTGGCTGTGCGCCGCCGCGGCCTTCATGGGCATGGCGCACGCCTTCAAAAACGGCGACTTCGTGCGCGTGACGCTGCTGCTCGAACGCCTGTCGCCCGCGCTGAAACGCGGCTTCGAGATCGCGTCGCTGCTGCTGGCCACCCTGGCCATCGGCTACCTTGCGTGGTGGGCTGCGCGCTACACGCTGGAGAGCTGGCAGTTCAACGACATCGCCAACAACATGGTGGCCATCCCCATGTGGATTCCGCAGCTCAGCTTCGTCATCGGCGCGACGCTGTTCCTGCTGGCCGTGGTCGACGAACTGGTCATCGTGCTGCGCGGCGGCAAGCCGACCTACGAGCGATTGATGGAAGAGCGCCATGCGCGTGGCGATTTCTCTGAGGATTTGTAGGGTGACACGTCCCCTAGTTCGCTTTGCTGGCAACCCCCAAGGGATGCGTCAGCGGCTTCGGACGGCCGGGCACCGCTGACATGTCCATCGTCGCCATCGGTGGCCTGCTGTTGTTGATCCTGCTGCTGCTGCTGGCCAGCGGTGTCTGGATCGCCATGTCGCTGGCCATCGTCGGCTGGGTGGGGCAGGCGCTGTTCACCACCACGCTGCCGGGCAAGAACCTGTTCACGGCGTTCTGGGAAACGACAGCCAGCTGGGAGCTGGCGGCGCTGCCGCTGTTCATCTGGATGGGCGAGATCCTGTTCCGCACCAAGCTGTCGGCGCAGATGTTCAGCGGCCTGGCGCCGTGGCTGAACCGCGTGCCGGGGCGGCTGATGCACACCACCATCCTGGGCTGCGGCATCTTCGGTTCGGTGTCGGGGTCGTCAGCGGCCACCTGCGCCACCATCGCCAAGGTGGCGTTGCCTGAACTGAAGCGGCGCGGCTACGACGAAGACCTGGCCATCGGTGCCCTGGCCGCCGCAGGTGGCCTCGGTATCCTGATTCCGCCGTCGATCACGATGGTGGTGTATGCCGTGGCCGCCGACGTGTCCGTGATCCGCCTGTTCCTGGCCGGGTTCCTGCCTGCCGCGGTGCTGATGGGCTTGTTCTCGGTGTACATCGGTTGGTGGAGCCTGCGCCACCCCGACCGTGTGCCGGCGGCCGAAGCGCCGACCAGCTTCCTCGAGAAGCTGCGTCTGTCGGCCAGCCTGATCCCGTGCACGCTGCTCATCGTGTTCATCGTGTGGGTGCTGGTGGCCGGCTGGGCCACCGCCACCGAATGCGCGGCCTGGGGCGTGCTGGGTGCGCTGGCCATTGCCGCGGCCGGAGGCTCGTTGAACTGGGCCAACTTCCGCGACGGCCTGATGGGCGCCACGCGCATGAGCTGCATGATCATGTTCATCCTGGCCGGCGCCGCCTTCCTGTCCAAGACCATGGCCTTCACCGGCGTGCCGCGTGAACTGGCCGAATGGGTGTCGGCGATGAACCTGAGCCCCTACACACTGATTTGCGTGCTGGTGGTCGTGTACTTGGTGCTGGGCACGGCACTGGACGGCATCAGCATGATCGTGCTGACCAGCGCCGTGGTGCTGCCCATGGTGCAGAAGGCCGGCTTCGACCTGGTCTGGTTCGGCATCTTCATCGTGCTGCTGGTCGAGATTGCCGAGGTGACGCCCCCCGTGGGCTTCAACCTGTTCGTGCTGCAGAACATGACCGGCAAGGACAGCAACGTCATCGCCCGCGCCGCCCTGCCGTTTTTTGCCTGCCTGGTGCTGTGCATCGCCATCATCACGGTGTTCCCGCAGGTGGTGATGATCGTTCCCGATTTGGTGATGGGCGTGGCGCGGTAGGGCTGCGGGGCGGGCGGCGGGAGAAGCCTGCCTTTCACCCCGCTCTTCGCCAAACCGGCCGCGACCGGCCTTCCTACCATGGCGCCTGACCGGCGGACTGTTGCGCGCCGCCGGGCGTCGCCATGCTTCAAGTTCCGCAAGACACCGCGCAGCCCGGTGCTGCCCCGACCACCGCCCCGCCCCGCGCGCCGCTGCGACAGAAGCTGCGCCTGGGCGATGTGCTGGTGCAGCAGAACCTGGTCACCGCCGACCAACTGACGGCTGCCCTGGCGCAGCAACGCGGCACGGGCAAGCGGTTGGGGCGGCTGTTGATCGAGGCCGGCATCGTCACCGAAGAGGCCGTGGCCCATGGCCTGGCGCGGCAGCTGCGCGCGCCGGTGGTGAACCTGAAGAGTTTTTCGCTGAAGAGCGACACGGTGCGCCTGCTGGGGGAATCGCCGGCGCGGCGCCACCGCGTGGTGGTGCTGGAAGACAAGGGCGAACACCTGCTGGTGGGTTTCGTCGACCCGCTGGACCTGGCCCCTTATGACAAACTGACGCGGCTGCTGAAACGCCCCGTGCGCATCGCGGTGGTGCCCGAAAGCCAGCTGGCCCCGGTGCTGGACCGCCACTACAAGCACCGAAGAATTCTCCGGTCTGGCCAAGCAGTTGGAACAGGACGTCGCACGATTGCCGTGCGCGCCATGCCTGATGAGTTGCGCCAGGTGGAACTGTTCCTGCGCGCGTCGCGCCTGGCCATCGAGCGCCAGGTGATGCTGGAAGCCAAGATCATCGAGGTCGAGCTGCGCGACGGCTTTCAGAGCGGCATCGACTGGTCGCTGCTGAAAACCCGCGCCGCAGATGGCCAGACCAGTGGCCTGCCCGGCAATGCGCTGGTGACCAACCCCAACGGTCTGCCCACCCTGCCGGCGGCCGTGGCCGGGCTGCTGGTCGATGCCGTGTCGCTGCCCGTGACCAGCGGCGGTGCGCTGGGCCTGTCGCTGGCCACGCAGGGCTTCCAGGCGGTGATGGGTTTCCTGGAAACGCATGGCGAACTGCAGGTGCTGTCGAGCCCGCGCGTGGCCACGCTGAACAACCAGAAAGCGGTGTTGAAAGTGGGCGTGGACGAGTTTTTCGTCACCAACGTCTCGGGCGGCACCAACACACCCGGCGGGCCCGGCGTGGCCGCCACCACCACCATGCCCACGCTGACGCTGACCAGTTTCTTCAGCGGCATTGCGCTGGACGTGACGCCGCAGATCGACGAGGGCCACATGATCACGCTGCATCTGCGGCCGTCAGTCACGTCGGTGACCGAAAAAACCAAGCAGATCGACCTGGGCACCATCGGCAACTACCGGCTGCCGCTGGCGAGTTCCAGCGTCAACGAGACCGACACCGTGGTGCGCGTGCAGGACGGCAACATCGTGGCCATCGGTGGGCTGATGCAGGTTGAATCCACGCACCGCGCGTCGGGCCTGCCGGGCAGCAATGGCAACGTGGTCACGCGCAACCTGCTGGGCAACACGGCCGACAGCTCGCGCAAGAAGGAACTGGTGGTGTTGATCAAGCCCACCATCATTCGCAACGCCGAAGACTGGCAGCGCAGCACCGACCAGGCGCTGGCCTCGTTCGGCGACGCGCCGCAGCGCACCATCGTCGTCAACGCCGCACCGACCTCCTCACCGACCCGCGCACCATCTGCCGCGACCCCTGCCACACCACTGGCGGCAAGTTTGCTGCCCGCGGCCGGCCACCAACACCGCTGAGAAAGCGCGCCGCCATGTCTGATCTCTCGATACCCCTGCTGTCGCTGTTGCCGAAGGGCGCCGCGCCCGCGCCGGAACTCACCCACGCGGCCGCGACGGTGGCAGTGGCCGCGGACGCCGCCGAGTTACGCCAGGCCTTCATGTGGCCCACGCCCGGCCTGGCCGGTTACCCCGCGCCGAATGAACGCCCGGCCGGCCAGATCTGTGAAATGGAAGGCCACAACGGCAAAACGACTACCGGCCGCTTGATGGGCCTGGACGTCGATGCCGGCGCGGTGCTGATAGCCGTGCCGCCGTCGCGCGTGATGCACACGGTGCGCTTCGAGCAGTTCCGCTGCCTGCGCCTGCTGGCACCGCTGGCACCGACGCCCGACCCGGCGGGTGCGACACCCGCTGCACTGACAGCCAACCGGGCGGCGACGCCGTTCAGCGTCGCCTACAAGGACGCACCGGTGTGGACCGGTACGACGCTGGGCCACCATGAGGAAGTGTGGGGCCTGTTCCTGTTCGAGCCGCTGAATGCGCAGGGCGCCGTGCAGCGGGTGTTCGTGCCGCGTTCGGCTTACCACCAGGCCGAGATCGGCCTGCGCCTGGGTGAAACGCTGGTGCAGAACCGCGCCGCCACACCGGCGCAGGTGGACGCCGCGCTGACCGAACAGCAGCAGCTGCGCCACCGCAAGCTGGGCGACCTGTTGCTGGTGCGCCAGATCATCACCGCGGAAGAACTGGCTGCGGCCATCGAGCGGCAGGCGCGCATGCCCATGGTGCGCATCGGCGAGGCACTGACCGCCCTGGGCTTCGTCACCGAAGCACAGCTCGAGGAATCACTGGTGCAGCAGCGGCAGGACCGCAGCACCCCGCTGGGTGAACTGCTGGTGCGCACCGGCGTGGTGTCGCGCGCCGACCTGCAGACCGCGCTGGCCCGCAAGATGGGCTACCCGCTGGTGGACGTGACGAACTTCTCCGCCGATGTGGACGGCTTGTCGCGCCTGCCCTACCCGGTGGCCCTGCGCCTGCCTGCGCTGCCGCTGATGATGTGCGCCGGGCGCCTGGTGGTGGCGCTGGAAGACCCGTCGAACCGGCGCGCCATCGACGAACTGGAATTCGCCGCGCAGTGCAAGGTGGTGCCGGTGCTGGCGCGCAGCGGTGTGCTGCCGGCGGCAGTGGAACAGGCCTATGCGCGCATCGGCGCGAGCAGCCATGGCACCAGCCTGCGCTATGAAGGAACGGTGGACTACGAGCCGGGCGACGCGAGCAAGCTGCTGGCGTCGATGGAACAGGTGCAGACCCGGGCCGATGAACAGGACGACGCTGCGCTGGAGCAAAGCGACAACACCCTGGTGCGGCTGATCAATTCGATGATCGCCGAGGCCCAGAACCAGGGCATTTCGGACATCCACATCGAAACCCAGCCCGGCCGCGACAAGGTGCGCATCCGCTTTCGCAAGGACGGCCAGTTGCGCCCGTACATGGAATTGCCCCACACGTACCGCAGCGCACTGATTGCGCGGTTGAAGATCATGTGCGACCTCGACATCTCCGAGCGCCGCAAGCCACAGGACGGCAAGATCAATTTCGGCAAGTTCGTGCAGGGTTCGCGGCTGGAATTGCGCGTGGCCACCATTCCCACCCACAGCGGGCTGGAAGACGCCGTGCTGCGCCTGCTGGCGTCGAGCAAACCCATTCCGCTGGAGAATTTGAACCTCAGCCCGGGCAACTACAAGCGCTTTCGCGAGGTCATCGAACGCCCCTACGGCATGCTGCTGTGCGTGGGCCCAACGGGGTCGGGCAAGACGACCACCTTGCACTCGGCGTTGAGCGCCATCAACACACCCGAGCGCAAGATCTGGACCGCCGAAGACCCGATCGAAATCACCCAGGCCGGCCTGCGCCAGGTGCAGGTCAACCCGCGCATCGAATGGACCTTTGCCCGCGCGCTGCGCTCATTTCTGCGCGCCGACCCCGACGTGATCATGGTGGGCGAAATACGCGACACCGAGACCGCGCAGGTGGCCATCGAGTCCTCACTCACCGGCCACCTGGTGCTGAGCACGCTGCACACGAACAGCGCGCCGGAAACCGTGACGCGGCTGCTGGACATGGGCATGGACCCCTTCAATTTTGCCGACGCGCTGCTCGGCGTGCTGGCCCAGCGCCTGGTGCGCCGCCTGTGCACGCACTGCCGCGTGGCCCGCGAAGCCACGGTGGAGGAAGAAGAAGAACTGCTGCGCGACTACCTGCACGTGATGGACGGCGTGGCCAACGCCCCCAGCCCCGACGACGTCCTGGCCGACTGGCGCCGGCGCTTCGGCAGCACCGCCGGTGACGGCTCTTGTGCTTCAAGCGGCCGCCTGACGCTGTACCGCAGCCCCGGCTGCGAGCACTGCAACGGCACCGGCCTGCGCGGCCGCGCGGGCATCCATGAATTGATGATGGTGACGCGCCAGTTGCGCCACCTGATTCAAACCGGCACCCGCGCCGACGACCTGCAACGCCAGGCCCTGGCCGACGGCATGCGCACCCTGCGCCAGGACGGCATCGAAAAGGTGCTGGCAGGCGTGACGACGATCGAGGAGGTGCGGGCGAATTCGTGAGTGGCGGGCGGGGCGGCAGCCACAGAGAAGGGTTGACGACTTTCAGGGTGCACGTCGATGTTTCTGAAACCCACGGCTCGGCGCAGTCGACCGGCCAAGTCGGCGTCGATGGCACCGCTGGCAGCCAGGCTGGTGAATGATTAACCCGTCGTTGCGGGCACAGGCTGCCTGGACGCGGCCAACAGGTGCGCCGCAATGTCCACGCAAAGCTGCACTGCACGACTCAGGTTCAGGACCAGCACGTCCTGCAAGTCCTCGTCGGTGGCCAGCAGGATCGCGCTGGCAGGCCTGCGTTCACGCAGCCGGCCAAGGCAGTGCCGCAAGGCTTCGAGCTTGCGCTGCATCACTTCCCGATCCAAGCGCGCCTCCGTTCGTCAACGATGCGTTGTGCAAAGGAAAGAAAGTCGGCGGCGTCGATGAGATGACGGCTGAGCAAACTGCCGTGCGCCTCTTCGCTGCCCAGCAGCCTGCAGCCGTGCCCAAGGATTTGGCCCAGCAACGGCTCACCCACGGTGCGCAGGTCGATCAGGTCGACCGGTCGCCCCGTGGCTTCGGCCGTGCGGAGTCGCGAAGTCCCTGCCCTGCCCCGACGCGCCATACCCGAGCCTGGAACTGAGCGTCAGGCCAGTTCAGGCTGCGCCAGTTCGGGCGAGGCCACCAGGGCCGGGCGCATCAGGTTGCTGCGGGCGCTGCGGTCGATCAACGCCAGCCGGCCGTCGGGGTGTTCAACCAGCGCCGTCAGGCTTTCCACCCAGTCGCCGTCATTGCAATACAGCACGCCGTCGATGGTGCGCATCTCGGCATGGTGGATGTGCCCGCACACAACGCCCTGCAGGCCGCGTGCGCGCGCCTCGCGGGCGACAGCGGCTTCGAAGTCGCCCACATAGCTGACCGCGCGCTTGACCTTGAGCTTCAGGTAGCGCGACAGGCTCCAGTACGGCAGCCCCAACCGCGCGCGCCAGTTGTTCAAGTGGCGGTTGAGCCTGAGCGTGAACTCGTAGGCCCAGTCGCCCATGTAGGCCAGCCACTTGGCATGCTGGATGACGCCGTCAAAGTAGTCGCCATGCGTGACCCACAAGCGGCGTCCGTCGGCCAGTTCATGCACGCAATCTTCGACGACATCGATGCCGCCGAAGTTGTGGCCCAGGTACTTGCGCGCGAATTCGTCGTGGTTGCCCGGCACGAACACCACGCGAGTGCCTTTGCGGGCCTTGCGCAACAGCTTTTGCACCACGTCGTTGTGCGACTGCGGCCAGAACCACTGCCGGCGCAGCTGCCAGCCGTCGATGATGTCGCCCACCAGGTACAGGGTGTCGCATTCCACGTCGCGCAGGAAGTCCAGCAGCGCCTCGGCCTGGCAGCCCGGTGTGCCCAGGTGCAGGTCGGAAATCCATACCGTGCGAACGCGCAGCAGCGGGCCCGCATCGTCGCCTGCGGGCGCATCGCCGGGTGAGAGTGGTGTGTCGTCACGTCGCATGGCAGCTTTGATGTTTATGGATGCCGGCAACGCCCACATGACAAATCCGCGTCAGGCCGATGACAGCAGCTTGGCCGCCGACACCGGCTCGGCCGGTGGCGTGCCGGGTCGATGGCCCGCCAGCACCTGTTGCAGGATGCCGGGCACCTCGAACACCGCGCGGTTGTGCATGGCGCCCACACGCGCGCGAAACGCCGGCAGCTGGGCCGTCAGTTCGGCCACGGCGGCCGGCACCTGGCGAAAGCTGCGGCACACCACGCCCAGGCCGTGCTGCTGCACCCAGTCGGTGTTGAAGCGCTCTTGCGGCATGGTCCAGGCGTTGCGCGTGACGATGACGGGCAGGCCCATCTGCACCGCCTCGCTCAGGCTGCCGGGGCCGGGTTTGCCGATGAAGAAGTCGGCCAGTTGCATCCACCGCGCCACGTCGGGCGTGTAGCCCACCACCACGCGCGGCGCGGGCCCGGGAGGCAGCGCGCGCAGCTCGTCGGCCAAAGCTTCGTTGCGGCCGCACATCAGTATCAAGGGCGTGTGCGGCAGCCGCAGCGCAATGCGTTTCATGACGCGCGAACCGGTGCCGCCGAACAGCACCAGGCCGGTGGGTTTCTGCGTCGGCGTGGACGTGGGCGTGCGCGCGTCAGGGTCCAGATCAGTGCCCAGACCCAGACCCAGACCCAGGCGTTCGGCGCTGCGGTCCATGGCCGGCGGGAAGTAGAAATCCGGCCGCAGGATCATGCCGCTGGTGCGGTGGATGCGCGTCGGCGCCAGGCCAGCGGCCAGTGCCTGCGCGGCAGCCTGCGCGGTGCCGCACACCACATGCTGGCCGGTGCCAGGCTCGACCCAGAAATTGGGCGGGTGGTCGGCCATGTCGGTCAGCACGGTGACGAAAGGCACCCCCGGCCGCGCGCGTGCCAGGCTGTCGTGCAGCGCGCGGTTGAAGTTGGGCACCAGCGACACCACCAGATCAGGCTGGGTGTTCGACCAATGCGTGGCCAGGCGCTGCACCAGGCCACTGTGGCTGACGCGGATCAAGCCCTGCAACAACTTCAGCTCTTGCGCCAGACCCAACGTGAAACCGCTGGCCAGGCGCTTGTTGTAGATGTCCTCGGGTTCGATGCCGGTCAGCCGGCGGAACAGGCCGGTGGGGTCCAGCACCTCGGTCAGGTCGCGGTCGGACAGCCCCAGTGCGGAGCCGGTGTGCGCGACGGCTGCGGCATCCAGCACGGCCCCGGTCAGGTCGATGCCGCGCAGACCCGCGGCGTTCGCGTCGCGGACCGCGAGACCCACCACCTGGTAGGCGGTCCGGTAGTCCACGTCGCAGGTCTGCATGACGTACTCCGCCAGGTCGGTGGCCTGGCAGAAGCCAGCCTCCAGCGCCGACCACATCCGGGCGGTGCCGATCTCCAGGGTGCGCACGACA
>ENA-OFCX01001027-OFCX01001027.1-metagenomes-genome-assembly--contig:-NODE-1027-length-12225-cov-3.956204_pt1 | contig 12225 bp, 9 predicted proteins | sample MGYA00153384_OFCX01 | MGnify analysis MGYA00153384
CTGTAAATCTGCCCGCGCAAGCGTACGCTGGTTCGAATCCAGCCCTCTCCACCATGGCACTAAGCCGCTGTTTTGCTGATGTTTTTGCGGTGCGCTGGTTTAGCGTCACTGATGGCCTTGGCGGTGCCCGTGTGTAATTTTGGTGTAATCGGATCGGGAACGGCCTGGTCAAGCACGGACATGGCGTTGTCGATGTGCTCTCCGAATAAATGAACGTAATGCAGCACCATCGCGGGTGTCTTGTGACCACTGATCTTTTGGATCGTCGGAATATCAGCCCGTGCCATCACGAGTGAACTGATAGCCGTATGGCGCATCACGTGGGGCGTGCATTGCTTTGGATCCAGGCCGGCCTGTTTAACGATTCGGGCAAATGCTCCGCGCATGTCACGGCGATGCGACAGCTTGCAATTTGCCCGTACTGATGGAAAAATCCATCCGTTCGGATCATTTTCCATTTTCCTCTGCTTGGCTAACGAATCGCGAAGCGATGGAGTTATAGGCTGCTCTCGCTCACCGGCCTTGGCCCGATCGACCCATATGCGACAGTTATCGAAGTCTATCTCGTCGTAACGTCTGCAAACAATCTCACTATGACGCATCGCGGTGTTGAGGCCGAACATTACAAACAGCCAAGCCCGAGGATCTGAATCATTCACCGCGGCTCGCAGCAAACGATCACGTTGCTCCTCGGTCAAAATACGAATCCTCTTCCGCGCCTCTCGCTCCTTAGGGATTTCAGGCAGGGCATCCGCCGTGATCCAACCCCAGTCCTTCGTACTCGCGCGGTGAAGCATATGGGACAAAGTGGACAGCTCACGGTTGATCGTCGCGTTACTGGCGCCCTCGTCCCGTCGCTTTGCTCTGTATGTGCTAAGGCAGAAGGTTGTTAACTGGTCCATTCGGATTCGGCCGAGTGCCGGAATGATGCGTTGGCTAAGGTGCCGACGCTTGTTCTTTAGATCCTTGCCGCCAATTTGCTCCATCCTCGTCAGATACTCCTCGGCGGCTTCGGCCAACGACCGGAATAACTTTCTGGCCTTTGGCAACCCGAGCCTGCCTTCCCGAGCCTCAGTTCGTAGCTTTTCGATCAGCCTCTCGGCCTGTTCTCTCGTGACGCCATCGCGTTCACGCCCGACGACACGATGAATGCGTTGGCCGTCTACCATGATATTGATCGAGTAACGGACATCGCCGTTCAGTTGCTTAAAGGCAGTTATGCCGCTCTCGCTGACGGATTTCCCGGAGGGCATCGCCTTAACGGCTGCTCGGGTCAGATTGCTGAATTTCATTCCTCATCCCACTCGTCGAGTTGGCGCTTCAATCTGTCCTCGCCCTGACTCAAAACCGGGGCGACACTATGCCAAAGTCGTTGCCCTACAATCCTCTCAGCCTCGGCTTCATGCCAAAGCTGAAGATCTGGTTGGCCTAGGTTGGGTAGGCTTGGAGCCCTGAACTCAGGAAGAGCCTCTAGCAATTCGAGCCGCATTTGCTCGCTGCGATCGAGCATGAAGGCTGATCGTTTAAGCTTCAGCTGCTCCACTTCGCGCGTCCGGTCGAGAACCGCACGCAGCTTAGGCTCATTTTCGTTCCGCCATCGTTCTAGTTCGATTTGCCCGCTGGGGGAAATTTTTGTTTCAGAATCGCTTGGAGCGGGGGGTTCCAGCAGCTTCATCAAATGATGCCAAGCGTCACGCACTATCAGCCAGCCAAGATGCTTTTGATGCCAGGGCGCTGCAAGGGTCATTGAAGCCGCGTTCATAATCGCTGCCAGGTCCTCAAGAAGGGTGGCTTGCCGTTGGCCACCGAGATTGGGATCCGCTGAGAAAGTTCGAGCCAACCGGTTTTCGACCTCCTGCGAGACCGAGCGACCATTTTCGCGCGCAGACTCTTCCAAACGCCTCCGCATATCTCCTGTAATCCGCGCATTCAGGGTCGAAGCTTTGATCTCATTCCTCACCATTTGCCTCCAAAATTTCGTAACACATATCTCATCACAAGCATTTGACAACGGAATTCCTTGGTGTAATGAGTTTTTCGTTACAATGGGAGCTCGGTATGCTGCAGGTGATCCAACAACGAATTCAGGTGCTTCCGGACGGCCGGGTGCCCCGCATGGAGGCAGCGGCCTTTCTCGGGCGTGCGCCAAAGACGTTGGCCGAATGGAGTAGGCTGGGCCTGGGCCCAAAGCCCCATCGGGTGGGTGGCCGCGTTTTTTACTTCCTTTGCGATCTTCAGGAATTTGTTGCGAGCGGTGCGCGGGAGTCGAAATAATGCCCCGCCACAACCTTACCGATATCCGTTTAACGCTCGATCTGGCTTTCTGGCCGAGTAACGCTGCCACTGACCCAAGCGGCCAGAGCTTCGAAGCCGTTATCAATGGTCACGCTGAAGACACAGAACGAACGAAGTCGACCCTCAACGTCATCGATGCGGCGCGTCATCTCCACCTATTTCCAGCCCGTGCCGCCCGTCGATTGATTAAACGTCTCGAATCTATGGCATCGGGAAAGAAAACGCCGCAGTCGATGGCTTCTAGCGCTCACATGCGCCGCGTTCGCAATCGTATCTTCAGCCAAATCTGGCGCTTGGCCAGCAAGTCCGCCGCCCGCACGACGACGTTCACCGCGATCAAACGGGGCTGGGAGTTCAAGCCAGAGCAGCTCGGAGATGTTGTCCTCGAAAAACTGCTGAATGGCTTTCTAAGTGACCTGAACCGCCGGGGCGCCGGCGATGCCGACGGTTGGCTGATTGCTTTCATTCACGGCGAGTTCGAAACGCCAGCGAATATTTACCGGTTGCATGTTCACGGCATTGCCTCGGGCGAAATGATCGGCGTTGTCGACAGCCTGCGCCACGGTCGGAAGTACAAGTTCAAATCGGGCGACAGTGTCCGCTTCCGTGTCCGGATCGACCGGAAGGCGCTGACCAACCTCCCTTACCCACTGACCTACTGCTTCAAGGCTTATTGGCCCTGGAAGCATGTGATCATCGGCGCCAATGGCAAACGCCGCACCCGCCGGCACCGCCGCATTCGCGAGCCCTATCATACCCAGGTGCTCGTCTTCTTCGACCAGCGTACCCCCAGCGACTTCGTCGTGTTCAAGCACCTGACGGTCCGCAAGGGCCAGCTTAAGCCGACCAGGAAGAAAAAGTGACCCGCGCAAGACCCAACTGCCGCGGGCCTTGATGGCCGAGTGCGTGGACCTAACTCTGGCCACGAACTGACCAACCCATGTGGAAATTTCAGCTGATCGCTCAGCCACGGATCCACTTTGCCTGCAGCGTCCCGAGGGACGTAACTTGAAGGAATGAATTGTGAAAACTTCGAAGAAGAAATCTATCTCGACCACCCCGAACCGCAATGGCCGCAATGAGGCCAAATGTCGGGTATCTAATCAGGACAGTTCCACGTCCGCGTCCACGAAGAAAAAGCTGAGAGGTTACAGGCCCAAGAGACCAATCCGGACTCGTGGCGCGACAGCGCCCTCCGGCCGTCCCTACGTTTGGGTTAGCGCGTGCGCTAAAACAGCGTGGATTCCTTACTCCGACTTCGGGGGAAGCGGCAGCGATGCACGGGAACTGCTGGCTAATCGCGGCATCATCTTGTTGAAGAGCGAGTGGGCCGATCTGCAAGAGAAGGTCGCTCGGCTCAAATCCTTCCCGCCTAAGCCCCTCATCGAGGCTGCCGGACTGTCGAAGCACTATTACTCGCTAGTGGACGGGACGGTCTTTGGCGCTCGCAAAGAGGATATGGGATCACCGCCTATCGTTCTGTTTGAACGTGATCGTCGAAAGGTTGCCACCCGAGGCACGCTTCAAGAGTGGATGGCCAGAGTTGGTGAGCCACTATCCGGACAGTTCATTGCGACCTTCGTCCTTATGATCATGTTCGCCGGGGCAATGGTACGACTGGTCGGACGCACCAGCAATTTTGGTTTCGAATTGGCGGGCCCCAAGGGCGTGGGCAAGACCACGGCACAGTTGCTCGCTGCCTCGATCTGGGGACCCGCCGTGTCGCCTAACGGACGAAACTTCTGGGTGTCGGCACATGCCACAGTCGCCGGGCTCGAAGGCCTTATGACGGAGCACAGCGACATGGCTATGATCATTGAGGAAACCAATCTCTTTGCCGCTGGCGAAACCGAAAAGGTCCGTGCCAACAAGGTCAATCAGTTCGTATTTCAGATGGCAAACGGCAAGGTAAAATCCCGTTATAAGAAGACCAAACAGGCGCACCACGCGTTCATTTATCTGACGTCAACCAATGAGGCGCTGGAGCAGATTATGCTGCCTGAGCGCGACGAAGTGACGGCTGCTGCTCGCGATCGATTGTTGACGATCCCGATCGGCTCTGACCGACCGTTTGGGCTTTTCGACTCGGTGCCAGAAGGCTTCGCTAGTGCATCAGCCTTTGCCGCTTCCCTGAACCAGGCGATCGCAAGCAACCATGGCCATCCCATCCGCGCGTTCCTTGCGAAATTGATCGAGACAAGGAATGCGGATCGGAAAGCTCTCCTGGCTCGGATAGCTGGGCTGATGGCCAAATACCGTGAGGCCGTGAACGTCGATCTCGATAATGGGTCCGCAACGCGGGTCGCCGACGAGTTCGGCTTGGTTTACGCCGCCGGGCAGCTGGCAAAGGAATGGGGCGCCCTGCCCCCGTCTATGTTGTGCTTGAAATCCGCACGCATCGCGTATGAACTCAACCGCTCGACGGTAAAACATCATTCCCCTGCCGAGCAGGTCGAAGCGTTGGCCCAACGGTCGGTGATGATCCGCTACTCAGACGGCAAGCTCCCACGCTTGACAGAAGAGGAAGCGAACAATGCGCCTGGCTTCTTGAGGACGATGTTAGATGGTCATGATGAGTTGATCCTGACGGCGCGGGCCATGTCCAAGGCCTTCCCCGATCGGAACGGCATTCTGAAGGATAGCGAGGTCCGTGCAATGTTAGTCAGTGACGGCGGCCGTCGGGCAACGAAGCGGGTTATCCGCCGTGGTGGCAAACCTGTCCGCGTATATTGCTTCCGCATCACGGAGGCGCGCAATTAGTCATGATACCCCTGGTCGGTACGATATCGACCAGGGGCGTCGCTTACCGCGGGCAGGAGCGGTTCGAGCGGCCTGACAACGAAACGGAGCCGAGTCGGCTTGCTATGGGCCTCTGCCGGCCATTAAACCGGGGTTACAACAAGTCTAGCATGACATTCCTCGGCGGCATTGACCTGACCAGCTTCAATCTGTCGCAGTGTGGGCGATCGCCGCTAATTAGAAAGCGGCAGACATAAGGTCGTTTTCACCATTCGTAACATGGCGGGTTAGCGCCCAATTAAGCCGTAGGTGTGTGCGAATGGCGAGCTTGAAAGCTGTCATTTCACCTGAGCGAAACGGTATTTGCCCGACAAGAAAGCCAAGGAAAGGAACATAGCTTCGCCTCCCGGCATGATCCGCAATAAGCCAGCCGGCGAAAGGCCGATTCAATATTTCTCGTAGCTTGGATTGTAGGTCTGGCTGGCAAATTCTCCCAGCACAGAGCGCGCGCTGTGAAGGGCGGACTGCGCCTTGGGAGTGGCGACCCTTTCGAGCGATGCACCGTCGAAGGTGAGCTGAGCGACCGGCCTCAGCAAGGCGGCCATCGCGTCGCATACGACGACGAGCGTGTCCCTCGTCGCCCAGAAGTCGCCAAATTCTCGCTTGCGCCTCTCACCCTCCCATCGCGGATTGCGCATGTAGGTCAGCGTGTCGCCCAACCGCCCCGGCAGCCCATGTGCGATGTTGTGGCGTATGATGAAGCCCGAGCGCGCTGCGGCACACCAGGATTCAACGAAGCGACGCTGATCCTCGTCCGCCAGTCCTCTCCCATGCTGCTCCATCATCGCAATGAGATCGGTGATCGGCTTGGCGTCGGTATTGGGCCTGATGCCGTCCGGTTCTATGCCGCGCAGGCGCCAAAGGGCCCGCTCGAGATAAAATTCGATCGCCCCGGCGAAGGTAATGATCGCGGCGATCTTGACGCCGACTTCGGGCGTAAGGCCAAAGCGTTCCATGAGGTCGTCCGCGCGCCCGTAATTGCGGAGCACGTCGCTCATGCCTGTTCGGCGGGCGGGCCCAGCAGACATGCGATGCAGCCGCGGATAATGGCCCGGGCCAGCGCCTTGTCCGTATCACCGTACTTCAATTGACGCAGGGCGTAGCTAAAGCCGACAGCCCAGACTTCCTGTTCCGAGCCGGCGATCTCCAACGCCCAGTTCCGGCAAGCTCGAAGATAGGCCTCATATGGCGAGTCGGCGCAAAACAGGTCGATGTCCGTCCAATTCTCGGCTTGATTCTCCGACGGCCATCCCGCGCGATTGGGCGCGTCACGGTGGAATATCGTGCTGAGCTCGAGGGCAACAGGATCGAGCGAAGCAAGCGAACGCCCGATCTCGGGATAGTCGATGATCATGGGCCGGACGCCATCGTCGAACAGCACGTTGGCGCAGTGGAGGTCTCCGTGCTGGACGCAGCGGGCGGCGTCGACTTCGATCGCCTCGACAGGACCCAGACCGATCCCGGCCAGCTCATCTCCCAGCCCCTGAAGGGCGACATCGCTGATCAGGCTGCGCCGGATCGTGGACACGCGTAGCTTTTCGACGTTGCGTGCACCGTGCCAGATTGCTTGGTCGGCGCGAAGTTGAACCGGTACCGTGGCGCCCGCGAGGGGATCTTCGACCAGCAAATCGAACAGGCTCTTCACGTCGGTTCCCACCACGCCATAGAAGATGCTCGCAAACCGGCCTGCGCCCAGCCCGATCTCCGCCGTCACCTGCGGGAAGGAGCCCGGCGCCAGTCTCACCACCTCGGCATGATATTTGATTCTCTCGACGGCGATCGCGTCGAACGCCCCTACCTTCGCGACTGACATGATCTGAGGGGCGCCGGCGGCGTTGAAAACCGTCACCCTCAAGACCCTTGCACCCGAGAGTCCGCCTGCGAGCGGGCGAATCTCGATTCGTGCGCCCCCATGCGTTCGGCCGAAGAGCCTGAGCAGATGGATTTCCTCGGCGCGCAGATTCACTGGTGCGCCGACATAGTCTAGGTGAATCTGGTCGGTCTGCTGGACGTCGGCTTGAAACGACCGGACAGCCGCGACGCAGTCCGTCATCTTGTTCTTCCAGAACACGCGATAGAGCGGGTCCTCCCGACCGCAGCAATGAATGTCGCCGCGGTTCCCGTGCGCGTTGAGCACCTCGACAGGAAAATCTGGGTCGACGGTCCCCGTCAGGAACCAGACTGACGTGCCGGGCAAGCTTTCGGCGATAGCCTGGAACACCGCCCAACCATGATCCTGGTGATCGTCGAGGTAATCGTCCTCAGTCGGAATACGTCGATCGAGGATCACAACATCGAAAGGCTCGTTCTCGAGCGCCGCCAAGGCTCCCGCCTTGCTTCGCTTCCAAATTACTTCGCAGCCGTCGATGCCGCGAATCGCCTTCTCGATTGACCCGGCAAAGTCGATGTTGTCCTCGACTAGCAGGATGCGCATCAGGCGACCGCCGTCGGCCAGCGCATTTCGAACCGGACACCGCGCTCTGCGGGGCTCAAGCGGACACTGCCGCCGAGCGAGGTCATTGCCTGTTGAGCCGTAGCTAGCCCCATGCCGAGATGTCCGGCCTTGGTCGTCGATCCGATCTCGAAAGCCCGGGCGACATTGCCGCGAAAGCCCACCCCAGTGTCAACTATCGCGATCCACACGTCCTTGTCGGTTACCCCCCAGTTTACCGTGATGTCGGGGTAGCGGGCATCTTCGATCGCCAACGCTAAGGTCGCATCGATCGCGTTGCGCAGCCCGTTGGTGAAGCCTAGGCAGACGAGGCCATTGTCGGCCTCGACCGTGCATTCCTGCGGGCCAGCGCGCAGGATGCTCACGGGACCGTTGCCGGCTTCCTCTTCGATCCATTCATATATGCAGTTGGCGAGCGAAAATTCTTCGATCTTCGGCGCGCTGGCGGCGCGGCGCAGCCGTGCAAGGGCAGCGACGAGCGCCTCCATGCGGTCGAGCCCGCGTTTGGTATCTGAGCCCTGGAAGTCGGGCACCTCGGTCTCCGCCGACAGACGAAGGGCGCCAAGAATGGGCTCAATCTCGTGGATGATTTGCTTAGCCGTGGTCTCCAACGCCTCGGAATAGATTTCGGCTGTCTGGTCGAGCGGGAGATCAGGCCGTTCCGGAGACTTCTGCTGTGTTTCGGTCGGCCTGGCCCGTTGGAGCGCACGCTTGAGAGCGCTCGCGACCCAGGCCACGGTCTCGACGGCCAGCGCTTGTTCGATGAGCGCGGCCTGCTTGGCCTGGGCATGTTCGGCGAGATGGCGCGCGGCGTCGAGGCGCTCGCGCGGATCCGACGAGGTCAGCCTGCGGGTGGGATCAATCGTCACAGATGCCGCTCACGGCATAGAAGGTGGCGCGCCGCTGGAAGGCTTCCCTGCCGCCTTCCATGATGTTGGTGATGGAATTGACGACGTCGTTGTTCTCGAGTGCGCCCGCCACATGGACGAAGCACCGGTCTCCATCGGATTCAAGATGTGCGACCCAGTCCGCGTCGCCGAGCACGGGAATGTTGGGATTATGGGTGGCGATGATCGTTTGCGCCGAGCCGCTCCGGGCACAGATCGCCTGGACGAGCGTCCCGACGACAAAGGCGTTGTCAAGGTGATCCTCGGGCTGGTCGAGCACGATGATCCGCTCATTGTGCTGGAGAATGATCGGGAGAACCGCCGTGCAGCGCTGCCCCATCGACAGGAAATCGGTGGTCTTGAAGCTAGTGCCGTCGAGGAGCTCGATCGCGAGCTCGTCGCCGACCTCGGTCACGAGAAGCTCGGTCCCGGCATCGCCGCGCAATGCCTCAGCGAGACGATGGGCACGCTCTTCGCTGATCTCCAGCGCGGCGCCAATGGCGGCGGCATCGGCTTTTTCCGCGAGGATCGCGATCTCTTGCGGGCTGAAAGTCTCTACGATGCGGTCGGCGAGCTCGCGATAGCGCAGTCCACTTCCGCGCAAGGCGCCATTGAGCACGCTGGCATATGCACGATAGTCCGCAAGCGGCTTGACGGTGACACGGATCGCGGGCGCCAGCGCGCCGGTGAACTTCGCTGCGATCTGCTGGCGGCTTTGCGTGAGCGCCTGCGTCTGTGCGTGCATCTCGTCGAGGGCGGCCTGGCGCTGCTGGCTCACGCCCTCGATCCGTTCGATGCGCTCGGCTTTAAGCGCCGCCAGAGAGTTGAGCGCGGCGATCTCCTGGCTGAGCTCGGCGATCTGCCGGTCGAGGATGCTGGCGCCCTTTTGCTGCTCCTCGATCTTCTGACGGACCTCGCGGCCCTGCGCCTCGATCGTCGCTTTCTCGCCCCGCGCAGTCTGCCGGAGAGTTTCCAGCTCCGAGGTTATCCGCCGATATTCCGCGATTGCCGTGGTCAGGGTCTGGTTTACTACCGCAAGACGGTTCCGGTGCGGCTCGACCTGGTCGGGTGTCGCTGCCTCGACTGGCCACGCCTCGATCGACGGGCGTCGATTGGAGATTAGTTCAAGCTCATCGGTCCAGTCGCCGAGCCTAACCGTCGAGCGCTCGATCGAGGCCGCGCGTACATTGGCCGCGCTTGCGAGCGGGGTTAGCTGGTCGAGCTGGAGCCGGAGGGCATCAAGCTCCGCGCTGCGTGTCCGCTGCGCCGCTCCCTGCTGTTGGAGCTCGGCCAGCTTTGCCTGGAGCTTGGGCAGCGCTAGCACTTTCTCGGAAATGTCGTCGATCTCGACGAGCAGACCGCGTATCTCGCTAGACGCGGATTTAATGCGGGCATGAAGTGGCGCCTGCTTTGCTGCGACCGCATTCCTGCCGGAGACGAACTCGTCGACAAGTCGCATCCGCGACTGGGAGTGCGCGCCGATCTGTTCGACTTCCTTCTGCGAGAAAACGAGCGGCGGCGTGACGTCGAACGGGCAAGCGTCGCTTTCGTCGCTGGCGATGCGCGCAACTTCGATGCTCTCGTTGCCGTCGGTCAGCGTGACTGTGATCTTGCCGTCACCGAGCACCCCCAGCGCGTGCTCGAGGGCGTCCTTGGCGATTGTATCGGACGAGGAGTGTGCGCCAAGGCAGAAGCGAATAAGTTCAATGACCGAGCTCTTGCCTGTGCCGCGGCCGCCGATGAGGACATTCAGCCCAGGACGGAACTGCTGGCGGAATCCGTCGAGGGTGCCCCCTTCGATCCTGATAGACTCAATCCACACCCCCGCTTCGCCTTCCGTCTTGCTTGCCTCTGCGATTTTTACGTTCGCCGACTTAGCGTTCCATTGACGTTCCGCACAGCAATTTTTGTTTGAAAGAAATGTTCGGACTGAGTCGGATGAAGCCATTCGCCATTATCCTGAACGAACGGCAGGAATCACGGTCTGATGACCTGAGAGCGGACGGTCCGATTTCGGCCAGTAGCAGCCATAAATGACCTTTCCGTGTGTATGTTCAAGTCGAGATTTCGGCGTAGCACCGGAATGTCCGGATAGCTTCAGCGGTGCTTCACAAACCGCCACGTTGCGGAAACGACTAAACGTGTTTGAAAATACCGGGGAGATCGGGTGATCGCGATAGGTAGGCCGCGCTTGTTCCGACAGCAAAAGATGCCAAAATAGCAACTCAGCCCATTCCTATGATTTTACGCTGAGTCAAAACTTCAGCATTCCTCCGACACGGCGCATTGCCCGTGTAATTCGTCCAGTGCCATCTCGCGGACCGGTCAGGCTTTGGGAGTTTGATCCTCATTTCGGCGACGTATGATCTGCACCTAGTTCGTTCAAAACGGGCCGCCGTAGCCTAGTCGGAAGCAGCATCAGTTTAGCTTATCGCTTCCCTCAGAGCATCATAACTGTCGATCTTCCGAAATATGACGTTGGTCGCGACATCGCGAAAATATTGCTCCGCGCTCGCGATATTCTGCTTCTCCGCTTCGCGCAGATCCTCATCGAGCATCGAACCCTTCGTCTCGGCTACGAAGTAGATTTGCCGGACGCCGTCCTGTTCGATGGCGATGGCCCAGTCCGGGTTGTAGTTGCCGCTCGGCGTCGGAATGGTGAAGCCACGAGGCAACTTGGCGTAGACGATTACCTCCTCTGCGGCCTCCAGCCGCTGAGCGAACTTGCGCTCGTTTGCCGAGTCGACAGGGACGTGGTCATAGACGTGCGATGCGGCCTGGAGCGCCCGCTCGATCGGGACCTCGTGCCGGTCCGTTTCGAAGATCGAGACATCATAGCGCTCGCCGGTCTTCTCATAACGAAGCGTCTCGATCGCGAGCCGAACTTTTTCACGGCGGATAAGATCGGCCGCTTTGCGTAGGAATTGCTCGGGGTTCTGGCCGAACAGCGCGAAGGTCTTGGGGCTAATCTCCTGAAGGATGCGACCGGAGGTCGCCCGCGTGAGACGGGTAAGCTGCGCGAGCTGACCGACAATGTCGTAGCGCACCTTGCTCGCGACCGGCTGCTCGCGATGTTCGTAGCGCGTGCGCTCCTCCTTGAAGGCGCTGCCGCTGCGGACCTGCTCGACGTCGATGCCGGTCTGGAGGTTGGCGCCCGAAACGACGATTACTTGCTGCTGGACCGAAAGGTCCCGGTCGAGCCGCCTCACAGCCTCTCTGACCAAGGCATCGGTGTCGAAGTCGCTGAAGTAGACCGCCTTCTCGTTGATACGGTGCCAGAGCTCCTGGAACGCCTTCTTGTCCAGGTTCTCACGGACCACGCGAAGCTGGACTGTCTTGCGCCCGTTGCCAACCAGCCGACTGAGCGCACTCGAATCGAAAACCGTGTCCACGAGCGCGATAAATGCCTCCGCTCGATCGGCGAGTTCCGGCGGCAACGGCTCCAAAGTGCCGGCTTCCTTGGCATCATGCCAGGCCGGCAGGATTTGGTCATTGTCATCGATATAGTCGTTGCGGACAAGCCACCGCTCGAGCTTCTTCGCGTCTTCCTGCGACACTTCCACGTTGCCGTTCTCTGTCCGCAACACTTGCCCAACGAAGTAGGCGGCATTCGCCTTCCGGGGCCGACCCTTCAGTGCCTCGGCCATTTCGTCCTGGAGAGCCTTGGCAAAGACCTCGTAGCTCTCTGAGGCAATGACCGTAAGCACGTTAATCTCGTGGACGATGCCGGGATCATCGGTCCGGTGGCCATTGTTGTCGACGCTGATGCGGAGGCCGCGACCGACCTCCTGA
>ENA-OFCX01001031-OFCX01001031.1-metagenomes-genome-assembly--contig:-NODE-1031-length-12203-cov-3.111459_pt1 | contig 12203 bp, 10 predicted proteins | sample MGYA00153384_OFCX01 | MGnify analysis MGYA00153384
ACCCCTCTAATTCTCAACTTCAAGAAATGCTAACTGCCTTGCAGAAACAAAATGTTAGTGTTAAGAGCAATATTGAGTTGATAGCAGAACTAAAACAGGTAGCTGTGCAGTTGAAGCAGTATGACGTTTGGAGTTCCAGAGAACCTTTGGAAATCCGCGACCCCGATACTGGCAACGACGTACTCAGACCGGATTTACCTCATGCTTCCACAGATGAATTAAATGTGGAACAACAAGAAATTTTGGAATTCTTGCACCAGCAGCTAAAGTCAGCTTTAATTCAATCAATAGAGCAAGAGATTAGCGCTTGTCTTGCCAAATTAGAAAAAAGCAAAAGTTATGCGATTTTTGCTCATAAATTTATTCCTGGTTTACAATTATATTACTGTCAGGGAATGTCTCTCAAAGAAATAGTTCCTTTATTGGAAATGAGCAGTTGGGATCAAGCTAGGCGGGTATTTAATCCGGGAGAACTTATCAACAATGTACGCGCTCGCACTGTGGAGAAGGTTCTCGATAGTACAATAGCCAAGGCTCAAGAAAAAGGTCTGACTCAAATTCCCCCTGAACCAGAGTATCTCAAAACCTTGAATGAACAAATAGAAGCTTTTGCTGATGTAGAAATTTTTAAAGAAGCTGCCGAAGAAATTAGAGCTGGTAAAAACCGCGAGATGAACAGCTTGTATGCTCGGCAACTTCGGGTTTACTTTAGCAAAATAGCACCACCTCAAACAGGAGTAAAATAATGATTAGTTCGTCGGTTAATTTAACAGATGCGAGGTTGTTGTTGCCTGAAGTTATTTGGATGGAACCCGAATATTTTGAAAGGGCAAAACAAATAAGCGATCGAGTTAAAAGTGAATCTCGCCAGTGGCAAACTTATCTGAGTGCACTAGCGGTACAAAGTTTTGAGCAGTGGTTGAGCGATCGCCTTCCAAATCAAAGAGTCGAGCGAGATGAAATTGGCACTGTCAGCTATCTGAAAATAGGTGAATTTAAACTTTGTATAATTGCCGTTGAACACTGTCTAGACGAAGTAGTGAGCGTACCTCAAGATGCGTTAGCGTTAGCGAAGCGATCCGAAGGAAAGCCCGCCCCTACGGGGGCTACGCCAACGAAGAGGATCGCCTCTGGAACACAAACCTCTGATTTTTATGCAGTGTTAGAAGTATTAGAGGAAGAAGAACAAGTAATTATCAGGGGGTTTCTGCATTGCGACCAAATAAATTATTATTGGAGTTTGCTCAATTTGCCAGCTTTAGAAGACGGTTGTTACCAGCTACCGCTATCTTTATTTGATGCAGAACCGCATCACTTGCTGCTGTACTGTCGCTACTTAGCACCAGTTGCTGTGAATCTACCTGTAGTTTTAGCTGCGGCAAAGGTAGAAGCAAATGTATCAGGACATCTGAAGAAAAGTAGAACTAAATTAACTCAATGGTTGCAGGGGATATTTGATAAGACTTGGTTTTCTATTGACGCAATGCTCGACCATGAAGTTAATTTATCTTTAAATACTAGAAGTGTCGATTTAGGGCTAAAAAAAGGCAAATTAATTGACTTACAAATGCAGATGGGCATTCAAAATCTGGCGTTGCTGGTGAGTATCGCTAGAGAAGCACAGGCTCAGTTAGGTGTTTCTATCCAGTTACATCCTACAAGGGGAAACAAGTATTTGCCACCCAATCTCAAACTAATTTTGCTATCTAAAGCGGGAAAAAATCTTCAGGAAGTTACTTCTAGAAGTCACGATAGTTACATTCAACTTAAATCATTTAAAGGTGAAGCGGGGAAATATTTTAGTATCGAGGTCAGTCTGGATGATGTTAGTATCAAAGAAGATTTTGAACTGTGAAATTAATAAGTTTGTTTGGTGCGATCTCAGAATAAATCAGCGCACTTTCCGAACAACTTCCGAACCTTCGCACGAACAAGTTACGAACTTTTTTAATTATTTAATTGATACAATCAAAAATGTGGATGGCAAGTTAATCTGTCAGTGGATTTGGATCTGAAGGCTAACAAGCAATCTACGCTCATAAACAGGAGGATAAACAAATGCAACTTAAAGGGTGAACAACAGTCATTGTAAAAACCTGAAAGTAGTCAATACATAGTTTTACGAACAAGACCGCACAGCACGATCGAACATCGTAAATTCAAAGGAGAAACATCATGTCTGAAACAGTAAAAACGCCACAGATATCGCAAATTGAGGTGCTAGCATCCGGTCTGGATGGTCCCCGCAAGTTGAGCTTCGGCCCTGATGGGGCACTTTATGTGACTGAAGCAGGACGAGGGGGAACAGGAGCCAGTATTCCATCTCCAAGTATACCGGGTGCGTCTTTGTCCTATGGCGCAACGAGTGCAATTACCCGAATTCAAAACGGGAATGTGGAACGAGTTGTCACCGGACTCCCCTCGGTGGCATTACCCGATGGATCGGATGCGTCAGGTGTGCATGATATTGAGTTTGATGCCTATGGAAACGCCTATGCGATCGTCGGTCTTGCTAGCAATCCAGCCAATCGAGATACCCTGCTACAAGTACCTGATTTTAGCCACTTAATTGCGATCGATAAGTTTGATGGTGGTGCGTCATGGACGAGACTCAGGGATTTTGGAGTGTACGAGCAAAACAACAATCCCGATGGGCAAGATGTCATTACCAACCTCTTTGACTTGCTGATTGAGGACAATACAGCCTATGTCGTGGATGCAGGTGCCAACGATTTGCTTTCTCAGCGAGCCTTTGGCGGCGAATTGACTCTAGAAACAGTCTTTTCAAGTTCTACCGCGATCGATCGGCTCACGGGTGAATCAGTGGTGATTCAGCCTGTCCCCACCTCGGTAGCCGTCGGACCCGACGGTGCGCTTTATGTCGGCGAATTGACTGGGTTTCCCTTTCAACCAGAAACAGCAAAAGTTTATCGCATCAATGCTGAAGGTAAACCGGAAGTTTATGCAGACGGGTTTACACATATCGTCGATCTAGCCTTTGATAAGTCCGGCGGTTTGTATGTTTTGGAATACGATGCGAATGGGCTTTTGAACGAAGGTGACGCAGGTGCGTTGATCTATGTGTCTGCCGATGGTCAAACTCGCACGACGATCGCGGATGATGAACTAACGAATCCGACAGGTTTAGAAATCGGTGCTAACGGTGACATTTATATCTCCAATAAAGGCTTTGTTGCAGGACAAGGAGAGGTGTTGCGGTTGAGTTTAGAGAAGGATACAACCGAAGGTTGCGCTCCGTTGTATGACCGGGTGGGGCACTACAGGACAACGCTCGCGGCGAACAGCGATCGAGCAGATGTCTATTATTCAGTTGTGCCAAATTCAACTGGGGATCGACTGCCGATCGCAGTAACTTCTGGTTGGGACTTTACGGGGTAATGTGGATTTTTGCTAATGGGCTTTCGCGTTGCGGAGGGAATGGATAACTCCTTACCCAGTAAGTGTTTGGCTAAAGGAATCAGTTTGTCCGATCCCCATATCTACGGAGAACCAAAGAAGTGCGGCAGCAGTTCGATCCCAAACTCAATCAACCCGATGGAGCGATTTATCTGGCGGGGATTGTTTTAATTACTATATGATGATGGTTTCCGCTACCAACAATTACAGCAGCTTCTATTGACCGGGCTAGAGGAGACAAAATCTATCTTTAGGAGGACGATTTAGCTTCTTTTCCAGGTTAAGTAGTTCCGAATTAATTACACAATATTTTGACTGAAACCATTACCTAGCAAGGAGTCTTTATGTAATTAATTTTGTGTGGTTACTTATCCAATAAAATTTGGGTCTACTGAGTCCCTGGGGACGCTTGATGGACAATGAGAGGCAAATCGACGAACTTATCTACTTAAAAAGCTGATATTTGCTGGCTCTCACATCTCTAATGATTTATTACAGGAAAATCAAATGATCGCTAAAGTTCTTTACATTCAAAGCAAGCAACGACCACACCCTCTCTCTATAGTTAAGCGACAAGATTTTGACTGTATAGAAGGAGAGAATATTAACCCCAAAATTATTATTGAAAGTCCTAATATCAGTTTATATTGCCTCGATCCTCAAAACCAACAAGCGATTTTTGTTGAAACACCGTTAGAGATAGAGCTTTCCAATGCAGCTTTTTTTTACCAAGCCCAGTATGAATATGCCCAGCGATTAATTGCTGTTCCTCTAGAAGATTTACCTCAACTGATAACAGCTATAGAAGAGCCGATCGAAAAACTGATAATGATTTATTCCGTCGGACGCTGTGGCTCTACCTTGCTCAGTAAAGTGTTTAATCAAATTGAAACAGTCCTCAGTTTATCAGAACCTGATGTTTTTTCTCAGATAGTAGGTCTCCGAAATCCAGACGGCAGTAATGATGCTGAAATAGCCCAATTACTAAAGATTTGTATTTATCTTTTGAGTAAACCTACTTTAAAAGGAAAACAATCGTGCTTTGTACTTAAGCTGCGGAGTTTTTGCATTGAACTAGGAGACTTAATATATCAGGCTTTTCCTGATTCTCAAGTGATTTTCTTATATCGAAATGCAGAAGATGTCGTTCGATCGTCTATCCGTGCTTTTGTCTATCTGAGTGCCATGCTTCCGACAATTGCACAGAACATAGACTTATACAGTCGATTTATCCCTTTACTTAAGGAGTATGCCAATGATATAGATTTCACTGACTCTAGCGCCATCGATATATATACAACGGCGTGGTTATCTGTCATACAACGCTACAGGTTTCTTCAGCAGCGAGGAATTCCCACCTGTACAATTCGTTATGAAAATTTAGTGGCAGATCCTCAGAAGATAGTCAGCGCTATTTTTGAGTATTGTGGCTTATCCCTAGCTGAAGTTTCTCACTCATGTCAGGTATTTGCTAAAGATTCTCAAAGTGACTCAAACTTATCCAAAGAAAATTTGAGTAAACATGAAATACAAATACCTGATATTTTAGAAATCCGTCAAAAAATGGATAAGTTATTGCAAAAACATCCAGAAATTAAAACACCGGATTTTTTTGTTCCCGATACATTATCTTGAGTTTTCACAACGATCGAATCAACCCTATAAAACTACTAATCCCACCTCTATGTTCAACCTCAATCGCCGTCAGTTTTTATTGCGAACTACTCTTGCGATCGCCGCAACTGTAGCTTACGATCGAGTACAAGCCCAACAACCAACTTCCCCCGGCGCTTTACCCAAAGGATTTCCGCGTCGAAAAGTAGTCATTGTCGGTGCAGGTATTTCCGGTTTAGTGGCAGCGTATGAATTAACAGCAGTCGGTCATGATGTCACCATTTTAGAAGCAAGAAAACGTATCGGCGGTCGAGTATTCACCCTTCGAGGAGCCTTTCAAGGGGAGGATTTATTAGAACTTGGAGCGGCTAGAATCCCACCCGATCATCATTTAACCCTTGGTTACATCAAACATTTTGGTTTAAAAATTTCACAGTTTGCGCCGACAACTGGGAAATATCTCACGATGAAGGACGGAAAACGTTTATTAGTCACAGCCCAAGAATTATTTCAAAATCAGCCACAATTCCCTGCACAAGAAATTCAAAAACTGACGGATGGATTCGATCGACTTCCTCAAGCATTCGCTCGATCGCTGACCGAAAAAATTAAACTTGATGAATCTGTTACTCGGATTGTACAACATCTAATGGTGTGGAAGTATCGTGTTCATCAGGGCAAAAATATCTTGCCGATCGCGTGTTGTGTACTGTTCCGTTAACCGTTTTAAATCGAATTGCTTTTTCGCCTGACTTATCTCCGGCAAAAAAACAGGCGGCGGCAGGAGGATATAACTATCGATCGGCAACTCGTTGCTTTGTTCAATTCCCCGAGCGATTCTGGGAAAAAGATAACTTAAATGGGTGGGGAATTTTTGAAGATGAAGAACTGTGGCATACTACTTGGGATAAACCTGAAAAGACAGGGATTCTTCATGCTTATTTAAAAGGAGAAAAAGCTCTTAAAATTGACGCTTTTGAGGGCGAAGCTCAGCAGAAAGAATTACTCCAGCATTGGGAGCAGATTCTGCCTGGGGTAACTAATTACTCTGTGCGATCACACTTTCATTCATGGACAAAAGATGTCTGGTCAAAAGGAGGTTGGGCCTATCCAACAGATGAACAGGAGAAGACACTATTTTCAGAATTAGGGAAGTCAGAAGGACAGATTTATTTCGCAGGAGAGCATACTTCCAAGATTAGAGGCTGGCTTCAAGGAGCATTAGAATCTGGACTCAACGCTGCTAAAGAAATTCACTTTGCTGGCTCTAGCGTTCGCTTGATGAAAAAGTGAGTCCCTAGTAGGCACTGCATAGTATTGAGGCGATTATTGCTTTCAATATGGTTTAAGTAAAAAAATGAGGATTGGAAGAAATAGCATCATGACTTTAACCATCGTCGGCCCGCAGGTATGTTGCTGCTCTTGGGGAGAGATTGTTTGAGCGTGAGATCGTCCTTTTTGGTCGTAGCGATCGGTATCTTGATGTTGTTGTGACATGAGTTTTTCCCTTTGATGATTTGGAGACATGAGAATATTTTTGTCGGTCGCAGTTAGGAAGTATTTTGGTACGGTATATCTCAAAGAAATCACCTGTAAATAATCGGACGATCGACAATGAATCTGGGGTAAAAAGTTATTCTTCTCCTCAAAGATTTTGACTCATTACTAAAAATTTACAGGTGATAAATTTGTAGAGTGGGTTAGCCTATCACTAATTTGTAACCGCTGGTAAGTGCTTTCTAATGGTGCAATATCTGAATTAGAATTGACAAAATTCGATGGTTACATAATTTCTCCTAAAAAAAGTAATCAAGACGTTTTATGACTTGTAACCTTTCTTACTCAATTCAATTGTCCATCGAGAATTATTTGAATGAGACGATATCGTGTTACTTGGTGCTGACTAGGACAAAGCCGCGTGTTTTGCCAGACTCAGAATCTTGAGTTGCCGTTGCTTTCCACAAGTCTTCTGCTTTCACCCAAACAGGCGGATATTTGTAGCGAGAAACATCCAGAATCAGGAAGCGATCGCTCGGTTGATGGTAGGCAGCGACAGGAGAGATATGTCCTGCTTGTTGTTGATTGATGGAGCGACGCAAATAGTTAACCACCACAAAGTTATTCGGTTCTTGTAAGTTTTTGATTCCGAGACGGCGAAACTCGTTCAGTGTGGTGTCGCTACCGTAATGTAGGTCTACTTTAACTGAATGACTGGCTAGAAATTGCCCTAACTGATATAATGTCATGCCTCGAAATGAGAGTTCGGTCGGCGATCGAATTTGTCGCATTCGATCATTAAAGACATTATCCTGAGTAAATGCGTGAGAATTTCCTAATTCAGGTGCGGCCGGGGCTGGAATTGAAAGAGCGTTCAACACCATGACCATACTGGCAACACCACAGTAAGCCGGATTTTTTTGCGTTACAAAATAGGCGCTAAGCGGCAAATAGTCCTGCCGTGCGGTGCTGGTCAATAGAAACTGTTCGCCCTCTGTTGAATTGAGTGGAATCAGATTTGGAGATACTGGAAGTGTCTTGGGGAGCGACGATCGTCCGCTTGCTACGGCGAAGCCTAGTACGAATGTTAACACAGACATCCCCAGCGCTCCTAATACTGAAAAAAGATGCTTTTTATTGAGCATAATTTTTGTTACTTTCGTTGGTAAACCGGAACTGGGGTAATAGTAAATGAACCGGAAACACGTGCTTAAGTCCCGATCGTAAATAAACAACTGAAATGAAACTAGAGTAGTTTGTGCCAAGTTAATTGCTTGAGTTTGTATTTTCTGTTGCTTTTTAAGGTAGTTATCTTTGCACAACTGTGCAATGGGTAATATCAAATTTTGACTCAATTTTTGTGCTTAATCGTGCAAGTTCTCGATCGAACAACGTTAAATTGAGCGAGCGCATAAGAAATAAGCGAACTTTCCGAACAACTTACGAACTTTCTTACGAACAAGTTACGAAGTTTTTTAGTCAGTCAATTGATATCATTTGGATTTGGAACCCAAAGCTAACAAGCAATCTACACGAAGCAACAGGAGGATAAGCAAATGCAATTGAAATATCGCGGCGTTAGTTACGAAAAGAGCAATTCCATTCCCGAAGCAAGCACTCAAGAAATCAGCGGTGTTTATCGCGGTGTTCCCTGGCGCAAACAGCCACAAAATCAACGGATTGTACCCAGGGCGATCGTGCAATTGAAGTATCGGGGTGCAGAGTATTCTCACCTTGAAAGCGAGGCGGTTGACGGTGAGTTAGTTAAAGACAAAGTGCCAGTTTACAATCTTGAATGTTAAGACTTCAGTTCGATCGCTAAAACTGAGACACCCGGTTGATGAGAGCCAGTTCTTTGTTGGACTTACGCACGAAAAAGATAGAAATTAGATTCTGTAATTTCCCAATTGAGCGATCGGTCAAGCCGAAAATAGGAGGAAACCACTGATGATAATTACCAACTCTCGTTGCATGATTCTCGTTGCCAAGTCTCCCGAAGAATACCAAGCTTATCGGATTAGTCCTGATTCCAGTAATAAGTTAGCGATCGCCTTCGATCCGCTCCAAGATAAAGTCTCATTTACCTGCTGTGTCGAAATTTTCGATGTCGGCGGCAAGACACCTCCCAACCGACATATGTACGCAACGGAAATGTTTTTCGTTCTCAACGGAGAAGGACGGGCAACTTGTGATAGCAAAACTATACCCATTCAGGAAGGTGACAGTCTTTTGGTCCCTCCAACTAGCATTCATACCATTGAAAATACGGGGAAAAGTCGCTTGTATACCCTGACGATTATGGTGCCAAATGAAGAGTTTGCCGAACTGATTCGCAGTGGGACACCAGCAGAACTGGATGAGGAAGATTTAGCTGTGCTGCGAGGAGAAGCTTCACCAGTTTTATCTTAGTGCTGCGCTAAAGGATGAAAGGAAATGTGGTTGTAGAAGTTCGCGAATCCACGAACAAAGAGCTAACAGCCAATCCCACAAGAAAATCAAAGATAAGTATTGTCGGTCTACAACAAAGTTAACTTTTGCAGCAGTTTTAGGGACTGATTTGATGACAATTCCAATTCACATAATCCTGGGCGAAAAGACAGTCAGAAACTGGGTTTCTGCGTAGATTTTCCGCCCTTGAATCTAAGGTTTTTCAAAGAAACCCGGTTTCTTTGTGTAAGTCCTGTTATATCCAACTTACAGACGGCAACTATGTGTGGTAATTTTGGTTTTTTAGGTAAACGAATTCCCTCAGATGACAAAGGGCTTCTGCCAGCAAGAGTTGTGGAAGTGTTTCAACAAATGGGGCGTGAAACTGAGATCCGGGGCGAACAAGCTGGAGGTGGATTCGTTTTGACTCGCGACAAAGACGATCGAATTGTAATTGTTGGTAAAAAAATCCTGAATCAAAAGCGAGGCAATCTGACACAATCCCTGGAAGCCGCTTTTGCTGCGGTAAGACGCCAAGCTGTGTTGGAAGGCATCAAACCATTAGCATCAGTCGTAATGGGAGTATGGCATTATCGCTACGGCACCAGTAGCCCGCCCGCTATTGTTGAAACCCACTGGCATGAGTGGATGCCCGCAAGAGAGGCGACTGTTTGGCAATTTGAAAACGGAAAATGGTTTTGTAGCACAAGAAATGTCAATCACCGCATCACTCACAACGGCGACTTTGATGCTTGGAGGATCTTTGGCAAACAGATTGACAACGCTCAATTAGGCTTGTGGTTAGAAAGAGTATTGCACACCCCCAATGACACGATCGGCGATTCCCCTAAAATCTCAGGAATGATGGATTTATTGATCGCGCAAGGGATGTGGGATGCTTCAGTAAGATTGGCTTACCAGCTTGAGGTGGCTGAGTCGATCGAGGAGGCTTTTGACGGGCAAGAACCTGCGAAAAATGCGCCCAATACCGCTCCTTCCCAGCAAGTCCTGAGTGAATGGGCCCAGATATTCGAGAAGGTTTGGCAACAACACATTGACGCAAAGCTTTTATCCAGCAAAGAAGACTTGGCGTTGCTGAATGCAAGTATGATTTTTGTCTGTAGGGGTAGTGCCCCCGTGCCTACCCGTCAGCATTTGGGGCAACCACGGGGGGATTGCCCCTACGATTTCATACCCCCATTCAGCAACGCCGAAGACTTAAGCGATTTTGAACATCAGGTGTGCCAGGAAATCAGTCAGAACACCTCGATCGCTCAATGGCCCGATCGTCCAAGGACTGCTTTTGTCAAAGCGGCAGTGGATGCTTTTTTGCACAATGATTTGTATCGGGCAACGCAACTGTTTATATCTAGGGCGCAGGGTAGTTTCGGCTTGGTGACGGTCTCAACATTGTCCCAGGAAAATCTGGTGTTGAGTTCCCAAGGTCAGCCGATGACGATCGGTTTCAATTTGCCAGAAGAATACATGGTCTATGCGTCGGAAGCCGCCGCTGTTAATGCTGTTTTGGTGGACGCGCCAAAATCTTACCGTGTAGATTTAGACCAAACAGCGGGAGAAATTGCCTTAGTCGGCACGAATAAGATCGCTGTTTATTCGATGAAAGCCGATCGCGAACTGCTTGAATCAGAGCTAGAAAAGCGATGGATGCCGGTGCAGGGTAACTCACACATTCAGCGCCCTCAAGCCGAAACCAAAGACCCTGTGAAGAGTGACATTCAGGAAATTCCGCAAGTGCTGGGGGCGATCGCGGCATCCTGGAAAGATCCGGCATCTTTTAACTACCAAAGTGCAGAATATCTGGCAGATATCTTAATCGAAAAGGTTAAGGCTTTTGAAAAAAAGCGCCAAAAAAAGTTCAAAGCAGCACTGGTTAGTGAATTGGGGGAATTGCACGCAGTCGATTTTTTGATTGCGGGCATTGAAAATAGCCTGTGGCTGGGCGAAAGATTCGCTCAGGATTTAAAGATCGTCTTTCCCCTGTTGAATATCAAGGCGCTGTCTGCAAACCAGGTTTTGAGCCAATTGCAGCATGACGCTCAGAGTCTGCATTTAGGAAAAGACTCGATCGTGCTAGCAATCAGTCAGTCTGGTCAAACCTTTCCGACTTTGCAGGCGACCAATGCCTTTGACAAGTTATACCAGAGTGGGGCGATCGGCGGGCTATTTATTCTGACTGGGGAACTGAACAGCTTGATGGGAGCGGCGATCGCTCAATCTTACGCTCCTGGAGCAGCTTTTAGCCGCAGAATTTTTACCAATGGCAGCGGTCGCAGGTCTACCGAACCTTCCACCGTGACAGTCGCCGCCGCTCAACAAACCCTGACAGAGCTTTTGTTTCACGTTGCTTTCCGCATCAGGCAAGCATTTCCTGACTCAAGTCCTTTGGGGATGATGCTGATGCCAGAAAGCCTTTCAATTCTAATAAGAATTAAGGCAGATTTTCTCGATCGAAGGGTTACTTCGATCGCTGGAATTACTGCTAGTGGAGGCGCCATCAAATCTTCAGAAAATCAACAACTGGTGAGCATCGGTCGCAAGTGGGCGCTCCATGTCACCGAAGCTCCTTTCGCCTGGGGAATTCATGCTTTGTATGTCCTGATAGTTCTTGGCTGGACAATTCCATTTGGATACACAATTCCAGTCACTCAAATGGTAGTCCGCTTAATTCTCTTGGCAGTTGGTAACCCGAGCAACTTGTTGTTATTGAACCTGCTTAACCCGGCTTTCATCCTGGCGGATATTGGTATCGCTATCTTCGGTCCCTGGCTGTGGACGCTTGGACTCCGTTGTTTTCAGGGTAGGGAGCTTTTAGCGCGTACAGGCAAAAGAACTTTAGTCATCGGAGATGTACCTTGGGTTCATCAACTATTGGAATCGTATGTCAGCAAACTCTTTTCTCTAAGTTACGGGATTGCTTCTTTGGAAGTGCATGGAGCGAATCCCCAAGACCATCTGTTGCATAGATTTGGACATCGAGTTGTCAGAGGCACTTTGGTTTTTCTGGGTGTGCCCGACGGATCTCGCAGTCGGAAGCTAAAACAGGATCGAGACGCTGCAATCATGACGGGCAAACAAGCCGATGGTGTCAGAAACCTCGGTGTGGGAGCTGAAATTGTTGCTGTCGGACACAATCGGGAGATCGAAGATAAAGGGTTTAATGATGCGATCGTTTTGGAAACTAAAACCAATTCACGTAAAACAGCAAAGCTGCCGGCGGATCAACAAGC
>ENA-OFCX01001032-OFCX01001032.1-metagenomes-genome-assembly--contig:-NODE-1032-length-12201-cov-2.984439_pt1 | contig 12201 bp, 7 predicted proteins | sample MGYA00153384_OFCX01 | MGnify analysis MGYA00153384
CAGCCAGGTCGGGCCGTGTCACCAGCCCGCGCTGCGCGCGCGGGTGCTGGTTGCCCACGCCGTTGTAGTAACTGTTGAACAGCACCCGGAAGGCAGGGTGGTAAGGCTTGAAGCCGGGCTCGAAACGTTCGAGCAAGAAGGTCTCGAAAAACCAGGTCAGATGCGCCAGGTGCCACTTGGCCGGGCTGGCGTCGGGCATCGACTGCGCCTGCGCGTCGGCTTCGCTCAACGGCGCCGCCAGCGCCAACGTTTGCGCGCGCACTTGTGAAAAACGAAGTGCCAGTGCACCCCGGTCAGGGGCAGGCGTCGATGGACAGTACGGTACAGCTTGCATGGGCGCGGCTAATTGCAGTGCAGTATCGCGCGGCGTGAGACGCAACATCTACGGCTGATGCGTCATCAAAGCCGACAGGTTTTGTAGGACGCGCGCGCATGAATCGCTTGAACGACAACGGCGGGTGTTTCGGCGTCGCTGACTGCCTGCCTGCCTGCCTGCTCGAGCGGGCGGGCGGGCGAGAGCGCGCGACAACCCGTATGCTTTTGGCAGCAGCGCGTTCACTGGGTTGGAGCTGTCCCTGATTTGACGCGCCGCCAACGTCGCCTTCGCCATCACCGTCATGACCCTCGCCGTCCGCCCCCGTAAACCCTTGACGACCTGACACCGATGACGCCCATCGAACAAACCTGCCAATGGCTTGAACAAGCCGTGATCGGCCTGAACCTGTGCCCCTTCGCCAAAGCGGTTCACACCAAGGGGCAGATCCGCTGGGTGGAAAGCAGCGCCCGCAACGCGCACGCCCTGATGGCCGAGCTGGTGCATGAACTGCAACTGCTGGCTGCCGCCGACCCCGACGCCATCGACACCACGCTGCTGTTGCATCCGCAGGTGCTGGGCGATTTCCGGGACTACAACGACTTCCTGGACCTGGCCGACGCGGCGCTGGAAGAATTGGGCCTGGACGGCGTGCTGCAGATCGCCAGCTTCCACCCGCATTACCAGTTCGAGGGCACCGCGCCCGACGACGTCGAGAATCTCAGCAACCGATCGCCCCACCCCACCTTGCATTTGCTGCGCGAAGAAAGCGTCGAGCGCGCGGTGGCGGCGTTTCCGCAGGCCGAGACGATCTACGAGAAGAACATCGAGACATTGCGGGCGCTGGGCGTTGAGGGCTGGGCGAAGCTGACCCCGCAGGTCAGTGCGGACTGAGCACCGGAATGACCCTGCGCCCATGCCGGCGGTAGATATCAAAGTCAGCGTCCAGCGTGAAGACACGGCTGCGGGCACGCAGCTCGCTCACCCGCACCACGCCGCGAGCCAGGCTGATGGTCTTACCGGCGCAACGCACCGCACCCCCCTGGCTGCCATGCTCGTCCTGGCCGTGGCGCAGCCCTTCGCCCTGTCAGAGCTTGATCTCGAGGTTGGCGTTGTAGGCGGTGCGGCCGTCGCGCACGGTGCGGATGGAGTCGCCGCTGCTGAAGTAATTTCGCGACTCGCCGTCCAACGGCGCCAGGTTGCTGGCCGACACGCGCACGCTCATGTTGGGGCTGATGTTCCACAGCGCAAAGGCATCCACGGCACGGGCGCGTGACTGGTCCACCTGCTGCACGCGGGTTTGCCGCGTGGTGTAACCCGGCGTGTAGGCCAGGCTGGCGCCCAGGCTGACGGGCGTGGCGGCCAGGCGGTAGTCGAAGCCCAGGTTGCCCGACCAGGGCTGCTGGCCGTCGAGCCGGTTGTTCGGGCCGGACAGTGCGTCCACGCTGGAACGGTAGTAGTTCAGTGACGCGCGCAGGTTCAGTGCTGTCTTCATGTCGACCAAACCGGGCAGCAACTCACCGGCGCGGCCCTTGACTTCAAACTCCAGCCCCGTCGTCTGCGCCTTGCTGAAATTGACGGGCGCGGACACATAACGCGGCACCGTGGCGTAAGGCACTGTTTGAAGGCTGGTGACGTTGCGGACCAGGTTGTTCACATTGCGGTGGAAACCGCCGACGCTGAACATGCTGCCGCCCTTCAGGTAGCGTTCCAAAGCCACATCGACGCCGGTGGCCAGTTCGGGCTTCAGGGCGGCATTGCCGCGGCGGTCGGGCGATGCTTCGGTATTGGGGCGGGTGGTGTCGGTGAACAGGCTGCTCAAGCCCGGGCGGGCCAGCAAGGCGTTCAACTCCGGTGCTTTGTAGCTGCGCGTCAGGCTGGCGCGCACCATGTCGCGGCCCTGCGGGTCGAGCTTGTAATTCAGGTGCCACAACGGCGTCGTCACCTGGTTGGTGTTGCGCACCACTTCCGCCGCGCCACGGCTTTGCGTGTGGATGCGTTCGCTGCGCAGGCCCAGGTAGGTGGACCACTGCGGCGAGATCTCCCACTCGTCCTGCAGATACAGCGCCTGGCGCGTGATGCGCGCCGCGAACGGCTGGCCTTCGAACCCGGGCAGCTGTGGGCGGCCGTTTTCGGTGACGCTGCGTTTTTCGTCGCGCTGGCGCCATTCCAGGTCCCAGCCCGCGGTGAGCGTGTGTTCGTCACCGACGAACTGGCTGTACTTGCCCGACTGCGTGAGGTTGCGGTCCTGGTTGTCGCCTTCGGTGCGGCGCTGGGCGGTCGTCAGACCGTCGAAAGTGCCCTTGCTGTCCTGCGCGCCCAGCTTCAGTTCCAGCTTCTGCGAATCGCTGAAGCGGTTGTTCCATTGCAGGTTGCCGCGCACGTTCTGCCAGGTGCCGGCGAAGGTGTTGTCGGCGTCCAGGCTGGGCTGGCCGACGACGACCTGGTTGCCGAACGCGGTGAGGTTGTTCCATTCACCGCGCTGCAAAAAAAGCTGGGCTGACGCCGACTGGTCGTCGCTGATCTTCCAGTTCACGCGCGGTGCGGCGTTGACACCGCGGCCCCAGTTGTCAGTGCGGTTGGCCTGCACCGCGCGCGACGGCAAACCGTCCAGCCCGGCGGTCTGGCGATCAATGCTGCTGCGGTTGATGTTGCGCCACTGGAAGTACGACAGTGGCAACGACATCGACACGCCGCCGGCCCGTTCGCCGTAAGTGAAGTTGAATGACGGCGTGGGCCGCACGGCGTTGTAGCCCAGGCCCAGGCGCAGGTCGCGTTGGGCGACCCGCGGCGCGTCTTTCAGGATGATGTTGATGGCGCCGGCGACGGCTTGCGCGCTCTGGTCGGCGGTGGGGCCGCGCGTGAGTTCCAGCCGTTCAACCTGGTTGGGGCTGAGCTGGTCGAACTGGAACCCGGGCGGCGCCGGGTCGCCGTTGATGAGGATCAACGTGTAGCCCGATCCCAGCCCGCGCATGCGCGGCGCGCCGGCCTGCATGTTCACGCCAGGCAGGCGCTTCAGCACGTCGGCGATGCTGGTGTCGCCGTACTGGTCCAGTTCGGCGCGGCCATACACCTGCTTGGCCACCGGGGCGCGGCGGCGCAGCTCGGTGTCGGTCTGCGGGCGCGCGGTGATCTCGACGCGGTCCAGTCGCGCGCCGGGTGCGCGCGGGGCGCCGTCGCCGGGCAGGCCGGCCCCTTCCTGCGCGGCGGCGTGGATGGTGAACAAGGCCAGGCCGGCGGCGGCGATGCAGTGGTACCTCAAGCGATATCCCGTGGTGTTGAAAGCGTGGCGACGATAGCCGGGCCACCCAGCCTGCGCGGGCCGCCTGCGACGAAACGCCAGTTGGCGCCCGCCAGCGGCCGCTGGTCACGAATGCTTGCTAAAACCCCACCGCCTGCCCCTCGCGCCGCGAATCGCTGGCGGCCACATAGCCGTCTTCATGGTCATCGCTGAGGCGCGCAATGAACTGGCCCGAGCCGTAATCCATGTAAGCGTCAGGCGTGGCCACGATATCGTGCCCCAGCCCGCGCAGGCCTTGTTGCAGGGCCGGCGCCATGGTGTGTTCGCAATCGATCTGCCGACCCGTGGCCACCTTCCAGCGCGGCGCGTCGCAAGCGGCTTGCGGCTGCTGGCCGTGCACCAGCATGCGCACGAGGGTCTGCATGTGACCTTGCGGCTGCATGTTGCCGCCCATCACGCCAAAGCTCATCACGGGCTGGCCGTCCTTTGTCAGGAAGGCCGGGATGATGGTGTGGAACGGCCGTTTCCCCGGTGCCACCTGGTTCGGGTGCCCGGCTTGCAACGTGAAGCCGGCACCACGGTTTTGCAGGCTGACCCCCGTGCCGGGCACCACCACGCCGCTGCCGAAGCCCATGTAATTGCTCTGGATCAGGCTGACCATCATGCCGCCCTCGTCCGCTGCGGTCAGGTAGATGGTGCCGCCGCGCGGCGGCTGGCCGTGGCTGAAGTCGCCGGCGCGCGCAGGGTCAATGAGGCGGGCGCGCTGCGCCAGGTAGGCGTCGCTCAGCAGCTCGGCGGTGGTGACCTCGGTCATGTGCCGTTCGTCGGCCACCCAGCGGTAGGTGTCGGCAAAGGCCAGTTTCATGGCCTCGATCTGCAGGTGCTGCGACACCAGGCTGTCGGGCGAGTGGTCGCGAAACGTGGTGTGTTCCAGCATGCCCATGGCCATCAATGCAGCGATGCCCTGGCCGTTGGGCGGAATTTCGTGCACGGTGTGGCCGGCGAAGTTTTTCTGGATCGGCGTGACCCACTCGGGCACGTACCCGGCCAGGTCGGCCACCGTCATGGCACCGCCGTTCGCCGTGGCGTGGGCGGCCAGCTTCGCGGCCACTTCACCCTTGTAAAAAACGTCGCCGTGAGTGTCGGCAATCAGGCGCAGCGTGCGTGCGGCGTCGGCGAACACAAAACGCTCGCCGGGCAGCGGCGCCCGGCCGCGCGGCATGAAGGCGTCGGCAAAACCGGGTTGATCGCACAGGCCAGGCACCTGGCGCTGCCATTTGTCGGCGGTGACCACGCCCACGCCAAATCCGCGCTCGGCCAGTTCGATGGCCGGCTGCAGCAACTGGGCAAAGGGCAGCTTGCCAAAGCGCTTCGACAAGGCCACCCAGCCCGCCACGGCGCCGGGCACCGACACACTGTCCCAGCCGCGCAGCGGAAACTGCGCGCCGTGCTTGCGCGCGAAGTAGTCGGGCGTCCAGGCCGCCGGCGCCCCACCCGACGCGTTCAGGCCGTGCAGTTGCCGGCCGTCCCAGACGATGGCGAAGTTGTCGCTGCCCAGGCCGTTGCTCACCGGCTCGACGATGGTCATGGCCGCGGCCGTGGCAATGGCCGCGTCCACCGCGTTGCCCCCGGCCAGCAGCATGCGCAGGCCGGCCATGGCGCCCAGCGGCTGCGAAGTGGCGACCACGTTGCGCGCCATCAAAGGGCTGCGGATCGTGGGGTAGGGATTGGTCCAGTGGGTGTTCATGACGGCATCGGTGGTGGCATGGGTGCGGGGCAATCAAAAGTCGGCGGCAGCATAACCGGCAGCTGTACAAAGGCCTGCACTGCGGGTGTGCGCCACACCCGCGCCTAGACTGGGCAGCTCGGCGCGGGGCAGCAAGCACAAGGGGTCGGCATGAAGATTGGCATCGTGGGCCTGGGCGCCATCGGCGGCCTGTTTGCAGGTTTTCTGGGTGGGCGCCTGAAGCCCGGCGGCGTGCAGTTGTGCGCCCTGGCGCGTGGCCACACGCTGGCTGCCGTGCAGCAGCATGGGCTGCGATTTGAAAGCGCCGGCAAGGTCAGCAGCGTGGCCTTGCGAGTGGCCGACCACGCGGCGGCGCTGGGCGTGCAAGACCTGGTGATCGTGACCGTGAAGGGCCCCGCGCTGGCCGCCGTGGCACCCGCCGTGCAAGCCTTGTGCAACGACCGAACGCAGGTGCTGGTGGCCATGAACGGCGTGCCCTGGTGGTTCTTCGACGGACTGCCCGGCCCTTGCGCGGGCTTGCGGCTGCGCAGCGTGGACCCCGACGGCGGCTTGCCGGCTTTGCTGCCCACCGCGCAGGTGCTGGGCTGCGTGGTGCATGCCAGTTCCGTGGTGCCGGCCCCGGGTAGCGTGGTGCATGTACAGGGCACGGGCCTGGTCATCGGCCGGCCGGCCGGCGGCATCGATGCCAATGTGCAGGCGGTGGCGGCGGTGCTGGCACACGCCGGGTTTGCGGTGACCGTGTCTGAACGCATCCAGCGCGAGCTGTGGTTCAAGCTGTGGGGCAACATGACCATGAACCCCATTTCGGCGCTGACTGGCTCCACCGGCGACCGCATCCTGGACGACCCGCTGGTGCGCGCGTTCTGCAGCGCCGTGATGCACGAAGCGCAGGCCGTGGGCGCGGCCTTCGGCATCCCCATCGAACAATCACCCGAAGACCGCCATGCCGTGACGCGCAAGCTGGGCGCGTTCACCACCTCGATGCTGCAGGACGTGCAGGCCGGCCGGCCGCTGGAGATCGACGCGCTGGTGGGTGCGGTGCGCGAGATTGCACAGCACTTGTGCATCGCCACCCCGAATATCGACGCCCTGCTGGGCCTGGTGCGGCTGATGGCACGCGAGCGTGGCCTGTACGAGCCCAGCGTCGACGCGCCAGTGCGGCCGGCGTGACAGGCGGCCGCGCTGTCGGGACCGTTCACGATCTACATGGCGGCGCCGGACGCCCCCTGACTCGCTCAAGACGCCTTGGCGTTGCCCGCCAAAGCCTTCGCCTGCAGCTCGCGCACGTCGGCGCTGAGCCGTCCGGCAATCAAACGAACGATTTCCAGACCGAATTTCGGATTCTGGAAGTACAGCTGCTTGAAGGTGGCTTCGTCAATCGAGAACACGGTGCTGGGCGTGACACAGCGCGCCGTGCTGGTGCGCCTACGGTCGGGCGCGAAGAAAGCAATCTCGCCGAACATCTGGCCGGCTTGCAGCAAACGGCCGAACTCGACCAGTTCGATCTGGCCCTCGGCCAGGAAGTACATGCGATCGGCCTTGTCGCCCAGTTTGAAGATGGTGGCGCCAGCGCGCAGGTTGCGGCTGCGCATGTAGGGGCGCAGCCACACATCCAACTGCGTGGAGTCGGCCGCTGCGGCCGAGACGCGGCGCGTCAGGCGAACCATCTGCACCACCCGCACCGCGTTCACCGGCAGCAGCACGGCGTGCAACACCACCATCAGCGGCACCGGCTGGAGCAGTCCGTAGATGATGAAACCGATGTTGCTGCCCACCGCAAGCCAACGCAGCGGGATCATGGTGCGCACGAAGGCGCTGACGATCACCAGCAACCCGGCCAGCGCGGCCGATGCCATGGCCAGCGAATGACCGGGCTGCGCCATCGAGGCCATGAACTGGTCGATAACCTGCGTCAGCAACTCGGGGATGGGCACCGGGTCTCCTGGGTGGGCCTGCGCCGGGCGACCCGATGTCGCCGCGCCTGGCCAGCGAAGTATCCACGGTGCCGTCATCTGAACCGCTGCCATTCCGGCGTTTTCACAATGCCGGAGCCTGGCATACGGCATCATGACCGCTTCGACTTAATGTTTCTAACTTACGCCTCTGTGGACCAGCATTACCTGACCTCGCTGTTCGAGCCCAAGTCGGTGGTTGTCTTTGCCGGCGACCCCGATGTTGACGAGCCGGCCCCGACGCCGCAGGCCCGCGCCCTGCGCACCGCATTCGCAGCGGGCGGCTACGCAGGCCAGGTGACCTGGCTGGACGTGGCCACCACGGGCACGCTGGCCGACCTGGCCGCGTCGCGCGCCGACCTGGCCCTGGTGGCGCTGCCTGCAGACCAGACGCTCGCCGCGCTGGAAGTCGTGGGCCGCATCCGCTGCCGCGCCGCGCTGGTACTGTCCAGCGGCATTGCGGCTGAGTTGTGCCGCGAACTGCACCACGTGGCGCAACGCTACGGCGTGCACCTGCTGGGGCCCAACAGCCTGGGCTTCCAGCGCCCGGCGCTGGGCCTGAACGCCAGCACGCTGGGCGCGTGCGCGGCGGCCGGCCCGCTGGCGCTGGTGTCGCAGTCGGGCGCTCTCACCGCGGCGATGCTGGACTGGGCGTCACAGAACGGTGTTGGTTTCTCCACCGTCGTCTCGCTAGGCCCGAACACCGCCGTCGAGCTGCCGCAGGTGCTGGACTACCTGGCCGCCGACGGCGCCACCCAGAGCATCCTGGTCTACATGGAGGGCATCCGCCACGCGCGCCGCTTCATGAGCGCGCTGCGCGCGGCGGCCTACGCCAAGCCGGTGGTGGTGATGAAGGCCGGCCGTCAGGCTGCAGGGTCGCGCGTGGCGCTGACGCACTCGGGCGCCATCGTCGGCGTCGACGAGGTCTTTGACACCGCGCTGCGCCGCGCCGGCGTGGTGCGGGTGCGGCAGTTCACGCAGCTGTTCTCCGCCGCCCAGTGCCTGGCGTCGCGCTTTCGACCGGTGGGGCAGCGGCTGGCCATCGTCACCAACGGCGGCGGGCCGGCGGTGCTGGCCGCCGACTGGGCCGATGCGTTGGGGCTGCAGGTGGCCCACGTCGACGACCTGGGCGAAGAAGCCCAGGGCCCGCAGTACCTGGCAGCCATGCAGGCAGCAATGCACGACAGCGACATCGACGGCGTGCTGCTGATCCACGCCCCCAAATCGGCCAGCAACGCGCTGGCCGTGGCGCAAGTGGTGGGCGATGCCTTCTCGCCCGCGGCCAAGCCAGTGCTGGGCTGCTGGATGGGAGAAACCAGCGTGCGTGCCGCGCGCGAACTGCTGGCGGCACGTCGCATGCCCGTGTTCCGCACGCCCGAAGCCGCGGTCGACGCCTTTCACAGCATCACCAGCTTCTACCGCAACCAGCAGATGCTGCAGCAGACACCGCCGCCGCTGTCCGACCTGGCCCAGCCCGACACTGAAGGCGCCCGGCTGATCATCGAGGGCGTGTTGGCCGAGCGCCGCCAGGTGCTGACCGAGATGGAGAGCAAGTCGCTGCTGGCGGCCTTCCTTATCCCGGTCACGCGAACCATGCTGGCGCGCAGCGCGAATGAGGCGATGCTGATCGCCAGCCAGCTGGGCTACCCGGTGGCGCTGAAGATCGATTCGCCCGACATCAGCCACAAGAGCGACGTGCAGGGCGTGGTGCTGGACGTCTGGTCGGCCACCCAGGTGCGCGACCGCTACAAGGAAATGCTCGACGCCGTGGCGCAGGCCCAACCGGGCGCGCGCATCAATGGCGTCACCATCCAGCCCATGGCCGGCCAGCCGCACCCGGGCCGGCGCCGCGCCAAGGGGCGCGAGGTCTACGTCGGCCTGACCACCGACGAGGCCTTCGGCCCGGTCATCACCTTCGGCGCCGGCGGGATCATGATCGAGCTCATCAACGACCGCGCCATGGAGCTGCCGCCGCTGAACCAGTTCCTGGCCAAGAGCCTGATCGCGCGTTCGCGCGCTGCCGAGATGTTGGGCGAATGGCGCGGCGCACCGGCGGCCGACAGCGACGCGTTGGAACAAGTGCTGCTGCGTGTGAGCGAGATGGTGTGCGCGCTGCCGCAGCTGCGCGAGATGGACATCAACCCGCTCATCGTCGACGAAGACGGTGTGGTCGCCGTCGACGCCCGCATCGTCGTGGCGCCCACCCCGACCGGCAGCGGGCACGGCGGGCAGGGAGGCAGCTACCCGCACCTGGCGATCCTGCCCTACCCCACAAGCCAGTCGCGCGAATGGCCGTTGCACGGCGGCACCCTGGCGTTGCTGCGCCCCATCCGCCCCGACGACGCCAAGATGCTGCAGGCGCTGGTGCGCGGCCTGTCGCAGGAAAGCCGCTACTTCCGCTTTGCCAGCAGCATGCCCGAGTTGCCGGCCCGCATGCTGGCGCGCTACACGCTCATCGACTACGACCGCGAGATGGCGCTGGTGGCGGTGGTCAAGGCGCGCCACACCGAAGCCGACGGCCACATCACCGAGACCGAGCGCATCGTCGGCGTGTCGCGCTACATCACCAACCCCGACGGCACCAGCGCGGAGTTCTCGCTGGTGGTGGCCGACGACTTTGCCGGCCAGGGGCTGGGCGCGCGGCTGATGCTGGAGATCGTCGAACTGGCTCGTGCCAAGGGCCTGACGCGCATCATGGGGTTGATCCTGGCCAACAACACCCCCATGCTGCGGCTGATGGACCGGCTGGCTTTCACGATGCTGCCGTTTCCGGAAGACCCCGACTTTCGCCTGGCCAGCAAGGCGCTGTGACCGCCCGCGCCGCCGCGCCGATTGGCGCAGCGCCTTTAAAGCGGCGCTGAATGCGGCGCTGAATGCGGCGTTGACTGCGGCGCCGCCAGGAAGCTGTCGAAATCAGCGCGAAACGCCTCAGGGCATTCAAAGTACGGCAGGGCGCCGGTGGGGTACACCGTGCGCCGCCAGCCCGCGCAGCCGGGCACCAGGGCCATGCCGCGGTAGTTGGTGAAATCGCCGCGCACGCCGTGGCTGGCCCACACCGGGCCGTGCAAGGCGTCGTACACACTGTGGATGTCGGCGCTGAACAAACCAGCCGACAAAAAGTGCAGCGGCGCGAAGCGCGCACCGGGTGCCTGGGCCACGGCCACGGCGTCGCGCCACATCGTCTCGTCAATCGCTTTGCTGCCCCAGGTGCGCTGCAAAAAGTAACGCACCACGCCGGGCCGCGTCAGGCCCCGAAACAACGCTGGCGCCCACAGCGGCTGGGCCAACACCTTGTGCAAACCCGGCACCGCGCGGGTGCTGCCCGGCGCGCGCCGCCACGCCTTCGTGCCGTTGAACCCGGTGGGGCTGACCAGCGCCAGACGGCCCCATTGCGCCGGCGCCTCCACCGCCGCGCGGGCCAGAAATTCACAACCCAGCGACACCGCCAGCGCGTCCATTGGCGCCGTGCCGCAGCGCTGGCGGATGTGCGCAGCCACGGCGTGCAGCGCGTCGGTCATCACGCGCGGTGTGTAGTGGCGGTCACTGCGGTCGCTGCGGCCGAAGCCAGGCAGGTCCAGCGCAAACACCTGCCGGCTGGCGCTGTAATGCTGATAAAGCGGCCGCACCTCGGCGGCCGAGGCGGCGGCGTTCACGCTGTGCACCAGCAGCAGCGGCGCACCCGCACCCGCACCCGCGGTGTAGCAACTGACGCCGCCCAGCTCGAAGCGCTCGCCGGGCAGTGCCGCGCTGGGGGTCACGGCCGCAAGACCTTGGCCACCGGGTGCGTGCGCAGGCGGAAGGCGTCTGCCATGCCCGAACCGAGCAACGGCCGCAGGTACAGCCGAAACGCGTCGGTGATGTCGGTGCCGCTGGCGGCGATGAAATGGTTGTCCATCGTGCGCGTCTTGCCGGCCACGTCGGCCAGTGGCAGCAGTTCGTAGTCGACTGAATAAAAGCCCGTGCGCTTGATGGCCACCGACCCGTCACGGTCGCCCCACATTGCAAACTGCACGGCCTTTTCACCCACCTCGCGCGCTTCGCGCTGGTCGACGTCGCTGGTGCAGCCGATGAAGCTGCGCTGCAGGTAGCCGAAGGTGTCGCCGCGCACGCGCTTCAAGCCCAGCTTGGCCTTGATCTCTTCGCACAGCAGGTCGGCCAGCGCGCCACTGCCGCTGAGCTGCACGTTGCCGTGCGCGTCGTGTTCCAGGTCGCGCGCCAGTTGCGCCAACATGGGCCGGCCACTGGCGTCGTGAATGCCTTCGCTGACGGCGACCACGCAGCGCCCGTGCTTCGCGTGCATGGCAGCCACGTCAGCGAGAAAACGCTCCAGCTCGAACACCCGTTCAGGCATGTAGATGAGGTGCGGGCCGTCGTCGGGAAACTTCTTGCCCAGTGCCGATGCGGCTGTCAGGAAGCCCGCGTGGCGCCCCATCACCACACCGACATAAACGCCGGGCAGCGCCGCGTTGTCCAGGTTGGCACCGGCAAAGGCCTGCGCCACGAAGCGTGCCGCCGACGGGTAACCGGGCGTGTGGTCGCTGCCGACCAAATCGTTGTCGATCGTCTTGGGGATGTGGATGGTGCGCAGCGGGTAACCCGCAGCCTGGGCCTGTTCAGACACGATGCGCACCGTGTCTGACGAGTCGTTGCCGCCGATGTAGAAGAACGAGCGGACGTTCAGCTCCTTGAAGCGTGCGAAGACCTTCTGGCAGTCCTCGGGCGTCGCCTTGTGGCGCACCGATTTCAGCGCCGCCGACGGTGTCTGCGCCACCAGTTCGAGGTTGGCCGCATCTTCGGCACCGAAGTCGCAGAACTTGCCGTCGAGGATGCCCTTGATGCCATGGATCGCGCCCAGCACCTTGGTGAACACCTCGGGCCGCGCGAGGCAGGCCTTGACCACGCCGATGAGCGACTGGTTGATGACGGCGGTCGGGCCGCCGGATTGGCC
>ENA-OFCX01001033-OFCX01001033.1-metagenomes-genome-assembly--contig:-NODE-1033-length-12192-cov-18.738074_pt1 | contig 12192 bp, 15 predicted proteins | sample MGYA00153384_OFCX01 | MGnify analysis MGYA00153384
CAGTGGCTGGGTTGCAGGATTATAAGTTCTGGCCAGCAGTAGGACGAATCGATCAAGCTTATGGCGACAGGAATTTGGTCTGTTCTTGTCTGCCGATGGATGCCTATAGTCAAGAGTAGTCGCATGTAAGTCCCCTCCGAGGAGGGGACTTACATGCTGGAATCGATGCAAACCTTTTGTCCACCAATTTTAATTTGAGCGCAAATAGATTATGGTATCGTCATACTCTCGATCGCCTCAACTATTTACAATCTCGTGCTAACTGAACAACATATTATTGAATCTTTAAGTAGAGCCTATGTTCGGGCATTAGCAGGTAAAGCAGGATTAAACCTTTCCGTCCGAGAATATGATTATGGCGTAGACGGTAACTTTGATGAAATAACTATTCGCGATAAGAGACGTGTAGAGTCAGGTTTTTCCCTGAGCTTTCAACTAAAAGCTTCAACCCAATGGCAGCGAGACGATAACACAGTTATTTACGATCTAGAGGCAAAAACCTACAACGATTTAGTCCTACGCCGCAATTTTAGAATGGCGGTACCTTGCATCCTCATCCTCTTTGCCTTACCCCCAGATTCATCCCAGTGGTTGATATACATTGAAGACGAGATGCGACTTCGGGGTAGCTGTTACTGGGACTACCTCAGCGGCGCACCAACCGAAAATCGTCAAAGTGTTAGAATTAGAATTCCTCGGCAGCAACGCTTAACATCAGAATCTTTGTTGGATTTAATCGAAAAGGTAAAAACAGGAGAGTGGTAATGACAGAACAAATTCTCTCGGCTCAATCTCATGATAATCCTATTCAGATCGATAATTTTGTCACTTATCTTTACCAACATGGTTGGCAAAAAATCGACCATCCCAATACGCGCTTATTAGTCTTTCAAGGTGTCAATGACGATCGCGGACATCCGATTCAGATTGTGCTACCGAGTCAAAATAATTTTGAAGACAGCGATCGACTATTAGCAAAAGCCGTCAATTTATTAGCTGCGATCGAGGATCGATCGACCCAGGAAACGATCGAGTTACTCAGTAGCGAAACTCAACATTCACAAATCTCTGGTTAAGCGAGTGTTAGATTTAGCTGTAAATTTAAGAGTTAAAAGATTATTGACATGACTCGAAAACAAAGATTATTTCCCCGAAGGCGCGTAGTAATAAAATACGTCAAACTATTAGCAATCTCTATTGCATTGGTAGTGCTTGCATACTTGGGCATGGTGGCATTTCCCCCGTTGATGTTTTCTAACCACATCACTTACCAGAACTATAAAGTTTGGTCAGACCGAACTATCCCGCCACAGATTAACCAGGTGCTCGATGATGCAACTCGACGGCTGCACACTTCCGATCTCTACGAACCGAATCAGAAAATCAACATCTTCTTTTGTAATGATTCATGGAGACTGTGGATTCACGCATTTGATGACCAGAGTGCTGCAAACACTGACACATGGCTGACACGAAATGTTTACGTCCGTGAATCAGATATAGCCACCAATCGCTTCTACGCGCCTGATTCCAAGCCGATTCCCGATCTCATTCATCGACCTCTTTCTTATGTTATCGCTCACGAAGGAACACACGTTATTGAATTCCTTCAATTCGATCGACCGCTCAAGCTTAAATATCCTCACTGGTTAATTGAAGGCTATGCTGACTATGTTGCTAAAGCTGGTGACTTCAACTTTGATGAAAATCGTGAACTACTCAAGATCGATAGCCCATTACTAGATTTACAAAGAAGTGGTTTATATCGGCGGTTTCATTTAGAGGTTGCCTATCTAATTGATAAAAAAGGTTTAACCGCAAGGCAAATTTTTGCTAATCCACCACAAGAGAAAGATTTACTCACACTGTTAAAAAGTGATGTCATGCTGTGAATATTGTGGGAAACACTATGCTATATTTATGGAGAAAGGCTGTCAATAATGGGCAAGCGAATCTAAAAGCTGCTAACACCAGTATTCAAGAGATTAAAAAAGGTTAGAATTTGTCATAACCGATAGATATCTTTATCCAAGTGAAGAAACTCGAAAAGATATCAGGTTTCATTCGTGCAAAAAATTAGGGTGGGCAGTGCCCACCGCTTTAATCATTGAGGTTACTCTGTTTAGAAGCTTGAATTAGATCGACGATCTTTTCAGTGTCTTCTGGTTGATACCATTGAGGATTGGGATTGGCATAAATGCGATCGGCTAGAGCTTCAAAAGCCGCTGTATCTTCTCTATACTTTAGGACATAAGCACGTAATTCAGATTTCGTCATCACATTAAAGTCAGGTTTCATAGCTCAAATCTCCACTTCCCATTCGGAAAAATTACTATTTCTATCTCTTCGACTACCAAGATATAGTCCCAGGAACGATCGGATCGCATTGGTATTCATGCCAACCGCCAATAGTTAACTAAATATGCTCTCGATCGATCGATAGTTAGTAATTTAGCTAGCCTTACCCAGTGATTTCCCGACAGTTACACCCCAAAAAAAATCTTTAATCGTCGCTGTATCGGTATTCACATGAATTTTTCTGCCCCAGGAATACATATCAAACTGGACTCTACTTTGCTTATTTTTCGTTATCTTAGTTGATGGTTCGATCGAGATATCTCCCAAAATCGTTACCCAGTGATTGGGATAAATCCGGTGAAAGCGGGAAACGAGAAAGGAATTAGTACCGAGTAAGCCTTGCGAATTGATCAATCCAAAAGCTACACCACCATCCTTAATCGCGCTATCTGCTTCCTGAAGAGCGCGAAATTCGCCAGATAAAATTGTCGGATGGGATTTCATCTGGGAATATCCGAGTAGTTCTTTTACCCAACCATTAATTTCCCAGGGTTTAGTGATACCGCCGAGTTCGCGAATCAGTCTTGGAGCTTTGGGATGGACTGGGACGATCGTATTTGCACAATCGCGAAGGGTAGCTAGAAGCATCCAATCAGCTTGCGCCATCCTCAGATTGCCATAGCTGCGACACAATCTACCAGCTACCGTAATTTTTTTAGTATATCCATCAAAACTACCATGCTCGTATAAATTTTGACAGATATCGATGTAGCGATCGGGTTGTTTGCGAATTAGTTCAAATACTACCGCAGCAGGGCCGCAAAAAGGCTGCTCTCCCTGTTGAATCTGATAAGGATTAACGAGCCTGTCGCGAATATCCTCAATGATTTGGCTTTTGTCTAAATGATTCCAGACTCCAGTTTGCGGCGATCGAGCAAATTGGGCAAGCCGTTCGTCGAGGCGGGGATCGATCGTCGCTGTCGGATTCAAGTCGCTTCGCATATAATTTGGTGTGGACGCGATATCGGCGAGTAAGTACTCTTTCCTCATGTTACCCATATTATCTAGCAATTCTCAATTTTGTTCGGGATGTTTTTAGTCAGTGGGGATTAATTTAGTGAGTGCCAAAATCGCAGATATTGTTAATTTTCTTCAGGTATCCGATCGATTGGCAACTGCGGGACAGCCCACTGTGGAGCAGTACTCAGCTATTGCCGCAGCAGGATATGAAGTTGTGATTAATCTAGCATTAGTTGATTCGCCCAATGCGCTGGTGGATGAAGGATCGCTCGCCAGTAATCTAGGTATAGAGTATATTCAGATTCCAGTTGAATGGACTGCGCCAACGCTAGCAGATTTTCAGAAGTTTGGAAGTACGATGGATGCACATCCAGATGACAAAATATTTGTCCATTGTGCTGCGAATAAGCGGGTGTCAGTGTTTGTCTATCTCTATCGCATTGGTCAGGGAGTAGACGAACTCATTGCTCGACAAGATTTAGTCAAAATTTGGACACCAAATCAGATCTGGGAGAAGTTTATCGATCGCACCCGATCGAGTATTCGCGACGACTGCGGTAAGATCTGAAGGAGAATCACCAGTGAGAATCCCATGACCGATCGATCCCAACCAGTCACACCTAATGATAAATCTGTAGTCGAGGCTTATCTAGCCGCTCAACAGGATAGTGCGGCGAATGCAGCGCAGGATTTAGGTGTGGGATTGATTCCGGCTGCACCGGAGGGATTTCGATCGGGATTTGTGGGGATTATTGGTAGACCGAATGTGGGTAAGTCCACGCTGATGAACCAACTGATCGGTCAAAAAATCGCGATCGTCTCTCCAGTCCCGCAGACCACTCGCAACCGCTTACAGGGCATCCTGACTACCGCTACGGCGCAAATGATCTTTGTCGATACCCCTGGTATTCACAAACCGCACCACAAATTGGGTGAAGTATTAGTCAAAAATGCTCAAAGTGCGATCGGGGCGGTAGATGTTGTACTGTTTGTAGTCGATGGGATGGAAATCGCTGGGGGTGGGGACAGGTTCATCGCCGAGCTGCTGATAAATGTCAAAACGCCAATTATTCTGGGTATCAATAAAATCGATTTGCGAACCGATCTCAGCCGCTCTCATTTAGATGCGATCGATGCTAGCTATCTCGAACTCGCATCAGCTCACAACTGGCAGGTAGTCAACTTCTCCGCAGTTACTGAGACGGGTTTGGATCGATTGCAAGCTAGTCTGAGTGAAAATCTCGAAATTGGCCCTTATTATTATCCACCCGAATTAGTCACCGACCAGCCCGAACGGTTTATCATGGGCGAACTGATTCGCGAACAAATCATCTTGCTCACGCGGGAGGAATTACCGCACTCAGTGGCAGTGACGATCGATCGCGTCCAAGAAGATGCCAAAATTACCCGCGTACTAGCCACAATCTACGTCGAACGGGATTCGCAAAAAGGAATTTTGATTGGGAAAGGTGGGCAAATGCTCAAGCAAATCGGCAGTAATGCCAGAGAGCAGATGCAAAAACTGATTGCTGGCAAGGTTTATCTGGAATTATTTGTCAAAGTTCAACCCAAATGGCGACAATCCGGTTTACGTTTGGCAGAACTTGGCTATCGGGTGGAGTAGGGGATGGGGGACTTGGGGACTTGGGGACTTGGGGACTGGGAGCTGGATTAGTTTTAAAAATTCAAGTTGCTACTCACACCTAAGCGGTTAGAAACCGCTCCTGGGAGTGCAAAGTCCGCCTTCGCGGACTTTGCATCATTAGCCACGATTTGCGAAAAGTGCTCCACTTGGGGAAACCCCAAGTGGAGCACTTTTTCAAGACACAATCGTCGGCGTTCTCTGTCGGTAGTAACTTGGGTTGATTAAGGAAATCATAAAATATCCAAGCTAGCAACGTTAGTCATGCTGAATTTGATGTAGAGTTACCAATTAAGCTACACCGCATTAGATTTAACTGCCTCTTCCAACCGTACTAACCCCTAATCCCTCACCCCAAGAATGGTATCAACCCCCCGACGGGATAGCACCCCTTTAGTCGAACCCCAAGTCGATCCGCATACCCTGGCACAGATGGGGATTGCGATGCTCATCGATCTTGCTCAACGCGGCGAAATCGATCCCTGGGATGTCAAAGTCATCGATGCGATCGATTTGCACTTGAGTAGGCTTCCCCTTCAAGCTGACGCATCTCTGGCACACAAACAAGCCAACCTGTCGCAATCTGGGCAAGCATTTTTGTGGGCGGCGATGCTGGTTTTACTCAAAGCACAGAGCTTAGAGCAGAGTCAATCCCAAGTGGAATTTGACTTTATTGAAGAAGAGTTGGACTTTGAAACGATCGCGGGATCTGGATTACCCCGCAACTTAGAGCGACATATTCGCCGCCGTCTGACATCTCCGCCACCCCGCACTCGTCCGGTAACGCTCCAAGATCTGATCCAGCAACTCAGCCAAATTGCTGATAAAATCGCCGAACCAGCCGCTCGCCGTCGCCCGATTCGGAGTAAAGCGATGTCGGTGAAACAGGCTACTCAAACCATTGTGGGACTTGCTCACGATGAGAATTTAACTGAAATGGCGGCACTTGTGGCAGAGTTTCTAGTCACCTATACTAGTGAAACCGATTTCTGGACGCTCGATGACCTCGTAAATCTCTGGTCAGATAAGTTTCCGCCTGTTCCAGGACAACATCATGGAGCAAATCACGATCGAGTAGGCGTATTTTGGGCATTATTGTTATTATCAGCTCAATCGAAAGTCGAACTACATCAAACAGATTTTTACCAAACCCTGACCATTCGTAGATTGGAACTAGAATCGGTAGAGATGAACTAGCTACCCGCCAAACTGGGGCTTAGTGTGGTGCAGGTGACAATCGATCGCTGCTACAGTATACAAAACAGGGATTTAGAGTATCCAAGATTTAATATGAAAGCAATGATTCTGGCTGCTGGGAAAGGCACTCGCGTACAGCCCATTACCTACACTATTCCCAAACCATTGATTCCCATTCTCCACAAGCCAGTTATGGAGTTTTTGGTGGACTTGCTCAAAAAGCATGATTTCACTGAAATTATGGTCAATGTCAGTCATCTTGCCAAGGAAATTGAGAGCTATTTTCATGATGGGCAAAGATTTGGCGTTCAAATTGCCTACTCATTTGAAGGCAAAATTCGTGAAGATGGAGAACTGGAGGGACAAGCTCTCGGTTCGGCTGGTGGGATGCGCCGGATTCAAGATTTCTATCCCTTCTTTGATGATACATTCGTGGTGTTGTGCGGCGATGCACTAATCGATCTCGATCTCACCGCTGCTGTCAAATGGCATCGAGAAAAAGGTGCCCTAGCAACCATCGTCACGAAATCTGTACCCCGTGATGAAGTTTCCAGCTATGGAGTGGTAGTAACTGATGAAAATGGTCGGGTTCAAGCCTTTCAAGAAAAACCTTCAGTAGAAGAAGCTCTAAGTACGAATATTAATACAGGGATTTATATTTTTGAACCAGAAGTATTGAATTATATTCCCTCGGGTCAAGAGTATGATATCGGTGGCGACCTATTTCCTAAATTAGTAGAGATGGGTGCGCCTTTTTATGCAATTTCGATGGATTTTCAATGGGTAGATATTGGGAAAGTCCCAGACTATTGGCAAGCGATTCGCAGTGTTTTGATGGGTAAAGTTAAGAACGTACCAATTCCTGGAACTGAGGTATTACCAGGAGTTTTTACAGGAATTAATGTTGCGGTTAATTGGGATAAAGTAGATATTACTGGCCCTGTTTATATTGGTGGTATGACCAAAATTGAAGATGGAGCTAAAATCACTGGCCCCGCAATGATCGGTCGTAATTGCCATATTTGTAGTGGCGCACACATTAATAATAGTGTAATTTTTGAGTATTCTCGCATAGCTGATGTAGAGCTAACTGACAAATTAGTATTCGGACGATATTGTGTCGATAAAGATGGTGCAACGATCGACGTTCAAGCCGCTTCGTTGGATTGGTTGATTACTGATACTCGCAAACCGATTGAGAATATCAAACATCCGGCAACTGTATTTGCTGGCTCCTTTAACGTTAACAATCTCGATCGTCCTTAACTAACAGTAAAAATTGTCGGCATGTATCGAATGCGTACAAGTAGGGGCAATTCATGAATTGCCCCTACTTGTACGCATTCGCCGACCAATTATCTATTCCTCTGTCCACAATAATCGCACCGCCATTAGTGCAAATCCAAAAGCAGCAAGCCCTTTAAGTACCTTAGTCGGTAAAAATCCTGCAATTTCACCACCTGCTAGAACACCGATCGAACTAGCAAGCAATAAAGCCGCTACAGAGCCAAAAAATACAGCTCGTGGATGCTGACTACTACCACCTAAGGCGATCGCCGCTAGCTGGCTTTTGTCGCCAATCTCAGCGATAAATACCGTTACAAAAGTCAAACCGAGTAATTGCCAATTCATAAGAGAGTGGATGGTGGATGGTGAATGGTAAAAAACAATGACAATTGTGTTCACTAAAGCCTAAAACCTAAAGCCTAAAGCCTAAAGTACTCGGATGATGCTGGGGATGCTGTCGATCGAATCCAAGCCCCGAATCTCAGCTAATGCTGATTCAAAGTCTCCCTCAGAGACATCGTGAGTAACTACGACGATTTCAGCGCGATCTCCTTGGAAACCAGTCTGAACGATCGATTCGATACTCACATTATGCGCCCCAAATCGAGTTCCGAGTTTACCAATGACCCCTGGTACATCTAGACACAAAAATCTGACATAGAAACTGCTCCGTAGGCTCGATAATGGTGCCATCTTGCTGTAATCAGTATGATTGCAACTCAATAGGGGATGGAGTGCGGTATTGGGCGACTCAATCGCTTCTTCGCGGCTGGGATTGCTTTTAAGGACACCGACGATCGCTAGAATATCCGAAACTACTGCCGAAGCTGTCGCGCCAGCACCCGCACCAGGGCCAAATAACATCACCTCTCCCAAGGGGTCGCCTTCAACTAAAATCGCATTATACACGCCATTGACAGTGGCGAGGGGACGATCTTTAGGGACAAATGTAGGATGTACTCGGACAGATACCGCGCCACCTTCCACCCGTTCGGCGATCGCAAGTAATTTGATGACAAAATTAAGTTTATCAGCATAAGCAATATCCGCCGCCCCAATCTTTCTAATTCCTTCGCAATACACATCATCGCGCTGGATTCTGCCCCCAAACGCCAGCGATGCCAAAATTGCAATTTTATCCCCCGCATCCAATCCATCGATGTCAGCGGTCGGATCTGCCTCCGCATAGCCGAGTTTTTGAGCATCGGCGAGGATATCTGCAAACTCACCCCCTTCGACGGTCATGCGGGTGAGGATATAGTTAGTCGTACCATTGATAATTCCCGTCACGCGCTGAATCCGGTTGACTCCCAGGGACTGTTTCAATGGTTGAATGACTGGAATCCCCCCACCGACAGCCGCTTCTAGCATCACATAGACACCAGCTTGATTGGCTGCGGTAAAGATTTCATCGCCAAATTTGGCGATCAGGGCTTTATTAGCAGTGACAATGTGTTTGCCATGCTCGATCGCTTTGAGCATCAGACTCCGTGCGGGTTCGATCCCGCCCATTACTTCCACAATGATATCGATTTCGGGGTCGCAGACGATCGAGTCGAGATCTGTTGTCACCAGTTCTAACGCGAGATCTACAGTGCGAGGCTTATCGATCGATCTGACTCCCACGCGCCGGATCTCCACTGACTGGAGTAAGTGATGTCGTCCGACAGGATCTAGTAAAATTTGAACAGTGCCCGTACCAACGGTTCCCAGTCCGAGGATGCCAATTTTAACCACAACTTTACTACTTTAGATTCACGCTCCAGTTTCAATCTTAAACTAGTTCGCACCCAAACCAAACCCTCACAACGATTAGATTTCCATAGTCAAGCAAGATGAGCCGCTAGGATGAGGTTACACCCTCAATCAAGTTAACCATCGGCAATGCAAGCAACTCTTGAGCAATTAATGGCGATCGAGATCTTTGCCAATCTGAAATCGCTCGAATTAGCACGATTGCAGCCTTGTGCCCAAGTGCGGCACTACCAGCAGGGAGAGACGGTGATGGGCGAAGGCGATCGTTTACCTGCAAAACTCTACGCGCTATCCGAAGGTGTGCTGCAAATTGCCAAAACAGCAACTACAGGCAAAGAAACCATCCTTCGCACCCTGTCGGCTGGCGAGTTTTTTGCGGCTCCTGCCTTCCTGGGCAATGGCATCGCTCCGGCAACCGTGACGGCTAAGAGCGATTGTTGGGTGTTGACCCTCGAGCAATCGACGCTTCTAGAAGCGATTCAACACCATCCAGACATCGCGCTGCAAATGATGCAAGTGTTAAACCAGCGAATTCAACAACTCCACGAAACGGTTCACGGGCTGGTGTCAGAACGAGCGATCGTGCGGCTGGCGCAATTCATTCAACGTTCTGCCTTGCAGTCTGGAACGATACCCAGTGCATCGGGTCAGCAATTGAACGCAAAGCTCCCTTACTATCAAATCGCTCGCAGCATTGGCATTACTTACGAAGAGTGTGTCCGACTGTTCAAAAGCATCCACGCGAGCGTGATTTATCAGCGCGGCAAGCTGACCATTTTGGATGAGCAAGCATTAGAAGCAATGGCTTCAGGTACACAAGTGCTCCATGAACCTTGATTTAAGGAAAAGCAGTCTCGATCGCCTTGGTGGCAAGCTTGGCGATCGGTTGAAGTTGTTGAGGTTGAGTCAGTAATTGGTCGATCGAGTCGCTAAATTCACCACTTACTCAGCAAAAACGCCAGCGTTGAATCCGTCGTCTGCACGGCGTGGAGTGCATTGGCAGGCATCACAATAAAAACTCCTGGCTGTAAAGGAATCTCGCGCCCCTCTAGGGTCAAAGTTCCTTGTCCTGCCACAACCGTTACGGTGACATTGCGCGGTGAGGCGTGTTCGGCGATCTTCGTTCCTGCTGCTAGGCACATGAGTCCATGCTGGGTCTGCTCGTCTTTGTGTAGAGGCTTGTTTCGCGCTCCTGTTTCAGGATAGTCAGCCTGTTCATTGAGATCGGTTACTAGAGAAGCGATCGGTGTTGTAGGATTCATGATTGTTAGTAAAAATTTACGTGAAGTGTTCTTTGCTAATGAGCGATCGCGCAGAGGACGATGTAGCCTAAGTCTTGCTGGTATTGCTGGAAGACGCGACGCATTGCCAGGACTCGTTTTCGCAAGGGCGGCTGAGTCAAGACGTTCCACAAAATCCGCGCTGTGCCGATCGCACCTTCATCCTGCAACATCTGCCGGGGATTTAACAAATTCATTGCTCCCATCTGGTGCTCCTGCACCGTTAGTCCGGCAGTTTCACAAGCAGCTATCCAATTCGCCTCTGAGAGGGGCGTAGCATTAACACGAATCGCCTCGGCTAAAGCGCGATGAATTTCGGCTTCTCGATCGTGAGCCGCTAACTCGTGAGACAGAAATTTTCCTCCCGGTTTGAGGCGATCTCGAACACTTGCCAGAATTTTTGCTTTCCCACTGGGTGACTGCATCGTGAGAATCGCTTCTGCTAATACATAGTCAAATTGGTCATTCAAGCGATCGAGGTGAAAGATATCGCCTTCGATGATTTCAACCCGATCGCTCAACCCAGCCGCTGCCACATTGGCACGAGCGCGGGCAATACTATCGGGGTTATTCTCGATGCCGACGACACGCAGGTCGTAGCGTTGAGCGAGAGCGATCGCGTTATCGCCAAAGCTACAAGCCAACTCTAGCACCGTTTCGCCCGGTTGAAAGTCTGCCCATTGAAACAGTTGTTCAGTGGCAACTCGTCCGCCCGGTCGTAATGTTTTCTTACCCGCAGCCGCTAAAAGCTGGTGTCCTGGAGCAGTTTCAAAATTGAGCTTTGTCTGAGTCATGGTCTTGACCTCACCGATCTAATCTTGGGTCGAATGCAGTCAGAAAAGAGGGAGATCGCTTAGGGTTAGCCTCTTGCCAAATTCCTAAACCTCGGTTTGACTACTTCTTTACATTGACACACCCTAAACCTAAGTTCTATGAGGTAGCTCATAATAACACTAGCCATTTTCCTAGTCGGCTATGTCAAGCATTTGTAGATTGTTTAATCGGACATAATCGGACATAATTGGCTACAATTGGTTCATTAATTGGACAAGGCAGCCGATCGAATGGCAGATATCAACATTAAAATCACTCAGGAATTACTGCTGCTCATCACTGAGATTGACGAATTCAAAGGCAAGTGGCGCGCCCTCAATACACTAGCACCCGATCGATTGGCAGCACTACGCAAGATTGCCACGATCGAAAGTGTTGGCTCTTCGACGCGGATTGAAGGAGCCAGACTCTCAGATCGACAGGTACAAGAATTGCTGGCTAACGTACGGAAACAAAGTTTTACTTCCCGCGACGAACAAGAAGTCGCGGGGTATGCCGAAGTTATGGATGCGATCTTTGCAAGCTGGGAGTCGATCCCATTTTCCGAGAACTATATCAAGCAGTTCCACAAAATGCTGCTGAAATATAACCCTAAAGACGAGCGACATCGGGGCGAATACAAGAATTCTAATAGTGTGCAAGCATTTGACGCGGATGGAAACAGTTTAGGAATTGTATTTGAAACTACATCGGCGTTTGACACCCCGCGCCAGACTCAAGGTACTCTCAACTCAGAGCGACAACCCAACTGGGAACCGTGGTTACTATTTTTCCTTCGCGTTCTCCAACGTCAGAAGAACAGACTGCAAACTAAAATCGATAACCTCACATCTTGCACTAATGCATAGATACTAAAATTGGATCGAGACTAATTCTACC
>ENA-OFCX01001035-OFCX01001035.1-metagenomes-genome-assembly--contig:-NODE-1035-length-12185-cov-5.172218_pt1 | contig 12185 bp, 12 predicted proteins | sample MGYA00153384_OFCX01 | MGnify analysis MGYA00153384
GGCGCAGGCCGAGCCGGTGCGTGATCGGCGGCATGTCCGCGGGCAGCGGCGGAGCGGGGACGTCCTCGAAGGCGGGCAGCGACGGAGCGGGCGCATCCGCGTAGTCGATCGCGCTCGGCATGTCGACCGCGAAGGCCGCGAGCGCCAGGGCGCAGAGGCGCCCGTCCTGCTCCAGGCGGGCGCTCAGCGTGGTCAGCGAGCGCCCCTGGCGCTCGACGGTCACCGACACCTCGGCCGGGCCGGCGGTCGGCGGGCGCAGGTAGTGCAGCGTCAGCGAGCGCGGTGCGCGCTCAGGATCGGCCACGGCCTCGCTCAGCGCGCGCAGGACGACGGACGCGAGGTACCCGCCGTTCGGGCCCATGGGTGCAAACCAGCCCGCGCCGATGTCGGCGGCCCAGCGGCTCTCCGCCACGCGCGTCACCCTCGTGGCGACGTCGAACGGGTGGGGCGCCACCCCTACTCCTCGGCGGCCTGGCGCCAGACCTCGACGCTGACCTCGCCGACCGAGAGCGCGATCGGGGGCTCCGGCTTGGCGGCCTTGACCCAGACCTCCTCGGCCTCGTAGTCGTCGAGCAGGCGGTCGGCGATCGCCGAGCAGAGGCGCTCGAGCGTCTTGTAGGAGCGCTGCTGCGCGACGAGCGCCACCGTGTTGCAGACCGCGCCGTAGTCGACGGTGTCCTCGACCATGTCGGTGACGGTCGCGTCGCACTCCCCGACCTCGAGGCGGATGTCGAGCACGAGGCGCTGGCCGACCTCGCGCTCCGCGGCGCTGACGCCGTGGTGGGTGTAGAGCGAGAGGCCCGAGACCTCGATCGTCACCTCGGTGTGGCGGGCGCCCTCCTCGTCCTCCTCCCACCCCGCGTCGTCGGCGTCGAGCTCTTGATCCGATGGCGCCACCCGGTGCTGGGCCTGCTGCTGCTGGCCGAGCCCGACATGGGCGCGTTCCTGGTGATCGCCGCGATCGCGATGGGCATCCTGTTCCTGGGCGGTGTCAACGGGCGCATGTTCCTGTTGATCACCGCGGTGCTGCTGGGCGCCTTCGTGCTGATGATCACGCTCAGCGAGTTCCGTCGCGAACGGATCTTCGCGTACCTCGATCCGTGGGACGAGAAATACACGCTGGGCAAGGCCTACCAGCTGTCGCATTCGCTGATCGCTTTCGGCCGCGGTGAGTGGTTCGGTCAGGGGCTCGGCTCCAGCGTGGAAAAGCTCCATTACCTGCCCGAGGCGCACACCGACTTCCTGCTGGCCGTGGTCGGCGAAGAACTCGGTTTCGTCGGCGTGGCCTGCGTCATCGTCGCCTTCTTCTGGCTGGCCCGGCGCCTGTTCCACATCGGCCGCCAGGCGATCGCGCTGGACCGCGTGTTCGCCGGCCTGTTTGCTCAGGGCATCGGCATCTGGGTCGGCGGCCAGGCCTTCATCAACATGGGCGTCAACCTGGGCGTGTTGCCCACCAAGGGTCTGACCTTGCCGCTGATGAGCTATGGCGGCTCGGCGATCCTGATGAACATGGTGGCTCTGGCCATCGTCGTCCGCATCGATGTGGAAAACCGGCAACTCATGCGCGGAGGCCGCGCATGAGCGCCTTGGTCGGGCGTCAGAGCGGGCAAGGCGTTGGCGTGCGTCAGCACGACGAGAGCTTGTTTCGACAAAACCGGCAACTCATGCGCGGAGGCCGCGCTTGAGCGCCGTAAGCGGATGCAGCCCGGTCCGGGCGCCGACGTGCGCCAGAACGACGTTGATTCCGTCAGTACGGATGTCGCCCGTGCGGAGCGATTCGGCTTTTGGCCGTTGCCGGGGTGTGCTCCCGGCGGGGCATCTTCTTTCTTTGCGTCGCCAAAAAAAGAAGGCAAAGAAAGGCGACCCGGCTGTCGCGCCCTGCGCTGCGCTGTGGGCTCACACCGAGGTTGCAGGCTCGTCGGCGGGAAGAAAAGAACTCGCCACGCACCGCTGCGGGCCGCGTGGTTCAGACAGCTTTTCCTCTTTATCCGCCGCCGAACCTGCAATCTCGGCGCGACAGACGGGCAAGGCCCAGGGCTCGCTGCGCATCGCCGAGACGACCGCACAGACGGCCTGCGCGCCTTGGATGCTCGCGCAGCGAGCGACGCATCCCGGGCCCCGTCAGAGTTGTCGAGCAGCGCAGGGCGAGACAGTAAAAGAAGTCCGCGTGTCTGAGGCCTGCAAGGCCGAGTTTGTGGACTTCCCGGCTCGCCCGAGCAGCGCAGAGCTGTTGCCCCTGGGGCAACCGGCGAAGTGGGGGGACCAGAAGCAAGACATTGGCCTGCCGGGGCCACATCCCGGCGTTGCCCGCCGCGCGGGCGCTCGTCCCGCAGTGACGACGACCCATCAGCGCAGTGCACTTGCCCGTCCTGCAGGGACGACCCGAAGGCGAGGCGTTGCGCGCCGCGCGGGCGCTCGTCCCGCCGTGACGACGACCCAAGAGCGCAGTGCACTCGTGCGTCCCGCAGCGACGACGCAAAGGCGCGATGCAGGCGCTCGTTCCGAAGCGACGACCGAAGGACGCCGAGCGGACGCCGGTCCCGCAGGCATCTTCAATGATCGCAACGAAACCGCACGTCCCGCAAGGCCGACCGATGCCCGCCGCGACGGTGCGCGCGGTGTTCGCGCACGGAAACCCAACGCACGAGCAGGCCGGGCATGACCACCCCGCCGCGCCATCTCATCATCGTGGCCGCCGGCACCGGTGGCCACGTCATCCCAGGCCTGGCCGTGGCGCGTGAAATGCAAGACCGCGGCTGGACCGTCAGCTGGCTCGGCACCACGCACGGCATGGAAAACAAACTGGTGCCACCAAGCGGCATCCCGATGGACCGGGTCGCGTTTTCAGGTCTGCGCGGCAAGGGCTTCATGCACGGGCTGGCAGGATTGGTGCAAATGTTCGGTGCGTTCGGCAGCTGCCTGCGCATCATCCGGCGGCGTCGCGCCGACGCGGTGCTCGGCATGGGCGGCTATGTCTGCTTCCCTGGCGGGCTGATGGCGGCACTGCTCGGTCGCAAGCTGATGCTGGTGAATGCAGACGCGTCGCTGTTGATGAGCAACAAGGCGCTGCTGCCGGTGGTCGATGCGATCGCGTTCGGCTTTGACGGCGCGGCCGCGCAGTCCATCAGGCGCGCTGTCGTCACCGGCAATCCGGTGCGCGCCGACATCGAATCGCTGCCGCCACCGTCGCAGCGCTTCCAGGGTCGCAGCGGTGCGCTGCGGCTGCTGGTGGTGGGCGGCAGCCTGGGCGCGCGCGCCCTCAACGAGTGCGTGCCGCAGGCGCTGGCGCTGCTCGACGTGGCGCAGCGACCGCGGGTCACGCACCAGACCGGGCGGGCCAACCTGGCCGCCGTAGAAGCCCTTTACCGCAGCGCGAACCTGAGCGCCGAGGTCGTGCCGTTCATCGACGACATGGCGCAACACCTGTCCGACTGCGACCTGATGATCTGCCGCGCCGGCGCCGTGACGGTCAGCGAACTGTGCGCAGCCGGCGTCGCTTCGGTGCTGGTGCCGCTGGTGGTCAGCACCACCTCGCACCAGCGTGAGAACGCCGGCTGGCTGGCCGGCCACGACGCCGCGGTGCACTTGCCACAGGCCGAACTGACGCCGCGTCGGCTGGCCGAGTTGCTGGCCGGAATGACCCGCGAAATGCTGCTGACGATGGCGATTCAGGCCCGCGTGCTGGCCCGACCGAAGGCCGCAGCGCGGGTGGCCGACCATCTCGAAAGGTTGGTCGCGGCATGAACCCGATGCGCGCTTCAGAAACTGCCGTTGTCGCCAGTGGCCGACGGGCTGAGCGCCGGGTCACCGTCGGCCACGGTCCGACGGTCTTCGGCAGGCAACAGACCGTCCGCAGGGACGGTCGGCGTCCGGCCTCGGCTCCCACGCTGGTCCGCGTCCCATCGGGGGCTGAGCGCCGACACGAACGATCCGGGGGATTGTTCGTGTCAGGCGAAGGGCCGGGCCTCGAGGCGCTGCGCGGACTGCAAGGCCGGCAGCGGTGTCCGGCGGACGAGCGGCAGGGCTTTGATGCCGCCGCTGCCTGTCGACGCCGCCGGGCCGAGCGCCGGGCCGCTCTCAAGCCGGTCCGGGTCCCCTCTGCGGACCGGCCGCGGTATCTGGCGGCCGAGGGGCCGACATGAAACACGCCGTCAAGCACATCCATTTCGTCGGCGTGGGCGGTGCCGGCATGAGCGGCATCGCCGAGATCTTGCACAACCTCGGCTACGGCGTGTCGGGGTCGGACCAGAACGACAGCGCGACGACGCGGCGGCTGGCCTCGCTGGGCATCCGCATCGCAGTCGGGCACGACGCTGCGAACATCGCCGGCGCCGAGGCGGTGGTGACGTCGACCGCGGTCGGCTCCGACAACCCCGAGGTGCTGGCCGCGCGCGCCCGGCGCGTGCCGGTGGTGCCGCGCGCCGTGATGCTGGCCGAACTGATGCGCCTGAAGCAGGGCATCGCGATCGCCGGCACGCACGGCAAGACCACCACCACGAGTCTGGTGACCAGCGTGCTGGCGCAGGCTGGCGTCGACCCGACCTTCGTGATCGGCGGTCGGCTCAACGCGGCCGGCGCCAATTCGCGGCTCGGTTCGGGCGACTACATCGTGGTCGAGGCCGACGAGTCGGACGCGTCGTTCCTGAACCTGCTGCCGGTGATGGCGGTGGTGACAAACATCGACGCCGATCACATGGACACCTACGGGCACGACTTCGCGCGACTCAAGCACGCGTTCGTCGACTTCATCCACCGCATGCCGTTCTACGGCGCGGCGGTGCTCTGCAGCGACGACGCCGGCGTGCGCTCGATCATGCCGATGATCTCGCGACCGGTCGTCACCTACGGCTTCGGCGACGACGCGATGGTGCGCGCGGTCGAGGTTGAGGCGCACGCGGGCACGATGCGCTTTCGGGTGCAGCGGCGCAACGGTGTGCAGATGCCGGATCTGCAGGTCACGCTGAACCTGCCGGGCGACCACAACGTGCTGAACGCACTGGCCGCGATCGCGGTGGCAACCGAACTGGAGCTGCCCGACGCGCCCGTGGTGCAGGGTCTGGCCGAGTTTCGCGGCGTCGGGCGGCGCTTCCAGCGTTACGGTGAATTGCCGCTGCCCGCGGGCGGTCAGTGCACGCTGATCGACGATTACGGCCACCACCCGGTCGAGATGGCCGCCACGCTGGCGGCCGCGCGCGGCGCCTTTCCAGGCCGGCGCCTGGTGCTGGCGTTCCAGCCGCACCGCTACACCCGCACGCGCGACTGCTTCGAGGACTTCGTCAAGGTGATCGGCACCGCCGACGCCGTGCTGCTGTCCGAGGTCTATGCCGCGGGCGAGGTGCCGCTGGTGGCCGCCGACGGTCGAGCGCTGGCGCGCGCGCTGCGCGTGGCCGGCAAGATCGATCCGGTGTTCGTCGACGACATCGCGCTGATGGCGCAGTCGATCGCCGAGCAGGCACGCGATGGCGATGTGGTGATTGCCATGGGCGCGGGCTCGATCGGCAACGTGCCGGCGCAACTCTCGAACCTTCTGAAAGGTGAGCGATGAACGGATCAACAGTCGCCGACGGCACTGACGCCGCAACGCTCGCCGTTTCCGAAGCGGCGGTGGCCGATGCCCCCGAGCTCGGCAAGGTGGCGGTGCTGATGGGCGGCAGCTCGGCCGAGCGCGAGATCTCGCTGCTGTCGGGTGCCGGCGTGCTGAAGGCATTGAAGTCGCTCGGCATCGATGCGCATGCGTTCGACCCTGCATTGCGCGAACTGTCCGACCTGAAACATGACGGCTACGCGCGCTGCTTCATCGCGCTGCACGGCCGCCACGGCGAAGACGGCACGGTGCAGGGCGCGCTCGAACTGCTGGGCATTCCGTACACCGGATCCGGCGTGATGGCGTCGGCGATCGCGATGGACAAGGTGATGACCAAGCGCCTGTGGCAAGCCGACGGCCTGCCGACGCCACGTTACGTGAGCCTGGCGCCCGAGGCGCAGCACAGCGAACGCGTGCGTCGCGTGCCCGATGAACTCGGGCTGCCGCTGATCGTCAAGCCGCCGCACGAGGGCTCGTCGATCGGCGTGACGAAAGTGGTCGACCGCGGTGACGTCGATCGGCAGATGCAGGCCGCCGTGACCCTGGCCGCAGGCTACGACGCCGAGGTGCTGTGCGAGGAATTTATCGACGGACTGGAGCTCACCTGCCCGGTGCTGGGCGCGGGCGCCGATGCGCAGGCTCTGCCGGTGATCCGCATCATCGCGCCCGAGGGCGCCTACGACTATCAAAACAAGTACTTCACCGACGTGGTGCAGTACCAGTGCCCGAGTGGCCTGCCGGCCGACGAGGAAGCCGAGATCCAGCGCATCGTGGTGGCGGCCTACCGCTCGCTCGGTTGCAGCGGCTGGGGTCGGGCCGACCTGATGCTGCGTGCCAGCGACCGCCGGCCGTTCCTGCTGGAGATCAACACCAGCCCCGGCATGACCAGCCATTCGCTGGTGCCGATGTCGGCGCGCGCCGCCGGCATCGACTACGAACAGCTGTGCCTGCGCATCCTGCGCAGCGCATCGCTGCAGGGTTGAGTAGATGGCTGCGGACCACACGATGCGCAATGCCCTGCCGGGCAGTTTGCCGTCCGACGTGCGCCTGATGAATCTCAGCGCCGGCCTGCTGACGGTGCTCGGAGCGCTGTTGCTGGCCGGCATGGCGACGCTGTGGTTGGCGCGCCACCCGGCGTTCGCGGTGCGTGTGATCCGCATCGAGGGCGATGTGACGCGCAACTCGGTGGCGACGATCCGCGCCAATGCCGCGCCGCGCCTGGCGGGAAATTTCTTCACCGCCGACCTGGCGCAGACGCGGCACGCCTTCGAGTCGGTGCCGTGGGTGCGCCAGGCGGTGGTCAACCGGGTCTGGCCGAGCCGGCTGGTGGTGCGCCTGGAAGAGCACCGCGCGCTGGCCTTGTGGGGCAACGACAGCGCTGGCGACAAGTTGGTCAACAGTCATGGCGAGGTGTTCGAGGCCAACGTCGGCGACGTCGAGGACGACGCGCTGCCGACCCTGAGCGGGCCCGAGGGCAGTTCGGTGCAGATGCTGGGCCTGCTGCAGCGGCTGGTGCCGGTGATGGCGCCGTTGCAGGTGCAGATCGAAACGTTGTCGCTGTCGGGTCGCGGCTCGTGGCGTGTCGACCTCGACAGCGGCGCCACCGTTGAACTCGGCCGCGGCAGCGACGACGAAGTGGTGGCGCGCACGGAGCGCTTCATCGCCACGGTCGGACAGCTGATCACGCACCACCAGCGCCCGCTCGAGTCGGCCGACCTGCGTCACAAAGACGGCTACGCGGTCCGCTTGAGGGGCGTCTCGACCACGCTGACCAGCGCCGAAACGGCGGCGGCGAAAGCCGCCGACAAGGCTGCGCTCAAAGCCGCCGACAAGGCTGCGCCCAAGGCCGCCGACAAGGCCGCACCCAAGGCCGCACTCAAAACTGCGAAGCCCTGAAAGCTTCGACAGGCACATCGACCAGCACCCGACAGGCAGGCAACCGGAACCCCCAACAAATGGCCAAGGAATACAAGGATCTCGTGGTCGGCCTGGACATCGGCACCGCCAAGGTGATGGTGGTGGTGGCCGAGGTGCTGCACGGCGGCGGGCTGCGCATCGCCGGCCTGGGCAGCGCGGCCACGCACGGCCTCAAGCGCGGCGTGGTGGTCAACATCGACGCCACGGTGCAGAGCATCCAGCAGGCCCTGAAAGAGGCCGAGATGATGGCCGACTGCAAGATCACGCACGTCTATACCGGCATCACCGGCAGCCACATCCGTGGCCAGAACAGCACCGGCATGGTGATCGTGCGCGACAAGGAGGTGACGCCGGTCGACGTGGCGCGCGTGGTCGAAACCGCCAAGGCGATCAACATCCCGAACGACCAGCGGCTGCTGCTGGTCGAGCCGCAGGAATTCGTGATCGACGGCCACGAGGTCAAGGAGCCGATCGGCATGAGCGGCGGGCGGCTGGAGGTCAAGGTGCACATCGTCACCGGCGCGCAGAGTGCGGCCGAAAACATCGTCAAGTGCGTGCGCCGCTGCGGCCTGGAGGTCGATCAGCTGGTGCTCAACCCGAGCGCCAGCAGCCACGCGGTGCTGACCGAGGACGAGAAGGACCTCGGCGTGGCGCTGGTCGACATCGGCGCCGGCACCACCGACGTGGCGATCTTCACCGGCGGCGCGATCCGCCACACCGCGGTGATTCCGATCGCCGGCGACCTGATCACCAGCGACATCGCGATGGCGCTGCGCACGCCGACCAAGGACGCCGAGGGCATCAAGATCGAATTCGGCGTCGCCAAGCAGCTGCTGGCCGACCCGGCCGGTCAGCTCGAGGTGCCCGGCCTGGGCGACCGCGCGCCGCGCATGCTCAGCCGCCAGGCGCTGGCCGGCGTGATCGAGCCGCGCATCGAAGAGATCTATTCGCTGGTGCACCAGGTGATCCGCGAGAGCGGCTATGAAGAGCTGCTGTCCAGCGGCATCGTCATCACCGGCGGTGCAGCGGTGATGCCGGGCATGGTCGAGCTCGGCGAGGACATCTTCCTGAAGCCAGTGCGCAAGGGCATTCCGACCTATCGCGGCGCGCTGCAGGACATGGTGGCCAACCCGCGTTCGGCCACCGTGATGGGGCTGCTGGAAGAGGCGCGCATGGCGCGCAGCCGGGGCATGCGTGCCGCCCAGCAGGCGGGCTCGGTCAAGACCCTGTTCGGCCGCGCCAAGGACTGGTTCCTCGGTAATTTCTGAAATGCGAACGACCATGAAGCGCACCAGTTTCTGCATCACCCGAACTCCCGCATGCCGCCGCTGTGCGGGCCCTGGCAGCCGTGCCCCTCCGGACCGGCGGACCTCTCAGACCCGGGTCGACCCGGGCGGAAGCGGCAAGCATTGAATGAACCGATCGACCCGAAGACAACCCGCAAGCACGACATCCAGGCAACTGCATCTACCAACAACAGGACGGAGAAACAACATGGCCATCGAAATGATCGAAGAATTTGACCTCGGCACCCAGATCAAGGTGATCGGCGTGGGCGGCGGCGGCGGCAACGCCGTCGACCACATGATTTCGCAGGGTGTGCAGGGCGTGCAGTTCGTCTGCGCCAACACCGATGCGCAGGCGCTCAACCGCTCGGCCGCGCACCAGCTGATCCAGCTGGGCAGCACCGGGCTGGGCGCCGGCGCCAAGCCCGACGTCGGCCGCGCCGCCGCCGAGGAGGCGGTCGAACGCATCAAGGAATCGATCGCCGGCGCGCACATGCTGTTCATCACCGCCGGCATGGGCGGCGGCACCGGCACCGGCGCAGCGCCAATCATCGCGCGCATCGCCAAGGAAATGGGCATCCTGACGGTCGGCGTGGTCACCAAGCCGTTCGACTTCGAAGGCAACCGCCGCATGAAGGCAGCCGACGCCGGGCTGGCCGAACTGGAAGCCAACGTCGACTCGCTGATCGTGATCCTCAACGACAAGCTGCTCGATGTGCTGGGCGACGACGTCACGCAGGACCAGGCGTTCGCGCATGCCAACGACGTGCTGAAGAACGCGGTCGGGGGCATCAGCGACATCATCCACATGCCGGGCCTGGTCAACGTCGACTTCGAAGACGTCAAGACGGTGATGAGCGAGCCGGGCAAGGCGATGATGGGCACCGCCACCGCCGGTGGCCCCGACCGCGCCACCAAGGCGGCTGAGAGCGCGGTGGCCTGCCCGCTGCTGGAAGGCATCGACCTGTCCGGCGCGCGCGGCGTGCTGGTGCTGATCGCGGCGAACCGCAACACGTTCAAGCTGAGCGAGAGCCGCAACGCGATGAACGCGATCCGCCGTTACGCGTCCGACGATTCGCACGTGATCTACGGCACGGCCTACGACGAAAGTCTGGGCGACCAACTGCGGGTCACCGTGATCGCCACCGGGCTGTCGCCGCAAAAGCGCCAGCAGCAGTCGCCGATCACGATGGTGCACAGCGCGCCGATGATGCGCACCGGCACCGACAACCTGCCGATCCACACCCACGCGCTCGGCCTGAACACGCCCGCCACCGGACACCCTGCGGCGCACCACGACTACACCGGCATGAACACGCCCAGCGTCTGGCGCAACGGACGCACGGCGGCGGCCAAGGTCGACGCGTTGGCCAGCAACGGCATGGACGAGATCGAGATTCCGGCGTTCCTGCGCAAGCAGGCCGACTGAAGCCGAACAAGCGCGCCGGCCGTGCCTGGACGGGCGGCCGGTGCGCAGGCCGGCACCGTGCCGCTGTCGAACCCGCAGCCGGCAGGTGGCTCGTTGTTATCCATGACAATCGCTTGTCATGCTCGCGCAACGCACCATCCAGTCTCTCACCCGAGCCGTCGGCGTCGGTGTGCACGGCGGGCAGCGGGTCGAACTGACCCTGCGGCCGGCACCGGTCGACAGCGGCATCGTGTTCCGCCGCGTCGACCTGCCCAGGCCGGTCGAGATCCCGGTGCGCGTCACGTCGGTGTGCGACACGCGCATGGCCACCACGCTGTCGCCCGATGGCGACGCGGGCGGGCCGAAGGTGGCGACTGTCGAGCACCTGTTGTCTGCCTGCGCCGGGCTCGGGCTGGACAACCTGATCGTCGACATCACGGCCGAAGAGGTGCCGATCCTGGATGGTTCGGCGGCCTCGTTCGTGTTTCTGCTGCAAAGCGCGGGCATCGCCTTGCAGGCTGCGCCGAAGCGTTTTCTGCGCGTGCTCAAGCGCGTCGAGGTGCGCGAGGGCGACGGGACATCGCTGAAGTGGGCGCGGCTTGATCCTTGTGAAGGCTACAAGCTGGCGTTCGAGATCGGGTTCGACCACCCCGCCGTCAATCAGACCGGCCAGCGCGTCGAGTTCGACATGGGCTCGGGTTTGTACAAGCGCGACATCGCGCGTGCCCGCACCTTCGGCTTCACCAAGGACGTCGAGACGATGCGCGCGCGCGGCCTCGGCCTGGGCGGAAGCATGGACAACGCCATCGTGGTCGACGACCACAAGGTGCTCAACAGCGGCGGGTTGCGTTACGACGACGAGTTCGTCAAGCACAAGATCCTCGATGCGATCGGCGACATGCAGGTTGGTGGGCATCCGCTGCTGGCGGCCTACACCGCGTTCAGGTCGGGTCACGCGCTCAACAACAAGCTGCTGCGCGCACTGCTGGCCGATGCAAGCGCTCACGAGATCGTCAGCTTCGACGACGAGTCGAAGGCACCGGCCGGCATGGCCGCGCTGGCGCCGGCGTGGTGAACAAGGCCCCCCAGTCGCATTCGCTCCTGCCCCCGAGGGGCGCGCCGTGCCTTGGGGCGGCCCGGCGGCACGGCGGGATGAAGGCCCCCCAGTCGCTTTCGCTCCTGCCCCCGAGGGACGCGGCGCGGTTTGATGCGGACCGGCGGTGGGCCGGGACGATCGCCCGATTTAATGCCCGAAACCTGCAGCCGTTGCGATGCTGATCTTCCGCTGGATCTTGCTGTTGCTGCTGGTCGCCGGCCTGCTGTGCTTCGCGATGTACGTCGCGACGGGGCAGCAACGGTGGCGTCGGCTGGGGGTGCTGATCGTCAAGTGGGCGGTGATCGCCGGCCTGGGCTTTTTTGCGGTGCTGATCCTCGAGCGCATGGCGGTTGCTCTGTGAGCGTCGGCGCGTGACTGCGTTTCGCTGGGTGATGGCGGTGTTGACCGCGTTGACGTTGGGCGGCGCCCTGCTCAGCTTTGCTGTGTTCATGCTGCGCGACGGCCAGGAGTGGTTGGTGCTGGCGCGGCGCTTCCGCCACTGGGCTTACCTGACCTTGTTGTTCTGGGTCAACAGCGAGATTTGGGGCGGCGTGATCGCAGCGCTCATCGACTGGTGAGCGTGTCGTCGAGGCCGAGCTCGGCCAGCACCTGCGGCAGCAGCTCGGCGAAATTGCTCAGGGCGTGGTCGCTGCCTTCGAGCAAAAGGATGCGGCTGGCCGCATGACGCGCCGCCATCTCGCGCCAGTCGAGCACCTCGTCGCCCTTGGCGATGACGGCACAGATGCGTTCAGGATGGAGCGGTTCACCCCCCGCCAGCGCGTGCAGTTCATCGACATATTCGGGCCGGAAATGGAACGGTTCGTCGCCGTGCCACGAGCTGGTCTCGCCGATGTGGCGGGCCAGATCGCGCGCCCGTCGCCGCACTCGACCAAG
>ENA-OFCX01001038-OFCX01001038.1-metagenomes-genome-assembly--contig:-NODE-1038-length-12159-cov-15.811963_pt1 | contig 12159 bp, 7 predicted proteins | sample MGYA00153384_OFCX01 | MGnify analysis MGYA00153384
AAGGCAAGCCATTATGTAATTGAAATGCGGCTTTATTTATGCCGCCCAGTACTAGCTCCATCATCTTGCGGTCGATCCCCCGTTGATTCATTCGCTGCTGTGCGTGAATAGTCAATTTCATCGTGCTCTGGCCTCTCATCGGGTTTTAAGCCTTATTCCATTGGTATTAGTAATTTCCATGCTTCTACTTTAGCTTGTCATACTCTTACTCGTCAAGAGTATGCGCTACTTTTTCAACAGAAGTAATACTTTTTGCTGAAACTAGCATCTTTGCGCTCAAACCCTAAACTAAATCCGCCAACACCCCCGAAGCCTTCCCCTGTAAGCCCTGACGGTTATCATCATAAATCATCAGCGTATCCAACCGCGAATGCCGACTCAACCGCTGCGCCGTCCGCACGTCGCCCCCACTGGCATCTAGAAAAGTCGTAATCGCACTATGCCGTACCCGATGGGGCGATAAATGCTTGGTAATCCCTGCATCCTTGCCGATCCCTGCCACCAACCGCGCCACCGAACGCCCCGACAACCGCTGCCCATAAGACCTGCCATCGAGCGCGATAAAGATCGGTTCGCCTGCCTTCCCTGCCCTGACTGCCAACCAGTCCTGGAGCGCATAGATCGTCCGCGCAGCCAAATCGATCGACTGTAGTTGAGTCTTTCCCTTCCCGACGATCCACAACTGCTCATCGCGAAAATCCTCAATATTCGCCGCTACCAACTCCCCCCGCCGCAAAGCGTTATCCCACAACAATCTCAAAATCGCATAATCCCGTTTACCCTTAAAACTCGTCCGATCTACACACGCTAACATCCCACGATAAGCAGTCGCATCCACACCAGAAGTATCGCGGTACTTCTCCACCCGCACATGGGGAATATCTTCCAAACTAAAACGGCACTGTCCCAACTTCCGCGCGTGATTGGTTAGAGATTTAATCGCCGAGAGCCGAGTATTAATCGTCGCCGGAGCCAAACCCGCATCGAGCAGCATTCCTTTATATTTGAGTACCACACCTACCGCTTGATGTTGGGACAAATTCAAGAACTCTTGAATCTGTTCGGGATTGGCAATCGCCCCTGTCAGTTGAGTAAAAAAATCATCTAAAGCCGCCGCATACGTCCGTTTGGTATTTGGGGAGATGTGCAGCTTCAAAAAATCCGTCCAGACATCATCCAAGCTCTGGGCGACACCGGAGATCGAGCTAACAGTTGAAATGCTCTTGACTAGAGATGATCTCATCAAATTTTAGTGCTTAATTAAATGAAGTTATTATCTAGATATCACAACAATCCATAATCGTAATAGTCCAAAATTTGGGCAAGTAACTTGGGATTAGATGTTAGTAAATTGCCCAAATTCTGCTCGTGAATTTCAGCCGCACAACGGTCGAAGATTCCATAACAATACCGCTCGTCATCGTGACGCGAGCGATACCTAATCCCATCTACCCCCTGCGGATGGTCGTAAATCGCCTGCGCCCACACTCTAGCAACAGTATAAGCCCCCGAAGACAACCGCGCATCGGCTCCCATCTTCACCAAACTACTCCCCGTCAGATCGGCAAATACTAACTCTCGTTGACAAGAGATCGCATATAAATTCCGTTGCCTCAACACCGACTCCGAAACCCCCTTAGCTCCATGAGTCCTGCCATAGCATTCGATCCAACTCGCATATACATCAGCCCCCACATACAAAATACCATAGCCCTGAGCCGGACTATCGAACCGCCCTTTACCCGTGCGGTCGAAATACAAACTAGAGGAAAACTCCACCGCATTCAATCGATACCAAGTCCCCTGACTAGTCAAGGTTGGCAACTCTCTACTATTAAAATCTTCCGGCGGTAATGGATGAGGAATTAACGGATCTTCAGGCGGGACTTGGTTCGCCATAACCAGCAGCAACAGTAACTACAGCATCGATATTTCCAGCCACCAAACATTCTAAAGGAGTAAGATTATTCAACCGTAAATCCCCAGTTTTCATAAACATTAACTGCGTCCAAGCATCGAATTTAGCCAGCGCAGTCAATACCAAATCTAGTCCAACTAAAATACCCCCATCTTGAAACTGCCACAACGGATAAAAATACCCTCGTTTCCCCAATGAAACAGCCAAAAGTTGACCCTTACTCCGCCGTTTATCCACAGCCTGTCGGGAAATTCCCAGTAATTGAGCGACTTCCTCACTCCGTAACGGTTGCCCATCGCTATATAGTAGTTCCTGCTTGACTTTCATTCCCCGCAATCGCTCTCCTGCCAACGGATCTGTCGGTGCGAGTTCGGCAAGTAGTTCGGGTGCAGTCAAAGCCGAGATCGTCCACTCAAAACTATTAGCATGAGGACTCGCCGTAACATTACTCGCATGACTGGCTGCTAGAGCTACATCGATTACTGCTTGCCAATATGCGGACAACTTCCGGTCGTGCTTTGATTCTCGCAATAAAGTGGCTAAAGCCGCTTTAAACTGGGGCGAGGTATCGAGTAAATTATCGATCGTTCTTTGTTCGCTCTGGGTGGATGTTTGCACCCTGTCGATTAAGGTTTTTACACTCATAAGTTGCCATTGCAATATATTATTAATTTGACAAAATTAAACAACTTTGTCAAATTAATAATATATTGACAAAGTTAAGTAACCTCGTCAATATATTGTAGAATACAAATAGGTTCAGTGACAAACTGAAAGCCTAAAATTCAAAAACCGCTTTAGTGGGGACTAAAACGGCTTTTATGATGAAATTTATTTGGCAGAAAGCAGGAACTTTCTGCGGCTATTACGATTACACCAAAAATGTAACGTAAAAAAGAGACAGTAAGATGTCTCTATATTAGTCTAAAAACAGAATAAATACATACATCAAATTGCTGAACCTTGCTAGACGGCTCTTAACTACCTTGGAGCGTCATTTTGACAAATACATTAAACGGGAACGGAAATGGCAATGGGAACGGAACTAGCACTTACCGCATCGACGACCACCTCAGCGTTCTGGAACCAGCTAAAGGCTCTAAAACTAAATATCATTGCCCCGTTTGCGGTGGTAACGATCTAGATGTAAATCTGAACAGTGGCGCGTACAAGTGCTTTAGCAATGAATGTGATGTTAAAGATATCCGTGCGGCAATCGACAAACTAGAGGGTAAGCCAGAGTGGAAACCAGAACGATCTGACTGGGTAAAGCCAATCCGCTCTAAATCTCGGAAAGATTATTTTTATCCCGACCGCGATGGCAACCCACTAATCAAAGTAGAGCGAATCGATCCTGGCGATGGATCGAAAAAAGGTTTCCCCCAATCCCACTGGACGGGTAGCCGCTGGAAGTCAGGCAACCCACAGACAATTCGACACCTCATTCCCATCTACAGATATCAAGAAGTCAGACAGGCGATCTTGGCGGGCCAGTTAATTTTTTTGGTAGAAGGTGAAGTTTCTGTCGATTTGCTGTGGGAGCTGGGGATTGCTGCTACAACAACAATTGGCGGGTCGGGAGCTTATAATGAATACGGAAATTATCACGAAGACTTAGCCGGAGCGCGTTTAGTCCTAGCACCAGATCGAGATCGGAACGGATTAAAATATATTGCCAACATCGAACGAGATTTTTCTAGCCAAATTGAAGGATATTACCTAGCAGGTACTCAAGGATTGTGGCGGAATCCACAGGGGGGAATGGATATTGGTGATGATATCCGCGACAATAGCTACACAAACGAGCAGATTCTCGCTCGAATCATTACCCCAACAGCATATCAGCAAATATTTGCCAGTAAATCGGCGAAGTTCGATCTACTCGATCTCAACATCGAATCATTGCTCACAGATGTTAGACCCTGCTTCACCAATAGTTGGGAAAGCGGATTGAACTGGGAGAGAGTGGCATCTACTCAAGATGGCACGAAACGAGTGCGCGAGTTTGTAGGTAATTACATTGAAGCGATCGCCTACGTTAAAAATCCCGAAGGTGGTGGCACGGGAGTATTGGTTGAATTCCGCACCCAACGCCACGAGCGGCTGCGGTTATTAATTCCCCGCATTGCATTGGTGGGCGACGGTTTGGAGGCTTTACGGGCGATTGTCGATCGGGGTTACTACTACAACCTCAGTTGTAAAAAACTGTTGTTGGCATATTTGTTTGGACTAGGTGGCGATGTCGATCGGGTTTATACGATCACCGATAAAACTGGTTGGGTAAATGGTTCTTTCCTCACGCCAAGTCAAACATACGGCGATCCAAATCTGCGATTTCGAGAACCCGAACCAGATAACTCCTTTACCGAAATGAAAGGGAATTTAGCGGACTGGAAAAGTGAAATAGCTACTAAGTGTGCGGGAAACAGTCGATTATTATTTGCTTTGGGCACGGCTTTTGCGGCTCCATTACTATCGCTAGCACAGATTGAGAGTGGGGGTTTTCACTTCGTGGGTACTACTTCGATCGGTAAAACGACTGCTTTACATGTGGCGGCGAGTGTAGCGGGACTAAAGAACATCCCCAACTGGCGATCGACTGCCAATGCCCTAGAAGGTAAGGCATCTGAATTCAATCACCTGCTCTTACCTTTGGATGAACTCAATCAAGCCGATCCCCAAACGGTGGGTGCGAGTGCGTATATGTTGGGCAACGGACAAGGAAAAAACCGGATGTCCAAAACGCTCAACACGATTAAGCCCAAAACTTGGGAATTACTATTCCTGTCTACTGGCGAAGTGGGAATGGGTGAATACTTGCGCCAAGCCAAGATCTCGCTCAAAGGTGGTATGGAAGCGCGGATGCCGAGTATTCCCGCTGATGCTGGTCGAGGATTTGGGGTATTTGAACATCTGCACGGCTACCAGACTTCGGAGGAGTTCGTCCAGAGTTTGGAAACCGCCCTGCGCCAACATCAGGGGACAGCTTTAGATGGTTATCTGAATCAGTTGGTGGCACAGAGTAAAACTGAGGGTTTCGATCGACACTTGCGGGAACGGGTACACCAGATCGCGGCGGGGTTGGGGCGGAAGTTTAACGATACGGCGATCGGTCGGGTTGCCGTGCGATTTGCGGTGGTGCAGGTGGGTTTGGAACTCGCTCATAGTTACGATCTGTTACCCTTCCCCGTCGAGCAATGTGGTTGGGCGGTGCGGCAACTATTCACAGCTTGGTTAGATAGTCGCGGCGGTGAAGGATCGATCGAGATTAAGGAAGCTTGTCAACGAATCGAACATTTGTTTGTCTCTAATCAGCATGGCGATCGGGTTGGGGACGCATCCAATCCAGTCAATGTCCGTAATTTGTTGGCTTACAAGTCTTATGACCTCCTGGCGGATACAACCGAGTTCTGGGTACCTACAGCAATCTTCAATAAAGAGTTAGCCGATGGGGTCGATAAGTCCGAACTGATTAAGGAACTGCTGAAGCGAGAATGGTTGACAAAAGGAGATCGAGCGGATCGACACACCAATCGAAGAACAATGGATAAGCGGCAACAAAGCTTTTTCGTGTTTACTCCTTTCTGGCTCGATCGAAATTCACAGAGCATTATTGAGAAAACCGAAAAAAGCACGGACTTAACGGACTTAACGGACTACGAAAGCTGCAATGGCGTGAATAGTACATTTCAATCTAGTCCGAACTTAGTCCGTAATGAAAATGACAACGGACTAAACGGACTAAATCCTCACTTGCCGGAAATTAAGTCCGTTAAGTCCGTTGATGAAAATCAGTCCGTACTAGAACGGACTAATCCAGAACCGATAGATAGCAAAGGTTCTAGCTCATCTAGTCCGTTAAGTCCGTTAAGTCCGCACAAAAAACAGACTTCCTCGAATGCACCTGAAAAAAATCATAAACATAGCAGTGAATTCAAGGTAAGCGATCTAGTCAAACCATCCGACCCCTATCACGAACGGGGACAAGATACAGGGATAGTGGAATCGATCGAGGGTGAGCAATACGTGGTGCAGTGGCAGAGTGACAGCAATGTTCGTCGCTACACCCGTGATGAGTTGCAGTTAGCAGCTTGAGTACAACTACGCTCCGACTAGACTCATCTTTGACACATGGCTCTAAGCTGTCGAACATTTAAACCACACTATTTGCGGTCTATATCGCTTGCTGCAAGGGATTCAGTCAAAAGATTTAAATGTAAAACAGCCTATACTCGTCCAGCAATTCCAAATTTAGATTTTGACAATAGGGTCAATCGACTGAATTTGAGAATATTACCAAAAATGCTCGTTGATTGAGTTTCTCTAGTGCTTAAATTCGACTGGATTAGTTGGCTTTTCGGTCGAAATCCTCAAAAATTAGAAATTGCCTCTAATGACTATCTGGTATAAACCACAGAAAAAGTATATACCGCTAATATCAGTTAGCGGTATATTAAAAGAAGATCCCAAATCCCCGCTCGTTTCCTGGCAATTTATTGTTACTTTTGAATTGTTAAAATTACTGAATTTATGCCGACCTAACTAATTGCGTGCATCCTACCTTAATTCAATGGAACCGATCGCTACCACCTCCACATTTGTCCTCAATGCCAATGCCTTAATTTCAGCATTTACCAGCTTCCTTCAATTCGATGTCGCATCCGGCGGTGCTAGTGGCGAAACCATTCGCACTTATTGGTGCGAAGCCAAACAGTACTTGCTCTGGTGCGAAGTCAATCAACTCCAGCCCCTGGATGTGACGCGGGATGCGATTAAAATCTACCGCCACCATTTAGTCCAACAGCAATACAAACCTGCCACCATTGCCCTCAAATTAGTCGCTGTGAGTCGGATGTACGATGCGGCGATGGAATATGGTCTACTTTCGCATAACCCCGTCTGGGGGGTCAAAGCACCTAAACAACGGGGCGATCCGGCTGACTCGATTACTTATTTGACTGCTAGTGAGGCGGAAACCTTTCTTCAAGCTCCACTGGCAAAATCCACGCCGCTGAAAATCCTTCGCGACCGTTTCTTATTGGGGTTGATGACGCTCGAAGGGGTCAGGTCGATGGAAGTGCATCGGGCTAATGTGGGGGATATTCGCCGCGATCCGACTGGGGTGGGGATTACGGTCATGAGTAAGCGACAACAACGGGTGGTACCACTGATTCCCGATTTGGTGGATGTACTAGATCGTTATTTACTTGCTAGGAGAAGTGCTAAATTTAGTACTGCTGCTGCTATGCCGCTATTTATTAACGTCCATCATCCGCGCCATCAGATCGACCCAGACCGCGAAGATCGTCGCTTGTCGCGGCGGGGAATTCGATTTATTGTCGATAGCTATCTTACCGCCCTTAACCTCAAACATGGGGAGGGACGGACTTTATCGGCGCATTCATTGCGGCATACTACGGGTACGCTAGCGATTCAGAATGGGGTATCATTGCGGCAAGTCCAGGAGCTGTTGGGTCACGCCGATCCCAAAACTACGGCGATTTATACTCATGTGGGAGATCGGTGGGTCAATAATCCGGCTTTTAAATTAGGAATTAAGCTCAATCCTGATTGATTGCAAAAAAGCTAATATTGCCCAACCTACCAACAATGCAATCGGATCGCAGCATTCAAGTTTTGCCCGACCTTGCCAGCGTCAAACTTTCCGCCGTCTTACGTTAAATCGATAGCGATTCGCTGCTTTGAGCAGGTCGCGATCGGCAATATTTAAGTGATATCTGTCGCTTAATCCCCGCCATGTCACACTATCGTTTGCCAGATTCTACTGTTAAAATTATAGTTACATAAATATAGGAACAACCGTCATGAGTAATGTTAGTAATCGAGGAATTTTTGAGCTAGATTTTAGCTGTATATTTACTCCCAATGACTATTGGAAATTCTATGCTGATGGAACTTTTACTCCTGAAGATCGCCAAAGATTTTTAGCCGAAGAATTTGATGAGTTTGGAACACCTAGAACTCTGGAAATGCTCAAGAGTTATGAAGATCGAGCCGCACAAGAAATTTCTGATGCCTTGCAAATCAGAGCTGAAGTCGAAGCTAAACGCCAAGCTAGGCTAAACAGAACGGACGAACAAAAAAAGGCTGACTGGATTGAAGCCGAAAAAGAAGAAGCGCGTGAGTTCAATGCGCTTAGAAACGATCTCCGAGCTTGGGATAACGATCTCGATGAATCTCGCCCTGCTACTAATTGGCGCGATCTGGAAAAATATGGAGTATAAATCAAAAGTATTGAGTACTGGGAAACTATGGACTCAATCCATAATCTTCGTCCTGAGTGTCTCCCACTAGATCTGCCTCGACAGTTGACTCAAGGCTTTCTCCATCACATTTCTGAGAAAATAGCAAAAGCCCCTATTTTGAAAAAATAGGGGCTTTTGTAATACTGCTAAATCATCTGTTCAAAATTGTCTGAAAATACTAATCTATTAACTACATTCCCATCTCCATCTCCTGTTCCTCCCGTTCCGTCTCCTCCTGCTTTGGCAAGAATAATGGGATCGATTGTTCGACCTCAACTTGCCACTGAATACTTGCCTCGTAAATCCCCGCAGCGTTTTGTTGCAACTCGTATCCCAGATCGATCAAATGTTCGCGTACCATGCGATCTATCCCCGCATCCGCTCCAACTAGAATCTTTGCCTTCCCTGCTACCGCCGCATTAATCAATGGTAAATATTGTGTTCGATAATGTCGTGCCAACAACTCATTACTGGTGTCTTTGCCAGTCCGATTGCCACTGACCATCACTACATCTGTCGATTCATAAGTAGTTGAGTTAGCATTCGCACCCCAGTTATCCCGATACATCGACGTGCGGCTGTTAGCTTCAAGTGGAACGCCGATATATTTACTCGCACTAAACCCCATGATAATATCAATCCGAGCGCGAGACTGTAACTTAGTCCAGTCATTGTTTGTGCCGTAGGATGCAAGAATTGGATTGGTACGTGTGACACCATCTTTGACCAAGATGCTGCTAATCGCCCGATCGTTAAGATAGGTTTGCAATGTGGCAGATTCCACCACCGCAAAATATCGGGTAGATTTACCGTCCTCGCTAGGTAGTTCGGCTTTAGTCGGCAAGCCCAAGTGATAAGCCGCTGTGTCCCGTTGGCGATCGTTGATAAATTCAAACACGATTGAATTATCGATCTGGGTTGCCTTGCCTTTGAATCGCGTTAACACTTCGCCCGTAATTGGCTTGAGCGAGTAAGGTACGGGTTTTGATTTTTCCAGATCTAAAACCGGAGTGTTTGTGGATTGAGGATACCTGTCGATCCATTGTTTGAGGGTGTTGAGCTTAATTGGTGTGTAATCGCGAATTACTCGCACCGATTCGAGTTTGGCTTGATAATCAGCTTGGGATACTGGCTTCCCCAATTGCTTAGAAATCGCCGTCTTATTTGCAGGTGATAAATCGTCGGGATTCACCCGTAAAACGTTATAGCCGCGCCGCGACTCTTCGTAGGTTTCAGGTATCCCCCGTTCTAGTTTGGTGTATTTGATGTCTATTTTAGGATCGCTAAAATATGCCTCGATCGCCTTAATCTTGTTGTCGGGGACTACTAGCTTGAGTTGCTCGACCTCGTGGAACCCATTCTCATCCACCATCGGTACCCTCACCTTTGCGGAAAAAGATTGAGGAAAGGAGTTTAAATCGGCTTGTCGGCGTAGATTGCGACTGGATTCTGCCAGAACAGCTTTAAATGTCTCGCTCTGATATTCCTCTGCCCTTAGCTCTTTATGCGTGAGTTTTGGACTTTGCACCTCATTTTTTCCCAGCCGCTGATAAGTCCGTGCTGGCTCCACATCTGCCCAAACGTTGCTGTTGTATAAGGTATCCTCGTTAATTGATACTTTAAACCCAACTTGCTTGGGAGTAACACTTTGCACTTTTAGATCGAACCCAGTGGCATCTTCAAGCGCATCAATCCGATTATTCCAAAACTTTTGCTCGGCAGGTTGGGTAATTTCGCCAATCCTCGTCGCACCGCTGTAAACCTCGATCGTGGAATTTGGCTCAGGATCTCTAATTAGCTCGACCGATATCGCTTCAAACCGTTCTTTGCGGACGGGTGCGATTAAATTGTCGCGATTTTTCTTCTCAAAATTGAGACTAGCATTTACCCCCGACAGATAGTAAGTCTCACCCGCAATCGTTACCGTCGCCGAGAACTTGTTATCGAAAATTTTGAGTTGTTCGAGATTTAGATCCGCAGATTGTCCGTCACCTAAGACCGCTGTAATCGCTGGAGCCAGATCGCTAACCTTGATATCGATCTGCTCTGAGGGCACTACTAGCCGATAATTCGGTGTCTGAGTGCGGACGACTCGGATATCTTTGATGTCTCCACTGTCGATTAAATTCTTACCCTCACCAGTAAGTTTACCCACCAAGACCGAACGGTTGCCCTCCTCCGTTGGCGATTTAAAGGTGACGGTATTGTAGTTGGGTGCGATCGTCCCTTCAAAACTGGTTTTATCTAGTAGTTGAATACTGTAACCAGTTAATTGACCTGCTTGAATCCACTGCTGTTTACCGTTGACTTCTACCTTCGCCTGGAGTTGTTTGGAATTATCGCTACTTGTAGTGACGAGATACCTCGTCGGTGTGGCTAGATATTCTGGATATTGAGTATCCATAATAATCTGTGCTGCGCCTTCGGCAAACACGAATTCATTTAACGTCTGTGGTAGGGCACTCAAAAGAAAATCTTGAGATATTGCTTTCTCACCCACCAGTTGAGCGGTGGCTGCAAATACCTCGCGCCGATCCCAGCCCCGCTTGTCGATCGTCGCCCGAAAATCTGCTAGGATTTCGCGAGATTCCGCTTTAAGTTCGTCAAGCCGATCGTGTAAAACCTCAAACTCAAAGTCGCTCACGTTCTGTTTGCCTTGGATTTGAGCTGAAGTTTTCGAGATCGACCCGATCGTGTATTGGTAATTAACCCCTTTTAACGTTGCCGAATCATCGGGATGAAAAGTTACCAACCGATCGTCAATGTCGATCGACCCCCGACCTTCAAGTCGGCGAAAGGTGTTAACCTCTGTGACGTTACAATCACTCACTACCACCTTGCTACCATCGTTGGTGTAGATGTTCAAAACAAGTGGTTTGCCGTGCTTGAACTCATCTAAAGCTTGCTTCTCTAACGCGATCGTCGATTGAAGGTTTTGATAATCATCCCGATAATTTGCCACCATTGCCTTAATTTCTGGCTGCACTAGCACCGAACGCAGCGAACCTATCAACGCATTCAACGTCATGCTGCTGGTAGGTGGTAGGCGATTCTCGTGGTTCTGTTCGATGATAAATCGTTTGATTGATTGAATCCCCATGTCAATCTCTGGCAACTTACTAGTGACGGCATATACCGTCCCCTCATCGGGTTTAACCCCTGACTTAACGAAATCTACCGACCGTTGATTCTCCTTATCTACAACCTCAATTGCCTTCCTGAGTATTACAGTTTGGTAATCCCGCAAATAAGTGTCGATCTGCGCCGGAGCGTAAGGAAGATTCGGAACGACTTTAATCTGTTCCACAATTGTCATTGGCTGATTTGTATCTGGATCGAATGTCGCTATATTAGCGGTCACGGGCTGAGAAAGATTCACGATCTGACTAACTCTGTCGTATACAATCGCGTAGTTTTCTAGGTAGTCCACCAACAAGGACAAATCTGCTTTTCCTTTAGAGATATCCCCTAGTTTCATGTATTTGACTCGTTCGATCCGATCGATCAGATCGGCAGAAAAAACGATCCCTTGCTTGAGATCGACTGCTGTAGCATCGAGAGTTTTAGCTTTGTAGGCACCTAACAACCGTTCCATCGGCTTTCTAATCGCCCATAAATAATTAGCTTGAGCGCGAGGATTCTCTGTCTGTTCTTTGATAAAATCAACGCTGTAGAATGGGGGGAATTGCTCGAAAGCCGCTTGCAGATCGTCGGGGACTCTCAGCGATAAACTTACCCCTGGCTCTACTACTGATTCAGCATCAACTTTATACGTTTGAAATGATTCATAAATCAGTTGTAGCGTCTCAAGTTTAAGTTTTTGAGCCGATTGTCGAGCGGGTGCCGATAGTTCGCCATCGCTACTCGCAATGATGAAATCTATGCTTGAGTAAAGCTTATTAATTTTACCCAAATTACTATTGATAATCCCCACATAATCTTTCAACCGTTCGACTACCATCCCTGGTAAGTCTT
>ENA-OFCX01001041-OFCX01001041.1-metagenomes-genome-assembly--contig:-NODE-1041-length-12143-cov-2.882942_pt1 | contig 12143 bp, 9 predicted proteins | sample MGYA00153384_OFCX01 | MGnify analysis MGYA00153384
GCGCGGCTGGCGTGCGCTGGCTCTTTTCGTGTACCGCTATGTGCTGCAGGGCGGCTTTCTCGACGGCCGCGCGGGGTTCTATTACGCCTTCTTGCAGACGCTGTGGTTTCGCATGCTGGTGGACGCCAAGCTGCATGAACAGCGGCCCGGCCGCAGGCCGCCATGAATGGCAGCGTGGACGGCAGCGTGAGCACCACTCGCGCCACCCTGTGCGGGCTGTTCAGCGCCAGGCGCCTGCGACTGGCCGGCACCGCGCTGTCAGCGCAACTGGTGGTGCAGGCGCTGGGCCTGGTCACCGGCATCCTGCTGGTGCGGTTGATGGACCCGGCGCAGTTTGCGTTGCTGACGCTGGCCGGCAGCCTGCTGGTGACGGCCACCGTGTTGGCCGACATGGGCCTGGCCAGTGCCGTGTTGGCCGAAGGCGGGCGGCAGGCCGGCCAGCCGCAAACGGCCTGGGCGGCCGTGCGTGCGGACGCCGGCCGCGTGCAGTCGCGGCTGGCAATGGCCGCCCTGCTGCTGGCGCTGCCGGCAGGGCTGTTCATGTTCGCGCAGCAGCACACCGGCCACGCAGTGGCCTGGGCCTTGGCCTTGATGGCACTGGGCACCGCGGTGCTGCAGGCGCGCAACGGCCTGACGCTGTCGGTGGTGCGGCTGGCAGGCGACGTGGCCTGGCAGCAGCGCGCCGACCTGGCACTGGCCGCCGCCCGCCTGGCCGCGGTGGTGCTGGCGTTGGCGTGGTGGCTGGACATCAACGCGGTGATGGCCTTGTCGTTGCAGGCACTGACTGCCCTGTGCATGGCCCTGGTGCTAAAGCGCTGGTGGGTGGCACGCCAGCTGGCCCCCACGGCCGCCGCAGTGGCCACAGGCCGGCACACGCCAGCCCTGCACCGGCAACTGCTGCACCAGGGCCCCAACGCGCTGTGGTTTGCCGTCAGCAGCCAGTTCGCGCTGTGGCTGGTTGCCGTCCTGGGCACCGGTGCTGATGTGGCGGCGCTGGGCGCACTGGCGCGCCTGGCCGGCGTGTTCACGGTCATCGGCGTGCTGATGGCCACGCTGGCCCAACCCTACTTCGCGCGGCAGCACGACACCGCCGCCCTGGGCACCGCCTTCGTGGCCATCAATCTGATATTCAGCGCGTTGTTGGCGGCGATGCTGGGCATGGCCGCCGCGTGGCCACAGGCCGTGTTGTGGCTGCTGGGGCCGGCCTACGCGGGGCTTGCGAACGAACTGTTGTGGATGGTGGCGGCGTCCACCCTGGCGGCCTGGAGCGGTGCCGTGTATTCGCTGGGCTGCGCGCGTGGCTGGGTGCTGCCGCTGGGCTGGGCCGTGGCCGCCACCCTGGCCGGCACCGTGCTGGCCGTGGCCACGCTGGACCTGGCCACCCCCCGTGGCGCGCTGGCGATGAACACCCTGATTGCCAGCCTGAGTCTGCTGGCCGTGCTGGTGTTCATGGCGCACCACTTGCGCCGCCTGCCTGGGCGGGATGTAAAGGCAGCAACTCGATCTGCCGTGTTGGGCTCCGGTAGCCACACGACATGATCGCCGTCGACATCGTCATACCGTCCGCCGGCCGGCCGGACTTGTTGCTGGCGCTGCTGGACTCGCTGGCCCGGCAAACGCCACAGCCCGGGCAGGCCGCCGACACCATGGCCAGCACCACGGCCAGCACCACGGCCAGCATCATCGCCACCATCACCGTCACCGACGACCGCCACACCGCCGACACCGGCCGCCGCGTGCACGCCGCACACCCCAGCGTGCGCTACGTGGCCGGCCCGGCGCGCGGCCCGGCGGCCAACCGCAACCACGGTGCGGCGCGGGGGCAGGCACCCTGGTTGCTGTTCCTTGACGACGACTGCCATCTCGACAGCAACCTGCTGGCCCGCTACGCCGACCATGCCCGCGCCGACCCCGCCGCGCAGGTGCTGGAAGGCGCGATCCTGCCTGTGGGCCGACGACCCAGCGCCCTGCACCACGCGCCCATCAACAGCGACGGTGGTTTCCTGTGGTCATGCAACTTCATGATCAAACGTCAGTTGTTCGACAGCCTGGGTGGCTTCGACCCGCGATTCCCTTATGCGCTGGAAGACTGCGACTTCATGCAGCGCCTGCGTGAGCGTGGCGTGCGCGTGCCCTTTGTGCGCGCTGCCGTGGTGCGCCATCCGTGGCGGGCCATCAGCCTGACTGAGCTGGCGCGGCAACTGCTGGGCCACGCGGTGATGGCCGACAAGCACCCCGTGTTTGTGGCCGGCTGGACACCGCGCCACGTGTTGCGTGCGCTGCGCGGGCGGGTGCGCCAGTACACCGGCGCTGGCCTCGGCACGCTCGGCCTGCGCGCTGTGCCCACGGCGGTGTGCGACTTTCTGGCGCCTGTGGCCATGTGGGGCGCGGTGCGCATCAAACCATTGCGCCGGGCCTTGGTGCGCCGCGCGCAGCTGTTGGCCGACCAAGGCGCCAGACACGGCTTACCCGGCGTACCCGACGTACCCCGCGTGCCCGGCACGAAGGTTCCACCATGAACACCGACCCGCTGGTCACGTTGGTGGTGGCCGCGTACTGCACGCAGCCTGCGCACTTGCAGGCAGCCCTGACCAGCGCGTTGGGCCAGACGCACCGCAAGCTGGAAATCATCGTCAGCGACGATTCGCCCGACGACGGCCTGCGCGGCCTGGTGCAGTCATTCGCCGATGCGCGGCTGTACTACCAGCACAACCGGCCGGCGCTGGGCGTGGCGCAGAACCACTGGCAGGGCCTGCAACAGGCGCGCGGCAGCTTCGTCGCCATCCTTAATCACGACGACGCCTTCGCACCCACCTTCGTGGCGCGCACGCTGGCGGCACTGCGCCAGCACCCGGGTGCGGCGCTGGCCTTTTGCGATCACCGCGTCATCAACGTCGAGGGTCGGGCCATGCCCCACATCACCGACCAGGTTTCGGCCCGCTGGGGCCGCAGCACGCTGCGCGCCGGTCTGCACCAGCCGTTCGCGGCGCTGGTAGTGGCGCAGAGCATCCCCATGGCCATGGGCACGCTCATTCGTCACAGCGCCCTGCCCCGCGCCCTGCCTGCGCACGCCGGGCCGGCCTACGACCTGTGGCTGTGCTACCTGCTGGCGCGCAGCGGCGCCGGTGCCGTGTACCTGCCCGAGCGTTTGTCCGACTGGCGCGACCACGCCAGCAACCTGACCCACGCGGCCGGCCTGGACTGGCTGCGCGGCAGCGCGCTGTGCTGGCAGGCCATGGCCGACGACCCCGCCTGCATGCACCAGCGCCCACAGGTGCGCCGCCTGGCCGCTGCCGCCTGGGTGGCCTGCGCGCGCGGCGCCTGGTGCTTGGGGCAACGCCGCGAATGCAGCCGCAGCGCGCTGCGCTCGCTGCGGGCCTGTGTCACGGCACGCGGGGTAGCAGCGCTGGGCCTGGGGCTGCTGCCGGCGCCTGCCCGCACGCGGCTGTCGCGCGCGGCTTGAAGCCCAAAAAAGGCCGGCCGGTCACCATGCACGTCGTGCTTTACACCCACCCCGACTTCCAGGGCTTCGTCAGCCAGCAGCGCTTTGCGCAGCAACTGGCGAAAGGCCTGGTGCAGCGCGGCGTCACGGTGCAGTTGCGTCAGCCGCGGGCACTGTTTCGGCGCTGGTTTCAACGCGGCTTCGCCAGCAGCGTGGCAGCCGCTGTCGACCAATACCTGTTGTTCCCGCTGCAGCAACTGGCGGCGCAGCGGCGAGACGGCGCCGACACGCTGTACGTCTTTTGCGACCAGGCTCAGGGCCCGTGGATACCGCAGGTGGCGCGTCGCCCGCACGTCGTGCATTGCCACGACTTCCTGGCGTTGCGCGCGGCGCTGGGGCTGGTGCCGCCGCAGCACCTGGCGGCACCCAGCCGCTGGTTGCAGCGCGCCATCCGGCTGGGGTTTCAGCAGGCGCGCTGCTTTGTGTCGGTGTCGGCCGCCACGCGCGAAGATCTCCATCGCCTGGGCGGCGTGCCTGCGGTCGTGTCTGTGTCTGAGGTGGTGCCCAACGCGGTAGCTCCAGATTTTTGCTGCATGACGCCGGCTGTGGCCCGGGCCCGGCTTGCCGCAGCCGGCCTGAGCTTCGACGGACCGCCGCCGCTGCTGCATGTGGGCAGCGACGCCTGGTACAAAAACAGCGCGGGCGTGCTGCACCTGTACGCCGCCCATGTGCGCGCGGCGCGGCGCGACGGCACGCTGCCACGCGCGCTGTGGCTGGTCAGCCCGCCGGCCACGGGCGCGGCCGCCGAGGCGTTGCGCGCACTGCCGCCGGGCTCGCAGGTGCGTTACCTGCAGGCGTTGCCCGACGAGGTGTTGGCCGCGCTGTATGCCAGCGCCGCGTTGCTGTTGTTCCCCAGTCTGCACGAAGGTTTTGGCTGGCCCATTGCCGAGGCCCTGGGCTGCGGTTGCCCGGTGCTGACGACGCAGCGCGCCCCGATGACCGAAGTCGGCGGCCCGGTGGCGCACTACCTGCCGCCGATGCCGCAGGGCGCTGCCGGGCAAGCGAAAGCCGAGGTGCAAGCCGACGTGCGGGCCTGGGCCGATGCCGGTGCGCAGCGCATCCAGGCCGTGCTGTCGCGCAGCGCGGCGCAACAGGTGGCCGACGCTGATGCGGCCGTTGTCTGGGCACAGCGCTTTGCCCAAGAGCCTTGGCTTGATGCCTGCCTGGCCGTGTACCGCCGCGCCGCGCACGCCGCGCCCACCCACCCCGTGGCTGCCGCCGCCAAAGCCCGAATATGAAAACGCCGCTGCCGACATCGAACCCCACCCATGCCACTCGGCGACAGGCACTTGAACGCCTGGCCCAGTTGACGGCCCTGGTCGCAGCGCCCGCACTGGGCGGCTGCGGCGGCGTCAGCGAACCCGCGCCACCCGCGCCAGGCACCACACCGCCGCCGGCCACAAACCCGCCCGCTTCGCCGGCCCCGCCGACGCCGACGCCGCCACCACCACCCGCGCCCACGGGAACGCCGCTGTCGCGCCTGAAAGCCGCGCTGCAGCGCCCACCACTGGGCACCAGCGCCAATGCGCTGAAGGTGACGCAGACGCGTGATGGCACGGCGGGTGCGCCGACGACCTGGCCGTCGGCGCTGATCTACCCCGTGCCGCGCGGTGCCGGCGTCAACCCCAACCCGGTCAGCCTGGCCGACATGCCCCAGGTGTGGGGCCACCAGCGCGGTTTGTGGACGCGCCAGACCGCCGGCCTGGTAGGCACTGCGGCGGGCAACACCAGCTGGTTCGTGCCGGTGTCGCGCGACCACGTGGCCGCCACGCTCAGCAGCCGCGGCGCCTGTGCGCTGCATTTCAGGCTCGACGGCAGCGCCTTCGAGGTGCTGTTTGCCGGCACCAACGTCGAAGCCACGCTGATCGCCGACGGCCAGTACACCAGCGCCCGGTTCATCACCACCACGCTGGCTGCTGGCCAGCCTGGCGCGCCGTTGAACCAGCCCAACGCCTACGTGCGCTTCGACTTCGGCCGTCGCGCCGTGCGCGAGGTGTCGCTGTATGCGCGAAGCTCGCAAGGCCCGTGTGCGCTGGCGCTGGACAACGGCGACGGCGTCACCGCCTGGGACCGATCGGCCGAGCCGGCCATCGCCGTGCTGGCCGATTCCTACGGCAGCGCGCCCAGCCCTAACTGGGGCATCAATGGCCCCTTCTGGGAAGCGGCCGCGTTGCTGGGCGTGCCGAACATGGACATCGACGCCATCGGCGGCACCGGCTACGCACCGAACAACGCCAACAGCGACACCCGAAACCCGGGCAATGCGTTCGCAGCGCGCGTGGCCAGCAGCGTGGCCGCCGTGCCCGACCTGATGCTCGTAGCCGGCGGCATCAACGACAACAACGCTCTCGCCGCACCACCCCTGTACGCCACCGCCGCCGAGGCCCGCGACAACTTTGCACGCCAGGTGCAGGCCTGCTTCACCGCCCTGCGCGCGGCCTTGCCGCAAGCTGTGCTGGCCGCCACGGGCCCCTGGGCGCCGCGCGAAAACGTGCCGCCCGATCCCGTGGCGCTGTCCAAGGCCGACACCGTGCGCGCGGCGCTGCAAGCCACTGCCGGGCCCTGGGTGTTCATGGACAACCTGCGCGGCACCTGGTTGAACAGCCGCGGCACCCGAGGCGGCGCCACCGGCGCTGACGCCGGGCCGTGGCAAACCGGCACCGGCCGCGCCGGCGCGCCCAGCGGCACCGGCAATGGCGACCGCTGGCTGAACAACGACGGCGTGCACCCCAACGAAGCCGGCTCACTGGGGCTGGGCGGTCGCATCGCCACCGACCTGAGGGCCGCGCTGCAAGACTTGTGACAGGCGCGCGACAGGCGCCACCTTGGGCTGATGAAGCCGGACTAGCCCGAAAGACTTCGCGGCGTCATCCGTTGACACGAGACTGCCGCCGGAGGACGAGGACGGGCGGCGATGAAAGTGTTGTTGGTGAGCATGAATTTCGCGCCGGAGCTCACCGGCATTGGCAAGTATTCCGGCGAGATGGCCGAGGGCCTGCGCAGCCGCGGCCACCAGGTGCAGGTGGTGTGCGCACCACCCTACTACCCGCACTGGCAGGTGCAGCCCGGTTTCAGCGCCCTGGCCTACCGTTGCGAAACACCTGCCCCGGGCCTGACGGTGTTCCGTTGTCCGGTGTGGGTGCCCTCCAACCTGGGCGGCCTGCGCCGGCTGCTGCACCTGGCCAGTTTTGCCATGTCGAGCCTGCCCGTGGTGCTGGGCCGCGCCGCCTGGCGGCCCGACGTGGTGATGGTGGTGGCGCCGGCCCTGTTCTGCGCCCCGGCTGGCTGGCTGGCCGCGCGCTTGTGTGGCGCCAAAACCTGGCTGCATGTGCAAGACCTGGAGCTTGACGCTGCCTTCAACCTGGGCCTGCTGGAAGGTGGCAGCGCGCGCCGGATGATGCTGCCGATGGAACGCGCTTTGCTGCGCTGCTTCGACCGCGTGTCGAGCATCTCAGCCAGCCTGCTGCAGCGCCTGGCCGACAAGGGGGTGCCACAGGGTCGCATCGAGTACCTGCCCAACGGAGTGGCGCTGCAAGACATCCGCCCGATTGCCGCGCTGCCGGCCGCGCTGGCGCTGCGCCAGGCATTGGGCATCGCGCCGCAGCAGGTGGTGTGCTTGTTTGCGGGCACGCTGAACCGCAAACACGGGCTGGCCATCCTGCCGGCCGTGGCCGAAAAATTGCGCGGCCGTGACGACATCGTGTTCGTGGTCTCGGGTGCGGGTGAATACCGCGCCAGCCTTGAACGGGCTTGCGCGGGCAGCAGCCACCGCAACCTGCGATTCCTGGAACTGCAACCGCAGGCCGGCCTGAACGCGCTGCTGAACATGGCCGACATGCACCTGCTGCCGCAGTTGAGTGGCGCCGCCGAACTGGTGATGCCGTCCAAACTGGCCGGCATGCTGGCCAGTGGCCGCCCGGTGGTGGCCGCCGCGCGGCCGGGCAGTGACATGGCGCAGTGGGTTGAAGGCCGTGGCCGCGCGGTCGAACCGGAATCGGCGGCCGCCATGGCCGCAGCCATCATCGAGCTGGCTGACGACCCGGCCTTGCGCGCCCGGCTGGGGCACGCCGCACGCGCGCACGCCGAAGCCACGCTGGACGCCGTGGCCATCCTCGATTCTCTGGATCACCGCTTGCGCGCCCTGGCCGGGCATCGGCACAGCCCCGCTGCCGCGGCGCCGCAAGCCGCCGCCGATGCGGGCTTGCCGCCAGGCTTGCCGCAACCAACGCAGCCACAACCGCCAAAGCAGCAGCCGCTGCAGTACGCCCGCATCCGGCGCGGCTTCACCTTGCTGGAACTGCTGGTGGTGATGGTCATCATCGGTTTGCTGGCCGCCTACGTGGGCCCGAAGTATTTTTCGCAGGTCGGCAAGTCAGAGATCAAGAGCGCCAGCGCACAGATCGTGGGCCTTGAAAAAGCGCTGGAGCAATACCGCATCGACGTGGGCCGTTACCCCAGCACCGAACAAGGCCTAGCCGCGCTGCTGGCCCGGCCGGCAGACACCCCGCGCTGGGCAGGCCCTTACCTGGGCAAGGCGCTGCCGTCAGACCCCTGGGGGCAGGCCTACCAGTTCAAGGCGCCCGGCACGCGCGGCGACGTGGACCTGTACTCCTTCGGCCGCGACGGCAGGCCGGGCGGCGAAGGCGCCGATGCCGACATCGGCAACTGGTAAACACGCAGCGCCACGCCAACCCACGCCACCATGCAGTACACCGTCGACGCAGTTGCCCAACACCAGCCGGTGCGGCTGACGCTGGAAGCCGCCGACGCCGACGACGCGCGCCGCCTCGCCGAGGGCCGCGGCCTGGCGGTGGTGGCCGTGTCGGCACCGCGCTGGCACGGCAGTGGCGTGGGGTTGCTGATGGGCCAGGCTGGCCAGGCGCGGTTCCCGCTTCAGCACTTCAACCAGAGTTTGCTGCTGCTGCTGCGCGCCGGGCTGTCCATCGTGGAAGCCGTGGAGACGCTGGCCGACCGCGAATCGCGCAGCGATGCACGGCGCGTGATGCAGCAGCTGCACGGGCGGCTGCTGGTGGGCTTGTCGCTGTCGGCGGCGCTGGCCGAACAGCCCCAGGCCTTCCCGCCGCTGTTCGTGGCCAGCGTGCGAGCCAACGAAACCACCGGCGGCCTGGTCGAGGCCATCGACCGCTTCAACGCCTACCGGGCGCGTGCCGAACAGTTGAAGAAGCGCATCGTCGGCGCGGCCATCTACCCTGCGCTGATTCTGCTGGTGGGCGGCGCGGTGGTGGCGTTCTTGCTGCTGTACGTGGTGCCGCGCTTCGCGGTGGTGTTCGAGGACATGGGCGACCGCATCCCGGCCATGGCGCGGCTGCTGCTGGACTGGGGCCGCTTCATGCACGCCCACGGCACGCTGGTGCTGGGCGGCCTGGCCGTGTTGCTGGTGCTGGCGGTATGGGCGCTGCGCCGCCCCGGCGTGCGCGTGGCGCTGGGCCGCCTTCTGCAACGCGTGCCGCGCATCGGTGACACCGTGCATGTGTTCCAGCTTTCACGTTTTTACCGCGCGCTGGGGTTGCTGGTGCAGGCCGGCATGCCGGTGTCGCAGGCGCTTGAACTGGCGCGCGGGCTGCTGCCGGTATCGCTGCACGCGGCCCTGGCTGCGGCGCAGCGCGACATCAGCGAGGGCCGTTCGATGTCGGCCGCCTTCGAGGCGCAGGGCCTGGCCACGGCGGTGGCGCGGCGGCTGTTTCGCGTGGCCGAACGCACGGGGGCCATGGGCGAGATGCTGGAACGCACCGCCACCTTTCACGACGAAGACATCGCGCAGGCCACCGAGTGGTTCGTGCGCCTGTTCGAGCCGCTGCTGATGGTGGGCATCGGCATCGTCATCGGCATGGTGGTGCTGTTGATGTACGCGCCCATCTTCGAACTGGCAGGCAGCCTGCAATGAACGCGGCCACGCTGCCCAGCACTCTGGCCCGGGCACAACCCTGCATCACGGCGGCTGACGTGCGTCGCGCACGCGCGTCGGCGCGCGCGCGCCAGCACAGCGTGATGCAGGCGCTGGCGTCCGAGCTCGGCCTGTCGGCTGACGATGTGCTTGAAGCCACGGCCCGGGCGTTGTGCATGCCCTGGCTTGATCTGGCCGCGATGAACCGGCTGCAACCCGCGTTCGAACACCTGCCCTTTGCCGACGCCCTGCGCCGCAGTTGCGTGGCCTTGCACAGCACCCCAGCGCCTGCCCTTTTATTGGCTGTCGCCGACCCCTTCGACGACAACCTGTTGGCGGGTGCCGCCGAACAACTGGGCCTGGCGCACGACGTGTGTCTGGCCAGCGCCAGCGACATTGCCGCCTACCTGGCGCAGCACGAGGATTCGCTGCGCGCCATCGACACCGCCTTGCCGGCCGATGCGGCCGACGACGGCAACGCTGCCGCCAAGGCCGGCCTGGAAGACCTGTCGCTGCGCGCCATCGGCGAAGGCACCAGCGTGGTGGTCAAGCTGGTGCATTCCACGCTGTACGACGCGTTGAAAAGCGGCGCCAGCGACGTGCACATCGAATCCAGCCCTGGTGGCTTGGCCATCCGCTACCGGCTGGACGGCACGCTGTCGCAGGTGGGCGCGGTGGAAGGGCGTGAACTGGCCGAGCAGGTGCTGTCGCGCCTGAAGGTGATGAGCGAACTCGACATCGCCGAACGGCGCATTCCGCAGGACGGACGGTTCCGCGTGCGCGCGCTGGGCCGCGAGGTCGACTTTCGCGTTTCCATCATGCCCAGCATCCACGGCGAAGACGCGGTGGTGCGCGTGCTGGACAAACGAGCGCTGGCCGAACAGGCCGCCGGGCTGAACCTGACGGTGCTGGGCTTCGACGATCGCACCCTGGCCAGCTTTCGAAAACTGACCCGCGAACCGTACGGGCTGCTGCTCGTCACCGGCCCCACCGGCAGCGGCAAGACCACCACGCTGTACGCGGCCTTGAGTGAAATCAACCACGGCCACGACAAGATCATCACCATCGAAGACCCGGTGGAATACCAGCTGGCCGGCGTGCTGCAGATTCCCGTCAACGAGAAGAAGGGGCTGACCTTTGCGCGCGGGTTGCGCTCGATCCTGCGCCACGACCCCGACCGCATCATGGTGGGCGAAATACGCGACGCCGAGACCGCGCAAATTGCCATCCAGGCCGCGCTGACCGGGCACCTGGTGCTGTCCAGCGTGCACGCCAACAACACCTTCGACGTGATCGGCCGCTTCACGCACATGGAGGTCGACCCGTACAGCTTTGTGTCGGCCCTGCGCGGCGTGCTGGCGCAACGCCTGGTGCGCGTGAACTGCCCGCAGTGCAGCCAGGCCACGCCGGTGGACGCCGCCGCCTGGGCCGACAGCGGGCTGGACCCCGCGCTCGCCGATGGCGCCGTGCTGCGCGCCGGGCGCGGCTGCGGACACTGCCGCGGCAGTGGCTTCAAGGGCCGCCGCGCCGTGGGCGAACTGCTGCTGCTGGACGACGGCCTGCGCGAAATGATCGTGGCGCGCGCGCCGGCACGTGAAATCAAACAAGCCGCACGCGACAACGGCACCCGGTTCCTGCGCGAATCGGCCGTGGCGCTGATGCGGCAAGGGCACACCACGCTGGACGAGGTCAACCGTGTCACCATGGCCGACTGAGCCGCTGGTGCTGGCGTTGTCGCCACCGCCGGCCACCGACGGGCGCGGCGCGGCAGGCCGTGTCGACGCCGCCCTGGCGGCCTGGCGTGCGGTGCTGGACGCCGCCGCGCCGCCGCCGCGCCGCCGGGTGCAGTGCCTGCTGCGCGACGACCTGGTGCGCTTTCGCGTGGTGCCGTGGAACGAGCGTCTGCACCGCCCGGCCGCGCGCCATGCGCTGGCGCGGCAATCGTTCATCGATACCTTTGGCGAACCGGCTCGGGCCTGGGACGTGCAGATCGACGCCCCTCGTTACGGCCGCGCCAGCCTGGCCTGCGCCATCGACGCGCGCTTGCTGGCCGGGCTGGTGGCTGAATTGGCCGCGCGCGGCCTGCGTTCGGCCGGTGTGCAGCCGGCACTGGTGCAGGCGGTGAATGAACAGCGGCGCCGCCTGCCCCGCCAGGGCGCGTGGCTGGTGCTGGGCCATGAAGCGGGCCTGACGCTGCTGCTGGTGCAGGGCAGCCAGCCCCGGCATGTGAAGCAACTGGCGGGCACCGCGCAAGTGCTGGACGCGGTGGTGCAGCGCGAGAGTTTTGCGCTGGGGCTGGACGCGGCCGACGCGGCGCCGATGCCCGTGCTGCACCTGGCCCAGCGCCAGGTGAATGCGCCGGTGCATGTGCGGGTGCGGGCGCGTGAGCAGGTGCGCGAGCAGGTGCAAACCACATGATGCCGGTAGTGCACATCAACTTCGGTGCCCGGCCTGGTTGGCACGGGCGCGGCGCGGCTGCCGGCGCGTTGCTGCTGCTGCTTGGCAATGGTCTGGTGTGCTGGGCCCAGCGCTGGATGCCAACCGGCATGACCTCGCTGATCATCGCTTCGACGCCATTGTGGATGACCATCATCGCTTGGCTGTCGGGCGAGCCGCGGCCTTCGGCGCGGGTGCTGGTCGGCCTCGCCCTCGGACTCGCCGGGGTGCTGGTGCTGGTCAGCGGCAGGGCGAGCGATCCCACCGTCGATCACCGGTGGGTGGCCAGCGCGGCGGTGT
>ENA-OFCX01001048-OFCX01001048.1-metagenomes-genome-assembly--contig:-NODE-1048-length-12061-cov-4.054056_pt1 | contig 12061 bp, 10 predicted proteins | sample MGYA00153384_OFCX01 | MGnify analysis MGYA00153384
GTCGTGGCCGTACAGGCACAGGCCGGCTTCCAGGCGCAGCGTGTCGCGTGCGCCCAGGCCGGCGGGCGCCACTTCGGGCTGCCTGCCGATGGATCACGCCCTGCCGCAGCACGAGGTGTACGCCGAGGTGCGCGGCAAGCGCCTGCCGATGCGTGTCACTCCCATGCCGTTCAACCCGCACCGTTACTTCCGCGGCTGAACAACCAGCGGAGCTTCCCATCCTCGCGGCCGAACAGCCGTCGGGCTTGCAGTTTCTCGCAGCCGAACCACACCGCCACAACCCAGGAGCCCACGCACCATGACCACCCTGTACACCCCCGACCACGAGTGGATCAACATCGAAGACCACGAAGCCGCTGTCGTCGGCATCACGCACCATGCGCAGGACGCGCTGGGCGACGTTGTCTTTGTCGAACTGCCCGAGGTGGGCCGCACCTACAAGAAGGGCGAGGTCGCTGGCGTGGTTGAGTCAGTGAAAGCCGCCGCCGACCTTTACATGCCCGTCGGCGGCGAGGTGGTTGCCGTCAACGAGACGCTGCGCGCCGACCCCGCGCTGGCCAACACCGACCCGCTGGGCACCGGCTGGTTCTTCACCGTGCGCATTGCCGACATGAAAGAGTTCGACGGGCTGATGGACCCGCCGGCCTACGACGCGCTGCTGAAGACCCTTTGACTCTTTGACCCTTTGACCCTTTGACCCTTTGACCCGTTAAGCCATCAGCTCATTGACCCTCTGATGTCTGCAACCCCGCACCCGAGCACCTGACCATGTTGATGTCTGCCATGAAGCCCTTGGGCGAACTCGAGAACGCCACCGAATTTTTCGCCCGCCACATCGGGCCCAGCGCTGCTGACGAGCAGCACATGCTCGGCACGGTGGGTGGCGGGCTTGCAAACTTCACCAGGCGGGCGCTGATCGACGCCATCGTGCCGCGTGCCATTGCACGGGCCAAGCCGATGGTGCTGCCTGCGCCGCTGAGCGAAGCGCAGGCACTGGCCGAATTGAAGGCCATCGCGGGCAAGAATCAGCTGCTCAAGAGCTTCATCGGCCAGGGATACCACGGCACCGTCACACCGGGTGTCATCTTGCGCAACATCCTTGAGAACCCGGCGTGGTACACGGCCTACACGCCCTACCAGGCCGAGATTTCACAAGGCCGCATGGAAGCGCTGGTGAACTTCCAGACCATGGTGTGCGACCTCACCGGCATGGCCATTGCCAACGCCAGCATGCTGGACGAAGCCACTGCTGCGGCCGAGGCCATGACGCTGGCCAGGCGCAGCGTCAAAGCCAAGAGCAACCACTTCGTGGTGGCCGGCGATTGCCACCCGCAGACCATCGAGGTCATTCAAACCCGCGCCGCGCCGCTGGGCCTGACGGTGGTGCTGGCCCATTCGGCCGAGGAATGGGACAGCCTGATTGCGGCCGGCGACTACTTCGCGGTGCTGGTGCAACTGCCCACCACCGACGGCAGCATCCACGACCTGCGCGCCGAAGCCGCGCGCATCCACGCGCACCAGGCGGCCTTCATCGTGGCGGCCGATCTGCTGGCGTTGACGTTGATCACACCGCCCGGTGAACTGGGCGCCGACATCGCCCTGGGCACCACCCAGCGCTTCGGCGTGCCCATGGGCAATGGCGGCCCGCACGCCGCCTACCTGGCCTGCCGCGACGAGTTCAAGCGCAGCCTGCCCGGGCGGCTGGTGGGCGTCAGCATCGACAGCCATGGCGCGCCCGCTTACCGCTTGGCGCTGCAAACGCGTGAACAGCACATCCGCCGCGAAAAAGCCACCAGCAACATCTGCACGGCGCAGGTGCTGCTGGCGGTGATCGCCAGCATGTACGCCGTGTACCACGGGCCGTTGGGCCTGAAGCGCATTGCGCAGCGGGTGGCCAGCTACACCGCCATCCTGGCACAGGGCCTGCGTGACATGGGCGTGGCGGTGCGGTCCACCAGCGCCTTCGACGCCATCTGCATCGACACCGGTGCGGCCACTGCCGACATCGCTGCGCGCGCCCGCGCCGCCGGCATGAACCTGCGCCGTTTCGCAGAGTGGGGCGACACCATGACCGGCATCGCGCTGGACGAAACCACCACGCGTGACGACATCGCCGCACTGTGGCGGTTGTTTGCCCGGCCGGGCCAGGTGCAACCCGACATGGCGGCGTTCGAGAAGGGCATCGAGCCGATGATCCCGGTGGAATTGCGCCGCACCAGTGCGTTCATGACGCACCCGGTGTTCAACACCCACCACAGCGAAACGCAGATGCTGCGCTACATCCGCAGCCTGAGCGACAAGGACCTGGCGCTGGACCGCTGCATGATCCCGCTGGGCAGCTGCACCATGAAGCTCAACGCCACCAGCGAGATGATTCCCGTCACCTGGCCCGAATTTGCGAACGTGCACCCCTTCGCGCCGCGCGACCAACTGGCCGGGTATTGGCAGATGCACGACCAGCTCTGCGCCTGGTTGTCGCAAGCCACCGGTTACGCCGGCGTCAGCCTGCAGCCCAACGCCGGCAGCCAGGGTGAGTACGCCGGGCTCCTGGTCATCCAGGCCTGGCACGCCAGCCGTGGCGAAGGCCACCGCCACATCTGCCTGATTCCTGAAAGTGCGCACGGCACCAACCCGGCCAGCGCGCAGATGACGGGGATGCAGGTGGTGGTGACGAAGTGCGACGCGATGGGCAACGTCGACATGGACGACCTGAAAGCCAAGTGCGAAAAGCACAGCGACAACCTGGCCGCCGTGATGATCACTTACCCATCGACCCACGGCGTTTTTGAAGCCAACGTTAAAGAGCTGTGCGCATTGGTACACAGCCACGGTGGGCGCGTGTACGTCGACGGCGCCAACATGAACGCGCTGGTCGGCACAGCAGCGCCGGGCGAGTTCGGTGGCGACGTGAGCCACCTGAACTTGCACAAAACCTTTTGTATTCCCCACGGCGGCGGCGGGCCAGGTGTTGGCCCGGTGTGCGTGGTGGCGGACTTGGTGCCGTACTTGCCGGGGCACCTTGCGGGCGGAATTCCCGTCAACGGTGTGGGTGCCATTTCAGCAGCACCTCTGGGTAACGCAGCCGTGTTACCCATCAGCTGGATGTACTGTCGCATGATGGGCCCAGAAGGCTTGACGCAGGCTACCGAGATTTCCATCCTCTCGGCAAACTACATCAGCAAGCGCCTCAAAGACCACTTCCCCACGCTGTATACCAGCGAGGCAGGCTATGTGGCCCACGAGTGCATTTTGGACTTGCGCCCTTTGAAAGAAACCAGCGGCGTGACCGCAGAAGACGTGGCCAAACGACTGATGGACTACGGCTTTCACGCGCCGACTTTGAGCTTTCCCGTGGCAGGCACGTTGATGGTTGAGCCGACTGAAAGCGAAGACTTGAAAGAAATCGACCGCTTCATCAACGCGATGGTCTCGATTCGTAAAGAGATCGCCCATATTGAAAACGGTACGTGGCCACAAGACAACAACCCGCTAAAACACGCACCCCATACCTCAGCCAGCGTCATCGCAGCAGAATGGAACCGCCCATACTCGCGCGAGGTAGCGGCGTTCCCGGTGGCGGCGCTTAAAACATCCAAATACTGGCCCACCACCGGCCGGGTAGACAACGTGTACGGCGACCGAAACCTGATGTGCAGCTGCGTGCCGGTGAGTGACTACGCTTGAGGGTTTGATAAGTGCTATAAATTGAGGAGCTGCTTGCGCCCGTATTTATTTAGCTATAGCCTTAATTTGGCACCAACTCCACGCGCCGATTTTTGGCGCGACCTGCTTCGTCGGTATTGCTGGCAACAGGCGCCAGGTCGACCACGCCGTAGGCTGAAAGGCGGCCAGCGGCAATGCCGTGCTGGCTGACCAGCGCCGCGTTAACGGCCTCAGCGCGCCGTTTAAACAATGCAATATTGCTGTCCAGCCCGCCCTGCTTGTCGGTGTGGCCCACCACACGCAGCTTCAGGGCCGCGCCCGTTTTGAGCAGCTTGGCGACCTCATCCAGGGCGGTTTTTGACTCGGCCTTGACGTCGGCCTTTGCAGTGTCAAGCCGGGGCGTCTTTGTCCCACTGCACCGCCGTTAAATGCACGCAGGTGGTTTGCCCGCCTTGCTGGCGCTGTGCCGACAAGGTTCGCAAGCTGGCCATGGGAGCGGAGTACATGACGAACTGGCTGCGCGAGGTGGCAAACGGCGACTGGCCAAACCCATACGGCAACAGGTAGCCGGTCCACTTGCCAGCCTTTGCGTCCTTGCTGGAGTCGTACAGCACCGTAAAACCTTGCGCCGCCAGCTCCGTGGCGTAATTGCGAAACACTTCCACGCTGGTCGTGTCACCCGCCGACTCGTACCAAATGCGCGTGCGCTCACCTTCGGCCACAGTGGCGGCGCTGGCAAATTCGCGCTTCTTGCTGGTCAGGTTGTAGCGAGCAAAGGTCGATGTTGGAACGTCTACCGTGTCAACACGCTTTTTGTCGTACGCCACAATGACCGAGCCTGCAAAGCGCTTGATAGCTGGATGGTCTTTGGCACCAGCCAAATCCTGCGCACTGGCTGTTTGCAGCGCCAACAAGCCGGTACAAACTGCCATCAGTGCTCCAACGACGTTGACGCGCATGACTCGCCGAAAACAGCGTGCAGGAAATTCAACGGTCGATTGGTGCGTTTTGTGGCTCATGGCGGGGAATCCTTTTGCAGCGCAATTGAAAAAAGCGGCCTATTTATGGCGACGCAGGAAAAATAGCACAAATTTTAAGCAAAATAGACCGTTAGGGCAATTATTACGGGCGCAAGCAGCTACTAAAAATATAGCATTGAATCAATTTACCCCCACGCCTGACCATCAGGCGCTGTTCAAGATGCAACGCTTTTTCTCCCGTTCCGCACAAAAACTCAATGACTGACAAGAACAAAAATATTTCCACTCATCAAAGCCTACGTTACGCAAACCCTGGCCCGCTCTACCAAGCTGTGGAAAACTGGTGGGCATGGAAAGCGTGAAAACATGAAGCTGATGTCAGTTATTTTGATGTGCGTTGGTGCTTTGCTGGCGGCTGCATTGTGGTGGTTGTGGACACCCGACAAAGGCCGCGCTGCCCTTGAGCGCCAATACCTGAACGCCCCCACCGACATGATCGACGTTGCGGGCACACGCCTGCATGTGCGAGACAGCGGGCCCAAGAATGCACCGGCCGTGATCTTTCTGCATGGCTTTGGTGCCAGCCTGCACACTTGGGAGCCGTGGGCCAGTGCCCTGGCCAAAGACCTGCGCGTGGTCCGCATCGACCTGCCCGGCTCAGGCCTCAGCCTGCCTGATGCGACTGGCGACTACTCGGACAAACGCAGCTTGCAAATTTTGATTGCCTTGATGGACCAGCTGGGCCTGGCACGCGCCAGCCTGGTGGGGAGTTCCATCGGCGGGCGCATCGCCTGGACGTTTGCAGGGACCTACCCCACGCGGATTGACAAGTTGGTGCTGGTATCGCCCGACGGTTTTGCCAGCCCGGGCTTTGAGTACGGCAAAACGCCCGACGTGCCCGCCATGGTCAAGCTCATGCGCTATGCCTTGCCCAAAGCCCTGTTGACCATGAGCCTGAAACCCGCCTACGCTAAACCAGAAGTTATGACAGACGATTTGGCCACGCGCTACCACGACATGATGCTGGCCCCTGGCAGCCGCGATGCGCTGCTGGCGCGCATGGCGCAAACCGTGCTGGTTGATCCGCTGCCCACCCTTCAACGAATTACCGCGCCCACGCTGCTGGTGTGGGGCGAGCAAGACGCGATGATTCCTTTTGCGAATTCAAATGACTACCTCAAAGCGATTGCTGGCTCAAAACGTGTGTCGTTCAAAGGTGTGGGCCACTTACCGCATGAAGAAGCGCCCGACGAGTCGATTGGCGCTGTTCGGGAGTTTTTGATGGTGCCAACGTCAGCCAAGCGCCAGGAACCTGGGCCATCAACACAAGATCTTGCCGCAAATGCTATTTAATTCATAGCTTTTTACGCCCGTATTTATTGGCCCAAACACCAAAAATACATAAGGTGTGGATGCTGGAAAAATCGCTATGCGGCAGACCGCGTCACCGCGCCAACCAGCCCAGCGGCGATCAGCAAAAGCGTAGGCGCAACCGTCATCAAAAAGCCTAAAGCGCGCTTTGAAGGATCAGTCACATAAGCGCGCCAGTAAATAAATCGGCCCACCAGGTAAACCGCACCAGCGGCGGCCACATATCCCTGCGGCCAATACAAAGAAGCAATCAGCACCGCAGGCACGAAGCACACCAGTTGCTCCAGTGTGTTCATCTGCACGCGCACTGCACGCTCAAAGTGCTCATTACCACTCATGGCCGGTGCTTTCACACCGTATTTGCCCCTTGCCTTACCGACGAGAACGCCGAAAAATACAAACTGGATGATGGCGAGCAAGACAACGATGTGCACGTAATTCATGGGTTCTTTCTTGCAGCGATTTGCGCTGACTGTTTTTGATTTTAGGGCTGGGACGCCACAAGATAAAAGCTGCGTGTAACACTACAGCCAACAGGTGTGCAAAGGCTTTGATGAGCAACCAGTTTTGGCGGCTTCAATAAAGCTCTGGGCTGCCGCTGCCTGACCAGCACAAGTTGAAGGCCGTACGCTGCCAGGCACCCACCCAAAACAGAGGCAAATACGGCTTACAAAGGTAAATACGGCTATTAATCTGAAAAGGATAAAAAGTGGCGCTGTGTCTAGAACAACCTGTAAACGACAAGAAACAAATGACTTAGTGCGAACAGCTATGCCGGTTGGGGTCGTTTGAACGATCATGCCGGTGTAGCCAGTTTCAAGCCAACAATGCCCGCCACAATAAGCGCCAGGCTGGCCAGCCGCCCAGCATTCGCTGGTTCATTAAACAGGAAGATCCCCAGAATCGCCGTGCCGACCGCGCCAACGCCGACCCACACCGCATAGGCGGTACCTACAGGCAGCGACTTCATTGCGATGCCCAGCAGCCCCACGCTGATCCCCATCGCCAGCAAAGTGCCGACGGTTGGCCACAGGCGAGTAAAGCCCTCGGTGTATTTAAGGCCGATAGCCCAGGCGATTTCAAACAGCCCAGCAATGACAAGAATGATCCAGTTCATAGGGACCCCTTTTAATATGTAGATTTCAGGAGACATTTCTGTCTGCAGCCCAATGAATACGGGCGTAAGCAGCTATTATAGTAATAGCTGCTTACGCCCGTATTCATTGGGCTTTGGCCGGCTACACCACCGCCAGCGCCTGATCCAGATCAGCCATCAAGTCATCAATATGCTCAATGCCAATCGACAGGCGCACCATGTCTGGCTTGACGCCTGCTTTAACCAGCTCATCAGGGTTTAACTGGCGGTGCGTGGTGCTGGCTGGGTGGCAGGCGAGCGACTTTGCATCACCAATGTTTACGAGACGGGTGAACAAATTCAAAGCGTCTTGAAACTTGGCGCCTGCAGCCATGGCATCTAGAGACTTCAAACCAAAGCTCACCAAGCCCGAAGCACGCCCGCCCATTTGCCTTTGTACCAGCGCGTGGTCGGGGTGGTCTGCCAGCCCAGCGTAGTTCAGCCAGCTGACTTTGGGGTGCGACTTCAGGTGCTGGGCAATGGCCAGTGTGTTCTCGCAAATACGGTCCATGCGCAACGCCAGCGTTTCAATGCCCTGCAAGATTTGAAAAGCGTTCATGGGGCTGAGTGCTGCGCCCAGGTTGCGCAACGGCACGACTCTGGCGCGGCCAATATATGCAGCCTCGCCCAGCGCCTCGGTGTACACCACGCCGTGGTAGCTGACGTCAGGCTCATTCAGGCGCTTGAAGCGCTCTTTGTGCTCGGCCCACGGGAATTTGCCTGAGTCCACAATCGCACCGCCAATGCTGGTGCCATGGCCGCCCAGGTACTTGGTCAGTGAATGCACGATGATGTCTGCGCCATGCTCAAACGGGCGGCACAGGTAGGGGCTGGGCACGGTGTTGTCCACAATCAACGGCACGCCGTGCGCATGCGCCACTTTGGCCAGCGCGGCAATGTCGGTCACGTTGCCCAGCGGGTTACCGACCGATTCGCAATAGATGGCTTTGGTGCGCGCGTCAATATGCTGCGCAAAAGACTCTGGCTTGCTGGCATCAGCAAAGCGCGCCGTCAGGCCCATTTGCGGAAAGGTGTGCGCAAACAGGTTGTAGGTGCCGCCGTAAAGTTGCGATGCAGAGACGATGTTGTCGCCCGCCTCTGCTATAGTTTGTATAGCGTAGGCAATTGCCGACATGCCAGACGCCACTGCAAGCGCGCCAATGCCGCCTTCAAGCGCCGCAACCCGGCCTTCCAGCACCGCGTTGGTCGGGTTCATGATGCGGCTGTAAATATTGCCGGCTACTTTCAGGTCAAACAAATCAGCGCCGTGCTGCGTGTTGTCAAACGCAAACGCCACCGTTTGGTAAATGGGTACCGCAACTGCTTTGGTTGTTGGGTCAGGGCTGTAGCCGCCATGAACGGCAATAGTTTCGATTTTCATAAATGCTTTCTGGTTAAATTGCGGGCTATCCCGCTTTTCTTAATTTGCGATGCTTCATTTGATTTGCTTATTTGGCTTTGCTTTTCACCAGCGCGTAAACAAACAGCAATACCACCGCACCAACGATAGATGCGATAAAACCAGCAACTTGGCCTTCCTGGTACAGCCCGAAGGCCTTGCCTGCATAGCTTGCCAAAAATGAGCCTGCCACGCCAAGAATCGCGGTCATGATCCAGCCAAGCTTGTCGTCCCCGGGCTTCACAGCGCGGGCAATAAAACCAACAATCAGGCCGATAAAAATGGTTCCTAGAACAGTCATCATGGAAAAGCTCCTTAAAAATTAACGAATAACCTGACGCGACTGGCAATATAACCCACAGCCTTTGCCTGGGCTGATGCGGCCGCGCCATCGCTTGATTAAAGCCCGCTGGCAATTGCTGACTGGCCGTAAAGCTGTGTAAAGCTGCCAACCGCCACGTAGGCTCGGGCGTTTAGACGAGAGCACAATCGTGCCGCCGAGGAGATTTCCATGCCGCAACGTGAACCCCAAAAAAAACGCTTTTCAAATGCAGCGTTCAATACAGCGCTAAGTGCGCTAAGTGCGCTAAGTATGCTGAATGCCGCTTTGTGCTTTACCGCAATAGTCTTTCTTGCAAAGCCGGCGCTAGCGCAATCGGATGCCAGTACACCAGCGACCTGGCGAGCAACCTCGCGTCTGGGGTACGGCCCAACAGCGGCAACTGCAGCGGCGGCGCAGCCCAATCCAAGAGCCTGGGCCATCGGCCAGATTGATGCGGCTTATGCGGCAAGCCAAACCGCGCCAACCATTCCTGCAGATTTGGCGCGTTTCAACCAGCCCTTGAAAGACACCGTGCGTGACTACCGCGAAGAGCGGGACGCCCGCCAAGCCGCCCGAGCACAGGCCAGCACGGCAGTCCCCAGCCCACCCTTAATGGGCATGAACGAAGGGGAGCGCTTTAGCCGCGAGATGCAGCAAACCGCGCTTGCCTGGCGCCTGATGGCCTGCAGTGACCCTGCGATCGAAACTCCCCTACTGGCGAAAATGACCGAGTTCTGGTTCAACCACCTGAATGTTTTTACTGGCAAGGGCAACGTTAGACCGTTTGCAGGGCACTACGCAGCAACCGCCATACGCACCAACGCTTTTGGCAAATTTGAAGACCTGCTGCTAGCCAGCGCACGCCACCCGGCCATGCTTTTCTATTTAGACCAGGCACAAAGCAACGCGCGTGGATTGAACGAAAACTACGCCCGTGAACTGATGGAGCTGCATACACTGGGCGTTGATGCAGGCTACACGCAAAACGACGTGCGTGAGTTGGCCCGTATCCTCACGGGCTGGACCGTCGGCGTGCCGCAGGACGAAGGCTTTCGCTTTGCTGAGCGCTTGCACGACACCGGCAGCAAGACATTACTTGGCCGCGCCTTTAATTCTGGCGGTGTACAAGAAGGCGAAGACGCCATTCGCATGCTGGCACGCCACCCCGCTACTGCCAAAAGAATTGCCACGCGGCTGGCCACCACTTTCGTTTCTGACAAGCCGGCGCCAGCGCTAGTCGATGCACTGGCCGCAACGTTCACGCGCACGCAGGGCGACATCCGGGCCGTGATGCGAACGTTGGTGGAGTCGCCTGATTTCTGGCGCGCAGAGAACACCTTGTTCAAAACGCCGCTTGACTTTGCCTGCTCGGCGCTGGCTGCAGGCGGCGGCGCTAAAGAGCGCCGCGACATTCAACTCACACTGGGCTTTTTAAGCCAGGCAGGCCAGCCCATGCACGGCTGGCTTACCCCTGACGGCTACAAGACCGATGCCGCCACCTGGCTCGCCCCTGAGGCCCTGACGAGGCGAGCAGATTTCGCCCTGGCACTGGGCGGCCGCATGGCTGCGCCGACCTATCTCGAGTCCTTTTTGTCTAATGCAACCCGCGAGCGCATTGCACTTGAAGCGCCCGCAACCCGCACTGGCCTCATGCTGGCCAGCCCGGACTTCATGCGCAAATGAATCAGGAAAAAAGAACATGCACAACCAACACCTTTCTCGCCGCAAACTGTTACTCGCATCTGGTATCTCGCTGGCTTGCGGCAGCGCGTCAAACGTGTGGGCACAGGCTACACCGCCGGGAGGCAAAAGTACAGGCCGCATGGTGGTGGTGATGCTGCGCGGCGCATATGACGGCCTGTCAGCGTTTGTTCCGCACACCGATGCGGACTACTACGCGTATCGGCCAAACATTGCTATAGCTGCGCCTGACGGCACTGGCAAAACGGCGTTAAAACTCGACGGCACCTTTGCCCTGCACCCCGCCCTTGCGCCGCTGCTGCCCCTGTGGCAACAGGGCGTCTTGAGCTTTGTGCCCAGCGCAGGATTGCCAGCTCCCAACCGCTCGCACTTTGCTGCGCAATACGAAATGGAAATTGCGCAGGGCGGTAAAACCAGCGCAGCGCCAGGTTGGCTCAACAAAGCTGCTGGCAACAACAAATCGCCCGCCTCCCCTATCGGCGTCGGTCAAACCATCACCGCTGCTATTGGCGTCGGTCAAACCATCACCGCCGCTATTGGCGTCGGTGAGGCAAACCCGGCCATTCTTGCGGGAGATGCGCCGGTCAAGCTCATCCCGCGCGGCCAATCGGCGGAGCGCACCGGCGTGCTGGCCAACGACAAAACTCGACAGGCTTTGATGGACTTGTACGCGGGCAACGACAAACTCGGCGAGGCGTTCAGGCAAGGAGCTGGCAGCCGCATGCAAAGCGCGCAAGAACTGAGCTCTGAAAAAATGGAGATGGCAGGCCGCCGCGCCGGGCCACAGCCAGCTGGCGCCCTGGACAAAGACGGTACCCCCGCAACCACCCAGGCACAAAACGCGCAAATGTTGGCCGCCAGCAATGGCGCCAGTGCACCGGCGGCCAATTGCAGGGCGTCGTCTTCATCGGTGGGCCGGGCGCTGCCTGCAAAGCCGACAAAGCGGCCCTCATCGTCGCTGCGCGGCACGCCGCACAGCGTCCAGCCGAAGCTGCCCGCCTGGCTGCGGCTGATGCGCAGGCGCAGGTCGGTGAAGGGCTCTCCAGTGCGCAGGCGGTGCAACAGCATGGGGTCGGGTGACGCGGGGTCGAACAAGGCGCAGTTGGTGGCCGGCGGCTGGCCCGGTTCGCGCCAGGCCAGCAGGCGGTGCTGGGCGTCGGTCTGCCACGCAACTGCGTTGCGAAGTTGCTCGGCCTGGCGCAATGCTTCGTGGGCGGCGCGCAGGGCGCCCTGGTGCTGCAACCGTGCGCGCAATGCGCCCAGTGCGTAGGCCAGGCCGGCAACCAGGGCGCTTGTCAACGCCAATGCCAACGCAATGAGAAGCCAGCCGCTGGGCCCGCGCGATTCCGCGCTGAAGTCGCCGCAACCGCTCAGCAGGGCCATCGCGGCACCGGTCCCGACCAGTCTTGGCTGCGGGCAGGTCGTGCGTGAACTGGGCATCTGCAGAATTGTACGGACCGTGCCCGGGAGCCCGACCCGGGAGCCCGGCG
>ENA-OFCX01001049-OFCX01001049.1-metagenomes-genome-assembly--contig:-NODE-1049-length-12056-cov-3.081577_pt1 | contig 12056 bp, 7 predicted proteins | sample MGYA00153384_OFCX01 | MGnify analysis MGYA00153384
TTGATGAGGAGACCGCGCCGCAGCAAGTCGCGCCGCCGTACTGACGCGGCGTCGGCCTGCAGTCGCGCCAGCGGCTGAACCGGCGCACGCCACTGCTGTACGCCCAGCCACACCAGATAGGCCACGCCGCACCACTTCACCAAGCCGAAAGCCGTGCTGGAAGCGGCCAGCACGGCGCCCAGCCCCACCCCCACCACCAGCAGCTGCACCCAGATGCCCAACACCAGGCCCAGCGTGGTGATGTAGCCCTTGCGCAGGCCATGGTTCAGGCCCGAGCTCATGGCCGCCAGCGCGCCGGGCCCCGGCGACAGGCTGATGGCCCAGGCAGCGGCGAAGAAGGCGAGCCAGGTGGTCAATTCCATGCGCGTTGGGTGGCGAAGTGGCAGGCAGGGCCGCGCAGTGTAGGCGCCGCCCTGCCGCCGCCGCAGTCGCAGCCGTTGGCCTACACGATCGAGAACTCGTCGAACTTGACCACCGCGCTGGTGGGCGAGCGCGTGTCGAACGCGTAGCTGGCGATGGTGCCGCTGCCGGTGTCCAGAATGGAAAAAGTCGTCAGGTTGTTGCTGGCCACGAAGGGCAGGTCCTGTTCGGCCCAGGGCACGGAGCGGCGGTCCAGCGTGCGCATGGGATTGAGCAAACTGGGCTGCACCATCGACCGCCCATGGGGCTCGCCGTGGGTGGGGTAGTCGGCGGCGTTCCAGGTCAGCGCGGTGCGCGGCACGCCGCCGGCGTTGCCCGCCAACGGTGCCGTGGTTTGTGCCGCCCAGGCCGCGTTGCCTGGCTGCGTGCCGCGCGGGCCCTGACCGGCCGAGACGCCGTTCTGCGACGTGGCAAAGAACATGGCACCGAAGGAGTTGCCGACGTTGGCCGTTTCCAGGTAGTGCAGGTTGCCCACGCGGGCGCGGTTCCACAGGTGCGAATGCCCCGTGTGGACCAGCTGAACGTTTGCGGCTTGCAGCAGCGGCTCGATGTGGTTGCGCCAGATGTCGCCGGCCAGCGGGTATTCGTAGCGCACGAAACGCACACGCTGTTCAGTCAACGCGGCCTGAATCTGCGGCCAGCGCGCCGGGAATTCGCTGTTGGCGAAAGGTCCGATCAAACTGCCGTCGGTCAGCTCCACCGTGGCGCGGATTTCGGCCTGCACCGGCACGGCGTTGTCGCCCAGGCCGGCCATCGTCTGGTGCGACAGCACGATGCGGTGCTTTGCCGTGCGGCAGGCCTCGCTTTGCAGCGTTTGCTGCAGCCACGCAAATTGCTGCGAGCCCGGGCCGAACGGCCTGAAGGTGATGTCGCCAAAGCCCCATTCGTCGGCGTTGGGCGTGACGCGGCCGGTGGCGTTGTCGAAACGCTCGGTGAACTTGCCACGCTCGCTGGCTCCCCAGCCGCGCCAAACACGGTTGGCGTCCAGCGAGATGATGAACACGTCGCCAAAACGCTGCGCGTAATAACAGCTGCCTTCAGGGCCTGCTCCGACAGCACTGCCTGCACTGCCTGCACTGCTGCCAGGCAGCGACCACATTTCGCGGTAGGTGGTCCATTCATAGGCGTTGTCGTCGATCCAGCGCGCACGCAACGCCGGGTCGTTGCCCGGGTTAGCGCTGGCCTTGACCTGTTCATAGCGCCATTCGGCATACCAGCGTGGCTGCGGATCGTTGTCCATGTTGTTGATGGACACGGCCGACGGGTTGCCGGCGTTGTTCGTGGTGGCGTCCAGACGCCAGCGGCCGGGGTATTCGTGGTTGCCCAGGCAACCGTACAGTGGCGCGTGTTGCAGCACCTCGCCGCCGCGGTACGGCGAGCCCGGGTTCCAGCGTTGCATGGTGCCCTGCAGCGACTGGAAAAAGGATGGGTTGCCCTGAAAGTTGGCATTGCCCGTGCCGCCCACGCGGTCGAACCATTCGCTGGCCCGGTTGGGCTGGCTGACGAAGTCGCCGGGGAACAGCACCGCATCCACCGGCGCGCCCAGGGTTTCGGTAACCTTCTGGAAATTGGCTGCGGCCATGGCGTTGTTTTGCTGGTCAGAGCTGAGCAGAATGCGCAGTCGCTGCCCTGCCGCGGGAAGAGGCTGCAGCGTGTACTGGCCGGAGCGCACCGCCACCGTGCCTGCTTCGCTGACCGCCACATACGGCACCCGCTGCCCGGCCACCAGCCCGTTCACGCGCGCCTCGTGGCGGAATACCGCACGCGGCTGCGGCGCAGTCAGGCCCGAGGTGATGCGCTGGAAGGCCTGCGAGGCGCTGTCTTCCAGCATGCGGCTCATGCGCGTGGTGGTGGCGATGAACTCGCGGTCCAGCTCGGTGCCCACGCGCACGCTGTGGCGGCCGCCCTCGATTTCGCTGAACCAGACCACGCGCACGTCGTCGGCGCCGGGGTTCTGCAGCATCGGCTCGCTCAGCAGCGCGCGCTGGCTGCCGAAGGTGGCGGTGGGCAGGGCCGACAGGGCGGACGCTGTGTCGTCGTCGCTGCCACCGCAGGCGCCCAGTGCCAGTGGCGCGGCAGCGGCTGCCGCTGCCAACGGTGTGGCCGCGGTGACCTGCAAGAAGCGCCGGCGTGAAGGGGTCGCATCAGGGGTCCGGTTTGTCTTGTCCATGGGAGCCTCGAACTTCAAATTGAGAAGCCCCCAGCGTCGTCGGCGCGCATGACCTACGCATGACTTCACCTTAGCCGGGTGAAGGCTTTGGCGGTGTGTTGACTTCACATGCGGTCGCGGCGGCTTGGCTGTGATCAACGCGACCGTCATGCCGCAGCCGCAGCCGCAGCCGCAGCCGCCGCAGTGTCGTTGGCGCTCAGTCGGTGCGGCGACGCCGCGCCGTCAACCCGCCAAGGCCTACCAGTCCCACCATCCACAGCACCAGCGTGGCCGGCTCGGGCACGGCGCTGACCCAGTTGACAAGCTGGTTGTCCGCCAGGTCGCCGGCCATGGTCTGGTCGATCCAGCCGCGGTACGCCGCCAACAGCACGAAGGCCGAGCCGGTGGGCTGGTTGTTGGCGTCGGTGAGCAATGCTGAACTGAGCCCCAGCAACGCGCTGGTGTGGTCGGTCAAGTGGCCCAGGAACAGGCCGCCGCCGCTGTCACCGCTTTGCACGCGCACCGTGGTGTCGTTGTTGAACAGGTAGTTCACCACCACCGGGCCCAGCGGGCCGGCGTCGTCGGGGTCGGTCAACGTGGTGAATTCGCTGACGGTGGTGAAGCCGTAGCCACGCGCCGGGCCGCTGTTGAGCGGGCTGCTGATGGTCACCGCCAGCGCGGCAAAACTGCCGTCGGCGAACAGGTCGCCCGACACGGCCAGGCTGGGCACGACGCTGCTGCCGATGCCGGGTGCCAGCCGAAGCAGCGTCAAGTCGTTGGCCGGGAAGGTGCCCGACCCGGGTGCGTCGTAGCGCGCCAGCACCGTGCGACTGCCGTAACCATTGCTGTAGGTGCCGCCCACGCCGAACGCGGCGTGCTGCACGGTAAGCACCCACTGGTCGGTGACTTGCAAACCCGTGCCGGTGGCCTTGAAGTTGGTGGTGGGCAGGCCGCCCACGATGGCCTGGGCGGGGGCTGGGCCCAGCAGCGTTGCCGTGGCCAGCGAGCTGAACAAGGCCGTGACGATGCGCGACTTCATGGTTTGACCTCAATGACAAAAGGCCCTGATAGGCCGATGACGCATCGTGCCACAGCCCCTCTGGCGCCCTGCGCACGGTCAGTTCGTTCTCGTCACCTTGGCCAGGTGCGGCGGTGCGTCTGGGTTCAGCCCCCGGGCGCGCGAAAGGGCTTCGACCATCGGGTAGAAACTCTGCACCACAGCAATCGGGTCCAGATCTTCATGGCCGGTGGGGGCCAGGGGCAGCTCGGCGTGCGGCGTGCCGGCGGGGGCGGCCAGCAGCACGCGCGCGCCGCGCTGGCGCATGTCGGCGGCCAGGGCCAGCAGGCCAGCCTGCGCCGGCCCGCGTGGCGCCAGGATCAGCAGCGGGTAGCCGGCGTCCACCAGCGCCATGGGGCCGTGGCGCAGTTCGGCGCCCGAGAAGGCCTCGGCCTGGATGCCGCAGGTTTCCTTGAACTTCAGCGCCGCTTCCATGGCCACCGCCAGGCCCGTGCCGCGGCTGATGACGTACAGCCGCTCCACCCCCACCAGGGCCGGCAGGGCGGCCTGCCAGTTGCATTGCGTGGCCGCGTGCAGGGCCCCGGGCAGGCTCTCCAGCGCGGCCAGCAGCGCGGCATCGCCTTCTTCGTTTTGCCACTGCGCCACCAGCCGCGCCCCGCACACCAGCTGGGCGATGTAGCTTTTGGTGGCGGCCACGCTCATCTCGACGCCGGCGTGCAGCGGCAGCACCCATTCACTGGCCTCAGCCAGGGGTGACGACGCATCGTTCACGAAGGCCACCGTGCGCGCGCCGCCCGCGCGGAAGTAGCGCGTGGGTGCCACCAGATCAGGGCTTTGGCCGCTTTGTGAAAACGCCAGCGAGACCAGCCCTTCACAGCGCAGCCGCGCCGGGTACAGCGTCACCAGCGACATCGGCAGCGACGTCACCAGCCGGCCCAGCCGCGCCATCACCAGGTAGGCCATGTAGGCCGCGGCGTGGTCGCTGCTGCCGCGCGCCACGGTCAGCATGGCATGCGGTGGCGCGCTGCAAAGGCTGCGCGCCAGGGCTTGCACCACGTCCCTGTCAGCAGCCAGCAAACGCGCGACGGTATCGGGCGCTTCAAGGGCCTCAGCCCGCATCTTCGAGATCAATCTCTTCTCCTTCAACGATCACACGTTGCAGTTGCAGCGATGAGTTGAGCACCACCACATCGGCCCACGCGCCGGGGGTCAGCACGCCGCGGTCGGCCAGGCCCAGGTGAACGGCCGCGATGGTGGCCGTGCGGCGCGACGCCTCGGCCAGCGGCAGCCCCAGGCCCACCAGGTTGCGCAGCGCCTGGTCCATCGTCAGCGTGCTGCCGGCCAGTGTGCCGTCGGCCAGGCGCACGCCGCCCAGGCACTTGGTGACGGTGTGGCGGCCGAGTTTGTAGTCGCCATCCGGCATGCCGGCCGCGGCCGTGGAGTCGGTGACGCAGTACAGGCCCGGTATGGCGCGCAATGCCACGTGGATGGCGCCGGGGTGCACGTGCAGCAGGTCGGGGATGATCTCGGCGCGCTGCGCATGCGCCAGCGCCACACCCACCATGCCGGGCTGGCGGTGGTGCAGGCCGGTCATGGCGTTGAACAAATGCGTGAAGCCGGTGGCCCCGGCCGCCAACGCGGCCACGCCGTCTTCATAACTACCGGCTGAATGGCCGATCTGCACCACAAAACCCTGCGCACGCAGCGCCACGATGAGTGCGATGTGGCCCGGCAGTTCAGGCGCCAGGGTGATGAGGCGCAGGGGCGCCAGCGCATGCAGCGCCAGCACGTCGGCCAGCGTGGCCGTGGCGGCAAAGTCGGGCTGCGCGCCCAGGCGGCCGGGGTTGATGTAAGGCCCTTCCAGGTGCACACCCAGCACGCGCGCGGTGCCGGCGGGGCGGCTGTGGCACAGCGGCGCCAGGGCGCGCAATGCGGTTTCGATTTCAGCCAGCGGCGCTGTCATGGTGGTGGCCAGCAGCGCCGTGGTGCCGTGGCGCGCGTGCAGCCGCGCAATGTGCCGTGCCGCGCTGCCGCCACCCATGGTGTCGTGGCCGCCACCGCCGTGCACGTGCAGGTCGATGAAACCCGGCAGCAGCAGCGGCAACTCGCTCGCGCGTGCCGTGCTGTCGTCCACCAGCGTGCCGTGGATGGCGGTGATGCGACCGTTGGCGTGCGTCAACACGCCCCGCATAAAACCTTGCGGTGTGAGGATGTGGCCTTCCATCGCGTTCATGCTGCTCATGCGGTCCTCACTGTGGATGCGGTGGATGCGGTGGGCGCGATGAAGGGCGCAGTGTGGCTTGCCGGTACAGCGCCCACCAGCCGCTGGCCGTCGGCGCCGAACACGTGCAGGCGGCCCGGCAGCGGCCGCAAGCGCAGCACCTCACCCGGCCGCGCGGTCACGCTGGCGCGGCTTTCCACACACAGCGGGTGAGCGTGGCTGCCGCCCTGCACGTCCAGCACGCCATGCACAAAGGTGCTGGCGCCCGTGTGTTCAAGCTGCTGCACCCGCAAGCCCAGCGGGCCGTCGGCGGCGGGTTCCAGGTGTTCGGGTCGAATGCCGACCTGGCATGGGCCTGCAGCCCCACCCGCTGCATCGGTGCCAGCCAACGCCAGCTGCGCGCCACCCGTCAGCGTCACCACGCCGTCATGCACAGTGCCCGGCAGCAGGTTCATGGCCGGTGAACCGATGAAACCCGCCACGAAGGCGTTGGCCGGTGCGTCGTACAAATCCATCGGCGCGCCAACCTGTTCGATGCGGCCGTCGCGAAGCACCACGATGCGATGTGCCAGCGTCATGGCCTCGACCTGGTCGTGCGTGACGTAGACCATGGTGCGGCCCAGTTCGCGGTGCAGCGCGGCAATTTCCAGCCGCATGCGCAGGCGCAGTTCGGCGTCCAGGTTGCTGAGCGGTTCGTCGAACAAAAACACACCCGGCTCCTGCACGATGGCGCGGCCAATGGCCACGCGCTGGCACTGCCCGCCGGACAGTTCGGCCGGCCGGCGTTCAAGGTACGGTTCCAGCTGCAGCAGCGCCACCGCGCGTGCCAGCTTGGCGTTGATGGTGGCGGTCGGCACGCCACGCATGCGCATGCCGAAGCCCAGGTTCTGCCGCACCGTCATGTGCGGGTACAGGGCGTAACTTTGAAACACCATCGCCACCTGGCGCTGGCTGGGCGCGGCGTGAGTCAGGTCGCGCCCGCCGATCAGCACGCGGCCGCTGCTGACGCTTTCAAGCCCGGCAATCAGGCGCAGCAGCGTGCTTTTGCCGCAGCCGCTCGGCCCCACGAAGACCACGAATTCGCCGTCGGCTATCTTCAGGTCAACGCCGCGCAGCGTGTGCGTTTGTTGAGCGCCTGAGCCGAAACGTTTGTGGATGTCTTGCAGCTCGATGGCAGCCATGGTGTCTTTCAGTGCGCGGCGTGGTGGGCCACCGAAGCGGCCAACAAGTCGGCTGGCCAGGCCGTTGGGATGCCGGCGGTGTGCAGGCTGCGCTGCAGTGCGCGGCGCTGCGCCGGGCTGTCCGGCAGCGCACGTGCCGACAAGCCCTGACCCACCAGCAGTGCGGCCATCAGCCCGGCCACTTCACCGACCAGCCATTCCACCGGGTGCACGCGGGTGCAGGCACTCGCCAGGTGCGTGACACCCAGGTTCTTGCAGGCCGGCAGCAGGTTGTCGGCATGCAGCGGGATGAAGGCGCCCAGCGGCAGCACGAAGGGATGCACGCTGGCGTTGACGCCATGGCCGCTGATGCAGGTGGGGTGGATGTCCAGGTTGTAGGCGCCGATGCCCACGGCGTCGACGCGCTGGTCCGGCGAACCGGGCGGCAACAACAGGTCGCGTTGCGTCAGCGTGGTGTGCGCCACGATGCGGCGCGACTCGCGCACATAGGTTTGCTGCGCCAGGCCGTCGGGGGTGCCCAGCATGTCGGTGGCGGGCTGCCATTCACGGAAACCGTGGCCGCCGTGGGCATCGACACCAGAGCGCGGCGCTTCGGTCTGCAGCCAATGCAGCAGGCACCGGCTCAGCTCACGCGCGGCGGCTTCTACCTGCGGCTGCGGCAGGGGGCCGTCCAGCAGCGGGTGCAGGGCGTAGTCGTTCTGCGCCCAGTTCACCAACGTCACGTCGTCGCGACCGTCGAGCCACTGCGTGCCGCTCACCACGCGCCGGTAGCGCCACCAGTCCAGCTTGGCGCCGTCGGCGTCGAACGGCAGCGTGGCCGATACACCGCGCTCGCGGCCGGGCAGGTGTTGGCTGAAAAGCAAATGGTTGAAGTGCGGCAGGCGGTGCGCGCGCCAGGCGGCATAGGCCGGCGGTGCAGCGGCCACCGGGCCGGGCTGGCGGCAGCGGCGCAGTGCCAGCACATGCGTGCAGGGCTGCTGGTCCAGCGGGTCGGCTGTTGCCGGTGCGTCGGGTTCGTTGAATTCGCTGGCGGCTTCCTTGCCCACGCGGTACGGCAGGTGCGTCAGGCGCAGCAGTTCGCCAGTGTCGGTGGCGTCGATGAACATCGTCGCCTGCACGGTGTGGATGCGGCCGTCGTGCCCGCGCAGCATCACGCTGTGGATGCGCGCGCCGTCGCGCCTGGCCGCCACAGGCGCGGCCAGGCGCAGCACGCGCAGCCGGCCGGCGCTGCGCTGCGGGGCGAGCAAACGTTCGAGCCAGCGCGCGGCGAGCACAGGCTCGAAGCAAAGCCGGCTGACCCAGCCGTCGCCCGGGTTGGTGCCTTCGGTGAATGTGCTGCGGTCCAAAAAACCGGGCTGCTGGCGGTGGTGCGCGCGGATGTCGTTGCGAAACGCCAGGTAGCTGCGCGACGCGCCACCCAATTCCACCAGCGCGTGCTCGTCAGGCGGCACCGCCTGTGCCGTCATCTGCCCGCCCAGCCACGCGTGCTGCGCCACCAGCAGCACGTGGCGCCCGGCCTGGGCGGCGCGCCAGGCCGCCAGCACGCCGCCCAGGCTGGCACCGATGACGGCAATGTCGGGCGACATGTCGCCGCTCAACGGGGCACCCTGCGGCCTGCGGCCGGTCCTGCCAAGCGGGCGTTTTCGCACTCGGGGCGGTCCGCCGTGCTCACCGCGCCGGCTCCAGTTGCAGGTCGATCTCGAACGTGCGGCCCCACGGCAGGGCGACATCCTTGACCCGATATTTCAGCTCGTGCGCGGCCGCCCAGGCGTTGGCTGGCGCGATGACGGCGGCGCGTGCGGCGGCCAGCAGGCCGGCAGGCCCGGCGCTGCATCCGTCGATACTGTTTTGCAAGGACCGGCGCAGCACCTGGCGCAGCACACTCTGGTATTGCCCGTCTTCCAGCAAGCGCAGCGCCAGGGCTTCTTGCGCCGGCGCTTCGTGCCAGCGGCCTTGCGCCAGCACGGCCTGCGCCAGCACGCTGCCCAGGCTGTTGCTGGCGGTGTTCCAGCCCGCGTAGGCCTGGGGCAGCGGCAGCGCGCCAGGTTGGTGGCGTGTGCCCAGGTGCAACAACAAGTCCGGGTCGGCGCCGTTGGCATAAGCCAGGTCGGCCAGCAGCAGCGCCCGGCCGCTGCGCTGCCAGTCGGTCAGTTGCCTGAACCACGCGGCGGCCACCGGCACCGCCTGCGGCAAGGCGCGCTGCAGAGCCCAGTCGCCTTGTGCCGTGCCCTGGGTGTGCAGCGCCAGCAGCACGTCGGCACCCGCGCCATCAGATGAGCAGGCATCGGCATCGGCCCCAGCGTCGGTGAATGCCCGGTCATCCGTCAACACGGCACCCACCGCCTGCACCTGGCTGGCCACCGATTGCAGCACCGGCCGGTCTTCGTACAGCGCGTGCAGGCCGCCGATGTGCACCGGGTCGCTGGGCGCCAGCGCCACGCGCAGCGGCCTCCAGCCTTCTTGCTGCGATACCAGGCGCGCGCACAGCGTGTGCAGCACTTCGTCGGCTCCGGGGTAGATGGCCACGCGGTCTTGCAAACCCTGCTTGGCGACCTCGGATTGCAGCGCGCGGCGCTCGGCGATGTTCAGACCCCACGCGGCCGTGTCGTCTTGCGGCAGCACCAGGCGGTCGATGGTGCCGCGCCCCACCAGGCGCAGCGCGCGGCGCGTGATTTCAAAGTTGCGCTGGCGCGTGCTGAAGTAGTCGGCAAGCACGCCGGACGGGATCGATGCGCCGGCCTCAGCCGCCAGCCTGGCGCTGGCGGCGTCGCCTGTCACTGCAGCATGGTCACCGTGGTACGACCACAACCAGAGCGCCTTGCCGTGCTGTGCCCAGTACGGCTTTTCTTCATCGGCCACGTCGTTGTTGCTGATGCGCATGGTGGCCGCAAAGGCGAACACCGGCTTGTGCGGCCAGCGGGCTTTCAATGCCTCGATCACCGTCAGCCTTTGCAGCAACGCGGGCAACGTGTCGGGAACGAATCGCGACGGCACCAGGCCGCCGTACACCAGCATGTCCAGCGACAGCACAAAGGCATCGGCGGCGGCGCCTTCGTCAAACAGCCATTGCGCCAGCGCGTCGCGGTCGGCGGGCGCGCGAAAGTACCCCAGTGCCGACACGGCCGGACAACGCAGTTGCCAGCCGGCGCAGGCCACCATGGCCCGTACCTGGCTGCGCACGGCGGGGCGTGCGTCCACGGGCAACGCGGCGATGACACGGTTCATGGGGGTAGCTGCGCGCCGGGCACGGCGGGGTTGGCCGCAGCCCCGGCCTCGGCGGCAGCGCGGCGGGCTTCGGCGCTGTCCCGCCCGCGCTGGCGCAGGGTGTGAATGGAACACGACGCCACGGTGTTGACCGTGGCGCTGTGCGGGCGGCCGTCGGCGAACACCACCTCCCACGTGGCGGCGTCCAGCGTCAGCGTTTGCGGCTGCGCCGTGGGGTTCCACAGGCGCAATTCCAGCACGCCGCCTGCCAGTCGGCGCACGCTGCTGGTCATCACCACCGTGTTGCCGATGTCCACCGTGGCGGCCCAGTCGGTGCCGTGGCCGCGCAGCAGCAGCGGCGGGCGGCGCAGATGTTGCGCGGCGGCCAGCGCCGTGTGCGGTGGCTGGCTGGGCAGCAACGCCAGCAGCTGGAAGTGGGCCACCTGCACGCCCAGGCACTGCGCGCCGGGTGTGGCCAGGTCGGGCCCGGCGCCCACGCCGCGGGTGCGCAGGTCGCGGCGCGACAACCAACCCACGCTGCGCACCAGCGTCAGCGCCAGCATCTGGCGGCCGTCGATCGGCATCACCTCATGTTCGTGCAGCGCCTGGTGCAGCACGGCCAGTGGCCCGGCCACCACGGTGCTGAGGCTGGGCTGCACCACCACGGGCATCTCCTGGCGCGACGGCTGGGCGGGGATCTGCGCCAGCTGCACGGGGCGTTCGGTGAAGGCGAAAGCCGTGTCGCTGAAGGTGCTGGTGGCGGCGTCGTCAGCCCAGGGCAGCAGCAGCCGCGTGCGCTGGTCCGCCGCCGCGTTGTGCCACACCAGGCGGGCCTGCAGCGCCGGCGCGTCGCCCAGCAAGCGCAGCCGCAGTTCGCCATGGCACAGCACCGTGGTGCGGCTGCGGCCGGGGCGGGGTGGGGCCAGGCTGGCGGGCAGGTGCACGCTGATCAACAGCTGCATCTCTTGCGCTGCGCTGCTGCGCCGCGCGCTGTGCAGCCACCAGCGGTGTGCGTGCGTGGCCAGCGGTTCGGCCGGTGGCGAGAAGTTGTAGCTGTCGCCTGCGTCCAGTTCACTCAGCAGGCTGATGGCGCTGTCAACGATGCGGCCGTTGCGCTTGTCGGTCAGTCGCAGGCTGCCGTCGTCAGCCAGCGCCACGCGCCAGGCGGCGTTCTCGAGCTCGCTGCACACGGACCATGCTGCCGTGTCGCCGGCGGCATCAAGCCCTTGCATCGTCAGGGCCAGCGCGCCCAGCCCCGGCAGCGCGGCCTGCACCGCCAGTTGGTAGCGGTGGCCGGGCAGGCGTTCCGGGAAGTCGTCCAGCGGCGAGACGAGTTCAGTGGCTTCTTCGACATCCAGAACCTGGTTCGTCAGCTCGGCACCGTCGGCAGTGGACACTTTCAACGCGGCGTGCCGCGCGCCGTGCAGGAACACCCTCACCACCCACCAGCCGCTGCGCGCTTGCGGCAGTGGGTTGAACAGGCTGCAAGCGCTGTCGTCGGCAAACACGTTGGGGCCTGTGGTGGCGTGCCGGTGCGCGCTGACCATGCCTGCTTGCACCAACGCAGCGTGCCGCAGCGCGTCGAGCTGCTGATCCAGTTGCACGAAGCGCTGTGCCATTTCGGCATGCACTTCGTCGACGCTGCAGCCACAGATGGAGTCGTGCGCCTGCTGCTCGATCAACCCCCGCCACGCGCGTGGCAGCGCGGCGGGGGGTGCCGAACCTGGCGACGACGGCGACAACTGCGCCCACAGCGGCTCGGTTTCGCCCAGCAAGCGGTCTTCAAGCGACAGATTCAAGCCATTGTGGTACGTCGGGTGCTTGGTTTCAGGGTAAAGGCCGACAACGCGGCCCTGTTTGGCG
>ENA-OFCX01001050-OFCX01001050.1-metagenomes-genome-assembly--contig:-NODE-1050-length-12054-cov-3.832069_pt1 | contig 12054 bp, 15 predicted proteins | sample MGYA00153384_OFCX01 | MGnify analysis MGYA00153384
TGGGAAACCGACTGGCGCGAAGTCATGGCTACTCCGGGTACAATTCGAGGGAAAGCGCCGGGACATTGGTCTTGGCAGCGTTGATAAATCAAAGGCGCTTGGCCAGCCATGTGATTCACCGATTGCTATCCCAATCCTCCAACGACGAGTGCTGGGGCTAGGCCAAGCGCGTGAAAAAGCCGGGCTGTTACGGGCCGCAGCCAAGTCTGGCCTTGATCCCATCGTCGAGCGTGATCGCGAGCGGCGAGGGGTGCCCACGTTCCGAGATGCCGCCAAAGCTGCCCACAAAGCCCTTGCAGGAGGGTGGTCGGAGAAAGGCGCGAAGGCTTTCCTGAGTTCGCTCGAAAATCACGTGTTCCCAACGATTGGCGACAAGCAAGTCGACTCCGTTTCGGCAGCGGATATGAGCACCGTGCTCGCCCCGATCTGGACCGCCAAGCCAGATGCAGCCCGAAAAGTACGGCAGCGCATCGGTACGGTCTTGAACTTTGCTTATGGGAAAGGCTGGAGGCCAACCGAAGCGCCGGGGAAGAGCGTGACCGTCGGACTGCCTCGTCAGCCGCAAGGCGGCAATTACTCAGCTATGCCTTACGCCGACGTGCCCGCGTTCGTCGCTTATATAAGCGAAAAGGTCCCAACGAATGGTAGGTTGGCGCTGCTATTCCAGATTTACACGGCAGCGCGACCAGGTGAGGTGCGAACAGCACGATGGGGACAAATTGACCTTTCCAAACACGACTGGATTAGACCGGCCGAAATGATGAAGGGGGTTCACGCGCCCCCGCACACAATCACATTAAACGGCGCGGCCATCGCACTGCTCGAACAAATTCGCGCGGACCGAAATATTTCCCCCGCTGACCTCATCTTTCCTGGCCAGCGTGGTGCCATGCTTTCGGACATGACGCTGAACAAGATACTTCGCACCGCGAAGCTTCCATACGACACGCACGCATTCCGAAGTTCGTTCCGCGACTGGGCGGCCGAGACGATGCCCGAGGTTCCTGATCCCGTGGCAGAGGCAGCGCTTGCCCACGTGGTGCCCGACAAGGTGGTCCGGGCTTACAAAAGGACGAACTTTTTGGAAATGCGCCGCAAATTATTCGATGCGTGGGGTGATTTCGTTACAGGCTAAAAAGAGCGTCTATCGCCGGAATGACCCGGCTTCGATGTTCCGGCCCTAATCTGGACCTTCCTGTCATCAAGGTAAGAGTCTCGTCGAAGGCAGTTTGATCGCCCTTCGGGTCGGCGTTATGGTCGGTAATGAACTCGTCGAGCTTGCCTTGTTTGCGCGCTTCCGCGAGGGTGAGATTGTTAGCACCTGAAATTGGAAATCATCCTTATGAATCAAGTGTTTGAGTTCATTCGGCATTAGGCGATTCGGGGATTATCTGGTATGATCAGTTGTGCGCCACATTAGCAGATTGACGCGTCAGACGCCACCGCGCCAGCATCCGAAGCATTGGCTGACTGGACTCGCGGTGATGGTCGCTACCGCCGTTTCGTTTGTGGGCTTCGCACAGATTTCGATTGGCTGGACACTGATAATATCGTGCGTCATTCTGGCTGGCTTGGTTGCGTTCTTATGGGCTGCTGGCGGTAAATAGCGGACCTGCTGGCGCAGGACGGGGCCTTGGACTTATTACCCGCTTGACCTTGCGGGAGCCAGCCACTGGTATCCAGATGCCGCCTTCATCTCGCTCCCGATATGTAACTTCAATCTTCATCGCCACTCCCTCGGCTACGGAAATAGGGAGTGTCTTCTCGTGGATGGCGCTCAAGATCGCCTTATCGGTCATCAGTGCCGTGAACTCGATTCCGTCTTTTGCGAACGTCCAGCGCCTCTCTTCGGCAATCAACGCGGGCTTTATCAGGACCACATCCCAGACTGCTGCGCGCGGCTCAGTGGTGGATAGTTGGACTTCCTCGTCACCGCTCCAGACACCGCTCCGGGTGGCGAACTCAGAACGCGGCACTTTGTAGATTGTCGTTCGGCTCACGCCGTCCTGCACGTGAATGGCGCTGAAGGCTGGCTCGTCCTGCAAAATGCCGTAAAAGTCGCTGTTACGCCTTTGAAGCTCTACCGACTCCTCAAGATCCCGCCCCATTTTCTCGAAGACTTTCATCTGATCAGGCTGAATGCGCGGGTCTGGCTGAAGTGCAATGGTCGCAAGGGCGCCCATTGTGCCCGCGCCTATCATGCCTCCAAGGGCAATCGCGACTTGGCTGACTAGCGGATATTCAGCCCCGCCAGATTTTACTCGCTGCGCATGCTCCTCCGCTTTTCTGAGCAGGAACCTAAACACTTGGCTGCCCGGCTCAACACCGGCAACCTCAACCACAAGCGGGGAGTCAGGATCGATCGCGGATGCGGCCGCCCGCAGCACTTTGCCCCATGCTGACAATGCCGCTGCTAATGAGTCAACATCAGGGCTTCTTCCAGGCTCGATCTCAAACTTCAGGATCAAGTCAGCGCTTGGTTCAATGGTTACGATTTCCACACTTCCCCCTAACCCGAGTGGAGGAAAGCTACAGCATCAACGGCATACGTCAAACGGTGGGTAGGCTGGCGCACGACCAACCGAAGTGAGAACGCGGACCCGCATTTGGCTGTATGCAAATTGCCAATTACGTATGCGAAGGGGATAAACGCCCGAGAAAGGATTAGTTGACGCACTTCATCTTCGTGACGGCTGAGAGTTAGGTAAATAAGAGTAAACAACTTCTTAGTTAATTCTAAGAATTGGTTAATATTTCTCAATTGCGTGATAAGTATGCAACACTTAATCACATCTAGTCAGAATTGCGCACGAAATTGCAATTCGCTATTTCCAAATTCCTTCTAGTCCGTCCTAATTACATGGCTACCTCCGGAAATTGATCTGGCGGTGGCGCGGGTCTTTGAGAATTCCCCGTGCCTGATCAGGCAATACGTACCCCGGTACGTATGAACGGGAGAAAATGATGCCCCCCTCAAAAGAGCGAAGCCTCAACTACGAAGCAATTAAGCAACTCTGCGAGAAACTAGTCCTAAAGGGCTATAAAGACGTGGAAATCACCTTTAGTGACATCGTGGGTCGTACGGTGGTGTCAAAGGTGGAGAGTTTCCGTCAGCGGTGGTTGAAGGAACGGCAAGCACGGCAGCAAGGGCAAGTTGAGCCGACGGAAGAATACGTCGCCGGGGTGAGCGCCATGCTTAATTTCATGCGCGAGCATAAGTCGGCCGAACGCCAGACTTTCGAAGCAGCGGCTGCTTCGAATAGCAAAACCATCGTGCGTTTGGAAGCAGACCTCAAGGAGGCGCTCGAGCGAAATATGCGTCTGGATGATTATTGCCAGCATGCACACGAAGTGATGGTCAGATGGTGTGACAACGTCGTGTCCTCGGAGAAGCTGTATACCGCGATCCCGCCGCACCCCTGCGACATAGTCGATGCGCCCCCAGCGGGATCGGCGTCGGGGAGTGCATCGAAATGACGATGCGTATTTTGCATCTCTTGCTTTCTTCGCGGTTTTCGCTGAGCGAAAACTGCACGGCACACCGCATCACGCGGGGGGCCGTCATGGGGGTCCAGGGGGCTTGCCCCTTGGCTCGCGGGCCTAATTACAACGTAATTAGGCGGAGTGAGTCCTCCAATTACCTAATGAGACTAATGCTTCCGCCTGTATCCCTTGCGTTGGGAGTGATCCGGTGAGCCAGAACACTCAAGGCGGCAAGTCACAATACGCTATCATGCGCTTGGAAAGGGTCACAACCTTCGCCGGGCTAAAGCGCATCTCCAATCACAATGACCGTACCACAATGAGCGAGAATATAAATCCGGACGGGCCACCGCCGCAATGCCTCTATTCGTATGGCAGCGGTTCGCTCGTTAATAAAGCTCACCAACGAATGGCTGAACTTGGTATCGATAAAAGCTCGATTAAGGGCAAAGTGGTGGCAGTTGAGATCATCGTCACCGCCACCAAAGAATTCTTCGAGAACGCCTTGCCAGAGCAGTTCGAGGCTTGGAAGGTCGCCTCGATCGGGTGGCTGCAACAGCGTTGCGGCGAAGCCCTTATTGATATTCAATTGCACCTCGACGAGGAGGTGCCGCACATGCACGCAGTATCGATTGCGGCTATACAGAAAGTGCGGAAGAAACGTGGCCCTCAACCGAAGGATTTAACGGCGCGTGCCGCTTTGCTGGCCAGTTACGAAACTACTCCAAAGGAGTGGACGCTGAGTTTCAAAGACATGTTTGGCGGTAAGCGCGAACGTCTTTCAGAGGACCAGGATAGTTACCATGCTACGGTCGCTTCGCTTGGTCTGGCGCGGGGAGAAAAAAACCGCGAGGACCGTGAAGTCGATCTGGGCGACGAAATAATGGGACAAGCCTTATATACCAGCACTGGAAAGAGACGGCACATACCCCCGGCGGAATACCGTAAGTATATCAAGCGGTTAGCGATGAAAGTTAAGGCCGCTGAGCAGGAGTCGTCCAAACTTTTGCGCGAGGTCAGCACATTACGTGCAGAGATAGAACGGCATAATCGAGATGCGGCTAATTTTCGCAAGCTCGCGCTCGATGAATATTCAGGAAACGTCGATCAGGGCGTGGCGCTGATGCAAAAGGAAGCCGCCTTGCACGCCCACCAGCGTGAAGCGGAAGCTCGTTTGCAGGAGCGGGAGAAGGCCTTCGCCGAAAAAGACGCGGAGTCGGCTCGGTTGCTGCGCGAAATCGAAATTCGTGAAGTGGAATTTGCTGAGCGCAAGGCTATTGCCGACCGTCTCGAGATTGCGCGCAAGGAGGCGGTCAGTGAGGAAAAGGCGCGTCAAGAGCGAGCGCAGCACGAACTTGTCCAACAACAAACGCTAGCTGATGATATCGCCCGCCTTGCCGCACTGCGAGGTGCAGAGTTGAAGATGAAGGAGCAAGAAGTAGCTGCTGCTCGCCTCGAGCAGGAAGTTCAAGGCGCTACCGCACGGCGACAGCTCGCAACGGCAAAAGGTTTAGAGGCCGCGGCTCAGGCGGCAAGGAACCAGATCGACGAACAACTGCGGGCGATGACGTTGCGGCAAAGCCAGCTCGATGATCAACGAGCGGACATCGCGGCCGGTCGAGCGACGCTTGTGGCGGAAAAGGCGCAAGCCGCTACAGAATTTGAGCATCACCACGGGCTCTTGGGTTTGCTAGAGCGTGCCGCTGACCCACTATCCCCCCTTTACTTGCGCGTAGGGCGAAACACTGCCGGTGGTGAGGTGCCGGTAATGCGCGAGACGGCCATGACTGACGCCGAGGAGGGGTATTATCGCCGTGGGTGGCCTGGGCCAATCCGCAAGGTGGCACTTTTGCTCGCCAAGGCGTTGGATGGGATCCGCGCTTTCAAAGATCGCCTCGCCCGGCAGGAGCACGAGGTCGGCATGCGGGAACAGAAGCTCATCAGCCGCGAAGCTCAGGCTGCGCAGGAAAAGGCGCGGGACGAGACAGAGCGTCGCCGGTTGTCGCTGGTAATCACCAATCTCGATAAGCGCGGCGACGCCCTTGATGCCCGCGCGATAAATCTAGAGTCAGCGGAAGCTGATATTCGCATCAAACAAGCTGAGTTGGCGGCGCAGTCGCGCGATATCGAGGCATCGGTATCGGATGCAAATGCGACGATGATGGCGGCGACACGAAGCATGGCGGAACAGGAAGAATGGGCGTCGATAATAGATCATGTCGTCCGGCGAACGTGGAAGGTCGCGAGTGGGACTGACGAGGTAATCAGGCTGATCGACCGTGAAAGCCCGAGCCGGCCACTGCCGGATTGGGCTTGTAATAGGGTAGGCTGCGTTTGCCCGCGATGGGCCCAGCAATTCCTTCACCGCTACGCGAAATTGGAGGAGATTGTGACGAGCAATGTTAAAGTCGGTTCACTACTTGCCGAACAGTCACATCGCCTCAAGGAAATGATTGACGACGCTGGACCGATTTTAACACCTTCGCAAAGCAGTTTTGCCGCAAGCGTTAAAGGCGAGCTTCAAAAGACGGAGCAATTACGACCTCCCGCGCTCGATGTTGCCGTCACCGCTCAAGCACAAGCCGCTGCTGCGGCAAGATCACGATGAGTCCGAAGCTGGCGCTCTGCCTGGTGCGGCGGGGCGTCGATCAAAGTTGCTCCCAGAATGCTCGAGTAAGAGTCCCGCATCTGACTCATCCTCCTACTCCAATAGCGCCCTCATGGGCCGCGCACACATGCTATGCTACATCGTCGGATGAGCTCGAATGTCTGCAATGGGTCGAGCTCAGAACGCCGCTGAATGTCCGCGTCGGGTGGAAATCGGACATTCAGAAAATCTGAACCGATGGTTGATAATGACGACTTATGCCTTCGAACGAACTGGATCGAGCACTTGCTCGCGAAGACGCTCAAACGCTGATCTGTCAGGTCGATGCGTACGACCAATATTTCATTAGCGGCACTGGCGATTGGCCCGAGGAACACGCAGATCACTTTGCAGAGGTTTTGTCGTGCTTTTATGGTGATGACGAGAAGTCGCTTTCCTACGTCGTCATAGCTGCCGCTCGGTCCAACGATGCTGGTTTTCTTGGGTTTCTTGGAGCGACTTTATTGGAAAACGTCGTTGACGATCCATCGCCTAAGCTACTTGATCGCCTTGTTGCGGAGGCTTGCAGTTCGGCACGATTCCGATGGCTTCTCGATTGCCCCTATCAAATTGCGTTTTCGTCGCTCGCTTGGAAGGCGCTGAAACAATTTCGTAAGAGAAGCAGTGACTTATCGCCTTATGAGCCGCTCCCGCCCCAAACGTGAACTAGGCGTTGTGACTGATTCCAGTGTTATTGTGGCCATCAAAGCCAGAACCCTCTCATTGTCCGACTTGGTCCGGTGTCCGACCAGCCGCCAGGCCGCAATCATGGGTGGAAGGCGGACATTAGCTTCATTAGTGTCCGGCTATGTGCAAGTCCCTCCTCCTGCTGTTTTCAGTTTTTGTGATTGCGGGCTGTAGCGCCACCGCTCCAGCAGTGCGCAGTCAGCATTCTCTCTATGCCGAACGGCAAAAGGCATGCGCGCTGGCTCAACGTGGCAACCTCCACCGTGGGATAACCACAGCGATTGAGTTACTGACCGCGCCGGTTGAGCAAGACGGCAAAACTGTGTGCGGAACATTTTTCGCACGTCCTCGCGGAAGCACTGTGCAACTGGATACGTCATCCACTGACCCGCTTCCATTCGAGCACCGTATTTTGCTGGATTTTCCTCATCCAAAACTGATCGACGAACTTAGAGACGATCAAATTTTGCCCATATTTCTGGTCGGCAAGGTGGTTATTGATAAAGACTGTTTTAAGCGGTCACCAAGCGGAGAGTACGTGCATTCCTGTGTCCCGTTTCCCCCGCCCATCATAATTCGGGCGTCGTACATTACTCCCGCCGCCATTCCATAGCTGTAGGTAGGGTTTCACTTCCGCGTCCGGAGACTGTCCGGAGCGAATGTCTGCTTCGGGTCGAAAGCCGTCTGGCACCTAAACGGCGATCATGGGTGGAAAGCGGACATTAGTGCCGCGCAAATATGACCTGCCCGACCTTTCCCGATTTTGTCATTAAAAAGCTCTTCGAAGGGCAGCGAGGATTGGGACCGGGATAAATTATGGCGTCCTGTTCGGCCCCGCTCACGTAGCGAACTGGAGGCCTGACGCCGAGGAACGCCACAGTTCGAACACCCTTCTCGCGAAACACCCGGATGCGATAACACGTAAGGTCACTGCCCCTCATCTCCGGATGCTTATAGGCTTCAGCGATAAGCAGAAAATCACGTCCACTTAAGGGCTCTGTCATTTCCGTCTTCCAGCTTTGAGGCGCATCGATAGCTGGGCCTGCGGCGGCGAGCGCCAATGCCATTGGGAGGACACTAATCATACCGCCAACCTATTCTACGCAAGCTAGTGTCCGCAATGGGTGGAAAGCGGTCATTGCTTGATGACTCTGAACGGCTATGGTCGACCATGGCCGGTGACACAGGGGAAAGAAAATCATGCGCCAGCTGTTTCTTGCAATATTTGGCTTTCTCGCTTGCTCGGCCTGTCAGGGGCAACAAACGTCGCCGAAAGAGTCCGAGGCCACACGAGCAGAGCCGCAACGGGCGCAAGAAGCACCTCTACCCGAGTGGCTCACGGCCTTGATCAAACAGCAGCCCGCAAACAGCATTGAAGAGAGCGTCTACCAAGGGAAACGGGCATATCTAATCATGCCAGCAGACCGAAATCCCGATAGCGGTAACGAACACATCCTTTACTCAGGAGATGGTCATATCATCTGCGAGTTTGGTGGGCTGGCGGGTCATGTGACAGTCGGGTCGTGTGACATGAATGGCATCAAGTTCGTCCAAACCTTGCACCCGTCCGGTGCTTCATAGAACGGCAGGATTGGTGACCTAATGTCGGCAATGGGTGGAAAGCGGACATTCAGATGCTAAGCTACAGGATGCCTTTGATCACCCTTTTTCTCGTCGCGGCCGCACACGCTCACCAATCAAATCCCGGCGGAGAGCGCGGGGGACGACCCCGCTTGGACGGAAACTCATCATACATCAGCGCTACGACGAACGAGTACAACATTCGCGACCGTATCGACGTGTATGGGCACAATTTTGTTGTTCTCGCTGTGGGTAACAATGGGAATGAGGGCGATGGATCACATGAAGGAGGATTGATGTGGGTCGAGGAGGGCGAACAGTCTTATCATATCCAAAACATTGGAATTGAATTGCCGAAAGAAGGCGTTCGGGAATGGGTCTCAGATCATTGGCGCTGCGAACGGCTGAACGTCAGCAAAGACGTTTACACGAGCGTTTGCTCCGACGGTGAGAAGCGCAAGAGTATCGTGGTCTCAAGGTCGCGGGGGATATTATCGTTCACCGGCGTGTGCCCCGTTATACGCGTAAACGATGCACCAGGATTGTGTCAGTACGTCCTTATCTCGCTACGAGGAATTTCGGCTCCATAGTCCATCCGACACCCAAATCAGATATCCGCAATGGGTCGGATGCCGACCGGCCGCCATCGACCGATAAGGGTGGAAAGCGGACCTTAGACAGCCTGTGGGCGCAAACCGTCTAACATTGCCTGCGCATTCTCTCGGCTGAATTCGGTGATGCGGTCCGAGTCGACGGCTAACGCAAGCGCCCTAAGAGCATTTTGCGGCGATCTTCGAACACCCATTCCGTGCAGATAGCATTTGGCCAATTCAACCAGCGCATCTCCATCATTCCAATCCACGGCACGTTTAAACCACTGAAACATAAGGCGGCGCTTGCCTTGCTCGCGATACAGAATGGCGATGTTGTTGGGTGCCACAGAACTGCCTCGCCGCCACGCTCGCTTGTAAAGGCACATGGCGTGGGATTTGTCGACTTTCACTCCAAGGCCGATGTCATACATCCGAGCCAGTCGTGACATGCAGTCCGCGTTACCCAGAGACGCGCCGTGTTCGAATGATTTGCGAGCCAAAACGTAATCCCCAGCGTCCTCCGCTGTATCTGCAATCTGAAACAGGGCAAGTGTGTCGGCCATCACTGATGATAGCCGGATCTCGGCCGTGTTCCAATGTCTGCAATGGGTCGGAAGCCGAATGGCCGCTCAATGGCGGTCGTGGGTGGAAAGCGGACATTAGGTTTTCGGGCCTAAAAACACTTTTCATATCAAACTGGCCAGGAAGCAGGCATGATTTCGAAGCAGGACATCGACCGCATTTCCGAGGGATGGGCCAAAGAGTTTTCCGTCGATCCTTACGTTTTGAAACAGCGCGATATGGACGCATGGCACGAATTAGATGGTCTGATCTACGACCGGCCTCAGGATGCCCTTCTCGTGCTCGAAAAGATTGCAGAGACGGATCTCATCAACTGGACTTTCGAAGGACTTGCCGTCGGGCCGCTCCGGACCTTCCTAATGAACCACGGTGACCGCTACGGTGAGGAGTTAGGCGCAATCAGGCGGCGCAACAAAGCGTTCGATGAAATGTACACCATGGCCACTGAAGGAATGTGATGTCCGCAATGAGTCGAAAAGCGCTTATAGCCAGCATCGTTTTCGGAGTACTCATGTGCACCGTCGATGTGATCTACGGAATATCTCGTGATATCGTACTGGAACGCGGAGACACGACTGCTTTCCTCTTGCTGCACCCGGCCCAAGTTAGCATAATTAAACCAATCGAAAATGTCTGGTTCAATTTTTTGCCCGAGATGTTCGCGAACTCCCTTCCTGCCGTTATTCCACTTTGGTCAGCGATTATGTTTTTCGTGGTTTCAATAACATCGCTTTTGTACAGAAAATTCAGAAGGCGGTAGCTTTAGGCAGTTAGTGTCCGCTTTGGGTAGAAGGCCGTCCGGCCGCTAAACGTCGTTCAAGGGTGGGAAACGGACATCACAGTCCCCGCTAATTCCAAACTACCGTATCGTGCCCAGCGCGACCAAGCCTCATCGCTTCGGGGCCGTGAAATGCCTCTGACCCAAGTTCTATTCGGAGGCGAAGGCCATCCTCAAGCTTAATTAATTCCTCCTTTGCGCTCGAATGGACGGCTGTAACCCGTAGCCCGATCAAGTCAGCAATGCCTGATTTCTCGGGTTCAACCTCAAAGTCATTGAAGATTGAAAGCTGCACTGCGTCGCCGAACGATAAATGCACATAATCGTGCACCATGACAGCCTTCGTTACTCGCTGACCGAGGAGGCAGGTGAGTGGGCCGAAATCATCCATATTTGGACTCCTCTCAAAAGTTCTCGCGACGGCTCTAGGCGCGGCAGGTTAAGGTCTGCTGTGGGTCGAAGCCCGAATGGCAGCCAAAAGGCGGCCAAAGGTGGAAAGCGGACATTCAAGTGACGTCAGTTGGACGCGAAAACCTCGTGATCACCAAAGAGGCGATCACCACCATCAGGGTCGGCACCACGAATGACAGCAGGCGGTAACCTTTTTCGTCTAGCAAGAAATAGACCAGCCACACCGGAATAAGGGTTAGGACGAAGGCGAAATTTCGCACAGTGGCTCACTCCTCCCCAATACCTCAACCTACCTACAATAGCTGGCTCGCGCTAACGTCCGCAATGGGTCGAAAGCCGAATGTCCGCTAAACGACCGTTATGGGTCGGAAGCTGACATTCAACTAATGGCTTCGTCAGCTACATAGTCGTCGCTTAGGAAGGCACGCCAGCTAACAGCCGGATGCTCTCCACTTCGATTCGCGTGCTCCGATCATATTTTATCCTGACTAAGCGTCCGTCATTCATCAATGCGTTGATCTTCGTCCGGCCGAGCCCAAGCGCTGCCATGGCTTGATTGACGGTCACGGTGATCGCGCCGGCCGGAATAGCAGATGGATCGGGTCGCAGCCGACTTGAAGCGATTGGCCTAGCTGTGGTCACTACAACTTTAGGCGGCTGGGCTGGCTCGTGGGCGGTGGGCGTACCCCCCCCGTGATGATTAACCAGACGCTGCAATGACGCCTGGCTAAAGCTCACTCCAGTAATACTCACCTCCGGCAGGTCGTTCAGTGGGTCCGCCTCGAGCCGCAGAGTTCCGCCATTCCACACCTGATCGGAAAGGCCCTCGCGCTGCAGGCGTTTCCAGAGGGCGATGGAGATGGCAGCACCGCGGCTGGTCCTTCGCTCGCTGGTCATCATCGTCTCGCATACCAGCGCGTATCCCTTCACGATCCCCGCTGCCGCGTAGTCGACTATGACACGGCGGGCGTCGTGGACGCCTGCGCCCTCGGCTATCGCGATAGCTTGCTGGGGAGTGATCGGATGGAACGCGGTCAACAGAGTCTCCGTCTCTTGTGTGCAGGTAACGGCGACCAAGCCGATGGGCATTTCATGCACCGAACCGACGGGATATAACAACGCCATTGTTCGCACTTGTTCGCCGAAAGCATCCACCCTGTGAGGGAACGAGCGCGGGTATGCTTTCGTGTTAGGCTCCATTAATTGGAGCAATTTCAACGCGTTAGCGGTCGGTGAATGGATGCCCGACGAGGATTCGAACCTCGATTAACGGAGTCAGAGTCCGTTGTCTT
>ENA-OFCX01001052-OFCX01001052.1-metagenomes-genome-assembly--contig:-NODE-1052-length-12041-cov-3.575755_pt1 | contig 12041 bp, 12 predicted proteins | sample MGYA00153384_OFCX01 | MGnify analysis MGYA00153384
AGCACGCTAAGCGTTACGAAAAGTTGGCTTTAGTTCATGCTGGGAAAGGAACAGATTTGGGATTTGCTGAGGTTAAGGAATAATATCAATTCCGGTTGCACCGGAATAATATAGAGGAGACTGCACGTGCCGTTTCCCTACCGTGATTAATTGTAGGGACACGGCACTGTCGTCTTGAAAGCTGTGAGTAATATTAATTCCGATGCTACCGGATCTGATATCACGGGTGGTTAGAAACCGGGTTTTTTCAGGCAAGACGCGTTACAGCCCACCAAAATAGTCAAAAACCTGGTTTCTCGGCTTCGGAATGCCTCCCGGAGTAAACGTCCTAACCGTAAGGGCGGTTGCTGTAATTTCCCGAAGATTCCCCTAGCCGGAAGTCGGCGGTTGCTGCCCCAATCTGAGTAAGATAGAAGCAACTGCAACTAAATTAATTGCTAATTCAGCCGATGTCTAGCTCAGAACCCCTTTCCGCTCCAGAACAGCCCGCTAAAATAGATTTGCCCCGCACGAGTGAGTCGGAGCAACTAAAAAAAATTCGCCACACCACCTCTCACGTCATGGCGATGGCGGTGCAAAAATTATTTCCCAAGGCGCAAGTGACAATTGGCCCTTGGATTGAAAACGGTTTCTATTATGACTTTGACACTCCCGAACCTTTTACGGAACAGGATTTAAAAGCCATCAAAAAAGAGATGATCAAAATCATCAACCGTAAATTACCTGTAATTCGCGAAGAAGTCAGCCGCGAAGAAGCCCAACGCAGAATTAAGGAAATTAACGAACCTTACAAATTAGAAATTCTAGCAGGCTTGATCGAACCGATTACTCTTTACCATTTGGGCGACCAATGGTGGGATTTGTGCGCCGGGCCTCACTTAGACAATACCAGTGAATTGAATCCAAAGGCGATCGAACTCGAAAGCCTAGCAGGAGCCTATTGGCGCGGCGACGAAACCAAAGCCCAGCTACAGCGCATTTACGGCACTGCTTGGGAAACCCCCGAACAATTAGCAGCCTACAAACACCGCAAGGAAGAAGCCCTAAGACGCGATCACCGCAAATTAGGCAAAGAATTAGGCTTGTTTATTTTTGCCGATGCAGTTGGGCCTGGCTTACCTTTGTGGACGCCCAAAGGCACGATTTTGAGAAGTATTTTAGAAGACTTCTTGAAACAAGAACAAATCAAACGTGGCTATTTGCAAGTAGTGACTCCCCACATCGCCAGAGTCGATTTGTTCAAAATCTCAGGACATTGGCAGAAATATAAAGAAGATATGTTTCCCCTGATGGCAGAAGATGCAGAAGCGGCGGCCAACGAACAGGGTTTTGTGATGAAACCCATGAATTGCCCCTTCCACATCCAAATTTACAAAAGCGAATTGCGTTCCTATCGCGAATTGCCGATGCGCTTAGCGGAATTCGGCACAGTTTACCGTTACGAAAAATCGGGAGAATTGGGTGGTTTAACCAGAGTTCGCGGCTTTACAGTAGATGATTCCCACTTATTTGTAACGCCGGAACAATTGGATGCAGAATTTTTGAGTGTGGTGGATTTGATTCTGTCAGTATTCAAGAGTTTGCAACTCAAGAATTTTAAAGCGCGTTTAAGTTTCCGCGATCCAGAAAATTTAGAAAAATACATCGGTTCCGATGAAGCTTGGGAAAAAGCTCAAGGTGCAATTCGCCGCGCGGTGGAAACTTTGGGAATGAACTATTTTGAAGGAATTGGGGAAGCGGCTTTTTACGGGCCAAAACTCGATTTCATTTTCCAAGATGTCTTGGATAGAGAATGGCAATTGGGAACTGTTCAGGTAGATTACAATTTGCCAGAACGTTTTGATTTGGAATACGTCGCCGAAGATGGCACTCGCAAGCGCCCAGTGATGATTCACCGTGCTCCTTTCGGTTCTTTGGAACGTTTAATCGGAATTTTGATCGAGCAGTATGCAGGCGATTTTCCACTATGGTTAGCACCGATTCAAGTGCGGTTGTTGCCTGTCAGCAATGAGTTTTTGCCGTTTGCGAAGGAAGTGGCGGCGAAGATGAAGGCTCTAGGAATGCGTGCAGAAGCTGATGAGAGTAGCGAGCGTTTGGGCAAGTTGATTCGCAATGCTGAGAAGGATAAAATTCCGGTGATGGGTGTTGTGGGTGCGAAGGAGGTTGAGGCGAATAGTTTGAATATTCGGACTCGGGCTTCTGGGGAGTTGGGGGCGATTTCGGTTGATGAAGTTATTGGGAGGTTGCAGGGAGCTATTAGTAGTTACGGCGATTTTTAGGAGGATTTTTTAACCGCAGATGCACGATTAACGCAGATAATAGTTTGATATTGTCTGCGTTTTTATAATTCATTAGCTAAAATAGTAGAATTAGGTAAGTTAACAGGAGTTAAATCAATGGCTAATCCATTTCCAGGGATGAATCCTTATTTAGAAAGTCCTGAGTTATGGCCTCAAGTACATCACTTGCTAATTAGTAGCATTTTTGAATCCTTAGTGCCGCAGTTGCTGCCAAAATATATCGTCGATATTGAAAAAAGAGTTTATGAGCTTAGCGGGGAAAATTCCCTATTAGTGGGGATTCCTGATGTCACCGTGCAGCGTTCTCCCAGTCCAACCAACCCAACTTCTTCTAATGTCGCAGTTGCCGCACCGCCTATGACAGCTTTGAAAGTAAGACTGCCAGTACCTGTGGAATTTAGGGAAGCGTATTTAGAGGTGCGAGATACAGAAACTAGGGAAGTTGTGACAGTCATTGAAGTGTTATCACCCGCCAATAAGCGCCCTGGAAAAGGGCGAGAAATGTATGAAAATAAGCGCGAAAAAGTATTTGGTAGTCGCACTCATCTGGTTGAGATTGACTTGCTGCGAAGTTACCAACCTCTGCCAGTTTTTGGTAACGATATTGAGGCAAGTTATCGGATTTTGGTGAGTCGGGCAAATCAACAGCCTTTGGGGGATTTGTACCTTTTCAATTTACCCGATATGATTCCTCAGTTTCCATTGCCTTTGCGTGGGGGAGATGCGGAACCAATTGTAGATTTACAAGGGTTATTAAATCAAGTGTACGATCGCGCCGCCTATGATTTTAGAATCGATTATACCACCGCACCCGTCCCCCCGCTGTCGGAAGCCGATGCTGCTTGGGCTGATTCTTTGTTGCGGGAGAGGGAATTGAGCGGATGATAACAGTGGCTAGACGCATTAAAATCAAAGAAACCGAGTTTTTTGCAGTTTTTGGGTGGTGTATCACTCTTATCGCACAAAAACCCAGTTTCTAGTCACCCGTGCATAAGTCCTAAGTAGCTAAATCAACAGGAGTTAAATCAATGCCTAATCCATTTCCGGGAATGAATCCTTATTTAGAAAGTCCTGACTTTTGGCCTGAAGTACATAATAGGCTGATAGTGGCGATCGCAGATGCTTTAGTTCCTCAACTCGTGCCCAAATATCGAGTGGCGATTGAAAAACGCATTTATGAAATTAAGGAAGAACAATCTCTGTTAGTTGGGATTCCTGATGTTTCTATCAAGCACAATCCGATTCCTAGAAATTCAAATACATCTAATGTAGCTGTCGCCACACGAACTACTGAACCTTTGAAAGTAAGATTAGCAATGTCTGAGGAGGTGAGAGAAGGATATTTGGAGGTGATAGATATGGCCACTAAGGAAGTTGTGACGGTGATTGAGGTGCTTTCACCTGCTAATAAACGTCCGGGAAAAGGGCGCGAAATGTATGAGGAAAAGCGGGATAAGATATTCGGAAGTCGCACTAATTTCGTGGAGATTGATTTGTTGCGGGGTTGGGAACCTCTCCCAGTTTTGGATAATGATATTGCAGCCCATTATCGGATTTTGGCGAGTCGGGGAAATGAAAGACCTTTTGCGGATTTATACTTGTTTAATCTACCAGATGCGATTCCCTGTTTTCCTTTGCCTTTGGGTGCAGGCGATGTGGAGCCGATCGTCGATTTGCAGGTGTTGCTGAATACAGTGTACGATCGCGCCGCCTATGACATTACCCTCGATTATACGGCCCAGTTAGTCCCTGCGCTGTCGGAAACTGATGCTGTTTGGGCCGATTCTTTGTTCGAGGAGAGAGGATTGAAAGGGCGATCGCAAATAACAACTGATAGTTAAGCGCCTCACCGCTTTTTCAAAGCATCCAAAAAATGAACAGACCAATATTCAAGAAATCGGCATTTCAGGGGTTTGATGAATTTATCCCAAGGATTGAGGTCAACAATATAATTGCCGATTTTGATGCCAACTGGCTCTAAATGTTTGCCTTCTATTTCCTGGATCAATAAAGGCAATTTTCTATTACTTAGCTGTTCAAAAAGCCAAAGTACATCGCTGTTTTTTTGTTGTTCTGGACTTTTGTTGATATCCTTGATAGAACCAGCGATTTCATCCCCCTCGAAAGAAATTATTGCTGTCAAATTAAACAGAGAACTATTAGCAATAAAGCATTGAGTTTGTTCTCTAGTTGGCAGCACTCCTAAGCGGAATTTGTCTAACAATTGTGCTAGCGATCGCACAGGAATAGCGCTCTCTGTATTGCTGATATCAGGAGCAATTAATAAGGACGGCTGGTCTTTAATTGAAGGTCTGTCAATGCCCAGATTTTCGATTAAGCTTTGAATCTGTTCGTAGTCAGGGCGATCGCAGAATTTATCCACAATATTTGGATACCGATCGTCGCTTAAAAATTCTAAAAGGGCAATGTACTTGCATCCCAGACTGTGACCTACCCAAAAATAACTCGATGCTTGTTGATAAATTTCGCTTTCATAGCCTAGTTTTTGAGCGATTTTTGTCAGTTCTGTTCTCAGTATTTCCTGTTCTTTCAATAACCCAATAGCGATCGGCCAGTGACGAAAAGTAAATCTAAATGGCAGAGCAACTACGGTATAACCTTCTTCAAATAACTGCTGTAAAAAATATCGATAAAACAGAGTTGGCAAACTGCCAAAAAAAGTTCCACCAATAAATTGTACAACACCTTTTGGCTGCGGATGAACAGCTACCCAACTAAAAGAAACAGGCTGAAATTTAAATGAGTTTGACATTTTAATAAAGCTCAGTGAGTGTATAGGTGGGGGTAATTAAACGTAATTAAATGTAAGGTGGGCAATGCCCACCCTACAGTTACTTACCCTTTAACAGTTCTAGATGCTAGATATTCTGACAGGAATCTCTAATTGTTCCATCACTGTATTTAGGTCTTTCAAACTGACCTCATTGGCCTCCAGTTCGGCTAGCAGTAGCACTAGCATTTGAGCTTTTTCTGAATTGTCGGCTTCCAAACTAGCCAAGTCCAAAGTACCGTTGTTTAACTCTTTCAAAAGCGGCTGAAAGATTGGCGAGACGAGATTTGGTGGTAGTTTGACTTGTTCGACTGGTCCAGGAGGAATTTCGTTGAAGCCTTTTCCACTGGCGATCGCTAAAGTGTAATTGATTTGATCGAAGTCAAATTTAGTATCAGCATCAGCTGGCGGTGGGGGAATAAGTGGTGGTGGGAAACCTTTCGGCAAGAAAGTACCGCGAATTTCGGGATTCAATAATACCTTGACTGGTGGGAGGGGTGGAAAAAACGGAAATTTGGTGCGCACCCGAAATAGTGAGACATATCCGCGCACTTCCAACAAGCCTGGAGTCAGAACGTCTGGCAGTTTAGGCAACAATTGAACTGATGCAGTTTTGTGAGGGGGTATTGTGAAAAATCCACGATATACCTGCGGTTTATTCGGCACCTGAGTCAGAGCTATAAGGGTGTTAAGGCCTTCCACGTCAACAACTAAGACAGCGTTGTTGAGCAAGATTTTATTCGGATTTGCCGGCACGGGTAAGCTGATGGCAAATTCAATCCGATATCGCACGCTGATCGGTTCAAGATTGGAGATAGTGAGAAAGTATCCCTGAACGACTCGGCGAGCCACTGGGAGGAGTGCTGGAGGGAGGCCCATCACAGGTGCGATTGGTGCGGCGAGGAGTTCAAAGGTGGAAATTTCCATGTTGTTTTCAGAGTAATTTAACTTTTGGGCTAGTCTTTACCCGGAAAAATTTGTTTATGTTTTTCCGTGGCTATATCTATGAATAACTGCTGGTCGCGGTTGGTTAACAGTCGCTTTTTCTGGTGACACTCATTTGAGTTAACTCAAGTGAGTGTCGCTCGATCGTGCGACTTGACAATTGAAAATTTTTTGTTAAACTCCCCTTGGAACGCGGATCAGGAATTTAATTTATCCTTGTGTATCTGCGGATGAAGATAAAATATCGAATCGATCGTCAGCCCGATCGCACATTAATCTGTTGGTATAATCCCCGTTAAACAGGGTGGCGGCGATCTGAAAGCTAAAAAAATCTACACAAAACGTTACATATTTGTTAACATCGTGGCGAGTCTGTCCTCAGCAGCCTCTCTGTTAACCTTCTAAATTAACCGCTATGAATCAACCTCCCTCAGCGCCTCAAACCTCCTCTGAGTCCGTCGCCGAAACCCCGACAGCGCCGACAAATAATGCACCTCCACCGAGTTATGTGAAGCTGGCGATGCGGAACATGGTTCGCAAACGGGCGACTTCTCTGTTTCATTTTGCGTTGACTGCGGCTGGACTTTTGGGCGTACTCGTCGGTTTGGCTTTTCTCGATCGATATTTCAACTCTTAATCGAGATTCTCACAATCAGCCTCTAATTTCCACTGATATTTTTCATGTTTCTTAATAGGGAGTTAAGCTGATTGTGTTCCGGCCTGTTGCAATGTTCAACAGATTATTGTAATCTGCCTGCTGACAGCAAACAGTCTATTAGCTCGATCGCCCAATTGGAAATTGTCAAAAAATTGAATATATCGCTTGACACCAGATGCTGAAAATGTTAATTGAGGTAAACGTCGAAGACTGTTATCGGCTCGCCCAGCAGTCTGACGGCGTTTCTAACCCCCCTGAGAGTCACGCCAGCGGGGAGATTTCAGCCGAAACCTGGGAAAATTGGTTTGGGGTTTGGTTGGAAAACCAGGTGGCTGATGTACCTGTAGCCTGTGGCTACGAAGTCAGTCTCCGTTTAACCGACGATCCGCAGATGCAAGCCCTCAACGCCCAGTACCGCCAGCTCGATCGACCGACCGATGTATTAGCTTTCGCAGCTTTGGAGGTAGACTGTCCTCAGCCCGAGGAAATGTCGTCATCTGAACCCCTATACTTGGGTGATATCGTGATATCGATCGATACAGCTCACCGACAAGCCCAGCAGCAAGGACATCCCCTGAAGACCGAACTAGCTTGGCTCGCATCCCACGGTTTTCTGCATCTTTTGGGCTGGGATCACCCGGATGAAAAGAGTTTAACTCAAATGCTTGATCGACAAGAAACATTGCTGCGCGCGATCGGTCTTGAGATCCAAACCGCATAACTGAGGTTGATACAGACTCAACAAATCATGTCAAGCCAAATATAACTTTCTAAAACTACATCAAAACTTTACCAAAAACTTAGGAAAGTTACCTAGACTTGATGAAGTAAATTTTAAAAGTCTAGCCTTCATTCATCTCTGTAACTTAAAGTTGGTTGTTTATGACACTAGATAGACCGTCAATTTCATCAAACATCTCACAGTTTGCGATCGTGCCTCAAGACTCTTCCAGCCAGACAGTCCACGAGCCTAAAAAAGCCTTGAAATACAAACGAGAGCTGTCCTGGAAAATCGCATCTAGCTTAGCTACGAGTTTTAGATACGCTTGGGGTGGTCTGATTTATGCTTTTGAAACTCAGCGAAATTTTCGGATTCACACTGTTATAGGAACTTTGGCGATCGGACTCGGACTATTTTTGCAACTCAAACCGGTAGAAATATCTGTGATCGGCGTCACCATTGGCATAGTTTTAGCAATGGAACTTTTGAATACGGCGATCGAATCGGTGGTAGACTTAACCGTTGGGCAATCTTACCACGAACTCGCCAAAATTGCCAAAGACTGCGCTGCTGGGGCTGTATTGGTATCGGCAATGGCGGCTGCGATCGTCGCTGCTGCACTTCTGCTTCCTCCCTTGTGGGAAGTTGTTCAACTAGCGATCGCCCGTTAGTAATCAAAAATTTTAGGTTTTTAGATAACCAAATTTGAGGTTTTTAGTTTTATTCGTAAATATTAGAGTTCTTGCAAAAAAGATATATGTTATAATTGGAGCCTTTAAATTAGACTTCTCCCATAATTGTGGAACAGGCAGGATGCCTGTTCGACCTAGGCTTTTTGGGAGATGTCTATTGCAACTATTTTTAGATATAGCATCTATCTAAAATCCTGAAACTATTGCATTCAGGCAGCGAGTCAATCTAAAATCAATTCTGGTTGCACCGTCAGGTGATATTGACGGTTAATAGTTAACATGAATTTACTATTCCGATGCTGACGGATTTGATATAAAATCTAAAACTTGGAACCTAAAATCAAACTTAACCCGTGATTATAGTCATCGATAACTACGATAGTTTTACATACAATTTGGTGCAGTATCTAGGAGAACTTGGTGCCGAGTTGCCCGTAGCAAGCGAAGTCCAAGTCTACCGCAACGACCAAATCTCCCTAGCAGAAATTCGCCGATTGCAGCCCGCAGCCGTCGTAATTTCTCCAGGCCCCGGAAGGCCGGAAGATGCGGGAATTTCTCTGGAATTAATCAAAGAATTGGGGCCGACTATGCCAATTTTAGGCGTATGTCTCGGACATCAAAGTATTGGTCAAGTATTCGGCGGAAAAATTGTTTCTGCACCCGTGTTGATGCACGGCAAAACTTCTCAGGTAGAACACAGCGGAGTCGGAGTTTTTGTCGGAGTAGAATCGCCGATGATTGCAACTCGATATCACAGTTTGGTAATAGAAAAGCAAAGTTGTCCAGAAGTTTTGGAAGTTACGGCTTGGGTGGAAGATGGAACTATTATGGGCGTGCGACATCGGGAATATCCTCATATTGAAGGCGTACAGTTTCACCCGGAAAGTATTTTGACGACTTCGGGAAAGCAATTATTGCGAAATTTCTTGGAAAGGCTTTAGAGCTTTTTTGTACTACGTAAAAAGTGCGATCGGACCTAACTTATCGATAACGTGGCAACGTAGGACACGGCAATGCCGTGTCCCTACCCCAAAACATCACTGCCATGTCCTGATTTCGGGTAACTTATCAGGGGGTTCAATCTGATTGTGGAATATTCAACAAACTGAATATACAGTTTTTTCATGGATTTGTGGTATAACAACAAACGACCAACACCCGACAACCGCAACCAAAAGATGAAACGGCGACAATTAATACGTTACGCACAGACGAGTTTGTTGGCAGCTTTCTTCACTGGTTTGCCATCTGGATGGGAAAGCTATCAAGCTCAAACTGCTGGTTCTTTGTCGATTCAGTGGTTGGGCCACACTTGCTTCTTGTTCACCGGTGGCGGTGCGAGGGTGCTGGTGAATCCTTTTCGCCCCCTGGGCTGTACGGCAGGCTATCGCTCTCCCAAAGTGCCAACAGATTTGATTCTGATTAGCAGTCGGTTGCTCGATGAAGGGGCGGTAGAGGGATTTTCCGGCAATCCCGGCCTTTTGTACGAGCCTGGTGCTTATCGATCGAACGGGCTGCGGATTCAAGGGATTCGGACGCAAAAAGACCGTGAGGGAGGAAGGCGGTTTGGAGTCAATGTGGCTTGGCTGTGGCAACAAGCTGGTGTTAAGATTTTACACTTGGGTGGAGTTGCTGGCCCGATCGGCATTGAAGAACAAATCTTGATTGGGCGGCCGGATGTAGTGCTGATTCCCGTCGGTGGAGGGCCGAAAGCTTACACTCCGGCGGAAGCAAAGCAAACTTTGCAACTTCTCAAACCGAAGATGGTGATTCCCACGCATTTCAAAACCCAAGCCGCCGATGCTACTGCGTGCGATTTGGTGCCGCTAGATCAATTCTTGGCCCTGATGGATGGTACGCCGGTGCGTAGGTTGGATAAAGACACGATTTCGCTCAAATCGGCTGACTTACCCCAAACCGGTTCGGTGATTGAGGTTTTGAGTTACAGATTTGGCGGTTGAAGCATTTTTACCTAAGCTTGCGTTATAGTAAGGAAGTTTTGGTCGATCGGGAATGCCAGAGATTTTTCTCTCTACCTTAGCCTCTTCAAATCATACCTTTTGTAGAGATTTGGCTAACACAAGAATTCATGTTCACTGTTTTACGTAGTAATAAGGAAATTCAAGCACAATGAAAAATCAAAATGTTCCTAGCTGGATCAAACAACTCACAGGTTTCGCAGGAGTAATCGGCGCTAGCGCGCTCATCGTTTTCCCAGCTTGGGCTCACATCAACTCCAACACCAGTGTTGCTAATGCAACTCAAACTCAACAAGTTGCAGGAAATGTAAAAACTGCTGCTTCACCAGAACCAATTGCTCAAGCTAAGGATATTGTCGCTATTGCATCAGGCGACGCTCAATTCAAGACTCTGACGAAGGCTTTGACAGCAGCAGGATTGGTTCCAACTTTACAAGGAAAAGGCCCCTTCACTGTTTTCGCACCGACAGACGCCGCATTCGCTGCTTTACCAAAAGGCACTTTGGATGATTTGCTGAAACCCGCCAACAAAGCCAAACTTACCAAGATTTTGACTTATCATGTTGTGTCTGGTGCAGTTCTCTCTACCAGCCTGAAGTCTGGCGATGTGCCGACTGTTGAAAAAACCCCGTTGAAAGTAGTAGTCGCTGGCGGCAAAGTGACCGTCGGTGGCGCTAATGTTGTCAAAGCTGACATCAAAGCTAGCAACGGTGTTATTCACGTCATTGACAAAGTTTTGATCCCCGCTGATGCCAAGTAGAACTAACGGTTTTGGGATCAACTGATATCAGATTTGGTTCAATTAACCCAAACCAAAAGTCAGGAAACGGCAATGCCGTTTCCCTACACATATCATCTGCCATTAACTGAATATTTGGTGAAATACAGATATTCTGTAGGAACACAACAATGTTGTGTCCTGATTTCTATGACAGGCAATGCTGCCAACCCTCACCTCTGTGGCCAAAATCAAAGATTTCAGGATGGATAATTTCTGCTAAAATTTCTAACGAATCAACCAATCTTGGCCCTGGTCGATTAAAGTAAGCATTCCCATCACTTATGTAAACTTTCCCAGTTTTTACTGCTTTCAAATTTGACCATTCTGCATATTTGGTTATTTGCATTGCTTCGATGCGAGTGCGGTTTAAATCAAAGCCACAGGGCATGAAAATAATTATATCGGGATTAGCTTCTACTAGCGATTCCCATTTTAACCAAGGGGAATGTTGGCCGACAATTCCAAACAGCGAATTTCCTCCCGCCATAGCCACTAATTCGGGAATCCAGTTACCCGCAGCCATCAAAGGTTCAATCCATTCGATGCAGGCTACTGTGGGTTTAACGGTTAATGTTTCGGTTTTTACGATAATAGCATCGATCCGGGATTGCAAAAGGTCGATCGTACTTTTGCCATCTACGCCCAAAGCATCTGCAACTCGCCCAATATCCGTCCAGATTTCTGCTAGCAAATTCGGCTGCAAAGAAATAACTTCCGGCTGGCTATTTACCAGCGTGCTTACTGCTTGTTCAACCTCTGCTAGAGAACAAGCGCAGACTTCACATTGAGCTTGAGTAATAATGTGAGTTGGCTGCAATTTTTCTAAAGTATCTATTTCTACTTTATAGACACTGAGGGCATTTTGCAACAATTCTGTCACGCGGTTGTGAATTTCGCTGCTAGTTCCTTCGGGATTGAATTTAGGCTGAGTACAAACTGGCAGATTTTGGATTTCTGGGGGATAATCGCATTCATGGGAACGGCCCACAATGGCATCGGTTAATCCTAAAACTGCTACAATTTCGGTGGCACTGGGAATTAGAGAGACAATTCTGAGTTGGTTCATTGGCTTTCTATTTTTTACAGATTTATCAGCACAGGCGGGGAAGAAAACCCCTTTATCCTCTATGAATGCGTAGGGTGCGTCGCCACCGACAATTCTCGCTACTGGCAA